>Ga0099824_1000131_pt1 | contig 64518 bp, 36 predicted proteins | sample SiratrowhiteBW_FD_76837 | JGI IMG/M metagenome (GOLD analysis project Ga0099824, IMG submission 76837) | Root nodule microbial communities of legume samples collected from California, USA - Siratro white BW | ecosystem: Host-associated > Plants > Roots > Nodule | place: USA: California... | reverse complement strand
TAATATTACTAATAATTTAATTATTTTTAATATTAATATTAATGTTATTAAGAATAATAGTATTAGTATTTGTTAATATTATATTATTAATATTGTTATTAATATTACTTTGATATTATATTTATTACTATTATTATTATAATTAATATTAATTTTTATATTAATATGATTATTAATATTATGATTAATGTTAATAATAATATTATTGTTATTTTAGTATTATTAATATTATATTATGAATATTGACAAAAATAATAATGACAAGAGTCATAATAAGAATAATAATAACAATAATGAATATATGATTGCAAAATTAATGTTGGTGTAGTGGTTATGACTTGTATATGATCGCAAAGTTAATATTACTAATAATTTAATTATTTTTAATATTAATATTAATGTTATTAAGAATAATAGTATTAGTATTTGTTAATATTATATTATTAATATTATTATTAATATTACTTTGATATTATTTTTATTAATATTATAATGATAATTAATATTAATATTAATATAATTATTAATATTATTATTAATGTTAATAATATTATTATTATTTTAGTATTATTAATATTATATTACTAATATTGACAAAAATAATAATGACAAGAGTCATAATAAGAATAATAATGAATACATGATCACAAAGTTAATATTGATGTAGTGATTATGAATTGTATATGATCGCAAAGTTAATATTACTAATAATTTATTTATTTTTAATATTAATATTAATGTTATTAAGAATAATAGTATTAGTATATGTTAATATTATATTATTAATATTGTTATTAATATTACTTTGATATTATATTTATTAATATTAATATTAATATTAATATGATTATTAATATTATGATTAATGTTAATAATAATATTATTATTATTTTAGTATGTTGATCGCAAAGTGAATAATAATAATAATAATAATAATATTAATAAATATATATATTTTTAAATATTTTATATTTTTATACAAATTTATTTTGTAGGTAAATCTGAATATAATTATATATTAAAAAATCCGCATGTAAAAATCCATGTAAATAACCTATGTCATTATTACATACGGATTTTTATCAAATATATAATCAATAGATAATTTTGAATTATATATAGATTTCTACTGTAAGTAAATGACATATTAAAAAAATAGCAAACAATACACTTTAGATAACTTAACAAAAAGATTATTAGTAAAAGTACCTTAAAAAAGACATGTAAATGTTTTATATAAGATATGAGAGAAAAATTATAAATAAATACGTCATCGAAGAAAACCAAAATAAATTGTTTAAAATAATGATAAAGCAAATAATTCATAACTGATTGGAAGGTTTATCGAGTGTTGTTAAACCAACCATATTCTCGTATGATTTGCTTCTAAAAATTAATATAAGCAAATTGGATTTATTTCATGTATGTCTTGTAGCACATGAAAGACAATTCTCTTTAAGTAGTTATTATTATCCCACTTTCGTGAAAGGCATATGAAACTAAATTTACCAGAAAAATCCTTCAATCAGAAGGTGGACAGGAATATAAGAACAAAAAACTAGACAAACGATTTCAATTGAGTGTCATAACAAAAGTCTCACAAAAGAGTTTCTGACTTGCCCTCAATATATCTCTCATATTTGTGCTACAACACCACCCTTAAATTCAATCCCACAACAATCTTTCTTTGCTCTCAATCCTCACTTTCTAATGTTGCTTACAAAGGATCTCACCTATGTACTTTTTTCTAACACAATCCGTTTGCACTCTCTCATTCTCACACTCACAGGGTGATAAACATAAAAAAAATATAAAATAAAAGACAGATTCCATACAGATAAAAGGAATGGGCCCAATGATTGGTCCTTTTCCTTGAATTTTGACCTTTCTTATGCATCACTCCAACACTGATAAAAGACCCTTAGGAAGGCACATATATGCTGCATATATATACAACATTGCATGGGGAAGTAAAGTTACATGTAAGAAATTTTTTAACATGGTTGATACATACACTATATGATTCAGGCACAGCACAATATCCCACCCAACAAATCCTCCAACAAGCTTCCCTGATTCTCTCCCAATTAAAACCTTATATAAGTTAGAATTTTTGATACAGTAATACCAATAATAACATATTATTAGCTTGAGACATTGCCAAGTGGCAAAGTTAGAAGCGCGTGTCACATTCATCCCTCGTGGTTTAGTTTGCAAAAAGTAATGCCCCTCACAAGAGGTTGTATGGCAGATCCCCACCTCCCCATGTTACAACTTCCCCTCAACCTGTCCCTACCTTCCCCACCATTTATAAAACCCCATAACCCTCCCTTCCTTCTCCTAATTCACTTCCTCATCACACCCTTCATTTCCTCTTATTTTGCCTTTCTCATTGCCATTACATAGTCCCTCTTCTTTGTTCATCAACACACCCCTTTTTCAAGTTAAACTCATATCATAACAAGCCACCAAAATGTGCAGCTCTAAGGCCAAAGTCACTGTAGGCATAGAGGTTGTTGCTGCTGCTGCTACCACCACTGTCATGCCTTCAGTGGCTAGAATCAATGGAAGGCCAGTCCTTCAACCAACTTGCAACCGTGTTCCAAACCTTGAGAGGAGGAATTCAATCAAGAAAGTGCAACCACCAAAGTCACTTTCTCCACCATCACCTCCTCTTCCTAGCAAGACCTCATTGACACCCCCAGTTTCTCCAAAGTCAAAGTCTCCAAGGCTTCCTGCAGTGAAGAGAGGGAATGATAACAATGGACTGAACACTAGTTATGAAAAGATTGCCATCCCAAAAAGCTCCTCTAAAGCTCCAACTTTGGAGAGAAAGAAGTCCAAGAGCTTCAAGGAAGGGTCCTGTGCTCCAGCCTCTACAGAGGCTTCATTCAGCTACTCCTCCTCTTTGATCACTGACTCCCCAGGGAGCATAGCTGCTGTGAGAAGGGAACAGATGGCACTGCAACAGGCGCAAAGGAAAATGAAGATTGCCCATTATGGAAGATCAAAGTCTGCTAAGTTTGAAAGAGTTGTTCCTCTTGATCCTTCAACCACTAGCCTTACATCAAAGCCAACTGATGAGGGGAAGAGATGCAGCTTTATCACAGCCAATTCTGGTAATTTGTAGTGAATTGTTCTTTATTAGAATTGGATTTTTGTATACATATAATAAAAGTTTTTATCAAATATCAACAAATTTACTGGGAAACAACTCTAATCATAGTTGAAAGGCATACTTAAATTTTTTTCTCCATATTGTAACACAAATTCATATTACTTGAATGAATGTAAAATGTGTTGCTTTATCTCGGTGTTTCTTTTGATGAATAGATCCCATCTATATTGCTTATCACGACGAGGAATGGGGAGTTCCAGTTCATGATGACAAGTAAGTCACCACTTCTTTCTTTTTCTGTCTCAAACACATCAGTGTCACAACAAACACAGATATGCAGAAACTGACAATGATGACTGACAAAGTCACTGTTCTTCATTCAGGATGTTATTTGAACTTTTAGTCTTAAGCGGTGCTCAAGTTGGATCTGATTGGACCTCAACCTTGAAGAAACGCCAAGATTTCAGGTTGAATTCTGTTAAAAGGCATTCATATTTATTATTTTATGAACTTTGTTGGGGGTGGAGGAAACTAATATTTTTAAATTATGTGCAGAGCTGCATTTTCAGAATTTGACGCAGAAACTGTGGCCAACTTAACTGATAAGCAAATGATGTCTATTAGTTCTGAATATGGCATTGACATAAGCAGAGTCCGAGGAGTTGTTGATAATGCTAACCAAATTTTAGAGGTGAGCAAACTCAAAAGCTGTACCCTTTTCATCTCTCTTTTTAACTTAGTCTCTCTTCTTTTCGTCTCATGTCCCCAAAAATTGTAGTTTGAGCTGGCTTAACTGAATATTCTATTATGAAACAACAGAATAGTTAAAGAGTATTAATGCTAAGATGAATTCTTCAGCTACATCTTATTATTATCTCTTTAATGTACCTAATGACAAGAAATTTCCAATAGATTACACGTTTTAATACTGGCCCCACCCGAGTTGATTCACACAATGCTTTCCCCATCAATCTTTTCATAAATTACAAAATTTTAGTTGATGTTTGTTAACAATACGTAACAATTATTGTTTACTGTTGATTTTAGCTGGTACTAATATCAATGTTGCATTAATTATATCTAGGTAACTATTTGCTAATATTTGCTTTTTAAATTGGGGTGTTGCAGATTAAGAAAGACTTTGGATCATTTGACAAGTACATTTGGGGGTTTGTGAATCATAAACCTATCTCCACTCAATACAAGTTTGGCCATAAGATCCCAGTGAAGACCTCAAAATCAGAGAGCATAAGCAAAGACATGGTCCGGAGGGGGTTCAGGTTCGTTGGTCCTACAGTGGTTCATTCATTCATGCAGGCAGCTGGCCTAACCAATGACCACTTAATTACATGCCAGAGGCACTTGCAGTGCACCCTATTGGCAGCTCGCCCCCATTGTACCATAGAGTCCTCCCAATAGAGCCAAATTCAACTGAGAAATAAGGAAAAAGAGATTGACCCTGAAGAGCTCAAGACATAAATTAAGAGTTATTATGTATGCTGCTGAAGATCCTGCATATATAATAATGTGGCTAACAATAGTTTACTTTTCGGTTAATCTTGTGTATAATATTAGATAGGACAAAAAGGTTTTCTGATTTGCGAGATGTTGTGAGAACTTTTAATGATAGTTTGGGTGTGCTTTTCTTTGCATAATTAATGGAAAAAAAAAGTGATTAAGAAAAAAGGTTTAGGATGGTGTTATTTAGTAGTGGGAGGAGGCTTAGGGAACAGTCACCATGTGCATGTGCAACTGGGAGGCAAGGGCATGTGTGGTGTCAGTTTGCTTTCTAGACCATGTGACCCATCAGACTTTGCATTATTTGGTTCCCTTTAACAGCCTGTGTGTGATACTTGTAAGAGGGGAGTGTAGGACCACCCTCCCCTCCCTTTTTCTTCTCTTGCTTTGTTTATGGGGTTGTTATCTTTACTGTATTCTCTAACTTTTTGGCTTGGCTGATATAAATTATACCCCAATATATTTTGGAGTTGGTGTGGATGTTTTGAGTGGCCTTCAATTCATTTCCCATGTGCTTCTGTACTATTTCATCACTAATATACTTTTCAAAACGTTAACCAAATAAGATAAGTATCTTACTATCTCCCCCATGTGCTCACTCACCTTCTATCACCTTTTTTGTTGCTTTCATTCTCTCCTATTTGGTAGTACTTCAGAGATAGCGAAACTCATTGCTACCAGGCATTTAACATGGTACACATGCATGGAAGGACTTGGCAAATGCATGAGAGTGTTATTATTAGTGGCGTGTTAAGAGATTGGTCCTAACATCAAGGCTAGTGTAACTTCTTAGACAAAAGAGCATTGAATAAAGAATAAATGGCCAATTAATGTGAGGTAGTTGACAATACCAAAAACTCTAAAACAAGAAGAATCCACTAAAGTATTCACCAAGTATCCCTTTATTGCAAGATGCAAGCAACTTCGTGAACCATGCCAACGAACATTGTACCAACTAATCAATTTTCAGTAGTTAATAAGCGTAAATACATGGTTGACTATTATCTCTCTATCTTCACAACAGATACATGAAGAACAGATTAAGAAATATACTATTCATGCATTTCATCAATCCAAATGCAGATAGGTTTTGCCTCATTGTTTTCTAGCCTATGCTAGGATGATATGCAGATTCTGCAGAAAATTATAGGCCCATGCCCTTAACATTCTCTGTATTTTCAGAAGTGTTATACTACGTTGCTGATCTTCATTGTTCTTTCTCACCTTTTACTAACTCCCAGGTGAATTTATTGTAACAAAAAATCAAACACTTTTAGCTTTGTGTAGAGTTTCAGGCTACTTAGCTCCTGTGACAGTAAATAAGAGTTCATACTAGATAATAGCAAATGTTGTTGTCCATCAATTCATAACGAGTATCAATAATTTAGGAAAATAACTAAAGGTAAATCAAATTTCATGAAGAAATGTTGTTGTGCATAAAGTTGTTAATCATTTTGCTTACACAAAAGATTGTAAATCATTTTTATACAAAAGGAATAGAGACAGGAATAGGCAAAAAAACAATAGGATAATTGATGTAAACGAAATAAAAACAGTAACGGCATAAGAATTTAAAGAAAAAAAAAATAAACAGACATTATTACCTAATTTGGGAAATTCTAAATAGTGAGTTTTCTTTCCGTTTTTATTATAAGAAAATTGTTAACTAGTGTCTCTTTATGAAATTGATGAATAAAAGTACAAATTACACTATAATATTGGGTTTAATATTTTTTTTATCTATGTGCATGTATTAGGTGCAATAAAACAAGTTGAATTTAAAGCAACATTCTATTTAACTCACTTAAAAAAATTGAGTTGAGTTCATCATTAAACTCAACCATCTACATAACTGCACTAAATTCAATTAACCAATTCAATGGAACAATGACAGATTAGATTGAGTTGATCTGTCCGAAGATGTATTTTCTTATAAATTTTAAATTAAAATACTTAAATAGTTCATTTTACTACAAATATAATCTATTTGTATTCTATTTATTATAGATAAATACAGCAGTAACTTATTTAATTTTTATAGTCTTGTTTATTGGAGGCTTCATTCATGAGTTGTATTTATCAATATATTTTTATAGAATTTTGGGAGAGTCCACCAACCTAATTTCACTGCAGATTATTAGGTTAAGTTTTTCAATCTTACAAACAACTTCAATCTAATCCATTTTTTTAATGAGTTGGATTACTTAAACGCGTTTGACATTCCTAATTTGTATAAATTTTTTATCTTTTCGCTATATCTAAAGATTCTATTTTTAATTAATCATTACACAATTAACTATTTTATGTTTTAATCATTACTCGTCTATTTTTGTGAGAGGCTTACATTAGTAAACTATCAACAAAACCTAAAGTTTGCTTATATAATTACCTAATGTAACAATATTTTGGTACAAGGAATAAAAGAAAAAGCTACCACACTAGTAGAGAGACAAAAAGATTAACGAAACCTATTTTACATGTCATTTTCTCTCACGATATATATTACGCACAATTTTACCTTGTTAACTACCGCTAAGAAAAAAATTATTGTCAAATGTCCTTTTCTCCATGAGAAATATAAGTCACACACAAATAAAATTTAAAATTTACAGTAATATATAAATACATAAAACCATCTCTTAATTTATACCTTAAATTATTATTTTAATATACTATATAAATTTAATAATATATTTAAAGATTTATTTTGATTTGTTATATTTATAAACCTATTAAAATAAAAAATACTCGGATAAGATGAATGTTTTTATTATTAGGCTTATTGAAAATGAGTTTAATAGTTTAGTATTTTGGATTAGTTTAATGATATATAAAAGATCACATACAAGAAATGAAATATATATATATTTTTTTTTGCATAATATTATTAAAGTAAACTTAAAAGCCTATAAATATAAATATAAGTATTAATCAAAGGGAGTGTTTTATTATAGGCTATAATAAGTGTAAATTTAATATTATTAAACAAAACTTAAAACTCTATAAATATAAGTATTGACTTGAGCATTAGAGAGTCTTCTATATGTAGATTTTTATTTAGTACTTGAGAATCGCAACTAAAACTTGTCGTTAGGGAGTTCATTAGCTTGAAGAGGGGACTTTTTCCCTTCCACGACTCGTTTAAACAACACTCTAACTTTTGGAAAGAACATTTGTGGGGCTAAAGTAAAATTTTCCCAAGCCATAATGTTTATACTCCTTCTAGAAGTTAAAATATCATCCTTTCTTCCTCAAATAATAAACAACATTAAAACTCATATGGAAAGCCTTTTGAAAAGAACAATGAAATAATGTGTAACATAATAACAACCATGAAACAATAGAGTCAAGAAAATCTCTGATTTTAGCTTACCAAAGATGATTAGCTTGTTAAACAACAACATCAGGTTTACCTATATAAAAATATAACAATAAGCTCTAAAGGCTATGTGACCAACAACACAATGAACTACAAGTTCTATGTGAGCAATTAGACATATTGATTCATAACCCTCAAAAACACCCTATTGAGCATGTCAAATGGCCAACTTTAAGTACTCATTGTAAAAGAAAAAGAATCAAGTAACAAGGGTTAGCTTTTGCTTCCCATGTCGTGGAAGCTCAATCATTACCCTTGTAAGTAAAAATGTTTATGATTATTGTTCCTTTAGTCCTAAGATTCTAGTTGTCAACCTTCTACCCAAGTGGAAGTTCCTGGACATTAATTAAAAGATACAATGGATTGACCAATCCAAGTGGAAAACTAAAGGCATACATGACTCTAATCAACCTTTTTCTTGAATTACCCCGTAGTTCATTATACAATTTTTTTATACTTGTTCAAAGTATTCGTTTTTTACTAATATTATAAATTACCACGAAAAATTATAAATTCATTCATAAAAACATTCACCAAAGTTCACAAATTTAGTCACCATTAGTCGACCACTCATGGCTAACTTTGTGTCCTTAGATAACGTAAAACAAGGAAAAAGTGATCCTCTCAAACAATCCATGTATCGGTTTGCAACGATTTTGCTCATTACATTTGATCTTCATCCCATTGTCTCCATGCATACAATGTTGATATGGCTACAATGAACCAAAAGACATTAACGAATTTTAAGAGGAAGTGTCAAAGTATATACTTGTAAAAGAAAAAAAAATCGAAGAAAGAAAATAAGAAAGAAAGAATAGCATGTCATCCTTCTTAACTTTTGAATCATCTTTTCTTATATCATCAAATCTAAATAAAAAGTGTCAACACATTGGGGAGATATATTTATCATTCTCAAGGCTAGCAAAGATGTCATTTTGCAAGAAACATTCAATTTTGAATTTTTACCAATTTTCCTTTCTCTCCTCTCCCACATACATGTTGACCCCAAAAATAGGTATAGATACCTTTAAAACATTGATCACACCATTACAGAATGCAAGTGAGTCTGACATATAATTAAAGACTATATATGTCATGGCTCTCTTGCTCGCTTTAAGCAAAATGACAATGTTGGAAAAGGCCAAGGATCATGAGGGGGAAATGGAGGAAAGGACAAAGGAAATCACCAAAGTCACCTAAGAAAAGACTAAGGAAATCAACAACATGGAAATAGAAACTATATTCCGAATCTAGAAAAAAATAAAAACTTTGCATTAATAGAGTTGATTTACATTATATTATTGGCTTATTTTATGACAAAAATCAACTCTCTCCACACTTAAAATTTGCTTAATTCTCAATTTTATTTGATTTTTTTAATAATTAATTATGAGAGTCAAAAAAAAAGATTTGATTGTTGATTCATGGTATTTTTATTGAAATTGAGCAAAAAAAACATTGGATTAGAACAATGAGGATTGAAACCTTGAAGAAGTAAGACAAAGGAGCAAATTTTGAGCAAAAGAAGTCAAGTCTGGCTCAACAAACCTGAGCCCAACACAAGAGCACCCAAGAGCAAGGTCAGAGAAATGTGCCTAGCGCAGGTTAGCCTTCAGAGCTCGGATCTACAACAGAACCCAGTGGCACCCAGTGTAGCTAACTTGAACCAGGCGCGAACATCGAAATTGGAATTCAATTTAATGGTTTCTTACACTAGGGTTAGGCATATTTGGCTATTTGAGATCGGAAATCACTCTTAGAAGGCATTTTTAGGATTTCTTGTTAATTTTTATCGTATTCCCCTACTCTTTTGTAAGGTATAGTATTATCAAGTTTATGAGGAGCTAAATTTTCTGTTGTTGGAGTTAAGTTAAACCTTTCTAAACACTTATGTAATCATTCTGTTTTTCATATTTATGACTTTTCTTTCAATAAACCAATATTTTAATTCTACAGTTATTGCTTGCCATTCAGATGAATGACTTAATCAATGATTCTTAAAAGTATTGAAAATATCTTTTGTAACTTGGAACTAAATTAAAATATCATATGAAAGCTTGTGTATAGGAATAGATACCCTTGTGGATATTGCAGGATTTATTTATATAATTGATCAAGAAATAGAAAGTTAATAGATAATCTTAGGCTCATCTACTGAGGAATTGGGATTGAGTATTATCGATGGTTGACATTATGGAATTCTACTTGAATCTGAATTTATTATAATTGTAATTACTATATTATATTGCACAATCCTTTAGGAAGAACGATATTTTTATTACTTGTTATATTGCGAATGGTGCATTTGTCATCATAGCAAAACAAGCTAACAAGTTTTTTGGCACCATTGACAGGAATTTGTGTTCCAATACATAACAATTTTACCTTTATAATTCTTCTAGACTCATTTTTTATTTTTTATTTTCATTTTATTTCTTGTTTTCCTTTATTTTTTTTTTTTTGTATATTGTAGAAACAGTTGGTTTCAGAAGGGATGTTGAATGGAGTATGAACTCATTTCATTGCAAACAAAATTAACAATCAAGATCATCCAAGCCAAGAATATATAAGCACAAATGAAACAGTTTTATACTGGTTCACCTTAATCTCTTTGGTTACGTTCATTTTTCCCTTGAACAAACTTTATCATAAACGTTTACATCAAGTACACAAACCTCTCTAGGTTACACCGAGTACACAAACCTCTCTAGGTTATACCAATCCCAATATCCCCCTAAGATCAAGACCACTCAAGATTGAAAGAAACAATCTCAAAAGAGAGAACAATGAAAGCTCGCAAGGTTTACTTCACAATGGTGAAGAATTACACAATGGTTTCGCACAACCCAAAAATCTAGATGCTCTCAGTAGCAAATTGACAATAGACCCTCAGTAGATACTCTAATTCTTAAATCCAAAAGTTCATATGTAATAATTCGTAAGTAAATCGAGAATTTCTTACAGTGTTTTTTGTACAATTATCGTAATAGAGTAAAATAAGATTATATCTTCCTAATGTAATCAACATAATCAAGTCTTGTTCATAGACAAAGTTTGAAATGTCATCAAATTTATGCTAAAATGTGTTACCTTTTTATGCATGGTATTTTGAAATTTATTTGTGAAAACTTCTATTATGCTCGTTAAAATTATCATGTTTTAAACTGTATTGTTTTAAGCATCATAGAAAAGAAGGAGATTGTTAGAATATGATCCAATACATCTTAAAATTTTGATTAAGTGTTGTTAAATAGCAAAGCATAAATCATGAAAATGCTTCATCTGTAATATGCAAGTTTTATAAAGGAAAAATCCTATGAGACGTAGTGTCTTTCATCTGACAAACGATATAACACATGCATTTTCCTCATTTGATAAGAAAAAGTCTCATAAGACATTATGCATGCACACAATACTTTAGTAAATGTTGTACCTAAGAAAAATCTTTATGAGCCTATTCTGTGTTGCAAAGAATGTTCTCATCTTCACGTCTGCCAAAAAGATCTCGCAAAAACACAAGTCAATGTCAAAGATCTCTTAAAGTTTGCACTAAATTTGTTTTAAGCCAATGCACATTCTAACATGCCCCATGTCAACTCTAGAAAGGCTATCTGCCTCGTACGATCCTGTGCTTCACTCCAAATTGGTTGTAAGCTTTCTCATTAAGACCTAATAAGTCATGACAGCTAGTAGGATGTTATTTTAAAGAAAAGATAAACATTTAGTGTTGGTTGTGAGGCATGTAATGCATGACTATGTTCATGCAAGAATAGACAAAACCTTGAAAATGGAAACTTAAAGTGAAGCCTCTCAACGAGTAGAAAAGGATTTACAATTTTTCTCTTCTCAACTTTGTATTTAAAGATATCTTTCAAGTTTAAGATAAAAGAACAAGTAACCAAGAATTGCAAAAATAATGTCAATTTCGTTCCTCAAAGCTTTTAGCACCCAAAACTTCACAACAATATTGTTCATATTTGAACGACAAACTATTAAAGTGTTTTAATTCTTGTATTCGTTGAAAGATGTGTTTTCCCTAGCTAGTGAGCAAACCTATGTGATCTTTTATAGCATTCCATTTATTCACCAAACCCTTAGCCAAGAGTGGTTGTTTTCCAAACAATACTCATATTTAGCTAAGAGTGGCTTCACTCCAAAGGATACTCAATCTTGGACAGGAGTGGATGTGGTCCAAAGAGCACTCAGTCATAACTAGGAGTGTCAACATTCTAAATAGTAGTCAGTTAGTTACACATAAGTATGATATAAATAAGGATGAGGAAGAACTTGTTGAACATAAAGAAGAGGAGATAAGAGGAACAAGTACAAGAACCGTGACAAGAAGAAATAGAAAAGAAAAAATAAAGATAAGATTCTAAGAAAGAGTTACAAGAGGGAGACTCAAAACTAGATTTGTAGATTCCTTATATTTTAGTATATTCCTTGTTTCCTTGGAGTATTCTAGAATTCAAATGAACTTTAGAGAGTTTGGCCGAATTTAGACAGTTTAGAAATGTCTTTTGGAGAGCTTCTAACTTTCGTATGTCACTTTCAAATGCACATGGGTAGTTGAACTCTTTCAATTATCAAGAGTCATTTTGTGACTTTTAGAGTGTAGTTGGCACCATTCATGTGACTCTTGGGAGACTTATCATGAGTTTTTCCTTAATTCAAGGAACTACCCATGTGCACTTCCCAATTTTAGGGAACTATCATGTGTTAAGCATGTTTAAGAGAATTGACTCTCGGATTAACAAAGTTAACTCAACTTTCTTATATTTTCCTCTTCTTGCTCGAGTTTCATTGCCTGTATAAGGAGGCATTGGCTCTTTGTAAAGACACATTTGAATATTGAATGAAAACTTTCTTATGAGTTCATATTTGAGAGTCTCAAGAGTTCTCTTCTCCTACTTTGGTTCTTATCTTGAGAAAATTTCTCAAGTGGGGAATCTCCATGCACTTATCCTTTGATTTTCCATTGAAAGTGGTGTGTTCTTACTTCCATCTCTAGTCTTGATCCACTTTTACTTTCATTTACTAACTTGGTCTTGTTTTTCCTTTCAAAACCATAAATGTCTCAAGTCATCTTCCTTGTTTTCCACGCTTCTGTCATTGAAACATGTTCTTCCCTGAGTTTTAAGTTTCTTATATCTTATTGGTTGATCAAGATCCATTCAACCTTCTACAATTTTCACATCAGAATTGTTGAGGTCTAAACAATATTCGGTTTGTCTAGCTATGAGTGGTTGTATTCTAAACAATACTAAGTTTTTAGCTAACCGTGGTTGCATATTCAAATAATACTTGAGTTGTTTTAGGTATGAGTGATTGAGGTTCAAATAATACTAAATTATATCTTCGCAATTTACATAGTGAAACTTGACTAAATTGGTCAATAACTAGATATAGTATGTATTTACAAACGAATCAATGTAAAAAGTCTTAGTATAAATCCTTCTTATCTTCCATCTCTTGTATATTGCATATTATAAAATCTAAACTAATTTAGTAAGAAGAGTTTTTTAAACTAAGAATTTTGAAAAAGATTTTGACAACTCGTCAATTATATCAAAATTGTGCCTAGCCATAAGCTATCAGATGCAGATGCAGAATTGAAAAAATCTACCAAAACTTTTTAATATAGAATTCAACTCTCAATTATGGAAGAAATCATCAAGATCTTTAGATTCCATATTTTGAAAGATTCGCTAAGAGTCTTAGCTTACGGGTACAAAGGTTTGTAAGAGGTCTGCCACCACACAATCCATTCCTAAACGTCTAAGGATCAGCAAAATACCCACCATCACATGCCTTGAGTTTGAGGCATAAGTGAATAGACTACCAAATAAGTTAGCAAAATATTTATTCTAATGACTTTAATTAAATAAGACATCCAGTAAATAAATCACCCATATTATTTTCATATAAATTAAGATCCAGATAATGTAAGTAAACTTGGTCAAATGCATTCATCTTTAAGAACTAACATAAATAACGTTTTCCACTAAAAAAAAATACAACTTTTATTAATAAATTATGTTTACACAATTCACGAATTCCCAATCTTCATGCTCAAGCAATGGCCAAATTGATAGCAACTGCAGCAAAAGTTTGTATATTAAACGATATAGCGCATCGAAACTCAAAAAGACCATGAAGAAGAATTTGTCTAGTTATTTTTTATTTTATCCTTTTGCTTTGGAGATGCTGCTAAATGATTTGACGAGGGCAATATTATATCATTAGTATTATAATGATTACTAGTGTTCAAAGTTTCTTCCAAAGCATTGTCCATGAATTGCGCTACGGCGTAGCTAGAATTTAGTAGACGTTTACATTGTTTGACTAGCAAATTGGCATAGCTAATAATATTGTGTGGTTTCTCTTGGAGTTGAAGATGATGTATTGTGTGGTTTCTCTTGGAGTTGAAGATGATGTATTTAATGAATTTAATCAGTGAAGTTTCAAGAAAAGAAGTTTTAAGACTTAGATATATCAGTGTGTGTTTTATTTTTATTTTTTTACTTTTCAAGTTGTTTGATTTTATTCACTTAAAAAAAAGTTGTTTAAAAAAATTGTTTGGAATTTATTTTGATAAGAAGATAATTTTAACTTATTGAACAGTCTTTTAATTCATTGAAATATTTATTACTAAATTTTAATATGGTTGTAATGAATATTTTAATAGATTATTTTATTAAATTAATATGTTAAAATTACTTAAATGTTTTGAGTAGTTTTGGAGGACTCTTTCAAAATTGTTATCTGCTTTTAGTAAATATGATTAGTTTTTTTTTCACAAGTTAAAAGTACAAACTAATTCATTATTTTCAGTTGTAAGTGAAATTAATATATTGAAAATTAGTTTTAATCAATTAAAACTGATAAATATATTTTATAAATATCTCTCATTTAAAATGAATTTTGAGAAGCTAAGTTTCGTATATTTTCCAACATGAGAGAGAATTTGTACTAAGTAAAGACATTTTCTTGGAATTTTGTTTTGGTGTTCCAGAGACCAATTGTCTTGGTTACGTCTATTTATCTAAAATTTTCTCTTTATCTTGTATTTATGATGGATCAGGTGATATTATTACAAATGTAATTTTTTATTTCTTGTAAGGGGTTTTCATTTTGGATGGAGTTTCCAAACTCAGCTTAGAAGTAATGTATTATCGGTGTTATGTCTTTCCTTGTAGGGTTCAAGAATGGTGTTCTTAGTATTTTCTTGTACAATTTTTATAGTGTAATATTTTTGATTCAGTATGAGGTTCACTTGTGTAGTCAAGTAACTGGATGTAGCTCTTATATATGAGTGAAATAGTATAAAATTGTTGTGCATCTCTTATTTCCACTCTTATTATTAACTTTTTTTTAGAATTTTCATCTGTTTTTTGTACTTGTTCTAAATTTTAACATCTTAAAAAAGAAATTAACCAAATTTTGATACATTCTAAAAGTTCTTTATTAAATTTTTGTTAATTCAATTCACCTCCTTTGTAATTCGGTCTTTAATTTTAACAATTGATATTTAGAATTAGTTATTGAAAAGATACTCAAGAATTTATCCTATTTTTCTGAAGAAAAAAAAAATTATGAAAGTTGTTTATAGGAAAAATAGTTGATAATAAGTTGTCTTTTGTTGAAGGTGCATTAATTAATAGACCACCAAGTTGGAAGGTGATAACTATCAATTTTGGAAAGTTATAATAAAAATCTTTATTGAGTAAATTAATAGAGAGATTTGGGATGCTATAATAAATGGACCTTTTGTTCCAAAACATATGGTTAATAATGAATTTGTCGAAAAACCCTGGTCTGATTGGTTTGAAATTGAGAACAAGAAGGCTTAATATGATTGTATGGCTAAAAATATAATTACTTCCTCACTAAATCTTGATGTGTTTTTTAGGATTTCACAATGCAGTTATGTGAAAGAAATGTGGGATACTCTTGAGGTTATACATGAGGGAACCATTGATGTGAAGAGGGTTAGGAAGCATGACTTGATTCAATAATATGAACTTTTTAGGATGAAGCAAGGAGGGACTACTACAAATTTGCAAAAATGATCTACACACATTGTAAATCACTTGAATGGTTTAGAAAAAGTGTTTTACAAGGAGGAATCAACATTAAAATTCTAAAATTCCTTGATAACAATTGGTTGCCTAAGTTGACAACGATTTCCAAGTCTAAGGATCTCTCTACTATGACATATGCATCTTTGTTGGCAAATTGAGGGAGCACGAGCTTGAGATGAATATGTTGAATGAGCAAGAAAGCAATGACAAGAAGACTAAAAGCATAGCACTTAATGGAAATACTTTTAGGCTGAGTTCAAGAGTGGGTGAATTGAACTTTACAAAAATTTTTATTTTAGAAAGCACTAAAAATGTTTTTCGCAGAATGAGAGTTTCCAAGAATCTCTAAAATCAATGACTCAAGGTGTAGTGCAGAAAATGAATCAATATCAATGTGAATAATCTGGTTTACTTTTTGACAGAATTGAGAAAATCATATTTTCACACAATGATATATAATAGGCACTACATAGTCAATACACAGAGATAGAAATTAGTTATATTCAATACATATAAATAGAATGTGCAATTTGAGATTCAATTTAAGAATTAAAGCAACTCAAATGACAAACTAGGCACTCGCATATAAGGCAATGAACAATATTGTAGTTATGCTATCAAGGTTATTTCAGCAGTTTGTAATATACAAGTTTCACAACAATCACAATTATGAAAATAGCAAACACTTAAAATATAAGGAAATTAGAATCAAGTATGCAAGGAAATCAAACTCAATTGCAAGATCAAATGAAGGATATATATCAAACAATAACCAATATGCAATTATTCAGAAAAGAACTTATATCCCAATGCTAGTAAATTCAGATGCGGTCACAGTATCAAAGTCAAGATGAATCTAAGTTATACAAGCAAGGAATCAATATCTACTTATGCAACAAAACAATTTAAAGATTTTCAGAACTAGTCAAGTGAAAGTTAGGCAAAAGAATATATCCAGATATTCAAAACTATAAGGCTATGTATGCACATGCATAAATCTCTGAAAAACCAGAATTGAAATAAGCAACTCAAATAAATAATATTTTCATACTTGCAAGACTTTTCTGAAACAGTTGAACTTTCAATTTATAGCAGTTTTGTCAAAGAAGCTATTAAAGTCATGTAAAGTAGAATTAAACGGCACATAGTGATTTAAAAATGCAGAAAATAGATTTGCATATATTCAAATACAGAAGCTTAAAATCCAGATAAATGATACAATGCAAAAACAAATGCAAGAGAAGAGTGAGAGAAGAACACACAAGGTAATTATATTGGTTCACCCTTCCTCAAGGGCTACATCTAGTCTTTCTTGCAACCCTATGTCAACACCCAATTTCGTCCGGGCAAATAAAATTATTTCAAAATATAAAATAATATAAAATAAAAATAAAAATGTGTGTTATTATTTAAATAAAAAAATAGTTTTGGTTTTATTCTATTTTATGAATAAAGTTAAAATAAAATTAGTAAAAAAGGAAAAAAAGTAAACAAAATTAGTCTATTAAAAATTTGTTAAAAAAAATAAAATTGTCATTAAAGTGTTGTCATGTCACATCCTCTCTTTTTGCTTGCCTTTTCTTATGCCCATTAATGATACGAAAATTAATTGAAAATAAATTTAAAAAATTTGTTAGAAAGGCTAGAAATTTGAATAGTTGATCTCTAATTAATTGCAAACGATTTTATACTTAATAGTGATTAAATGCTGATGATTTTCAATTAAATACTGATTGTCTAATAATTGATGCATTTTCTTTTTGAATTTTTATGTTCATCCTTTTTATTTTACAGGCTCCATTTGGTTAATGCTCTAAAATAATAATTAGATAATTTGTTTATTTTTCGAAAAGTAGAAAAAATAATGATAATAAATATATATTTCAAAATAATAATAATATTAAAATAAAATAAATAAAAAAAGGTTTAATTGTTTATTTTTATTGTTGTGTTATTTAGGTTGCTTTCAATAAATGTAAAAATGAAAAAAAAAACAATAAAGAAAAAACGAATTAAAAAATAATAATAATAAAATGTTTGAGCCACATTACCTCCAATATTCCCCATTTATTTCTCATATTCATTTATTTTCGAATTTGATTATATGTATAGGAGGTTATGATGCCATAATAGCTATAATGGTACAATTCTGCCCATTTTTCAGTCTGGGTTCGTCCTTGGAATCTAACAGTCAGTTGGTGTCATAAGTGGGGATAATTAAGAATTAATAGATTTGAATTTGAATCAAAAGGGCAGTTCACAAATTATAATTAAGTAGAAATAATTAGAAATTAAGGGATTTAAAATTTGAATTAAGAGTGGGCTGACTATAATTAGTATAAATATGCATAGTAAGCAAGTGGGTACCCACGCGAAAAAGACACACAAAAAAGACACGCGAAAAAAAAAAACACTGAGGAATACTGGAGATACTAAAAATGGTCCTGAATTAAGAGTTCAGAGAAGAAGGGAACGTGCTTTTGGAGGATCTTATGATATCTTGAAGTTCATCCCTTGTCTCTTTGATTTTAAAAAATAAATAATAATAATAATAAATTATAAAACATTTTCCAATTTTTGAAGAATGAACTAAATGCTTTCTAAAATTTAATAAATTAATAGTTCTTGAAAAAATATCAAAAATATAAATTTTTAAAACAAAAAAAGGGGAAAAGTTTCAAAACAGTCCAAAAATAATAAAGATAAAACATCTTCAAAAATAATAAAAATGAGATAAATGTAAAAACATGTCTTTTCGATAATATATATAAAAATATTTTTTTACGAAAATAAAGTAATAGAAACACGTTTTTTCGAAAATAAAATATAAAGACAATTTAAAAATAAAATAAAAGAAAAAGTTTTTTTATATGAAAAATAGTTATTCTTTTTCTTCGAAAATAATGAATAAAAATTAAAAAAAGATGTGTTTTTTTAAGTATAAAAATAATTTCTTTAAGATAATAAAAATCAGTTCCTTTCTCAAATTAAAATAAAAATAGTTTTTTTAATAAACATTTTTAAATATAAAAAAATTGTCTTGTCCCGAGTTTCCTTTAAATAAATAATTATCAAGAAAAAATAATAAAATAAAAAATGATTAAAAAACCATATAAAATAAAATCGCCAAAAATAAAAGAAAATATTCATAAGCTAAAAAAAATATATCAAACGTCATCCAACAAGTTTTCAAAATAGAACTACGTGTACCCTGATTTTTTATCATGTATAGATATACGTAGGACCAAGGTCAAGCCTTGTCGGGCCCAAATAAATAAAATATTTATATGCTTTTTTGTTTTATTTTTGTTTGCTATTTTTATCCGCCTAATTATTATTTATTGTTATGATTTTTATAAGCATGTTTTCTTGTTTGTTTTATTTTTTATATATTTGTTTGTTTTGTCTTTAGTCTCATTATTATTATTATTATTATTTGGGAAAAATGATATTTTTTAAAACCACACTTATTTTTATTCATTTGATTAAGGATACCATCTTAGGACGGGCGTTGTGGGGTGCTAATACCTTCCCCACACGTAACCGACTCCCTAATCTTTGAATATGGTTCGTAGATATTTTTATTTTTGGTTTTTCTATGGTTTTCAATAATAAACTATGGTGGCGACTCCAATCTCTATTTAATTATTTTTTAAAAATAACTTTTTGATCGCCCCTTCGTGATCCGGTTGCGACACCCTAGCAAGAAAATTTCCGCTAACAACACTCAATTGTACACAATTACCATCAAGAACACTTCTTACCCCTGCAAGATCACAAATCACCTTTGAATAACTGAACTAACACCCTGCAGCCCAAAATATTTAGAATACAACAATGTTAAACCCTATAGCATCACCAATACACAATTGAATCAAGGATTACAATTATACAAACCAAAATCGCAATACTTGAATAAAACAGGTTCAAGAATTGAGTTATAGAAACCCCCTGATTTTTATTCAAGGAGATCCAGCGTAAGTCCTTAAAAAACACCAATGGCACAATCCAAATTCAAGACTTTTTGATTCTCCAATAAACTTTGAAAAACCAAGAAATTTTATTTCTCACATAATTCTTGTCAATCTTGTTCGTAATTCTCTTCTTTATTTCGTTCGTCAATCGCTCTAAAAAGCCCAGATATTTAAAAAATTAAATACCCAAATTGTTTTTAAGAAAAAGAGTTAACTTAGTTATGCGCAGAATGCGAATAAGTTGATTTCTTCAAAATGGAATCGGTTTATTTTTTGCTGAAAAATGAATTTTCAAAAATAATTGTTCTCAAAAGCTTTTGTTTAGTTTTGTTACTTGATTTCAAGTATGTTTTAAATTGTGCCAAGTAGTTTCTTCTAAGATTTGCATAGATTTACCTTCACCGTCAATCACACTCACTCACACCTATTGAGACAAGCCCTAAGTCTTCATGTTCAACTTCCATGTTTTGCTTTGCCTTTGTCCAATTGCTTGACTTCATCAAATGTCTTTGATATTCTTAACACTTAAATCTGTTGTTCAGAAGAAGGAAATAAGTGAGGAAGAATCACATGGGTACAATGGTTCTGAGACTTTAAATCTGCTAACCAGAAAGTTTGGAAATTGTTTGAAGAAAAGAACTAAAGACATAAATCTTACACATAAGTGGTATGGTTTCAGGAAACCTGAATCTAATTCTTCAAATTTTACTTGTTTTGATTGTGGTAAATGATGACATATCAAAAATGAATGTCCCAATGGTCAAAACAAGGAAAAAGTCTTTGATAGAAAAACTGAATTGTTATCATTTTTTTTGCTATGATGGCAAATACACGAGTCACACATGTAGCAAGTAATAAACATATCGTTCTCTCCCAATACACTATTACGGGTGACATCAATTATCCCGTGGAGGAGGCTAGGTAGGTCAAGTACAATCGAATTGTAACGCTTAGGCTACTACACTCTTAAGTAAAAAGAGTTATGCATTGACTATTGGCTATAACTTTTGACCTAATGGTAAGTGCTCGATCCAACAATTGGCAAAGTTAAGGTCACGAGTTTGATTCTCAGTGGGACAATTGCTGAAGAGAGATTGTTGTGGGTGACATCAATTGTCTCGTGACAGAGGTTAGGTAGGCCAAGTCACAATCGAATCGTGGCACTTGGGCTACTGCGTTCTTACATAAAAAGAGTTTTACACTGACTATTGACTATAGTTTTTGGCCTAGTGGTAAGCGCTCAATCCAATATAGACTTGTGCAATACACAACAATATTTTCAATTGATAACAAATTTAGACTAAAAATTATTCTCAATATTTGAATTGATAAATAATAAAATAATATTATGCAAAAACAATTAAAATATTTTTTGTATTTTTACGAGCACTTGGAATGTGAAAAAAAATGGATAGGATATGGAATGCAATTATTAGGATTAAAGTTCATCAAACCTTGCTCTCATGCATAAAATCACTTACCTTATTTCCAAACAAATGTCAATGTCAACCCATAATAATATCAAAATTTTAATTCCTTGGGTGAATGTCAGCCCAAGCTTATCTATTAATCGTTAATTTCTTTATCAATTATATAAATAAAACTTGCAATCGTCACAAGGGTTTTAAGACAAAAAATAAATCATGTTTTACTCCTAGTCACAAGCTTTCATTTGATATTTTGATTCAGTTCTAGATTTCAAATGAAATTTCCTAATATCCTAATAATCAACGATCAAGTCATGAATCAACACGACAGACATTGAGTGCATAAACAAAATACTAACATTGAAAGAAAGAAATATATATAAACCCAATATTGATTACATGAGAATTCAATTGATTACATCAAACCCTAGTCAAGATGAGAAGAATGAACAATGGAGGAAGATAGATATAAAATGAGGAGAAATTGGAACCCTACAAACCCTAGTTGTCATCCCAATGCTACATTTTTCTGACTCTCAGATAGAGTGAAGCGTAATCTCTAAAGTATTTGACTCTAATAGAGACCTTTTTAAATACACAAAAATGTCAGGCCAACATCGTTCGCACTCGACCTAGCTAAAGTGACGTAGTAACTCCAAATCCATAGGTTCTAACGGCCCAATTGAAATGATTTTGAATTATTAACAAAACCTCTAAAATGATTTTAAATTATTAACACAACCTTAATGAAACTACTCCTTCTAAGAATAACCTAATTAACATAATAATCAATAGAATGAAGACACTAAATGATAGAGGAAAATAATGGAAGATAAACTTCTAATTTAAAAAATATAACAAAACTAAATAGGATCTCCCATGTAAAACTCAAATACTAAATGTTGTAACTTTAAAGAATCTTTTAAACTCTTGATTAAAACAAACTCCTATATTATTTGGACGTAAGAAAATAGGTGGGATTTTCTTATTAAGATTTTTTGAATTTTTCATGATCAAGTCATGAGTGATCACGTTAAAGTCATTAGAGTGAGCTAGCCAATATCAATTGAAGAAGTCTGGTCAGATTCAGCTAGAATAATGTATACACTATAACTAACTAGAATTTTGTATACACTTCAATGTTTGACTTTGAGCAAATTGCTATGGCTCGTGATATTATGTGGTTCCATCTCGAGTCCACTATCCTGATTCCTTTCAATGTTTGACTTTGAGAAAATTGCTTTGGCTCGTGATATTAAGTGGTTCAATCTCGTGTCCATTATCCTAATTCCTACCAGAAATGCTTGCCATGAAATATATCCAAGGACGGTTTTCAGGATATTTGCTTGATGTTCAACTAAAACTTTCATTGGGTCCTTTTGTTCTTCTTGTGAAATTATTGAGTTGAACTTTTCAATTTTTTGCAATTATTGGAGACAAAATTCGGAAGAGAAACCTAAATTTGAAATCAAATATATAAAAGAATTGTTGTGAATGACCCTGGTTCAATTATTAAGTTGAACTTATTCTGATTGTGCAGCCTGATTGAACCATCAAATCTCTTATTTCGACAGTAAAGTGATTGTTGTTACTCTTCCAATGGCCAGGAAATGTAACATCCAAACGTTGAACAATACTTTTTCCTCATTTCATTTATTTTTTTCTATCAATTTAATGAGAGCATACGAATGAATTTATTTATTTTTATAATAATAATTTTGAAAATTATATTTAATTTTATGTTAGTTAATATTTAAATTTAGCTATATATTTGTAATTTAGACTTGGGTATTGGAATGCAGAGGGAAATGAAAATATAAGAAAAATAGTAAACGCCTTTTTATGAGCTTTTTGTCAGAGATATGAAGCAATTGCAATGCTTATTAGTCTTTTATGTGATTTAGAATCTGGAAAAATACTTTGAATATGAGATAATCCATGGTAGAAGAAAAATATTTACATTATATAAGTTAAATGTGCTGTTAAAAAAAACGAGTTAAAGGTCATTAACGATATTAATTATTATTTTTATAATAACTAATAATACCAATTGAAATACAAGAAGTGGAATTAACATTAAAAAATGTCAAACAAAAGTATTAAAGACCAAGAAGTAGGATTAGCAGTTATTTTGGACTTTTAAATTTTAATTGAAATACATATTTTTAATGAATTAGCCAACATGAAAAATTAAAATAAAAAAAAAGAGGTGTTTACATATTTTTAATTAATACATAGCCAACAGAAAAAGAAAAAGAAAAAGTGTTTACATGTTATCTCTGTTTCATTGATCCCAACAGTTTCTGAATTTGTGTGTAAAGTTAGAGAGAGAATTGATTTTCATTTCTTAACATTTTTCTTCTTCCATAAGTATAAAAATAATCATGTTCAAAATTTATGAAGATTTGTTATTGAGAAAAAATTGGAGAGGATATTCTCTCCAAAATTAACCGAATATTAGCTTAGTTTGTTGCATTCTAAAAATTAACTCTTACACAATAAGTCCTATATTAATCATTAACCTATCATTTCAATGTGTAGAACTAGTTGATTCAAAGGAGCTGATAAATAAAAACATTTCCAAACTTAACACAAAATTCAATTGAGACTAGTAGACATAAGTAGAAGCATCACATATTACCCTACATCTCAAAGGGCTGAGTTCATAACTACTCAAGTAAAAGACTATAAAACAAAGAGCACGTAACCTTTCTCTTATCGAAATGAAATCTAGATTAAGTAGGCTAATTAATAGCTGCTGCAATTGGTAGGAGCAAAAGAAACCTTTTTCTCCCCAAGGTCATACTCCACTTCAAAATCAACCTGTGCCCAATTTCCAAAGATGGAAATTCCAGTGGAGGGTACCACTGTCATGCAAATCAAGTTGTTGTCCAAGGCAATGAACATGTTGCTAGGGTCTAGAGTAATATCAGCCCCAGTGAAATGGAACACAAATTGAGGGAAATTCATGTTTGAAGGGTTTCTAACACAAAACTTAAATGGGGTTGGAGCATCTTCTGCAGCCTGCACATTGAAAACTTCCTTAACTGAACTCATGAAATCGGCATAAATTCTTTGTTCAAGATGTGTGAGTATTGGCACGGAATCGATGATTATGTTGCCACCAGTTTGACCAGTCAACACCTTTTTTTGACCAATTGATATACCCTCTAGGTTGAGGAAATAATATGAGGGCATATAAGGGTTGATTATGAGGGGAGTGGACACAACCCCATTTGTTGGTGCTGGCCTTGGATGGTTCCCAAATTTCAATTTACCAGTGGAGGTTGAACTAAAAGGAACCAGGCAATAGGAAAATTTGTGGCCAATTCGGTCACCAAGCTGTGAGGCAAGTGACAATGGGCCAGGGCCAAGGCCCACAATGCCATTGGCCTTGCTGCTCATATGAAAGGATAAATTGCTATAAAAGACACATCCAAAAAGGGATTGGGGAAAGGTTGCACCTTGGCTCATACCCGTTGGCCCAAAACTAAAGGTGTCAGAGCCCATTTTCCCAATGGTGAATGAACGCTGACCACCATATTGTTTAAGGTAAATGCATTGCCTAGAATTCCCACAATCACTTTGGTTTTGGGGGATTATTGTGCATGCCTCTGAATCACATGCAACATCCACGTACGTGGAAGATTGAGTTGGATCATACAAAGGGGCATCTTGGGGGGAACATGTTTTACAAGGGGAGCATTGCACCCAAGAGAGATCACTACCCGTGTCAAAAATTGCAAGCCTTTCAACTTGTGGGGTGCCTAAGGAGAATCTCATGAGGTATTCCCCATGGTCAGGAACATGAGTTATCACACTTTCAGCCGATGATGATGATGATGATGGTGGTGCATATGATGATGATGGTGGTGGTGAATATGATGATGGTGATGGTGGTGAATATGATGATGGTGGTGATGGTAAAGGTGATGATAATTCATTTTGACCTATGAAGTCAAAAAGTTTGGCTCGAGCAATGGATCGCAAGGCAGCACTTTTCACTAGCTCGGTTTGGGTCATTTGGGAGTTGTACAAAGGGGACATGGGAGAGTGGCGTGGGATGAGATCAATGCTAAACCCCATTAGGGTTTTGCTAGCATCTACCAATAACACACTACAAAATGAGAAGATTAGTATTAATGTGATCGCAAAAGGGTGCATGTTTGTGAACTTGAAAGAGGAAAAGGATTGATAGACCAAGAAAGTGGGAAATGGATTGTTAATGGATGATGGAGAAGAGTACCTTGAAGTGCTTCTATTTATAGTTTTTGAGTTGTACTTGGAGAGTTTTGTAGTTTTTTCTTTGAGTGAAGAGTTATTTTTACAGTTAAATGAAAGAACACATTTTGATTCGTGCAATATTGTGAGTTACATTCTACGGTGACTTTTTAATTGTATTCACTAGTGTCTTGTTCTTGTCTAGTTGTGTGGACGGCACCGAGCGGCAAGATTCTTCGATTTCGGTTTTACGTTTATTAAATTGTGAGAATTAAAGTACAACAAATTCAAAGAAAAGGAGTGTATGAAGCCAATTTTTTGGTACATGCTATAACAAACTAATTTAATAGGAGTTAATAAAGCTTCCTAAAGAATTATCTTACAGTGATTTAGTTACAAATTATTAGATATATGTGGATGAATTTTTCAATGAACAATTATATAAGGTAAAAGAAAAGAAGAAATGAGATGGGTTTCTTTATAAACTATAAAATTAGTTTATAATTAAATTAAAAACAAGAATTTAAGAAAGTTATACTAGAACAAATCCAAAAACATTTATAAATAAGCATGTCCAAAAATACCTGTTATGCCATATATAATTTTATTGATTTTTTACTATAATAAAATACAAAATTATGATATTTTTATTATCATTTTGCTTTTACACTAACTTCGTTTCTCATTGGATAAAGTTAATTATATAAATCACGTGTAGTTATTTGACTCAATTAAAGACCGGAGTTTAATCAATATTATTTAATATGAGATTCTTTTTTAACCTGTGACATTAGTTATTACCATCTCATATTTATCTTCAGTAATTTATATAATTCATTAAATTTAAACAATATTATATAATGTGAGATTTTTTCTTTTTAAGTTGTCACATTAGTTATTGTCATCTTATATTTATCTTATATAACTTACATATAACTCAATCGACTTAATTATTTTTAATCTTTACTTTAATATTAATTATTAGATCTAAATATTATAATTTAATTTAATTATAAATTATCTTATTTAATCTTCACTATGAAATAATTATTATCACCCACAATATTGGTGGATAATTAATATCACTGGCAACATTAAATTTGTCATAATACGTTTTTTTACACTTCAAGTGGACACAAATTATGTGTGAGTTTCTTTCTTGTTTTGGTTTTTTCTTTTTCTCACTGTCCACAAAGGATTTTGATTTTTTCTTTTTCCCAGTATCTACAAAAGGATAAATTACTTTCATTGTATACCTTCCTAACATAAATCAAAATTTATTATGTATGCGTCTCATTTCTCCTCTTAATTTGATTTATGTTGCATCACCTTTTAAACTGAAAACATTTACTTATACATACTTTACACTTATAACTAAAAATATAGTTTTGATCTCTCTAAAATATTGATAATAAAATATAAAAGTGTTTTATTAACTAATTATAATGATATAGAGTACTAAAGCAATAACTAATATAATATAATTTTCAAGTTGGAACTTAAGAGGAAGGTTTATTATCATCTAATCAAATTTAAAACATTATAGTTTTATAGGATAAAAAAGACAAAAGAAGTTTGAGATACAGAAAACATATTTTATCCAAAATGTTTATTACACCTTTTACCATGTAAATCACTCATTTAAAATATTTTAAAGAAATTACTACCCAAAATCAAATTTTTAAATATTTTGTAAAGACAAAAAAAAAACACACAAAAAAAATTGTTGAGGAACTAAAATTTTATTACCAATATTTTTGAAAGACCAAAATCAAAACTGATTGGTAGACCAAACCGAATTAATATTTGAAACATTTAACTTGTGCTAATCCGACTTCATCTAGTCAGGTCAAAACACTAACTCCATTAATCTGATATGAACTTTAATTTCTTTTTTATTTTTCATTATGTATATATATCATCTTTTAAATTTATTTATAAAGTTATGCTTTTGATTATGTATTTATGTTGTTATTAAAAATTTAATTTCAATAGTAATTATTTCGCTAAATGTTTTTAAATTTATACTATAAAATCACATTATCTTTAACTTTATTTATTATTTTATAAATTAGTACTTTATCATATAAAAATTTATTTTTTAGATTATTTTATAAATAGTAGTTTTAATATACTTTTATTTTTTAAATGTGTACCAAATCAACAAACTTTCAACTGAATTAATTACTAGTCTGGTTTTTAAAACTTTATATCTTGCCTAAAGATATAAAGTAAACTAATCTTATATTCTATATTCGGCCATATAACATGCTAAACGAATCCTTGGTTTTAACATAAATATTTTACAATCAAAGTGGCCACTAGTCACATGAAAACTTAATAGCCAAATTTGTAATATAATAAAAATCAGTAAGTGGAAGTGAAAGGCCACTTTCTTGTCCTTAAAAAAAAGAGGGTATTTGCAATTTCATTGATTTTAAGTATAAACTAAAAGGCACATATATAAACCACTGTGGGGAAGCAAGGTGAGTTATATAATAGCAAATTTTAACTGTAACACACAATAAACTATGAAGAGTCACTAATACAACAATTGTGACTTGTTAAGAATAAAATTAAACCTTAATTTATTTTAAAAAATAAAAAAAATAGAGTAAATATTCAATTATTAAAATAATCTCAAATACGGTAGGAAAAAATTCACTATCCACTATTTTAACTTTTAAGTATAAATTTTAGTAATATGATATTTTTCTCTATCTAGTTTAAAGTATTGACTTAATTAATATTATCTAATTTTTAAAATTTTTATATTTCACCAATTTTAAATATAATGTTTCTTTATTTTTGTTCAAAATTCTGAATAATTTTATTGAATTTTTTATTGATAATTAGTAGATCCTAAGATTTTTTTTATAGTTATTAAACATCTTTATATAAGTTACATTTCTTTTTAGAAACTCATTAAAAGAGAAAACAACCTCCAAAAATCAATATAACCTAAGTTTCATGAAAATAATAGTCAACAATAAGATTTTGGATATTTCATATTATAACACGGTTAAAAAAATATGAACTTACAAGATACCATAAAATTTTTCACCAAAATAAGCCTTTCTGTATACGACTTGTTCTGAGTAAGTAAGTCTTTGGATGGTTTGATTGTATGCTTATATATAAAGGAATTAAAAATATAAGTGGATCAGAGTAAATAAGCAACTAAAATGATTAATAGTGGGAATTGTTTGGACCCTTATAATTGTTGTTTTTTTTTATATTCTTCACTAACAGCTTATAATAAAATTGTCCTATTGAAAACATTTCTTATTTTAAAGATAAAATTTCAATTGCTTGGCAGATTTAGTAACATTTTTTTCTCAATGTAAGTGACAGTTAAACATATAATATATAAATTATTTGAACCTTCCCACTAAAATATTTATATCTTTTAAAGATTATATGGAGAGTAGATTCCACTTGTCTCCAATAGCATCATTACGAGATATTAAACCAATTGAAGTCGAGCCACTAATACTAGAACTACTTGAAGTCCCCCAGTAGGACCAATCTCCTGCTCGGCCATATCTCTATGGCCGATGGAGGCGTCTCGCCCACCAAAAGACTGAGAAGTAGAATAAGAATGCATAGAATAAGAAGTCATGATTACCTTGAGAGAAGAAGTGGATGGTCGTAGACTTGGCGAAGCTTATCGGCTAAGTATGTGAAAACGACGTGAAATGCAGCGGGGTCGAAGGCTATTTATAGCCAAAGCCTAGAGGTGACTCTACCGCTTATCAACCGCATAATCAAGAAGCCCTTAACATCCCAGATCAGTTGACCTGTCACATCCCGCACAAGAAACAAGGAACACGCAAACTGAGAAAATGTGTGGGAATCTGCGTCAACGAGCCTTTCAACGGTTGGCCAAAGGCGCCCAACCTCAACACTCAATTACGGACGACCATGTAGGTCGCATTACTAAATCCTTTTCGGCCACTCCGTGCCCTAAAGGACTTGGGAGGCCTATGTACTATACGATCGAGCAAGCACACAAACCAATTATATTTGCACGACCTATACCCTTTACGAAGTCTATACCTTACCGACCGAGATGAGCATCCCGGACTGACCGGTAACATATCGGTCAGTACCCCGAGATGACATGACTTGTACTGTTTCGCAGGAACGAGCAAGGCAAACTAACCACCTGACACGTGGCAACCCCATTTGCGAGATACACAAAAGGTAGGTACAAGGTGAGTACAATGAATATTAACAAAATCATAGGAAATCATAACAGACTAGGTCTTACTCTAGGCCCAAGCCCAATGGACCTGAACACTCCAGGCCCATTATAATGCCTATAAATATGAGTTCATTCACCATTAATAAGGTATTTCTAAACTCTGACCTATATCCCCTGCACACTCTAACCTTAGACTGACTTGAGCGTCAAAGTACCTGTAGGATCCTCCATTCGGGACGGTGGATAGTGGAGCAATCGGAGCAGTGTCAAGCAGCGTACAAAGGAGCGACCGAGGAGCAATTACAAAAGATATTGTTGTTGTTGGAGCCTGCCAGTCTCTTGCAGGAACACGTATGATGTTAGAAGTTTCATTGAAGACAATAATAATGACAAAATAAAAATAAAAATTTAACTAGTAATAATACCTATAATAATAATAATAATAATAATAATAATAATAATAATAATAATAATAATAATAATAATAATAATAATATTATTAATGATATTAATGGGGAGATGAATACCAATAAAAATAAAATTTGCTTTTAAAAGCTAATCAATAATTTTTAAAAGTAAAATATTAGTTTTAAAAAAATTATAAAATTTAATAAAAGTATTTTAATTTCATTCTGGTGAATTTCACTTAATTTCAAAAATTAATTATTTAAAAATAGAAATTACTCAATGGTATCTTAATAAATAATGTTTAGACGAATTTCTTTAATAAAAATAAAAGATATGAAAAATCCTTATATATAACTCCGTAAAAATTAAATTCTACTAAATTTGAAATTGTTCTTGTTAAAAGTATGTTTTGACTTTAACTCAAAGCATTCATATGTTTTTAGAATTGTAACGAACCTTTTAAGTTATAATTTGGAAAAATCTCCCAGGATGAATTTAATTATTGGAAAAATCTCATTTCTCTACAACAATCTTGTAACTCTAGAGAAAAGAAACAAAAAAGACCAATTCTCAATTTTTTGAAAAAGTGATTAACATTTAATAAAAAAAAAAAACATGTAAGCATCATCCAAAAATCTAGTTCTAGTGGTAAGTCCAAATCTGAGTAGTAATCTAACTCTTCTTCTATTTATAAGCGGACACAATCTATAAGGTTAAGGAAGGCAAGCGTCTTTGAGAAGCTTTTCTCGCATTCATAATCATTCGGTTAAAGTTCTAATAGAGTATCAAATTTTTTTATATGTATTTTGATTTCATTCATATGGTTTTCTTTTAATACCACCCTTTTATTATCTTAAGTTCTCGTGTTATTTATAAGTTAAAGTTAGACGTCTTGCATAGCTCATCTTAAGTTTGAAATTAGGTATATAGTATGCATTATATATTGTATGCATTATATAATTTATGAATTTTTGTGTATTGGTTGAAATCGAACATATAGTATTTTTTTGTCCATTCGTCAATACGAGACATGTTATTTTTTGTTAATTAATCAAGTAACGGCATAAGGTAGGATCGGTCATTTAGAATGTAAATGATGAATAACTATAGGCTTGCGTAATTATTAATTTTTTGACATACTTTTTTTGTTTAACTTAGTTTAGACCAACTAAGTTCGTTATAAATTTCCATATTGAACATAGTTTATGTTCCATATTGAACATAGTTTATGTTCTTACAGAGCTTGAGGGCAAGAACAATAAATGTTCTTATAGAACCTAGAGGCTGAGAACAAAGCTACAACGAGTCAATTACAATGGTCTTTGGTGAAATTCTGGTTTCTGGTCTCTAGTCTCTAAAGTTAAGGAAAAATCGTCCACTCCTTCCTTTTCCTGTTCACTATTTATACCAATATGTGTAATCATTGCTTCTTAAGTAGAGGAAGGTGTGCAATTTTTGTGTCAGAGGATATGTCCTTCTTTTGCATGTTGGGTCAGTGGAAGACGTGTAGTCTCCCCTATTACTGAGATTGCTTATCTTCAGCACACCATGTCATAGTAGACGTGCAACTTACTCTACCTCCCTCTCTTTAGTAGGGAATGCACTTTTTATTGAGATTTGTTCCTATGTCAGAAGGAAGATGTTTGTTTCCAATGTAAGGGAGATGGGGTAGCTTACTCACCCTCCCTCTCTTCAGGAGGGGGTGCACCGTTTATTGGAATTTGTTCCTGTGTCAGAAGGCAGATGCTTGTTTCCAATGTAAGAAAGATGGGATAGCTTACTCACCCTCCCTCTCTTCAGTAGGGAGTATGACATTTATTGGGATTTGTTCCTGTGTCATAAGGCATATGCTTGTTCCCAATGTAAGGAAGATGGGAAACTATTCTATCAGGGGCTCACTGGGCACTTGTCGTCCTATACTTGTCGGCCTATATGTATTTTGTAGTAAGCATCTCTTTGGTTTGGTTGGGAACTTATTATTCTGAAGGCCAAGTGGACGTTGTCGGCCACACTTGCTCTGGTGGTTGTATAGTGCACCAGCTTCCCAGACTATTGTGAGAGTTGTCAACCACACTTGCTCTACTGAACGTATAGTACACTAGTCTCCCAAACTAGTGTGAGAGTTGTCGGTTATCCTTGCTCTGGTGGTCGTATAGTACACTAGTCTCCCAGACTCTTGTAGACTTCGGACTATCAAGAGTTTCGAGAAGTGAGAGTTTTCGGCCACACTAACTTTGGTGGCCGTTATAGTGCACTAGTTTCCCAAACTATTTTGAGAGTTATCGACCACACCTCCTGGTGGCCGTATAGTACACTAGTCTCCCAGACTCTTGTAGTCTTCAGACTATCAAGAGACTCGAGAAGTGAGAGTTGTCGATCATCCTTGCTCTGGTGGCCGTATAGTGCACTAGCTTCCCAAACTATTGTGGGAGTTGTCGGCCACACTTGCTTCGATGGCTGTATAGTACACTGGTTTCCCATACTCTTGTAGTATTCAGACTGTCAAGAGTTTTGAGAAGTAGGAGTTGTCAACCACACCTCCTGGTGGCTGAGTAGTACTTTCTAACTTACCAAATTGTTGTGGGAGTTGTCGACCACACCTCCAGGTATCCATATAGTACACTAGTCTCCTGGACTCTTGTAGTCTTCAGACTATCAAGAGTTTCAAGAAGTGAGAGTTGTCGGCCACACTCGCTCTGGTGGTCGTTATAGTGTACTAGCTTCCCAGACTATTGTGGGAGTTGTCGACCATCCTTGCTCTAGTGGTCGTGTAGTACACTAGTCTCCCAGACTCTTGTAGTCTCCCAGACTCTTGTAGTCTTCAGACTATCAAAAGTTTTGAGAAGTGGGAGTCTTTGACGATGCACTCCAATGGTTGTATTGTGCCTCAATGAAGGTTGTCGACCAGGCTTTGTGGTGTCCCAGTGGTGCTGATTTTGGGGATTTCCCTCTATTTTTAGGTTGACACAGTACCTCCCCTACTCAAAGATCAGGTTAAGTTTGGGCCTTGGTCCTTCTTTGATGGGATTGATGTGTCTCTGCTCTTGGGATCCACGAAATAGGATGGTTGAGAAGTGGAGAGTCGTTGGCTGTGGCCTTGGGAGTTTCTACAAATTAAGGTTATAGGTTCATTTTGCATATCTCATCGCTTTCTTCCTCTGAGGTCCAACATCCTTATTTTTGCTAGGAGCTTGAGTGTGTTGTGTTCTCTTCGGGCTTAAGGTAATCATGTCTTCCTTGTCTTCGTGCTCTACTTCTCGGTCTTCTTCCACTTCTCAATCTTCTTCTACTTGTCGGTCTTCTTCTATTTCCAAGCCTTCTTTTAGTATGCTCAAGGAGGTGGTCAGCCCTTACAAGGATTCTACACCTTCTGGTGTTTTGGTGGTGAGGACTGATGATCCTAACGCGGTCGAGGAGTCTTCGGGTGACTCCTCGTTGGGTGATCCACCTCTTAGAGTCGGGTATTATTGGGTAAGTGATCAGGTTTTAACGCAGTCCTCTAAGTATCGTTGGTTTACGTCTTTAGAGTATTGTGTGGCAAGCGTCCCCATGGTTGTTCCTGAGGTTGAGAGGGGATTTGTGTCAACGGAGAAGTGCTCGGTTAATGACCGTGTTTGCTTTGGTCGAGAGGATAGTGAGTTTGACTTTTTCTTCATGTATTCATCCTTTTTCACTGATGTTCACGTTCGTCTCCCTCTCGACGAGTTTACCATAGGGGTGTTGCCTATTTTGAATGTCGCTCCCACCCAACTGCATCCTAATTCTTGGAGGTATCTTCAGTCTTTCCGGCTTCTTTGTGAGATGTTTGATCTTATCCCATCTCCTCAGTCATTCCTTCACTACTATCGTGCTCGACCCAGCACCCCAACTCGTTGGGTGTCTCTTGTCAGTCAATCTGGGACTACTCTATTTGCTCCTTATATTGTTGATCACACAAAATTTTAAGCATTATGGAACCAGTTCCTATGTCATCCACTGCCTCACACACACAACATGCACAAAACATCCCTGCATCTATTTCCGAGATAGAATTCTAGCATGCAAATACAATTCATGATCAAATTGTATTACCAAATACAAATACATCTCATGACATTATTTCATCTGCTAGTGATCAGTTGGAAAGTAGAAGATCAATTAGACATAGGCGAAAGCCTTCTTACTTGTAGGATTACTATTGCAACTCAGCCATTGCAGATTACACAACCCAATCATCCCAGGCTCAATATCCTATATCAGACTCGTTTAAACATACACAACCCAATACTCTTATTTCAAAGGAAATATGCCTTGAAACTTCATAAAGACACAGGATTGCTTGATGCAAAACCAATTTCTTGTCTATTGGATCCAAACATCAAATTACAAAAGCAAGGAAGTGATTTGTTTCTAGGGCTAACTGCCTATCGAAGACTGATTGGAAGATTGGTGTATTTAACTAACACTACTCCAGATATATCCTACTCTGTTGGTTTGTTGAGCCAATTTCTAGATAAACCTGTGATTGAACATCATAATGCAGCCCTTCGAGTCCTCAAAGATGTCAAGTCTTCTTCAACACTTGGCTTATGTTTTCCTAGCACATCAAATCATAAACTTACTGCCTTTGCTGATGCTGATTGGGGTTCTTTCTTAGACACAAGACGGTTAACAACTAGGTACTGCTTCTTCTATGGTAAAGCATTGATTTCAGGGAAATCTAAAAAGTAACACATTGTGGCAAGAAACTCTTCAGAAGCAAAATACAGGTCATTGACAACTGCAACGTGTGAAGCCCAATGGCTAAGTTACTCGTTCATCGATATGCACATACCATTGACTCAACCAATTACTCTTTTTTGTGATAATTGGTCAGCAATTCACATTGCAAACAATCTGACTTTCCACGAGAGAACTAGACACATTGAGATGGATTATCATATAGTTCGGGAAAAAGTTCTTGCCAAGCTTCTACATCTACTCCTCATCTCAACCCATCATCAAACAACTTATATTTTAAGCAATGCACTACAACCTGGACCATTTTCTATATCACTATCCAAGCTGAACCTCAAAAATATCTATAGTTCAGCTTGAGGGAGAGTATTAACAAAATTAGTTTTACAAGTCTATTGGTATAATTGAATTAGTTTTTCCATTGGTATAACTGAATTAGTTATTATGTTGACATAACTAAATTAATTATTCCATCTAGTTGTTATTCAGTTTAAACTGTTAGTCTGTTAGAAGTAGTTTTTATTATCTTTTGCTGTTATTTTTTTTATATTCTCAACTTGTGTATATTAACTCAATGAGTCATTGATCTCAGTTAAATTGATTCATAATATTCATTTCATTACCGAAGGGATCTATTTTACTCCTTGAATGTGATATGAAACTCTTTGTGCCTCTTCTTTCATATTTTTCATAGTGTTGCAATTATTGTTTTATCAATGATCATGGCCCATTTCTATGATCCGACTCATTTTCATTCAATATATGACTGGTTTTATTAACTTTTTCTTGTAAATTGAGAGTGTGAAAATTAACTAGGAGTATATATATATGGTGATCTAGACCATGAAAGAGTTCTCGTGGCAAATTCTTAGATCAAATTAATTATAGTTAGTGATTTAAATTACACTTTCCTAATGAGAGTTGATTTTTGTAACGTCAAGTATGTTTTGAATTTCTTTTGTAGTATTCTTTTATCTAGTTTATTGTTGTGCTTATTTGTTCATAGTAACCTTAATAAGCTCAGATATCCTTTTCTTATGACAAAGAGACTATGGATTCTTACACACTGCTTCTCCAAATCTCGAGTTAGTTCTGCGATGGTCAAGCTTAATATATTCTAGTTTTGACAATCGTTCAAAAAGTAGCTTAGACATTGATGGAAAGACAACTTTCCTATCTTTTGAAAGCCTTAATAAAGCTATGGTAAATATGTATTTCTTTTTTATTCTAAGTTGTATTTATAGCCTAGAGTTGTACCTTTACACTTGTCTATCCAAACTGGCATTTATGTTATTATTTTCTAGGGGATTCTATGACTGGATTTTAATTCTCAGTGATGGTTGATTGAGATGTTTATTATTTGTGTAAGCAAGGTGGTGTTATTTTAACACCGTTCACATTTCACACCCATTTAACAATAACATATATTATTATTTTATTAATATATAATATTTTATTAATAAAAAACAGTTTCAAGCAGAAGTTTTTTCTGAACAGTAGTGTCAAACTATCATTTTCCATATAAATATAAGTTGGATCGTGATACATTGACATCCTTACATGTCATTATGCCCATTTGACATTGTTATGTGGTAAAAAACATTTAAATATTTATTCACTTATGTGTGCTACGTTCATATATGCTTTCCGTTTCTCACTTGGGTTTTAAAAGTACTTATCAACAAACTACATATCAAAACAGGAGAAACCACTTTGACGCTTTTAGAAGAGCTTCATAATTTTTTGAAAGTACTTTTACTTTAATCTTGTTTGATCACAAATGGAAAAACATACTTCTTTACACAATATTAGAGTTGTATTTTTTTTCAACATGAGAGCAACATGAACCATGAGGTTTCTACTTTCCATATTTGTTACATGAGTTCAAAAGTCTTTCTTAGCAAACCACATACCAAAATAGAAGAAACTACCTAAACGTGGGTGTCATACATTTTAAGGAAGCTTCATAATTTCCTTGAAGTACTTATACTTTAACTTTATTGGATCACAAATGGAAGGACATGCTTCTTTACATAACATTATGACTGTATTCAAAATGAGAGGATACATGAACGCATGAGGTTCTTACTTTCCATATCTGTTAGACGAGTTCAAGAGTACTTATCAATAAATCACGTATCAAAACAAGAAAAACCACCTGGACGCGACTGTCATACATTTTAAAATGAGAGTTATATTTTTTCAAAACAAGAGCAACATAAACGCATAGGATTCCTACTTTCCATATTTGTAATATGAGTTTAAAAGTCTTTCTCAGCAAACCACATACCAAAACAGAGAAAATTATCTAGATGTGAGTGTCATACATTTTAAAAGAGCTTCATAATTTACTGGAATTACTTCCACAACATAGGAAACCACTTCGATGCGACTGTCATACATTTTAAAAGAGTTTCATAATTATGTGGATCCCATAACTATTTAAAATATTCTTTTTTTTGTCATGTCACGGTGTCAAATGGAGGTATATATAAAAACAGTGTTAAAATATCATTTTCCATAGAAGTTTTTAATTACTTCTAGATAATTGGATTTATGTACAAGTATAGATAATAGGAGGTGCTGATTTTTGGTTACTTTTATATGACTTAGGCAATCTAGATGAGAGGTCGATAGACAGGGTCTTCTGTGATATATTAATTCAAATAGCAAGCGTGGTAGATTTGACTCTCACATATTTACCTTCAACATCCAACTTTCTCCATTGCGAGCTGGTTTGTCCCGCAAATTAAAGGATAATAACATTTTCTTGTACCATTTACGGCGACTTCCAAAAACTTTTTTGTATTTCCTGTACTTACCACCCTTTTCACAACCTAATAACACATTCATCTTATTTCCTATTATCTATTTACTTTGTCATCCTCAAAGTGACAACTACAAAAACCTAGTGCAATGGTCACCTTATGCACTAAAATAAGTCATCTCACGTATCAAATACTTACACAAATACATTACAACTGAAATATATCTCATGTCACACATTTTTACATAAATGAATGCAATTATAATTACCTCATAAATGACTAAACACAATCTCCTCCAACCAATTTATCTTCAGATGTCACAAACTTTATTATGTTAGACTCATCTATTTTAAACAACTTACTACTTCATTGGACATTTCGCTCTAGAGTTGAGATTCCATCTTTATATTTAGTAACCACTAGTAAATACATCAATTTTTGTATAAATATTAAAAAAATTAAAATAAATGTTAAAAATCCATAATTTTGAATTCCATATTATATAATTTGAAATACAAAATATGTATTCCAACTGTCCAATTCAAAATACAAAATATGTATTTCAAAATATAATCTAAAATATGTATTCTAAAATATGTATTTCAATATATATATATAGAATATAATCGGAAATAGAAATATGTATTTAGAAAGACATAATCCAAAATGAGAAATATATATATTATATATTGTACATTCTAAAATATATATTTTGCATTTAAGATTTTAGGTTTCAAAATACATAAATTTAGCTTTTAATACTTCGGATTAGATAATTTAGAAATTCATCAAAATGTACATTCTAGAACTAAAGCTTGCAAAACCAAACACAACCGTTCACCTACTATCCAAATGCTCTAACAAAAACACATTGATAGCCAGAAATTATAACTTATGTCTACAAGGGTAAATTAAGAATTTATAATTCTATAGGGTGCAGGTTTAAACTATACAGTGCAGAATGCAACAACTACTCACACTGGGCCTGAAGCTCAATCCATAAAGTTCGATTTTCGCTTTTCTCTTGAACTTACCAATCTCTTCGTTTCCTCTTCAAATTTATCACTTCCCTCTTTTCCTTTCTTTTCTCTTTCCCATTTACTGTCTTTCTTTCTTTCGTTTTCTCTCATTTCCACTGTCCCTTTCGAACTCTCCGATTAGGGCACACGCGATGCCTCTCTTCCTCTCCGACGAGGAGTTCTCGCGGTGCTCCGGTGACGGCGCCGCCGTGGCCGCGAAGGCCGACGCGTTCATCCGCGGCCTCCTCCAGGAGCTCGACACCGTCCGCGCCAAGGCCGACGCCGCAGACATCAACGCCGAGCAGAACTGTTCCCTCATCGAGCAGAAATACCTCTCCCTCGCCGCCGAGTTCTCCAAGTTGGAGTCCCACGTCGCCGACCTCCAAGCTTCCCTCGATCAGCGCCTCCACGAACTCGCCGAGGCGCAATCGAAGAACCACCAAATTCAATTGCAATCTGTTCGGATCGTTCCGAAACGAAATATTTCTCCACTTTGTTTTGCTTTTGTTAAGTTATTAATGTCGTTGTTGTACTTGCTTTGATTTGATGCTTTTTTTTTTTTGGGTTTATTAGGTTGAGAAAGATAGGGAGATAGAGCGGTTGAGGATGGAGGTGGGGGAGTTGCACAAGTCAAAGAGGCAGTTGATTGAGTTGAACGAGCAGAAGGATTTGGAGCTTAGTGAGAAGAATGCAACCATGAAGAGCTATCTTGATAAGATTGTGAGTTTCTCTGCCTTTTGGTTTCTTGTGCTAGTTTTTAAAAGTAGTTCGCCATTTGCGGTTGCAATGTTGAGGTTTTGGAGTGCCTGCCACCTCAATTGTGGCCATATTAGCCGCATAAATACTAAGGGTCATGGCAAAACGGCAATATAACTATAATTTAAAACCTTGGGTGGTTTTGTTGCTTACGTGATTTGTTTTCTTGTAACGGTGTTGATGTGTTGTGTGTTTCAATGGTGTTTTTGAAGGTCCGTTTAAGTGAAAATGCTGCTCATAAGGAGGCTAGATTGAGTGAAGTTGAGGCAGAATTAGCCCGGTGCCGGGCTACTTGTAGTCGCCTTGAACAGGTTTTTTCTTCCGTGCTTGCTGTTATTTATTGTAACATGTTTCCTTTGATTTGCCTTTCTACTTTTACTTGAGCAGATTACTGGTGGTACTGGATTCCTTCACCGCCTGACTTTTTTAAATGACTTATTTCTGAATTAAACATAGTTGTGGCTTATTATATATAATGGTAAACAACTTGGAAATTTTCGATTGTGCTGCTCTGTTTTACTGTTTCCAAAACAGAAAAAAATGTGTATGGATATCTATTGCTCTTATGATGGACTAGACTTTTTCTTGTTTTACCTGGTTTTAAAACTTGAATGTTTTTTTCATGATAACTGTGTAATGTGTATGTGTGTAAGCAGGAGAAGGAGATTATCGAGAAACAGAATTCTTGGCTTAACGAGGAGTTGACTGGTAAAGTTAACAGTGTTTTTGAGCTACGCAGAAAGAACGCAGATTTGGAAGCTGATATATCTTCCAAGCTTACAGATGTAAGCTAGTTTGATAGTGTAGTTGAAAAAATGACTTCTTTTCTTTTTGAATTTATTTATTCTCTGTGCATTAATGATATTCGGGTTTTTGTCAATGCATTCAGATGGAGAGACAATTCAACGAATGTTCTCAATCTCTACAGTGGAATAAGGATAGAGTGAGGGAGCTTGAAATGAAGCTTAAATCTGTGCAGGAGGTTTAACATGGAGCATTATCTCGAAATGTGATTAGTTCTTTTATGTGGAACCGTGCTTTGATGGATTTTATTTTACCTTTTTAGGAATTAATTTCGGCTAAAGATGCTGCAGCAGCCAATGAAGAACAATTATCTGCTGAACTCTCCACTGTGAGTTTTATGAAGACCTTTGACATGCATGATCAATGCTCTCCTCCAAAAAACATTCCATACACTCTTTTTTGACATGGCTTAGTATACGTTTAAGCATTGGATATAGGTTCATTGCTTTTGACTTAACACTTGTGGCATATTAGTGGAATCAATTGGAAATGAGAAATTGATGGAAAGGAAGGAACTTTTGATTAAATATAAATAGGTGTTGGCATTACAATGATGGAGTCAAACTTTTCTTTTTTTCTTTTCTTTTTTTTTGTATCAGTTTGAACAGAGATAATGAATTCAAAAGCTTAGTTGAGAAACGGCCATTTCTTGTTTTATGTGAGAATATACATTTGGCAATTTTAACTGGAAACAAACATTATTTAAGACTTTTAGGACGTGGCTAAAATGTATCCTTCCATAATCACTTGCCATAGCAAATATAATCCTTAAGGAGGGGAAGGCAAGCACAATTATAATCTAACTTAGTAAATTTTGAAGGTTTCATTATTTCTAGTATAGTGCTTTTGAGGTTTAGCTGTCATGATGTTTTTTGCCATTAACTGTTGGCTTTGCAACCACTAAATCTAAAGTCAAGTAACGGCAATGCTGTTCTCCTTGCCCTTCTCTGCCTGTCCTTGAAACCTACACATTGGTTCACCAGTCACAATCACAGAATAAGTAGCATTTGAGGCATTCATAAATCCAACCTCCCTTTATAAGATTTAGAAAACAGTGATAGTTTTTTGAGAATGAAAATAGTGATTGTATTATAGGATACAATTGATTGAACTGATAGGATACAACTGATTTATATGAGAGATATTGAGGGTTTAGTTGTAACTGAATTCCAACAGTCCTATTTAACTATAGCTGAAAACTATGCGAAGCAATTGTGCCCAGAATAATACCTTATGCAAACACTGTAATATACCCCCCTCCCCAATCCCCCAGCTAAACATGGATCCGGCTTTGTAAGTGTATGATGTACAATAAGTAGTCTGCCTTCTGTCTTGACAGCTTTAAGCTTCCAATGATGGCGGAGGAAATGTGTTAGGATTGAGGAAAAGGGGAAATTAGATAAGATAGTTAGAATAATTGGTTAGTTAGTTTGAAAGGTAGTTAGATACAAATAGGGGAAGAAGAATTGGTGGAACTGAGATTTGTTGTTACTGTAATTGAGCTTTGGCTCTTTGTGAAAGGAGAAACCCATTGTGAAGGGGAAACCATTGGTGTTGAGGGTTCTCTCCTATTTATCCTATTTATATCTAGCTACTCTTCTAACTAACAAAGTAACTAACTAACCCATTATTATTGCAAATACCTTAACTAATTTCTCCTTCTTATATCAACAAAATACGCTTGCTGTCCACCAAATTAGCCTTCTCTAGTGTATTTGGACTTAGTTTGGAGCAAAGACCCATCACTAAAGTGCTTTGCTTCAATACCAAGGATATTGTCCACATCTATAAATTGTCTTGGGGCAAATTTACTGTGCGGATGATTAATGAGGGACTGCATGAGCCTTGGAGTGTTAGATTGTCTGAAAGGGAATTATATGAACATGTTGTTTACATGTTTAGTCACGTGGAATTGAATGAACACCTCATAATCCAAGTATTGTCTATTTTTTGGAGGCATTGTATTTGAAGGATGCCTAATGTTTAATGATCTATAGTATATGTTGATTGAAAAATAAATTGAGACGCGAGAGATGGTATAAAGCTATGACGAGGACAAGGGATCCTTAAATACTATGAAATATACCTAGGGGAGACAGTTGAATACTTGAAATTTCTTGGAATGGAATGATGCTGTCAATTATCTTGTATGTTTGAAAAGACCTAAAAGATAAGTGAAAAAGTAACTCAAGCAATTCGTATTTTATGGAGCAGACGTATTTCCTGTGGAAAGTGAAACTGTGTTGACACTTCATGAACAATGATGTTTTGTTCAAGATATTAAGCAACAATTTTTGATTTGTCTCTTCTATTATGTATTTTGAATTTGAAATGTCCCTTTTCAGGTTAATAAGCTTAATGAGCTATATAAAGAGAGTTCCGAGGAATTGTCAAAAAAGGCAACAGACCTAGAGGGTGTGATAAAAGCGTTGGAGGTCAATTTTGTTTGCTATTGCTCTATTTTTTATGTTTGGACAGAATTAGTCAAATTATAAATTATAATACATGACATTTTTAAATATTACTTGCGTGTAACAGTCAGACTTAAAGCAAGTTGAGGATCATTATAAAGGGAAACTCGAGAATGAATTATCTGCCAGAAAACAGGTTGAAAAGGTATTTGTTTTTACCCAAGTTGTGTTAATCTTCAGTGTTTGTTTGCTTTCCCTTCTGACGCAAATAATAAGCTTGGTACTGAAAAAAAATGTAGTATGGGTCTTTAAGCTGCTAAGTGTTTTAGGTTACTACAGGTAATGCCTGAACTTAATAACTACTTGGGCGACATTGGGTTGCCAGTGGTATTATTTTGTTTGAGGGTGGATATTTATTCAAAATAGATTATGTGCTTGAATGTACTAATAGCCATATTTGTCTATTTGGGTGCTTGTAGGAGGTCACTGATTTAAAAGAAAAGCTTGAGAAGTGTGAAGCTGAAAGTGAGGCAAGGAAGAAGACCAATGAACTGAATAATCTTCCTCTTAGCAGTTTCACTACTGGATCGTATGTTCTTTACTACTTTTTGTTCTTTTGAATTTTGATTTTACTCAAAATTCACTGTTCTACTTTTGTCCTTCTTGGTATAAGCTGTTGAAAATGTCAAGCCCCAAGATGCAGCATTGTTATATGCCTGTCTTTTTTACCTAAAATCTAGTACCCATTTGACTGATTGTTGAAAAGGGCTAAAATATGCAAAACTCTGTCTTTTACACTTCTTAAGATGTTATACTACCTAAGTTACTTGGCCATGGATGTATTATGTGTAACTAAAATGTTGTCACAGTATCCACTATTGACAACAACGAGCATTGTCAGACTTTGTTTGTACTTCATAGTGTTGGTATGTGATTGGGCTGAGGTGTTGGAGTTGGATGGCAGAGTCAAAATCGTATTACTTTATTAATTGTTGCATCTTTTGTTGTATCTTTACGCCGAAGGGAATGGCTTTTTGTTTTTTTTGGATGGGGGGATGTGATGATGAATAGAAATTACAGAAGTTTAAGTGTTTTTGTTAAAAATTATCATTTTAACCCTTGAAAAAATGCGCAACCTGAATACTTATTTATATACGAATCTTTATTTACATAAATGGAAACACTTTATTATAGTATTTCAATGCATTATTGAGGGAACAGAGAATATAGAATGTGTTAATTGAATTTGAGGGAGTGGGGAGAGTTAGAGTCTCACTCTCCAAAGTGAGTACTGAACTATTTAAGCTAGGAGTATAATACAGTTGGGGTTAGGAATGAATAAAACAGAAAGATGACCATCAATGGTAAATTAAAAATGTGATATGAAACTCAACACATAAATTCCTTACTTTTAAAGGATAGAGATATAACAAGGGTTCAACTTCCAAAGATATCAAAAGTAATACTGTTCTCATTATATGACATATTCTAGAAATGATTGATGGTCCTTTTTAAAAGACATTTCATAGTTTCTATGCTTATTAAATTTCTTTTAGTATTTGCCCGTATTAAATATTTTGAGTATGTGTGTTTTTTTATAAATGAATATTGACAAAAAGATTGGTAATGAGGGTAAATTTGGTACATTGGTGACATTTTTTTTTTAATTTCAATAAAGTCGATTGAATTAATTAGTTTTATTGGTCTGCTTAATTCTGTTAAATGTGTCTTATATGAATAACTAAAGGGAGTAATATATAGAGCAATGTGGAACTCAAAACAGTTGATGTGAGTGACCCTTCAAGGTGAATGATATGGTACCATGTTAAAGATTACAGGTTATCAGGTTCATGTAAGGAGGAATAAAATGAAAGAAAGGTGGCCTGAAACTGTAAACTGAAAATATGACAGCTAAATTTTGTCATGAAATGTTAAAATAATATCCTTTTTATACTAGTAGTTATTATGTGGTCTTAGATACTTTACTAATACAAGCTCTCAAGTCCGCGAAACGGTGACACTAATGATTGTAATATGTAATCAGTTTTAATTTTCAATTGATTAATATTCTCAGTGGAAGCAGTAGTAGATAGATTATTATTGTTGTCATTTTTGTGAAAAATCAGTATATGTAATTTAATTTTATTCTAATCCTTTTCATGTATTGAGTTATGGAAACATACTTATACCTGACAATTAAAAGAGATAACATAAAGCCCATTATTCGGTCCCAGAATTATTTTTCTTACTTAGTTGTTTTGTTTTTAAAGGTGGATGGAATCAATTGAAGCCGATAGCATGGTGGAGGAAAATAGTTTACTAGTCCCAAAAATTCCTTTTGGAGTTTCTGGAACTGCATTGGCTGCTTCACTTCTTCGAGATGGGTGGAGTGTGAGTTATTAAAATTTATCTTTTAATGCTGGTCACATTATCATTTGAATTACACAATTATACCTTACCATATACATCTATTTGTTGAAGTTGGCCAAAATGTATTCAAAATACCAAGAGGCTGTTGACGCATTGAGGCATGAACAATTGGGAAGGAAGGAGTCAGAGGCAGTACTGCAACGGGTATGATTGATGTGGTGCCTCTTTTTTATGTATAACCTCAAAAGTTGATGAAAAGAATTGGCATGAAATGACCATTTTTGTGTATTTGTTTATATGTGGAGGACCAAGCTAATGAGTAATGATACTTGATTTTTGGAGCACTGAGATGGTGTCAACTGACTATTATTTCTTTTGCTTTGGTTGGCTAAAAATGTTTTGATGAATGATTGAGATACCTGGAGTATAATTTTGTTCTTGGCATTTATCTGCTTTGTGGTGCATTTTGGTTTAGTTATGCTTCTGGATGCACTGTGATTTGATTTGGAAAATTGATTTACTACAACTCTACCCTGCAACACAACTGTGTGCTGGTGTGCCCGAGTTCAAAGGTTATCTTTATAAATGAAAAATTATATTCATTTTAGTAAGAAGTTTTTTGAAGGCATTTGTTTATACTATCACATATCACTAACTGTAATATTTTCAATACTCATCCATGTTTTCTGTGTCTATTATGTTAAATATGATGCAAAGCTATTTTATTAACCTTTTCAGGTTCTATATGAGTTAGAGGAGAAAGCAGAAGCAATTATAGATGAAAGAGGTATGTTTTTCTGAAGGATTAAATGTGTAAAATCCGAATTCAACGTTGCTCTCCTTGTTGATCCTCAGAAAAAGTTAAACTAGAAAACAGAAAAATGTAGATCTGCATCTCAGTTTTACTGCATTCTTTCTCGGATTAGATGTCTAATATGAAATTATGAAATGTACCAATAATATTCAGTGGTTTCTATTTTTGTGCTTCCTCCTATTTATTATCATTTTGATGGTGGTGCTGGTCTTCATTCCTAAAGATTTCATTATACACTGTTTGGGAAAATACACAAGGATTTGATTATTTATTTTGAATTTTAAACTGGCTGGTGTATTTTCATGTTTCATAACGGTAACTTATCTAGGAGGATTCACTTGTGCCTGATTTCACTGTGAGGGAAGAGCTATGCTAGCATGTCATTGTTTATATCTGTTTATCATTGATGCTGTAGTTTTTCACTGAAATAGATATATGCTGTGCTTGCAGAGGAACATGAAAAGATGGCTGAGGCATACTCCTTGATGAGCCAAAAGTTGCAAAACTCCCTGAATGAAAATTCCAACTATGAGAAATCCATTCAGGAGCTGAAGGTTTCAAAACATAAAATACAGTTTTATTATCTATGTCGTTTTTTTTTTTCTTGTGGATTTGCTTAGGTGTATCTCGCGCAGGCTGATCTGAAAAGGCATGAACGTGATTATAATCTTGTCCTGAAAGAAAATGACGACCTTCGAAAACAGGTAGCAAAGAAGAACACTATTCTTTTTTCTAGCTGTATCATTGTAATAGTCAATAGCAGCATGCAGTGGCCACCTAAAAAAATTCTATAGTGTGATAGCAGATAGTGGATGATTGCTATATGAACATTGAGTAGGTTTTTATTACATAACATATATATGTTAAAAACTAAAAGAAATTAATAAAATTAAGATCATTTATACACTGAACCAAACAAGGAATAAACATAGAAGTGCTTTTGAACTTGAATGAAAATTATGGGTTAGTTCTCGAGATGAAGAGCCAAGTTCTGAATGTTAGAAAGCTCACTGGAAGAAGGCTGAAGCAGATTAAACTATAATAGAAGAGGTGTGGAGAAATTGCAGAACATAGGAAGAAGTTAAAGGTACAACGGGGGAAATGCAGAGGTGCGAGACAAGAATTAAGTGAGAATGAACTCAAAATGCATCACATTTATTTGTCATGGGCCTTTACAAATATGCCACCAATTACAACCTGGTTTCAGGGGCAAAATTGACTTCTGGTGTATCCTCAACGTAACACCTATGTAGGCCACTATTTTATGTATGATTGTAATATGAAATATGTATTTCATAGAGTTATTTGTTGAGATTAGTTTGTATTTTGTATTGTTATTGTGCAATGCAAATAGTTTAATCTTTATTAGAAAGTGAAGAAAGTGAGGGAAAATGAGGGGGTATTTATGGAACTGCTTACAAACTAACTCTGACTGTAAGTAAAAGGTATATAGCAATAACAAATTATATAACAGAAACAACGGAAGCATAACATCTTATGTTAACAGAAGTATGCTATGCTGTCTATAACTCTAAAATGCCTCAAGCAAGTGATATTTTTGGTGCTTATTTTGAATCTCACCTTTTAGCTTGTTAAGAAGCAATAGTTTTAGCAAAAAATTCTCTTTTGGACCTATTTTGTCTTCATTATAATCATCAAGGTCATGATTGTTTTCATGGCTTTGATCAAGGTTCCTTGTATTATAGATTATTATTTGATAATTGATTCTTTACAGGTGACAGTACTTTTAAAGGAATGTCGAGATATTCAACTTCGTTGTGGCTCAATGGGGTATAAGGATGTTGATGATTCTTCAAATATTGCTTCAAGGACAAGTACAGAGACTGAAGCTGAGCATGTCATATCAGAGCACCTCGTAAGCTGCTTTTGGATTTAATTTGTCTCTTGTTGAACTTGGTTGTTTCATTTGGTGCACGTGTTCAAATGAAATTTGGGTTGCAGTTGACCTTTAAGGACATTAATGGACTAGTTGAGCAGAATGTCCAACTTAGAAGCCTTGTACGTAGTCTTTCTGGCCAGATTGAAAATCAGGAGGTGGAATTCAAGGTTAGTTGAAAAATAGATCTTTTGCTATCCTTTATACTTATTCCTGCTAAGACCCTCAATCACATTATTTGGTTGTTCTTGTCCTGTTAAATTGTAGGAGAAGCTTGATATGGAACTCAGAAAACATACTGAAGAAGCTGCTTCTAAAGTTGCAGCTGTTCTGCAGAGAGCGGAAGAGCAAGGGCAAATGATTGAGGCGCTTCATGCATCTGTATGTCTGTAGAATGTTTATTTTTATAGTTCATAGTCTGCAAACAGGGGAGGAGGGGATGGGGATGGGGATGGATTGTTTTGTTTTAGATATGAGGAAGTAGCCTTATAGTTCCCAGTGGGATTAAACCACTATAAATAGAATGCTAACTGTAATGACTGAAGTTATAACTATTGGTCAGAATGCTCACTTGTAATGTTCCACCTCTTTGATAATTGTCATACTTTTTACCTTGATTTTTGTTCTTATGAGAAATTGTATTGTTTGGTTAATTTTATGTGTTGAAAATCAGTTAATACCTTGTTACTACACTATTCAGGTCTTCTAAGTTTATACTTGCGATGTCTATTTCTTGTAGGTTGCCATGTACAAAAGGTTGTATGAGGAGGAGCATAACCTCCACTTATCTCAAAACCACTCTTCAGAAGCACGTGCAGGTTTCATAAATATTTATTTTTTGGCATTTCCTTTTAGTGTTCGCCCCTATTGTGTAATCAGTTTTTAATGAAAACTGGTGCTTTATGAGGTTGAGACACGCACCATAGAAGACATTTTTAAAAATAATCTAATTTCAGTGAGGTTGAGAGGCCACATCTATGTAATTAGATGTACCATCATAAGCTACCTGGGCATAAAAGCGCTGGGAAAAGATAGAGTTATTCTACCTGATCCGTTTACAGATTTTAGGGGTTGAGGCTTTTTCATAGCCTTCAATGTTTGAACAACCATGATATCTTATTGAAAACCAAACTTAAGCAAGAATGCATTTTGTTTGGTTTGCCGTTTTGATAGGGTGATCTTGTTTGATATATTCCATTCCTTCCCCCTAACTGCACTTATTTTAATATTACTTGCTCTTGTGATCCATTAGTCTTTGCTAAAGTTGTCGTATTCATGCCACCACCACACCGAACTTTTGAAGACAACACACCTAGACATGTACTGTCAATGTGCTGCCTTTTGGCCATCATAACTACTTTGCAACCCCTCCATTGCTGTCATTGACTTCTTTTTGTCCCTGTTCCAACCCTATTTTCCTCATTGGACAATTGGTTTGAGTACAATTGTCCTTTAACACCTTGTGGGTTTCCTTTTTTACCCTTGTCTTTTTTTTTTTTTCTGGTCTAAATGGATGCTTCTGAACCTGTCCACTCCTATTTTGGGTCGCCCATAATTACTTAAGAGAAGTTTAATGACTAAAATTACTTATCTTGGTCTGAGTCAATTGAGCTTTGGTTTCTTGGCCAAAGTTTCCATGATCACTTGAACAATGGAAGATAGATTCTAGCTTAGCTTTTGGTCGTTGTTTGATTATTTTCAGACAAATGTCTGCGTATAAAGTGTTGGCCTCTTATATTTTATCGATTGTGGTTTTTCAGCTCTTGCAGAAGTTGGAAGAAACAACCTTAAGACTTCGATTGAAAGTTCACAGGTGATTACTTATAATCTCCTATCTGCTTGACGTTATTGAGTTGTGACCCGTTATTTTTTATCTGCTCTGACATCATGTAAATAACTAATTCTTCAGTACGCATTAGTTATTTGGTGAATTGTCATGAAAGGTTCTAAAATTAAAACTTGTATTTTGGGGTGTTTTCATTATCACAGGAGGCTGCTAAGAGGTCCCTGGAAAAAGCTGCTGAGCGTGTGAGATGCCTTGAGGATGATTTAGCAAAGTCTAGGTAAGGTTGCGAATTTGCTATAACATTATCTTCAGAACAATATGGCATAGAAAATCATATTGTTTTTGAAAAACACAATTGCTTTCAGTGGTTCTGAATATCTGGTTAAATACTACTACTCTGCCTTTTCTAATCTGGTTATGTATTAATTTAGTATCTCTAATTGGCTGAAATGAGAAGATTAGAATGATCAACCTCATTATATGCTACTGAATACAACAGTAAAAGGTTTGTAGACCACTAAAATGCAGCATGCTATACATTTCTATAAAGGGTTCTTCCGCAATGTGGGTGTGTGACAGGGCTGCCTCACACCTTTATAATTTTTAATCTTCTTACCATGAAGAAATAGTTTGAATTTAGTTCTCGGAACGGAACTCTCTCAAAAGGTTTTGGTTTACTTTGAGTTATGCAACAATGATTTTTCTAATTTCATGTTATTTATTCTCAATCACTGTAACAATTAATGTTTTTGCTTAGTCACTACTATAATTCCCATTTAATTTTTTTAGTTTTATTTCAAAGCAATTATAACCTAGTAATCTTAATGCTGATTAGAGAAACAGTATATAGAAAAGTAAATGATTTACACACAGATTCCTATGCACTTTCTGTTTAGCATATATGTATGGTTTCAAAATCTGAAATTGTGTCTTCAGGAGTGAGATTATTTTATTACGATCAGAACGTGAGAAGATGGCACTTGAAGCAAATTTTTCTAGAGAAAGACTTGATAGCTTTATGAAAGAATTTGAGCATCAGGCATGTACTTGTCGATAATGTTAAGTGCATTGTTCTTGAATGTATGTTTTTGTACGTATTAATGGAGTTTCGAATGACATTTTAGAAAGCCGAAGCAAAAGCCATTTTGGAAAGAAATGTAGAGTTTTCTCAGCTGGTTGTTGACTACCAACGAAAGTTGCGTGAAAGCTCTGAGTCATTGATTGCTGCTGAGGAGCTTTCTAGGAAACTTACTATAGAGGTCAATATCTTATTCAGGCTAATTATTGGGCTGTTTTAAAATATATAAACTTTTGAACTCATATATACCTTTGTTTCGTGGACACATTCCATAACATAATTTCAGATGTCAGTTTTGAAACAAGAAAAGGAAATCATATCAAATGCTGAAAAGAGAGCTTCTGACGAGGTTCGCAGTTTGTCTGAAAGAGTGCAACGTTTGCAGGTATGCATTGTTTTTATTTGTTATATTTCTTAAATTTGCATATTCTTACACTTGCTATTGCAGGCTAGTTTGGGTACCATACAAAGTACTGAGGAAGTTAGAGAGGTAGGTTATAATCATTCTCAAGTGTTACTTTCATGTTTCTATAAAACTTTCTATCAATATGATATTTTTTATTTGTAAAACATAGGAAGCGAGAGCTGCAGAGAGAGTTAAACAAGAAGAATATATAAGGAAATTGGAGGTTTGTTTTCTTGTTTCCTTATAAATACTTCATATTAATTGGTTAATCATAATTTCATATTTAAAAAAATGCACGTTTAATGATTTTTCGACATGTTTATCATAAATTTTCTTTATTCAGAAGGAATGGGCTGAAGCCAGGCAAGAGCTAAATGAAGAGCGAGAAAATGTGCGGAGATTCACACTAGATCGGGACCAGACCATAAAAAATTCTCTGAGACAGGTGGAGGATATGAACAAAGAGTTAGCTAATGCTTTGCGGGCAGTTGCATCTGCTGAATCGAGGGCTGCTGTTGCTGAGGTATGGGTTTTTGTCTGCTCTTTTTTGACACTTTATTCTTAAAGTCTTCACAAATGTAGAGAGATTAACTTCAAGTTTTATGCACAGGCAAAACTCTCCAGTCTGCAAAGAAAATTGGGTTCCACAGATGACAAGGTTTGCTTCTTTGATTTGTTTTGTCAATTTATGAATTGTGTTGCTGATGGTTTGTTTTATGGTTTACACTTCTTATGGTTTAGTTTGTAGAATTTTTCAATGAAAATCATTTCTAACTTCAAAATTTAAAATTTTTTGTGAGCATTGCAAGTTTTTAGGGGTTGGTCTTTTTTTTTTATTGAACCAAGAAATTTCTTAGATGTGATAGAAATGAAGAATGACTAAGAATCTGAGAGAAGCAAGCGAAAATTAGAGGAAAGTTTACACTGTAGCAAAGTATCTGCATGCCACTTAACCAAGTATCTTGTTAATTACTGATGTATTCATGATGTGTCATATAACCTCTGGGATATTAAATTGTTTGTCCATTAAGCCAAAGTCCAATTTTAGTATGTTTGCTTCCCTGCAATCACAGTATTTATCTTTTAATTCTAACTTATTGTATTATTATATGCAGCTTGTGGAAATGGGTGGAGAGAGTGGACCTTCCACTTTGTCAAGTGATGAGGTGGGCACATTTTTATATACATCAATTTCACCGTGTTTGTAGGCATTTCTTGCGCAATATGTTATGAAAAATATGATTAAGATTATTGAACAATGCATAGTATTCAGTTCAGTAAACAGTATGGGTAAAGCAAGGTAAAGCAAGACCTTGTGTGGGGACTGTGCACTGGTAATCAATATTTACCAGAGAAAGAAGCTAAACAATGTTCTTAGCTATAACTAACAGCCACAACAGCTAGAGTGTTACATTATCTCTAGTAGCTCAAACAATTTGTGCAAGAAAATCTACTTTGTTTTTTTTGTTTCATTTACTTTGCAATAATTATATTTTTTCAAACTAGACTAGTGATTGTGCTTGACAAATCTATCCCCAACTTAATCTAGGTTGTTACTGAATTGCAAAAGGCAAAGGAGGAAATAGAAAAGTTAAAAGAGGAAGCACATGCCAACAAAGTTCACATGCTTCAGGTTATTATTATTTTCTTATCAAATTATTGTTATTTCATAATTAAACTAACACCTGTGTTTGAACTTTACACTGAAGTATAAGAGCATTGCTGAGGTGAATGAAGATGCACTGAAACAGATTGAAATGGCACATGAGAAGTTTAAATCAGAGGTAATTATGCCTATTGAATCTTGACATATTTTTTCCAGTCAATTTGATATTGTACTTCCTGTATATTGTTTGTCTTCTTGACAAAAAATAGGCTGAAGATGCAAAGAAAATTCTAGAGTCTGAACTTAATTCACTTAGAGAGAAGATGCTAGAGATTGAAAATGAATCTAGTTTGAAATACAAAGAAGTTGCATCTGAAACTGTGGGAAAGGAAGAGGCTCTTACATCTGCTATGGCTGAAATCACAAATCTGAAAGAAGAAATTTTAACCAAATCGTAAGTTATATCATAATGCAGCAGTGTTTAATATAATGTTAGTTTGGTTTCACATTTCTTACTTTTTTCCTGTGTAGTTCTCAGATTTCAGCATTGGAAATTCAGATATCGGGTTTAAAGGAAAACCTGGACAAGGAGCATCAGAAATGGCGGGCAGCTCAATCTAATTATGAAAGACAGGTACGTGAAATATGTTTACTTGGTTTGCATGATGATTTTGCTACAAGATATTTATGCTGATGTTGGTTTTAGTTTTGTTATCTTTGGTGTTCATTGACCAAAAATTGTTTTTTTAGTTGAAATAAAATATATAATAATAAGTTGAATGAATAGAATATTTTATTTTATTTATAATAAAATTAAAATAATGGCTGTTCTGTCATTTCACTTTTGGGATTGGCTGATCCCTTCCATGGTCTGGGATTAAATCCTATTGTTTTGTCTTTGTTGAGCGTATATTTTTGTCTTCCTATCACCTTTTCTTTCTGGGCTAAATTTTTTCTGTTGTTGCCAGAATTGTTAATCTTTGAGGACGTGAGTATATATATTCTGAGCAATTTCAGAAACTGTTGAAGATAAGAATATTTTGATTTCTTTTCATTGGTTTTAATCGATAGATGTTTCTTATTTTTCAGGTTGTTCTCCAGTCCGAAACAATTCAGGAGTTGACAAAAACATCTGAAGCACTATCCTTGCTGCAGCAGGAGGCATCTGAATTACGGAAACTAACCAATACTCAGAAAGTTGAAAATGTAAACTATTTCTTATTCAATCCATAATTTAGTTTTATCAAGTATTTATTTTTCAATACTTCATATTCGACCTACAATATATTTTAGCTACAATGCTTTTCATTTTTTCTTTCTGCTTATATTTTTTCGTTACTGAGGTGTTTGTAGACCTTAGTATCTTGTATATTAGTGATTTTTCCCATGAGTTGTATATTGTTATTTGAGGTTCCGCAAATGTACCCAAAAATGGAAGATTAGTTGGTTGTTTGATGTTCTTGTGTACTTCTTAGTTTTGAAATTATTGTCTTAGATATTGGTGGAGAAAGATATTGAAGATAGTGAAACACTGAATTGATATTGACTAAGGCATTAAAATTTATTGTTTCATTTGCTATATGTGTGTAACCTGTTCTACTAACCCTTATTTGTACTAATAATCCTAGATAATTAGAGAAACAAATCATGATAAGAGAAAGAGGAAATAGGAAAATTAATCCTAAAGATATGATAATATATTTCCATATATTCTAACACTCCCTTATGTTAAAACTTATTAAGCTTTAGGTTTATTACAAATAAACCTTTTTCTTATATAGTAATAAAAAATCCTTATGCATATGTATATATAAGGGCGACAACAATTTTGAAATTGAGCACAACTACCAATTAACTAGAGAGGCACAGGAAACTAAGGGTAGTTGATACAATGACACATCATGCACGGCTCCCAAACAATCAAAGGAGAGGGACTTAACAAGCATGATATGAGGCAGCTGTCACCACAAATGTAATTTTTGAATGAGAAGTTCAAAGGGGAACTAGGTCAACACTGATAGGCAATAAGCAAACAATATAAAGCTTAACATGGTGAACATCCAAAATCTATGTGAGGCAGTGGATGTTGTAGAGTGAAAGAAAGACTAAATTGCTGGAGGAGTCAACAAAATGTCTGAACTTGGGGTTTCAGCAGAGATCTAGACAAAGATAGGCATAAGTGCAGCAAAATGACTGAACTTCAACAGTGGTGACAAAACAAGGGTGATCTAAACTCGACAGTATCAGGATACATCACAAAGAGGCCTTTGCAATTAGGGGAAAAGTTACTGAAAGCAGAACAATTTCATATTATTAGTAATGTGGCAATGAAATATACCTCAGGTCATGGAGAATGGTGTTGCTATGATACATTGTCATAGTCATACAATTTTAGATAGAGGGAGAAAAACGATTAAATTGATATTGTTAAATGTACATTGATTGAGGTCATCCCTAGCCGACCTTTGTTGTGGCCTCTATAGGGTCTGCACTAATGGCAGCCTCGAATTAATGACCAAAGACTATAATGCATGGCTATTCTCACTTTTGGATTAGTCTTACTCATTCTAAGATTAGTTTATTTCCTATGCTTCAGGGTAGTTACTGCTAGTGTGAAGAATAGTGCTGGAAAGGCCTACATAATTGCAGTCACCCCTAGCTTGTATTAGTTGTGGCCTCTTCAGGGACTGCATTAATTGTAGCCTCAAGGGTGGTCGTAGTTACATGCGAAATGGGGATATGACTTGAATAAAACAGTTAAACTATTAGAATGAGAGAGATCCTGGGCTCAAGCCTGTGTTTCTGATACAATACGAATGCTTTATTTTTATTGAGAAAACAGAATCTGTATAATATGTAAAGGAGAATTGATATGCTCTATTGAGAAAACAAAATCAATACAATAAATAAAGAAGATTTGATATGCTGTAATAATATAGATATGACACGAGCATAAATAGAAACATTCATTATAATACATATATAATTTAGATATTCCTCATTGTATATGATTTATTCCTTATTTCTATAATTATAACAAGAACTTATAAAGCTTGGGTAGTCCCCACATGACAAGCTAGTTTTGTACAATTGCATTAAACCCTATGCCCAAATTCTAAGGGATGTTAACTCAATATTAGCCAATTAGGAAAAGAAATCACGATAGTAGAGATCTAAACATGCCAAAATAACATTACAACATAATTGAGAACTTGGTATCAACGGGGCAAAACACAGAAAACATAACAAGGGCATATTTTTACAAACATGGCAATGAAATTTTAAAACACAGCTACTGGAGAATGGTGTCACTATGATCCTTTCCTGAGTTTTTATAGTTTTAGATACTGATTGAAAAAAATGATTCAAATGATAAGTCTTAGTTGTTGTTGGAAAGTTGCATTAGTTGCAGTCACTTTTGTAGCTTCCTTTTCTCAGGGTGGTAGTTTAGTTCTGCATCAACTTGATATCTGATTTAATAGAGCTTTTGATGCTTGGGTAGTCCTGATCATACATACACCCCACTTTTTTGCTGTTGAATTAGATCATGGGCCCAAATTCTAAGATAATAGACCCTATCCCTAGATCATCTATTGTTTGGCAGTTGTTTTTTCTATGCTCTGTGCTGGTGCCTAGGCGGAAGGGGATTGTCGGAAAGATGCCATAGTTGCTCCATCTTATTTTACCTGTTTTCCCTTGTTCTTTATGTTGTAGTTCGGGATTTATACCAATTGTTTGGCTCTGTATAATTTTTTGTGGTTGCTTTTCATATTATGAATATAAATCTGGTAACTTCTAAATTACAATTCCTATGTTGGACAGAATGAACTGAAGGCTAGGTGGGAAGAGGAGAAGGCACAATTAGAGAAGTCTAGGAATGATGCTGAAAAGAAATACAATGAAATCAATGAACAGGTGATTGAGAATATCTCTGGACTATTGTGTGCTTCAGTACAAAGGGAAACCATTTGCATTAAACTGTTTATCGTGTATCATAGATGCTTACATAGCAAATTTATATTGAATGATGCTACATGATTGTTTCCTTACTGTCAAATTCTTTTGGTCTCTAATTTCATTCATCTGGGAAATGGATTGTTAATATTGTTATGTTATTCTATAAATATGCATCTGGCATAAATATTGTTTCAGTTTCTCTGGGATCGGACAATGTTACTTCCTTTTTTTGTCTTTTCCTTTGTAATTCACCCCACCAATTTTCCTTGACTTAATTATACTTAAATTTGTTCAATTGCATTTTTTTTTTCGGTGAAGTAGGTACATAATTTTTGTTCTATTTTCCATGGTGGGAAATGCATTGAGGATTTTTATTGTGTAGAAGTCTGAACTCTGCATGACTTATCTTTTGCTTGCATTGATTTTCTACTTATATTTTACATACTAATGTTATCATTCTCACCACGTAAATTTTCTATTTTTTTCAGAATAAAATATTACACAGTCAACTTGAGGCTTTTCATATTCGATGGGCTGAGAAGGAGCGTAATGCTGCTGGTATTTCATCTGGAAGTAGTAGTGCAGATGCCTTTGGTGATGCTGGCCTTCAAAATGTGATTAATTATCTCAGACGATCAAAAGAAATAGTAAATATCCATGCCTTGCTAAACACTTTTCTAGTCGTATGTTCATTTCCTGGTTATCTTATAATGTTTTTGAACTTTTACAGGCAGAAACAGAAGTTTCATTGTTAAAACAAGAGAAGCTGCGGTTACAGTCACAGGTAAAATTATGTACTTATTTCTTATGTTTCTTGTATGATGTGTGGTCATCAGGGTTATTTTAGTAAATACTCATCTTAACTAAATATTAGAAGATGAAGGACAAATTATTCATCAAGTAATCGAAATAAAACTTAATTTATTCGTATATTTATATTATTTGTTGTTACCTAATATATTTTTCAAAATTGCATCAGTTGTTTAACACCAGCAATACCTTCTATCTTTCAATCATCATATAATTATCCCTATTGATATCTGTAACTCAATTAATTATCATCGAATCACTGTTTCTCTTGCTAATTTGAACTGGTGATAATTGTGCTTGGTTTTGTAAGGATTTGTGTAGGGGTTGGGATTTTGTTGGATATTTTGTGTATTTAATTATATAATCTTCTGGCATCTCACGGTTCTGTGTAGCTTGAGAGTGCTTTGAAGGCAGCAGAGTCTGCACATGCATCACTAGAATCTGAGCGTGCAAAATCGAAATCATTTTTGTTTACTGAAGAGGAGTTCAAATCGCTGCAGCTTCAGGTTGAGAATTCTACCATCAAAATCTACTTTTCTATATTATCTTGCCTTGCTTCTTGATGACATAATCGGTTTATGGTTTTCAACTTGTTTCCTAGTGGTGTTATTGTTCAATCAATCAAATAATTTGCTGCTTCTTTATAATGTTTTGCAGGTCAGAGAAATGAACTTACTTCGTGAGAGTAACATGCAGCTCAGGGAGGAAAATAAACACAATTTTGAGGAGTGTCAGGTATCCAGCTATGCCAATTACATTGTCTTATTTTGTTACTCCTACACATGAAGTTCATAATGCTATGCTTTCTGACCTGCTAGGAAAAAAAGTTTTTTGTCTAGTGTCATAATAGCACAAGGCAGTTTATGTTAGTTAAAATGTACTTTGGTAACATCTGTTGTATTGTGTAGTGTTTTCCTGTTACTGATACTTGCAGCTTTCGATTTCTTAGAAATTGCGTGAAATAGCACAAAAGGCTAGAGCTGATACAGATAACCTTGAGAATGTCCTGAGGGAAAGAGCAATTGAGCTTGAAGGCTGTAAGAAGGAAATTGAAACACTAAAATTGGAAAAAGATAATCTCAATAACAAGGTTTTGGAGGTATATTCTTTTGAAAGATTGAAAAATAAATTATTACTTTGTATTACTGCCCTTGTTCTGTAGTTTTCTTCTAATTTTATTTTTCATTTTTTCTTCAGTTGCTTGAAAGGAGTAAAAATGTTGATGTTGAGGATTATGATCGAGTGAAGAAACTTGCTAGAGAACTTCAGGTTTTTTTATTAGCATAAATTGTTCATTTAAATGAGTATTCAGGCATCTTGCAACCTTGCAGTTTTCTGGCACAATTGATTAATGTTTCGTGTTCCTTATACATGAACTCTGTTATCTAAAGCTGGTGCATTTAATAATTTAGGATAACTGGGAGTCAAGCTTGGTCCTGCCTATTTAAAAACTGATATGAAATCTATTTTTTCAGCAATTGCATTTTATTACTTCCGTTTTTAGCAGATTATAATTGAAGTGCATAACGGAAATATCCTTGAATCTAGGGATCTACTTATACCCTGAATCATAGGGATCTAATTATTATATAAGTGCTGTTATTGTATTTCCTAAATTAGTCTTCCAATCTTGTATATATGTCTGATGTATTCTTTGCAATAAAACCATTCTATTCTACCCCAATATTTGAGATGGTATCAGAGCATTCAAATCTTGAGAGCTGTTTCTGATGGTGCATCCCAAAGATCCTAGATGACAATTTTCATCGCGTCAATAATCCAAAACTCTAGAGAAAAACCTTCATTGTTGTAGATCATTTCTTTAGTGACAATATTATTTATCCTGTCTGCGACATGGTGAATGTTGAGACAACAACTGAAATAGGGAATAATAAATCTCAAACTCATGGAGAACTTAAGAGAATTAACACTGCACATGGATTGAATGGAAAAAATTACATGAGATGGTCTTGAAGGGAAAGCTAGCCACTTGAGTGATGATGCCCTTGATGACGAAGATCCCATATGTACAAAAAGTGGGAAGAAAGGGATTCTATGATCATGGCGTGGCTTTGGAACTCAATGATCCCAGAAATCAGTGATATTTGCATGTTTCTTAAGTTTTTGCTACTGAGATATGGTATGCTATAGGAGACATGCTCCCAAATACATGAGGTGAAAGTGAGGACTGTGGCAGGAAAACAAGGAAACAAGACTGTTGCATAGTATGCCAATCCACTGAAATCATTGTGGATGGAGTGACCAAGTGCTTAGCAAATTCGGCAATGCTCAAATAATATATTGCGCAAGATAGAGTTTATGAACTTTTGGTGGGGCTTAACTCTGATTTTGATTATGGGAGAGTTTAGATCCTTGGAAAAGTAAGTTCTAGGAATTAATGAAGTAGTGGCTATGATCAGAAGTGAAGAAAGTAGAAGTGCTAGAAACTGTAGTCGTGGAAAACTTAGCCATGATAGCTAGTGGGGCCTCGTCCAAGATGGTAAACTATACAAAGGGGGAAATAACCAACATTGAGAACAAAGGTGAAGAAGTGCCGTGTACCTAATGCAAGAAGCCTTGTGCCACTTGTGAACAATGCAAGAAATTGCATGGCAAGCCACCAAGCACTGATTGGGTCCCCCAGAACCGTGACAAGGAGTGGGAGAAAAAAGGAGACAACACAAGGAAGGGATGACAGGCGCACATAGTTGCTGAAACTAATGAAGAAAACAAAGGGGAATTGATTCAATTCAATAAAGATGAAATAGAGAAAATGAGTTCATTCCTCAACTAATTTACGTTTGGAAAGTTTCGTTTTATTGTTGGACTCAATATCTCATTTAGATTCTTTATTGAATATTGGATGTTGAATTCGGAAATCTTCACACCTCTACCTAAAAATCTTCACAGTAGATGACACTTCCATCACTACATCAGGACATCCATTAGGCATATTTCAACCTTGCAGTTGTCTAGCACAATTGATTATTTCATACATATTCCGTGTTCCTTATACATCATCTTTCTTATCTAAAGCTGGTGCGTTTAATAATTTAGGATAATTGGGGATCAAGCTTGGCCTGCCTATTAAAAAACTTTATGAAATCTATTCTAAATAAACTTGTTCAATTCATTTTTAAGATCTAAGGTAGCATTGAGATTGAAAATGATCCTGCAAATATGAAAAACACTGCAACATGGACGGTGAGTCGCAGGAGTAGATGGGTGCTAGATCTTGATGAAGCTCATTGAATCTTAGGATCATGGGCTGCGTTGTTCCTTACAATCTTGTGAAGCTCAGGTTTGACATCCCATTGTTGGCTAAAAAATGACTCAACCCAACCGAAACAAGGCCCAAGACTTATGGTTGTGACCCTTTCTTCCGCTACAGTTGCCATCACAAATAAAACCGAAGGAGAGACAACACACCCACCTTTTGACATTGGTGTCGTCATTGCCTTTGAACATCATCATTGCCACACCTGACAAGAACTTGTTTTATTTCCTTGTTATACAAATTTATTGAAGGAAGAAATTTGATAAGACCAACCAATACTCTTTTTGCCACTTCTTATTTGATTTTGGGGTGCTGAAATTAAATTAAAGGATCTCTTATTACGAAGTTCACATCCAAGGAGTGGCAATCTCGTAAATTTGTAAAGACTAGAGTGGAGAGCTTGTGGAAAATTTGATATTGTATGAGGGATTTTGGAAAAATATTTTGAATTGCGTGAGGGGTTCTCTTCCCTTAATTAAGGTGTGGCACATGGTAGATTCATATGAAAAACAGCCATGCGATTTATTTATGAAGAAATGGATATTGTTAAAGAGATGTTACAAAGTCTTTTTAGTGGAGTTAGTAAAAAGTAATAATAACTAATTACCTTCTACTTATATATGGTTTTCAAATTTATTTTTTAAAATTATAGACTTTCTTTGGTGATGAATTTATTTACTTTTATCTTACTTAGTTACACTCGCCTTTTGGAAATTATTGATAAAAGATGGGACAACGAGTTGCATAAGCTATTGCATGTTGCAGGCTCATATCTTATTCCTATATTGCACTATAATGCTGAGTTTATAGCTGATTAGGTAGTGAAGTGCGGACTTAATGATTGTTTGGGTAAGTTGGTGGGAGACATTGATGAGATCAACAACATCAATTGAGAGTTTCAAGAGCAAATATGGATTTTTTTTGTAGTCTAGTAGCTCAATGAGCACTCAATCAAAACTCCAGCACAATGTTGGGAATCATGTGGTGATGAACATCTAGAATTACCAAGGTTTGCCATTAGAGTATTGAGTTTTACTTCAAATCATCTGGTTGTGAGTGTAATTGTAGTGCTTTAGAGAGGATAAGAATTTAAATTTATCAAATTGATTTCATAATTAATTTTTACAATTATTGAGGTCCACAAAAAAAATGTTTACAGCAAAAGACCTTAAACGATGCAGTGTTTGTGCTGGCTAATTCAAGATTGAACAAGAAGGTTTAGGAAAACAAATGATTATAACATCGATGGTCGTGCTTTTGATGCTGAATGGACTGGGAAGGAGAATGAAGCAAATTCAACTTTGGGTTCTTCAAATGGACGTCTTAGTTGAAATTGGAGAAGATGACAGATGCTAGTAATGGTGTTGCTCCACTTATGGATGATTTGGATGCTAATGATGAAAGTCGTGGAGGAGATGATGATATTAATGAAAATGATGATCATGTGGAGGAAGATGACTATCCTGCTTTTAATATGAATGATTTCATTGGATACTTTGCATTAAACATTTCTGCATTTATTAGTAGTTTAGTGTTTGTACAATTTTATGAATTGTAAACCTATTTTTAGTTGTGTTATGTATTGGATCTTACTTCTTAATACTTATTTTTATGAGTTATTTTATCACCTATATTAATTCTAATGCATGCACAGGTCTATGAATATAATTTTTCTTATACTCGTAACTCTTACCAGTTGAGTTATGATTCTCAAGTTATGTTTTTTATGCCCATTTCCAATCCTGTTATCAGCCTTGAGTTTGACAACATTGGAAGAACATATATTTCCAAAAATTATAACAATATTTGGAACACCAACTGTGCTAAATATCAGATAGAGCAGTTTTAAAGTTAGCAAGAAACTTCTAGTTTTCCTTTATATGTCTAGTCATACACACACAGGCTGTTGTTAGATTTATATTTATTTTTCTCTATTTGAAGTTATCCTTTATTTTATCTCATCAGGATAAATTAAGAGATAGGGATGCTCGGATTGAGGAAATGAGTAAAAGTATATCAGAGAAGCAGGATTCTGTTTCACGTCTAGAGAAAGATCTTGCAAACTGTCGATTGGAGCTTGTAGAGAGAGAAAAGAGAATTAATGACATTATGCATAATGAGGTCTGCGGGATATTCTCTATATTTGATGTTTGGAGATTTGTTTTCTTTATTAATATTTGTTGTGTTATGATCTTACCAGGCTAACCTAAAAGTTGATTCGGAGAAGCATAGGAAACTGCTGGCTCAGTTTAAGGTGCACGGAAGTTCTTATTCTAAAAAGTGGATAGTGTTCTCTTTGGATAACTGTATGTTCCAATTATTAATATTTTCACATTGCTTTTTTTTCGCATCCTTTTCCAGAAGAGGATTGATGTTTTGTTAAGGGAAAAGGAAGACATGGGTAAAGAGAACCAGCAACTTTCTAGGCAGTTAGATGAAATTAAACAAGGTGATATTTTTTTTTTCCAATGTCTTTTCCCTTGCTGTCTGTGTTTATATTTGTTTCTAATCAGCTGTTGGAAATTGTTGTTAAATTTTCGTGGTGTATATTAGGGAAAAGGTCAACATCTGATACAACTGGTGAACAAGCGATGAAGGAAGAAAAGGACACAAGAATACAGGTTCATTTGAAACAGTATTTTTGTTTTTTCTTCACTGCCTTACTTTACGTTGCTGTGATAAGCAACCCAATTTGTCTTAATTTTACTTATTTGTTCTGATTGCTAGATTCTGGAGAAACATCTGGAGAGACTTAGAGATGAATTAAAGAAGGAGAAGGAGGAAAGTCGCCTAGAGAGAGGGAGACGACTAAAGACTGAAAAGGCGATAAAGGACTCTTACAACAATGTTGAGCAGGTTCCTTTCCTCAACGACCCCCAATTGTCTTTTATGTCTAGTACCTTTGAGTAACTTGGTTGCTTTAATTTACTGTACATACTAATATGCTCATATAAGTGAATTTTTATACCCTCACTTTATTTACTTGGTCATAATGTGGAATTAGGTTTAATTCATCCTTACAAAATTGTTTTGTAAGATGAAACTTGCAGTCACTTCTATACTCTCTTCTATACTCTATTAACCATATTTAAATGAAGTGAGATCTTGAACATACAACCTTGTGCCAAGGACCAAACATCTAGATGTATGATTAGATATTTATGGGTGGTCTAGTAGACTCAAAAGTCTTACTAAACCTTAACTAGATTATTTTTGCATTCACTTTTTCTAAAAGTGGATTTAGGTCTTACTTAATCCTAAAAAACTGACTTGTAAGATGAGATTTACACTTATTTATGTATTATAATTTAGTCATTTCTAATTTATGTAGGATCTCTAATACATTCTCTCATGTCAAGGGCTAGACATCTTGACTATGATTAGATATTTATGTTTGGTCAATAATTTGAGTGGTTCGATAGCAGCTGGATATTGGATGGTACTATACGTCCTATAAGTCTTGCTAGGATATGCTCTGAAATCATTTTAGAAAGTATCCTTTAAACCTAATTCAATCTTGTAATTAGCTTGTAGAGATTTACTCATAGGAGTGCTTTTAGTATCCTTTAAACCTAATTCAATCTTGTAATCAGCTTTTAAAGCGAGGTTTATTTTTATTTATAGGAGTGTTTTTTTTTTTTTTTTTTTTTTTTTTTTTTTTTTTTTAATTTTTTTTTTTTTTTTTTTTTTTTTTTTTTTTTTTTTAT
>Ga0099824_1000130_pt1 | contig 64766 bp, 18 predicted proteins | sample SiratrowhiteBW_FD_76837 | JGI IMG/M metagenome (GOLD analysis project Ga0099824, IMG submission 76837) | Root nodule microbial communities of legume samples collected from California, USA - Siratro white BW | ecosystem: Host-associated > Plants > Roots > Nodule | place: USA: California... | reverse complement strand
GTAAATTAATCTTATCTTTAGTTGATATAGGATCTCCAACATCTACTAGAAACCACATGAGTTTTCGGTCACTGGAATTCAAAGTATTAAAGATTGTTTTGCTATGGTATATAACCTTTTTAATTGAAAAATAACGCCTTTACTGTGTCACACATAATAAAAGACAGTTTCTTTCTTTCTAATAAAACCCTTTTACTTTAGATTCCTTAAATTAAATTAAGGTTGATATTAACAAATTGTAAAATGAAAAAAGGTTTAGAGAAAAATATTAACACATATTGGTCAGTTTTCCACCTGGGACAGATATTTATCTTATACAAATGTTCTTTCTGGTGGGCCTAAGCAACTCACATTTCAGCTAACTTTTTGTCATACTGAGGACAATTATGGGAGAGATGAAGAAACTGAGACTTTTAAACGTTCAAAAGAAATAAGTACATACATTATGGAGAATGCAATGACCACAGGTGTGGCCACGTATTTTAAGAGCAAACAGGCAATATTTCCTCGTATAAAGTGTGTGCATGTTTGGTTGAGATTATTTTGGGGGAAATTCTTTTTCAAACAAATCTCAAAAATATAGGAAAAAAATTGAACAATTATTTCCTCAAAATAGGATGAATCAAGCATGCAGTAAGTATAAGCCACGTGACTAGAATATATGATCAATATATAGGATAGTTCAGGCTTGGTGTCGGATATCTATCTTATCATTTGGCACCTGAAACAACAAACTAAAAATAGATTTAACAAGTTTCCTTAGGTTGAGGCTAATAATAATTTCCTGGTCACTTTTTCTCCCAATTGCAAGCATCCTTTTTCTACTTTCCTTATACATTCGTTAAATTCCATTTCTCATTCTGCAGGTTAAAAGGTGAATGAAGTGCCCAGTGCAAAGTGGAGCTGATATGAAAAAGAACAAAAGAAGTATCTGCTGCAATCTAACTTAAGTATGAAATAAAATCCAAATTATGAAAATATTTTAGATGCCATCAAAGTAAGGGACTAGCATTGTCCAACCAAATATTTTATCATGTTCCTTGCAATGTGACACACAGCAAATCCATTAGGATTGGGCTAGTAGTAAGGGATTTGGGTTGTTTTCATCAAAGTTTCAGACTTCATTGCTACCAATGTATAAAAAGTATTTAGTAAACCACTCCACCTAAATACCCTTGATTACCTTATTGGCAATCTGTTACATCAGTCTTCCTTCCTGAGATTTCAAATCGCTTCTTCACAATGATACATTAAATGGACTGGATCCTCTGTGGCCCTTCCACATAGTTACTTATTACTTTTGGGAGAGAGACAGGAAAGAAAAATGATAAAACTTTCCAGTTATACAACCAATCTATCTATTTAATCATCTTCCTAATCCAAGAAATGAACCCCAAGGAACAAGCAGCCTTGAAAGTTGAAACACATTATGTTTTAACCTTTGAGCAATGCTTAATAGGAATCTAAAGTTCGAAACAAAAAGAAAGATTGAAAATCAATAGAGCATGGTGATGAGTGCATGGATAGGAACATGACGAAGGATGAAGAAGACTAGAGACTACATTGTAGATTAGGAATTGTGTAATTTTGTATTGAACCTTTGATGAACTTTTTGTATTCATTTTCATGTTTTTGGACCTTTGATGGACTTTTTGTATTGGACTTTTGATGGACGTTTGAACATTAATTGCTATTAAAATTACTAGATAGCTTGTTGGATGACCTTAATTAGTTGGATGAGCTTAGTAGTCTGAGGTCCTTAGTATAAGTAGGTATTTGTTGACTTTTGTAATTTGTTTTGACTAATTTTATATGAAGCTCTATGATTTCTAAGAGAAATTCTCTCCAGGTTTTTGTGAAGATATTTTGATTCTTATCTTCGAACTGCTAATTCAGATTGCATGTTGTTTTTGATATGCATAATATTGTTTTAGGTCGTGATGTCAAGTCCTTGAGATTTGAGAAAACATTCCACAATGTGTGTTGATTATAAGAAGTATGAAACACAAAGTGTGTTTGATAGAATTTGTATTAAGCATAATATGTATAGAATTTGTATCTTTCATTTGAAAATGATATTAATTGCTTATTATTTGCATTAGATTGACTTAGTTATGAAATATGAGATTAATCTTCTGATTTTGGGATTGTTTGATGTTTTCTATAGGTTCATATTTGATCCCGAAGGAAAATCTAAAAGCGATAAGAAATTTTCCTTTCAAGGAATTCAAATATCAATATAGATAATTTTTCTTGTATTTTTTTTAGATTACTTCAAATTTGAGTCATCCAATCTAAGTAATAAAGTGTCAAATACGATGTAGAATTCTCTCCAAGAAGAGTGTGATGAGTGCACAAATAGGAACATGATGAAGGATTAAGAAGGAGGTTACATTGTAGATTAGGAATTCTGTAATTTTGTATTGGGTCTGTGATGATCCTTTTGTAATTGTTTCTATGATTTTGTAATTAGAAACTCTCTTTGGACATTTAAGGCTATTAGGATTAGTAAATAGCTTGTTGGGTGAACCTAATTAGTTGGATGAACCAAGTAGTCTTTGGTCCATAGCATAGGTATTTGTTGAATTTTGCAATTAGTTTCAACTAATTTGTGTACTAAGCTTTATGCTTCTGGAGAAAATTTCTGTCTAGGCTTTTATGAAAATACTTTAATTCTTATCTTTGAATTTCAAGTTTAGAACGGCAAATCTTCCTGAACTTATCAATCGATCTCTTGAGTTTTTGTCTTCTACATCTTCTATTTTCTTCTGCATTTTCTATTTTTTCAATTTTTTGAGACCTTTGTGGATATAATGTCAAAATTCTAAGCTATGATTTGGTGTTTATCACATAGAGTGCAGCATGAGTTAGTCTCAGAGATTTCCAATGACCACACATAGAGAGCCAACTTGCCACAATCATAAGATGCCTCCTTGCATCATTGGCTTCATCAACAAGAACTGTCTTGAAAGAAAGGTACCCCCTTGTTTTATTTTTATATAAGCCTGATTTGAGTCGGTACCTTCAAGATGCAATAGTTTCCTCCCCTGACTGCACACATGGGTTACCACTTCCTTGTTCTATTGCAAATCCTAATAGCAACTCTTTCTATACAACTATTCAGAAATGTAAAGCTTCTCTAACTCCAGTTTTATTAGCCATATATGTAAGATTTTCAGCGCAGTATCAAGCTACTGTTTTACTAAATCAGTCCATCAACAACTTTATATTTCTTAGGTTCACTGTTTTAGTAAATCATCCCATCAACAAAAGAAAACGAAGAAGATTTCAAGCCTAAATGTAAATGTATAGATTATCAGTGCTGGTAAGCAGCTGTTATATCTACCATGGTACATAATATTGAAAAATGATAAGTTTATGATCAAATTGTTATTCGAAGCTTGTTTTTACTTTAGGGCTTTGACAAGAGTAACACAAGAAAGAACTTTATGTTTACCAGTCCCCCATTGTAAGAACCTATATAAATTGCTAGTTCAGCAATCAGGTCATCTTAAAATATCTTTTACATTTTGGTATATATTGGACTTAGAGTTTAAGTTTTGTGACCACTCCTCAAAATCTTCATTGGTCATAAAGAATTTTCTATTCTAGGTTTCAGCTGCACATCAGCTTATGCCAATTGCTTTCCCAACATACGCAGTTCCAGAAGCAACACATCCCCACATAAAACAAGTCATAAGCAAAATATTGAATTAAATCTGTTCATGTTTAGTGTTTACCAATATCACCATGGTAAGACCTCACAAATTGTGGCTTTTTTCTAAACAAAATTGAAATGTTACACTGTTAAAAGAACATAACAAAAGACATTCACGTGATCCAAGACAAATACATAAAGGAAAGTAAATAATACTAAAGACTAGATAGAAAGCACCATATTTGACTGAAGATCATACCTGAGCATCATACATAATGAGACCAGCATACACAACTGCAAGCCCAAAAATAGGATCAGAGAAGCCTCTGCATTTGCAAATTATAAAGTTACAGATATCACAAGAACACATACATAAAAACGTATAAATCAAGTGAAATTCTTGGTTATGGTGAGAAATAAAACCTATGAATGCTATCCATACAACTATAAATGGATGATCAAGATTAAAAGTGTTTTAGTGAACACACGACCATTAAAAAAGTCATGTTCGTTTATCTTTTAGTCTTGACCATTCAAATATAATCCAATAGTATATATTTACTATTCTTATGAACCAAACACCAAGATGGCACAAACCGAATTCTTACCTCTCAAGGCCAAATAATGTTGCACAAGCCACTGTTGCCTATGCCAGGAAAACACAAAAAACTTGGTGAAATACTGAGATTGAAAATGAAACCCAAGTGGTGAAAAATCAACAATTGAAGTGTCATCACCAAAATAGGATTAAATTATTAAGGGTTTCAAGGCCATACAGAAGAGTGTGAAGATGGGAACCCTCCAGCTTGAACAACTACCCTGATATCAAACTCTTTGCCATAAAGAAAAACAGAAGTGAATGGCTTAGAAAGCTGACCAATCGCCAAAGAAACACCAGCTGCAATCAGAACCTTGGGAGAAGAAGAACAAAGAAAGAGAAAATAAGAGCCAAATCAGCACATAGAACGGCAAAACAAGAAGTGGTTTTGCTGAAAAAGAAAAGGAAAAATCAAAATTTGAAAGGAACCCAGAATTTGTGAGACATCTAAACTCTGAACTTTGAAATGGGTACCTTGTTATGAGCAATTTGAACGATGTCATCAAATAAAGCAGGGCCAAGAGAAGAAATTCTGAAGGTGGAAGCTTTGGGCTTTCTGGGAAAAGAGAGATGGTGAAGAAAAGAGTTGGTTGGTTTGAGTGATGGGGTGAAGAGAGAAAGAGTGTGAGAGGGAGGAACAGCACTGAACATGGAATGCTGCAGCAACATTATGTATGTTATCTGCACCACTGTTGTCAACCATGAAACATGTTCTGTTCTAATAAGGTCACCTTGGATGTACCAATAAAACAACACAAATAAATAAATAGAAGATTTAAATATATTTTTTTATGACAAATTATGTTTTTTCTTTTCTGAATTTTGCAGTGAATTTGGTTTTTATCCTAAATTTATTAACATCAATACTTTTATTTCTTCAATTAAAATAACTGTTTTCACACACCAGATTTAAGAAATTAAAATGATTTATGAATATTGTCTTTAGATCTAAATGGTCAAAATGAGAAATTATATTTTTTAAATTTGAAGAATTGTTTTTAAAAATATGGAAAATTAAAACTAAAATTATCATAAACTTGGTATTCTAAGAACATAATTAAATCAATAATTTATCTTCACATTGATTTTGCTTCTTGGAATGCATAAATCTAACTTTTTGATGTTTACTAATTTATTGCAAATTTATTCTTATGTAATTTTATTTTACTCTAAGATTTAATCTTTTAATATATTAAATACTATAAATAATAGACATTTCTTAAACCAATAGCCCAAAGTAGAACCAACAACTTCTTAAAAAGAATATTGACAAAACTTTCAATAAAAATGATTAGCTAATTTTTCTAATAAAAATCAATTATCTTTTGACATATTAATAGTATTTTTTTTTAAATTATTAAGATCAAAAATAAAATTAAAATAAATTATAGAGGATGAAAATAGCTTTTACTTGTTAGAAGTAAAAGTAACAACACTGAATATTGAATTTCCTTAAAAAATTAAAAATACCTTTTATCTATGCCAAAACTTAAATTTGTCTATTAAAATGTATTGATTATAATAATTCTTAGATAGTTTATTGCTATTAGTTAATTTAATTGTGCACTCTTCATTTTCCCTTCTATGTGTTTATGGACGTTGCTCTTCAAATATATTTTAAACCCGCTCCCTAAAGCATGATTTATTTTTTAAAATTATAAATTTTTATATTCATATTTAGTTTTTAGAATATGAGTATTAAAATAAATTATTAATTTTTAAATATTTAGAATTGTATAAAATATGATTACATTAGAATTAAAGAGAATAATAAATTAATTTTTAATTTTAAAAATATTAAGATTTTTAAATATATATATATATATATATATATATATATATATATATATATCACATATTTTTTATATTTTAATAGTATAAATATCTTCAAAGTTTTATTTATTATAAAATTTTTATTTTTACTAATTTTGAATGAAATATCATGTATTTTTTAATATTAATTGAACACTAACTTATTGTGCCTTGTACTCCAAAATAATAGTATACATGAGAAAAAAAAAATTATAAATAACCTATAGAAGACAAGATTTACGCTACATGAGAAATATTTATTAAAGAAATTGCGGATTGAGACGGTAAGCACTCAGTAATTTTATTGAATAGGTTCAACATAAATTTAAACAAAAAAAACTTTATTTAAAAGTTTGTTTAGTTACAAACTAGATTTACAAAATTTAAATTTTATTTGTTATATTAATTTCTCTGATATATTTTAGGTTAGAAGGGATAAACTTGATAAGAAAGTTCTCAAAATTTTTATTGAATACAACAACAATTTCAAAACATGCATAATTTTTTAACAAAACAATAAAAAAATTCTCATGAATATATATGTCAACTTCACAGAAGACCAGTAATGAAACTAAGAGAAAATAATGAGAAAGAAACTGTCAAAAATTTCAAAATTCTTTGATGCTAATGTCGATAACCTTCATGTCATAGGTATAAAATCCTTATTTGAAATTTATTAAAGATGCAATGTAGACAATAATTTTAGAAATTTTTGGTTGATGGAAAATCAATTAAGACATGTGAAAGATGGAGGAAAGCCCTCATGAGGTTTACCCTATTTAATGTTATATAAAAATCCTCAAGTTATTTACTATTTATATTTGAAATAATTTAAACTACTCAACAAAATGTATATTCATAAAATGAAAGTTTCATTTAAATTTTTTTATACTATTCATGTAATTATACAACATGGAATATTTAAGAATATTATACATAATATTAGTTATTTTTCTAACTAATTTTTTAATTTGTCATTTAAAGTTAAAATACTTAAATTAAAAAGTAATTTGTCTTTTTACTTTAAAAGTTATTTATAATTTTTAATATGTATTTGTTCTCTTCCTTTTTTTTAATATTATGCGCTATTTGCTTTGATCATTAGTGGGTTAATGGATCATTTCTTCTTGCACTATCGTGATTTCAACATGCACCCCACCAGAATGGTGAAATGACTATTTTACTCTTATTAGAAAACTATTTTGGATTGTACAAATTCAAAATACATTTTCAAAAAAATAGATTTGTATTTTAAATTGAACAATCTTGAATATATTTTCAATCTATAAATATATTTTGCAATGTACAGTCTGTAATGTAATTCTATCTCTGAAAATACATTTTGGATTGTGAACTCTAAAATGTATTATTGGATTGAAAATACATTCTGAATTGGTTAATTTAGGTTTTGAATTGTTCTCACTCAATTCCCACTTAGTCACTGTAGTTTAACTCTCAATGCCCCTCATTCACCTTTACTGGTTCTCACCAAAATTTGAAATTTTTCATTGCAAGCACACCCTTGTGAATCTTCCCAACAACCCTTTTCTGGATGGATATTGTCTCTTTCACTCTTTTCCCACCGTCATGATGGGGTTTTAGCCCTTGTTCATTCCTACTCAAAGTTGCTACCTTTGGTCGTTAGTGTGCTTGTTAGATATGATTTTGTTTCAATTATTCTTTGCAAAGATGTGAATACGATTCAACTTTTGATGCGTTCATTTGGGAAGAGTAGTTTTTCTAAAGCAAGCACGGATAATTTAGTCCAAAAGTACAAATTTTTATTTTGGACTGTATATTCCAGAATACAAATTTGTTTTGAAATCTGTAATCTAGAATACAAAATTTCTGTTTTAGAATATGCAATCTAGAATTAGGATAAATTTCTGAATGCTCAAATTTATGGGGTCGCAGGTTGAAATCATAAGGGTAAGGAAGAAAATACCTGGTTAATGAATAGCATACAAGTGAGTAACAATGATCAGTGATCCCATTATTGTTCGGTTCTAAGTTGGCGAACCCCAACATAAAATTTCTCATGGTGACAAAAGAAAAATGAGACTAAAATCATGAAGGGATAGGAGAGAGTAAGTTATAATGTTCTTCTGTTCTCTACAGGTGACTGGGCAATGGAGAAAAATAGAGAGTGACATATAATTAACCCTGTGTCTCTCGCCGTATACTTCTATAATTCCTTTAAAGCACTTAAAAAACTAGTTTATTTAAACGTACTTGGATCATCACCAGTTAAAGTACATCAGCTAGAAGACAAACAGTTCCAGTTTATTTTGGCTTGGTTATCCATGTTTTATTTGGTTCAACCAATAAAACACCATACAGAACTTTTTCAAGACTAGGTACTAGATTGAATGACAATTATAATGCAGCAAAACTCAATAAAAATGCTGAAAATACACAACCATTTGCTTGCTTTGTAACAATCACAATAAGATTGATGAGTTCCTAGTTAGACCAAATGAATGACCAGGAATGTAGGGCAGATTAGTAGAAATGCATGTCAATGATGTGAATATAGTACTACTCAAGAACACCAGGATAATAAACCCAGCTTGATTGAACAAAATGTAAGGCTAATGGAAATTTTGAACAGTGATCAGTAACATACGCAACTTCTAATGATTGAACAGTGGTGCTAACTTTAAACAGTTTAACCTAGTGACAATGTATTCAAGCAGTTTAATGCGGCAGTGGCAGAGCTTTGAGGGCATATTCAAAAAAAATTATTTAACCAGTTTTTACAACTTTTTTCTTGTAATTTCAGAAAAGTAATAATCATTTCACATTTTGCCACATCTCCGTGATTTATTTTTAATAATTAAAAATTAGAATTAAGGGACAAAAACTGTAGATGGACTAAAATATCGGAATCTATCAGTGTAGTTAAACTAAAACTAATAGGATTGAAGCAAACGAGGAAAATTGGTGGTTAATCCTCCACTGAACCATGCATTATCATTCTCTAACTCAGGTGTATGTGTACAAGATCATCACCAATAAAATACTAACAAAAATATTGAAACCCACTATATAATTTTTATTGTAATTAATACTATATAAAAAAATTACAAAAGAAAATAGAGCCTCTACTCGATCTCAATAGGGTAGACTGATGGTTTTTCAAGAAAGACATCTAAGTTCCAAGGATAAACATGAAACTTAGTTTTGGGGCAGTGAAGCAAGAAAAAGAATATTCAACGTGATATCAAACCCTGGTTAGCTGCTGCTACATTTAGTGATGAATATTGAATAGTGATTATGAGCCGTAAATGAAACAAAAACATTCAAATTCCAAAATCTTCTCATCAATGAGGGGAACCAATAAATAGCAGCACCCATAACAGAATGCAATGGACCAGACCCTATATTATTATACAAGGGTTCCTCATAAAATCTCTAAAACTCCTCATGCCATAGGTTTATCACTACCTGCCAATTTTCTTCTCTGCTGATGCTCTGCAACTTTATAATCTACCACTTCACGGAACAAGCTTGGATCCAGCACACAATTCTCACTTCCATATACAGCAGCTTGGACACTTGCCATCAGTTTGGCTATTTCTCTTCCAGAAAATCCCTCAGTTTTAGCAGCAGCTTCCTTTAAAATATCATCAGTCAATCCCTTAATTTCTATTTGTTGCGGCTTTCCTTTGAACAAATCTTTAACAAGACCAGATTTTCTTGATCCAGCTTGGGCTATGTACTTGTCTAGATAGAGCTTAAGAAGTTTGAAGCGCTCCCCCTCCCCAGGCAAGAGAAATTCTAGAACCTCATCGATTCGGTCTGCAACAGCCGAATCAAGATCACCAGGACGATTTGTGGCCAGAGCAAGGACTATGTCCTTGGACTGGTCACCAGTTCGGAAGAGAAGGGCATTTAAAGCACTTCTTTGTGCTTCACTCATATAAGTCTTGTTCCGCCTGCAAAATTCATCCAATATTGCTTATGTTGTCGTGAGCAAAGAGAACCAAAATAAAGTAAATGAAAAACATGGAAGAAGTATTGCTTACTCGCACAGAAATGCATCCGCTTCATCAATGAAAAGCAATAAACCCTTTTTTGATTTCTTAGCCCAATCAAACAACTGATGTATCTTTGTTACAGCTTGTGATCCCAGTGGAGCAACGTCTCCTCCAGTCATCAATGCATAATCTAATCCCTGCATTAAATTGAAAACCCAAATTCAGTAAAATAAAAACTTATCTGAAAGATATAGATTGCAGCTAAAGAATAAAACAAAATTGATAAGCATAAAGAGTCAAATGACGAGGATAAAGTTTATTGATTCATGAAACATACAGATTTACGAGCTAACTCCCTAGCAGCCATTGTCTTTCCCGTTCCAGGAGGACCATAAAAAAGCATGTTTCTGAATGGTGCTTGATGTGCTTTTGTATTTGCAGTTGCAGATGACAGCTGTTCAATTCTTTTCTGAAGAGAAGGATGCAAAATCACATCACCAAAACCATTTCCACTTTTAGAAGCAGATCCTGGATCATTACGTCGAGATAGGGAGCTCATGGCACGAGAAAACATGCCAGACCAGGGGTATTTCCCTCTGGAGGACTCTCGAATCAGTGATGGTTGTCCCAATATTCTATCAATATATCCCCAAATTACTCGTGCACCTTCCCTGGTATAGACCAAAACAATTGATGTGAATATAAAACTGCACAACATGAACTCACTCACAGCATCTGATGTGCATAATACCAAAGGTCCAGTATGAACAAAACTACGCAACTCTGGAATGCAAATAACAATAAAGTGCCATGAACTAAGAAATGTACAATGTAGGGAAAACATGGCTCTTCAAGTTCAAAATTCCCACAAGTGAGTATTGCTGGAAAAATAGTACATGGTATATAGCTCATTACTACGTTGCCCCACTGTACTCAATTCTAAAGCAAAGGCATAATAAAATAATATCATCAATAGCGAATAATTGCGTAGTTACCTTGTAGTGTAGACCCCTGCTGCCAGAGCAGTCACTCCACCAACTGCAACAACCAACTTATTTTGATCCGTTAGAATGGCTCTTAAACCACCTGCAACATATGGATAAAGTTTTTTTAGCTCAGGTTGGTATGGAATGGAATTCACCAAACCCAGTAAAGCAATGATACGGATGGAGTTCATCAATATTATGCTAAAATACATCAGATACTGAAGAAAAAAGTGAATGAAAAGAGCATCCCTCAAATTACAATATTTTGATTAATAACGGAATGTTATAGACAATGGTTCACCGAGCAAATCCAATTATGAAGGTAAAATAAGATAAAAGAACATGTTACCCCACAAATTAATGTTAAAGGGCTTTCTTCAAAATCAGTAGGGTGTGAATGGAATGATTCACTCCACACACTTAAAACCATAAACACATAGGTAATGACAGTTGCTACTCCTCAGACTATCAAATGCAAGCCTTTGCATTTCTGTGAATCTGGTAGAAACGTACCTCCAATATGCTCAAAAGTGGTATTTATGGCAGCAACCCATTTTTCTCTTTCAGCATTAGCACGATCAACCAGCATTCGCCTGTTAACATCTTCTGCTAGCTTTGCTTCATGTGCTCTGCCTTCTGCTTCTGCCATAGCTCTTACTCTGATTGTTTCACGTTCAATCTCAGCCTTCTCTCTTTCGGTTTGCCTTCTTTGTGCCTGGATTTGTTCTTCTGTTGCACGTCGAGCTTGCTCCTGTCTGATTGATGATTCTTCTTGCATTTTTACTAGTTCTTGGTTCCTGGCCCGCTGGGATTCATTTTCTGCCTGTCAAGAAAAAAGAAGACACATTGAGAAATGCTCAATAAAAAAATCCTGAGTTTCAAAAGGTTTAACACCTGCATCCTCTTCCTCGCCAACTCATCCTCATATTTGGCCATTTGAGATTTTATTTGTGCCTGATGCTGAGCCAGCTTTTTTTGCTCATCGTATATAATTTTTTGTCTTTCCTGCAAGATGAACCAGTTGATATATCAGAAATAAATCGCAAGACACAAAACAACCTGAAGTACAATGAAAGAGAACTTTGATTACATGAACTTTGTCCTGCAATAGCTAAAACATACCAAGCAATGGACATGATTTTGTAAACTATTAAACCAAAGTCATTTAAAATATTCAAATATTGACAATCCAAAGCAAAATGGGCAGATATGGACTGTGATGTCTTCTATGTCCTCAATTTTTAGCATGAGATGACTTTTCTGAATCTTCAGGAATTGTTAGGATATCTGTGATGACGGAGATAGAAAAAAAGAATGTTCCTATATGATTCTTATCGTCTTTTGAAAACCAAAACAAGTACACAAAGGATATTTCTCCATTCACACTGGAATCTGTCCAGTGTTGTAAGGAACAAAGAAATAAGCCTCCTCTAGTTCTATAACAGAGAAGTCCTATTTAAAGATGTAGGGGGACCATTTTCTCTTACAAACTAACATCCACCCATAACCCCTGAAACAAACACTAACTCAAAACAGATATCCTGACTAACAGGCCAAAAGATATTTCTCCTTTCAAACTGGAATCTGTCCAAACATAATTTTGGAAGAAATGATGGAAGCTGGAGTTCATTTTGGCCACGGTACTAGAAAATGGAATCTAAAATGTCACCTTATATATCTACAAAGCATAAGGTTATTCATATTACAAATCTTATTAGAACTGCTCGGTTACTATCAGAAGATTTTAGTTTTCCATGCAGAAAATGGGGTAAAACAAATCTTAATTGTTAGTACAACAAAAAGGTTGAATGAGTAGCGAGGGCTGCAATAAGAGATCGATTTCATTATGTTAATAAAAAGTGGCTCAGCGGTATGTTAACCAATTGGTATACTACCAAAACCCTGGTATACTACAAGAATACGACTTCAAAAGTTCAGGGACTTGAGAATGTGACTAACAAAGAAATAGACCCTACTTCTGTAACAGAAGTCCTATTTATAACAGGTTGGGGAACCATCTTCTGTTATAAACTAACATCCACCCATAACCCTTAAACATACACTAACTCAAAACAGAAATCCTAACCAACAGGCCAACATATAGAATAGGTTTATATCCCATTTTTCTTCCCTTCCTATACTACATTTTCAAAGGTTTTAACTCCAATCAGCGGTCCCTGATGTAAAAGCAGGAACTTTTTATTCTGGTTCAATGCCAATTCAACAATTTTCTATTCAATCTTATCAGAAATGCGATTTTCTAACCGTTCCTCCATTCCTCTCAAAGCTGCATGCGTTCAGGAACGTGAAAGCTGATAGCAGTTGTTACAGTACCTCAAGTAATAGGCATTCCAGGAACTCTAATGAGCTCGAAGAACACACTTGAAAGTAAAATAAAAACATATTGCCAGTGCACTAAAGCGAAGAGAATCAAGCTAACTTACAGTCTCATGTTGTGCTTTCATTAGCCTAAACTCAGCAGCCTTTGAAGCAAGCTCAGCTTGTTTTGTCTCCTCTTGCTTTTTGATGACGTCAAAGACCTGTACAATAAGAGCCAGGTTAAAACGACGGAGAAGAAAATGGTGGGGTTGCATAGAAAGGGAAAATGGGCATAAAGCTGAAACCTTTTCGCGGTGGGGTGAAGTGGAAATCTTGTCGAGAGCCTCAACTCCTCTCTCCAGGGCCTCGGGATCAAACCCAGCAGAAGTGGTCCTCGGATGATCGTTTCGCACCTTTGGCGGCGCCGGAGAAGGTTGATTCTCAGAAGGGTTCGGAGGTAAAATCCCATCTGCGTAAGCGTTGCTCTGATTCAGTAATGCAGCACTTGCAGCAGCAGCAGCGGCTATGGCGGAGGCGTAGGTTTTCATAGCCATTGAAGGAATGAAGAATGGAGAAGAAAGAAGAAACCTCGCTGCGTAGGGTTTAAGGGTACACTGCGTAGGTTTAAGGAAACAACTTTTCGAACCTTACCACACTCATTTTAATAATAGATATTCTTAAAAATTATAATTTAAATATTATTCTACATTACATTAAATTAATGTTTATTTATAAAATATGAATTAGAATAAAAATTATTATTTAAAACCATAGTATAGTTAAAATTTATTGTATTTTTTTAAACATGTAAGTTTTATATAGTGATCGCTTTTTAGGTTATCACCTAAAGAAAATAATAGACATTAAAAATTTTGGCTCACCAAATTATTTATTTTAATTAATAACCAATAATAAATATTATAAGAATATATTTTGATTTATCGGGAATTTAAAAATATTGTAGAAATTTTTAATTAAAAATAATTATGGAGAACCCGAAATCTCCTTAAATATCATTGTTTAAATAACTACTAAAAGGTAAATGATTTTTAATTATAAAAAATTATAATTAAAAGATAGTGTGTTTTTATGCATTTTGTGTCTCAATTTCGCACTTCTTTTATTTTAACTATGAATCGTACGAGGATCAACTTACCATTTTATAATTTAAAAAAAAATTATAAATACATCCAATCAATCCAAATGATAAAAATAAAATAAAATCAATGAAACCATAAAATAGTTAAAGAATTATACTAGAGTAAGTTTTTGGAATAGAGAACCAATAAAAAAAACTCAAATCACATGTACTATTTTTTTTCCAATAATAAAATATGATTAGATATAATAATAGGATGGTTGGCTCCTATTTCATCATGTGATGGGTATGAACTTAATTATCTTGAAGTAAAAGTTTGTCTTTATATTCATATTCAATAAATATAAATTTGTTGACTTAATTGACAAAAACATTAAACAGGTGTAATTTTTTTCTATTTTTAACAAACAGGTGTAACTTTTTTTTAACGAAAGTGGATAAGTCTGTGTCATGTAGGTACGACTTTTTCAATTGAAGTCGTGTCACGTTGGTACGACTTTAGTGTAAAAAATGAACTGAAGTCGTGTCACGTTAGCACGACTTCAATACAGAAAAGTGAACTAAAGTCGTGTCAGGTTGACACGACTTCAGTTCATTTTTTTTGCATTAAAGTCGTGTCAACATAGTACGATTTTAGATCATTTTTTACAATCTCGCATTCGCTTAAAGTCGTGCCACGGTGACACGACTTTAGTTCACTTTTTTGCATTGAAGTCGTGCCTACGTGGTATGACTTACCCATTTTCAAAAAAAAAAAGTTACACCTGTTTGGTAAAAAATGAAAAAGATTGCACCTGGTTGGTGCTTTTGCTGACTTAATTATTATTTTTGCTATACCTGTTATTATAGTGTTTTAAATATTAATTAAATAAATTTTTATAAAATATAAGAATAATAAGAAAGAAAATACGATATTATCAAATATTTAATATAAAAAAGATATATATATATATATATATATATATATATATATTCATTCTTTTTAATGTAATAAATAAATTATAATTGTATAAATATTAAATGAAAATATTAAATAATTGGATAAAGGTTAAATAATTATAAAAAAAAAGTAAGAATGTTAAATGTATGACTTAGAAATATGTTACAAAACTAAGGATCAAAGAAAAATTAATATAAATTTTCAAGTTACTTAATAAGTGTTTTAATAATTTTAGAATAGGAAATGAGTATGAAACTGGGAGGAGGATGGAGATGGCAATAGAAAGAGAATAGATATGTAGAGACTCATCCTCATCCCCATACTCAATTTAAAAAATTAGAAATTACTATATACATACTCATACCCAATCACTATAGGGATTTATCATCAAAATCAAAGACAATAATCGCAAAAATGGGTTCATTTGCGATCCCTAAATATAATAAAAGAACAAAATTGATTAAATTAGAAAGAAAATGCATAATGTGATCATGTCACATAGTCCTCTAACAAGGCACTCTTTCTCCTTTGCCTAATATTTTTTTTCTTTCACCAACTAAATCAAATTTGTTTCCTCGTGTCCATCATCCATAACTAACTTTCACTCCTTATTTCCTACAACATGTGTACTCACAAGTTATTCACTTTTTTGACATGTCACAATTCACCCTCTATTGATAACATAATTATCCACAAGGTTGAAGTAAGGATAAAATTTATGAAAGGCATTTATATCTTTGCAAGTAGGCTTCAAAGAATATGTTAGCTTTCAATCAAGACTTGAGAAGTGAATTTTGAACTTCTAATGTAAATCCAAAACTTAAAATCGTAACATAGCAGGACCAAGTTCGAAATTGTTTACAATTTAGTCCTAAACCCTAAACCAAGTTTGACCGTTGCCAAATACATTGACATATATTGTTGAGGATAACTATGAAATTTTTTAAGTAAAGAAACATGAAGAAAAGGTGAATCTTTATTATCTTAGGTAAGTCTAACTACACTAATCCATGCTAACAACTCAAAGGATTCGAAATAACACGTGCCAAGTTTATGATTCTTCCAAAAAAACAAAATGTTGTCTATAAGAATGTAATTTCACTAACACCAAATCACCCACTTCAAATTGTAAAACCTTTATAGTTTTACCCCTTGTAACTTCATATTCTGTTTAACCTAAGGAATTATGGTCACTTAGTTATTTGATTATCAAATACATAACAATTAAGGTATATTTCTAAGGCTTTGTTCAAGGCCTATGTTTGTCCATTTGTTTAGGATGATATATGAGAAACTCGTTGCTAACGTAGTGCCAAACAGATTTTGTCAAAAAAAAAAAAAACTAATGAAAAACTCTATCATGACCTAAGATAATAGAGTTTGAAAAATCATACAATTGGACTATATGATTAATAAAGACTCTAACAAATAATTTACTTGTATAAGACACTTTTTAGAAATGAAGTGACCAAAATTAGAAAGTTTATATACTACCATTATAATTGTAAAGAAATCGTGAAATAAATGTAAATAAATGATGAAATTCACCAAAATATTATACATGATAAAAAAAGAAAATAAAAAATAATGATTGTAATTGTCTTGTTAATATAGTCTACTCAACTTTATCTTGTTGACAAATACGATATTATCTTACTGAGGTGCCTTCCTGTTTCACCAATATTTTTTTTTATCTTATAACTTAAAATCTTTATTGAATGTGTCATGTGATACTCTCACATTTCTTTTTATCAAACATTTTGTTACTATTTGTAACACTTCTTTCATATGACATTCATCAATACTTTTTAGATGAAGTGAAAGGTCTGCTTTTCGAATAGACAAACATCTTCTATTAACAATATTTTAGATGAAGTATTAATATGTTTAATCTTTGCCTTAAACACAATTTTATGTTTTCTTGATTTAAGCATTAAATCAAAACTATAGGACGTTGAACCTTTGTCTAAAAAAATTGTTAAATTTTTTTATTTTTTTAAATTATGTATTTATAAAATTTATTTTGTAAACCACCTATATAAATCATTGCATTTATTTTCTAATATAAATATTGAATATGTATAGTACACGAAATAAGAACTACTTCTTTTTAATATTGATATTGAATATGTATAATATAAATATTTTTCTAATCTATTACTTCTAAAAGTTTTTTTTAAGATGACAGCGAGTTTAATATCCACTTTGAAATAAGAACTATTTATAACTAAGAAAATTAAAATCATCACCAGAATTCTTAATCCCAAAACATAAGATTATGCCTCCTAACTATTTCTTAATTAGGTTAATTAATCTAAATTTTGATAATTAAGAGATTTATTTATCATAACTTAATTTATTAATCTTAAAATTTTACTTAACTACATTTAATTTTTATTGACTAATATTAATATATTATTACTAATTTCAATCATTACAAGTTTTATTAAAATTATTCTGATATTTTTTGGGTTTAACATAATAACTTTTTTCTCGCTAATTTTGTCGCTATTCTTTTTCACATTCAATTTCATTACTAATTCAGTCTTTAATTCGATTTGTGAAGATATTTTATAATCCTTTTATCACGAAGCTACATTAATTGTATGATATCACAATTTTTTATCTATTATAGTGTGTAGATAAGAATATTTGAGCAAATATAGATTTTCATGAAAACCATATATCTTTTTATTTGATAATTTATGCGGAATATTTTTTTTATATAAGTTTCATTAATATTATTTGTCATATAATTATAAAAATAAATATATTTTTTTATTTACATAATAATATAGAAATTAGGTTCAAAATTTTAGAACATTAGATATCACTTTGCGTTATTTTACATGTTGATCTTAGAAAAGAAATTTATTTGTTAACTATTTTAATGTTAATTGGATGAAAAATAAATATGTTGTTGTATTTTTAAAACTGAAAAAATTAATTGAATATTTATTAATATCAAAATAAACGATAAAGGTAAAAAAATAATTAAACCTTTTAAATAATATAAATCTTTAATAATAAAGCAAATACTTGATTCATATAATAAGTATTATTCATATATTTGGTTTTTAATATAATAAAAAATTACAATTTTAATATATAAATATTTATTTTAATTCGTTAATGTTATGGAACACATGTTTGATATTATTACTTGTATTTATTAAAAAATTTAATCAAATTAATAAAATGAATGTTGATAAATTTTACGTAACGTATTTTTCTTTTTTCTTCTAATAAATATACATAATAATTATTAAATATTAAATATATATTCAATGAACTTAATTATTAGTAAAATTTAAATAAAATTAATAAAATTAAAAAAAATTGAAATTTTAATTTTAAAAATATAATTTTTATTTTTATTACACTAAAAGTGAAATACAAGAATGTTTATTCCGAATATACTATTGTGGTCGGAAGTGGTGGAAAGAACAAAGCAACCATGATGTCTTTGTCTAGTAGCATTATAGATAGTCGGTGCAGGGCTTCAGAACTTAGGATTCAACCATAAATCCAATGCAAACTGATCTTACTCTGTGATCATTGTGAATCTGTAATCACGTGTTGCTTCTTTCCACATATTTCCTTTGAGTTACATAATCACACTCACAACCCAATTTCTCCCTTTCAGTGTGTGTGTGAGAGTTTGAATTGTTGATCCTCTCTGAGTTCCCACTTTCACCTCAGCCAAACTAACAACAAAATGGGGTTTCAGAAGATAAGAGTTGACAACCCCATCGTCGAAATGGATGGTATTCTACGCATCCCTTTATGCATCTCTCACACTTCTCTCTTTATTGTGTGTGTGTGATTTTTCTACCTTTCGATTCTGGCGAATGTTAATAATAGTGTGTGAGTGCTTAGTTCTCTATCAGGGTCAGAAAGTTGTCTCTTTTAGTCATTTTGTTCATCTGGGCTTTCAATTACAATCACCCTTTTTCGTTTTCTGTTATGCTTCAAGCGTTTTTTGGGACCTGAGATCATATGGGGGTCTCCTAATTTCTTAAATTTGATGCTTTTTCCTGATTGGAACGTTTAATTAGGCAAAACTAACTATTGAAATGACATGAAAAACTTGTCTAGAACCAGATGAAAATTATAGCAAGTTGTGAAATTGAAGCAAAATTATGATAGAAATTTTATACTTAATAACAATTCGAACTATTTGAATGAAGTGTTTCTCTTTATATGATTTAATCATTACTGAAGATTCAGTTAAATTGGGGGTCTCATCCTCATAGAATTTTTGTCTTCGGAATCATATGAGTTTTCCGTAGATGCTTAAAATGTGGTTGACTTTCAGTTTCTCGATCTGAATAATCAGTCTTTCGTTTTCTTCGCATGTAGGGGATGAAATGACTCGAGTTATTTGGAAAATGATAAAAGATAAGGTAATTTTATCTTCTTGAGTTATCTTTGGGAATCAAGTTATCCTTACTTTTTCTTTTTTACTTTTGCAGCTTATTCTTCCTTATTTGGAGCTGGATATTAAGTATTTTGACCTTGGCCTTCCTCATCGGGATGCCACTGCTGATAGAGTTACCATTGAAAGTGCTGAAGCTACACTCAAGTGTGTGTTCACTCTTGATATTATTTATCATTTTAGTGTTTGTCATCAACCTCTTTTGTTTCTTCCATGATTATTATTAAGATAGAACTTCCAATACTGTTAACAGGAAAATATACACCTGGGTCTTTTTTTTCTAGTGCCAAAAATAGGATTGGGTGCATAGACATGCTGACTCTTCATTCATTTAGATTTGATTAAGCTATTTCATTAATCTAGAAATTTTAGATAGATATTTTATTAGCCAAACTTGTGATCAAATTCTGAATAGTGTATATGAATGTTTAGCTCAAGTGGTTGAAATGTTGTTTTTCACTATGCTTCTATTCTTAGCAGAGGATAACTGAACTTAGGTTTCCGTGCCACCAAGCTGTTGGTTGGTTCAACATTCAATCATCTCACTATAAGCTCAAAATTGGTCTAACCTACCTATAGCCCTTTCACTTGCTGATATAGTCGTGTCCCCTGGGTAATTCCACTTTGGAGGTTCCTTGTTATGCAATTCTGGAAATTGGGGCTGTGTGGGGATTCCTCCAGACATGTCTGATGGTTTAAAAGGGTGCAATGCTCCGTCCCTGTGGCAGTGTTGTAGCCTAAACTGGAGACAAGGACTAAAGATTTAATATGCTCAATTCTGTAAATGCAATAGAATAAGCTCCGTTAGAATGGAAAGAAAGAATTCTTGTAGTATAGAAAAAGGATATAGTTGTTTAGTGTATTTGGTTTAGGTTGAGATATTATCAACTCAAATAAACATGTAATTTATGTTTTGATTTTATCATTTTTTGAATTATGTGGAATAGAGTAGCTTTCCTTTTTCTTGTTTGTTAATTATTGGAGAAACTTGTTTGACACACTGCGGCCTACTAACATGCCAGGGAAATTTTTTCATTGCAGGTATAATGTAGCTATCAAATGTGCTACTATAACTCCAGGTATTCACAGTTTTTCTAAGCTGGAATGATGCATATTTTTCCGTGTCATGACTTACGTTTGTGTAGTAGCTTGATATGCATTATAAATGAAATTCACATGCAAAGGTTTTCTTTGTCATAGATGAAACTCGGGTCAAGGAGTTTAACTTAAAACAAATGTGGAGAAGTCCAAATGGGACAATCCGGAACATTTTAAATGGTAACTAAACTTTCTAATGCTTTTTATATCCTTGCTTTGTTTTCTGAATTTTAGCTGACATCCAGGGGATCATTCAATCTTTATGTTCTACAGGTACAGTTTTTAGAGAGCCAATTATCTGTAAAAACATCCCTCGTCTTGTTTCAGGTTCATAAAATGCTAAAGATTCTTTCTTATTTGAAATTTTGAATTTTACTTTCTGATTGCAACTTAGCAAGTGTTAATTACTTTCTGTCTGTTGTCTAGGCTGGACAAAGCCAATATGCATTGGAAGACATGCTTTTGGAGACCAATATCGGGCAACAGATACAGTTATAAAAGGACCAGGGAAGCTAAAATTGGTGTTTGGTAAATTCACTCTCCAGTCAACTTTTTCTCATGGCTCAAGTAGTTTGAAGATACAATCTCCATGAAGTTGCAAAGTTCCTCAATGAAAACCGAGACTTTGATTGCTTTCAATTCCTAATAGATAAAAGAGTTAGAGAGACCTACATAGTTAAGGAATCTTATGGTGTTAACTTGTGTGTTTACAGCTCCCAGTGGAGGTGAAGGAACTAAAGAGCTAGAGGTCTACAACTTTACTGGCGCTGGAGGCATAGCTTTATCCATGTATAATACTGATGAGGTTTTCATTTGGATGATGTTTTCTTCTTCTTCTTTTTTTTTTTATTATTCTTCTCAAATAATTTCTTACTGCTTGGATGATAATAATATTATGTTGTATTTGATCTGGAAACAGTCCATTCGAGCTTTTGCTGAGGCCTCAATGAACTTTGCTTACCAGAAGAAATGGCCTCTCTATCTTAGCACTAAAAATACCATTTTAAAGAAATATGATGGAAGGTATGCTGGCATATTTTTGGTTCATCTTTCTTTGTATTTAATTTCTCTTTTGTCCTAAGTGAGATGCTATGGTAGTTGTTGTTAATCAAACCCTCAAGCACCTTTCTAACTCTTTGCTTTTGTGAAAGATTCAAGGACATTTTCCAGGAAGTTTTTGAGGCTCAATGGAGCCAAAGGTTCAAAGATGCAGGGATATGGTTAGTTGAATTGCCAATCATGCTAATTGAAACCTTTATAACAAGTAGATTGCTAATTCATATTCTTCATTCTTAGGTATGAACACCGTCTTATAGATGATATGGTTGCTTATGCTCTTAAAAGTGATGGAGGTTATGTATGGGCCTGCAAGAATTATGATGGTGATGTGCAGAGTGATTTCTTAGCTCAAGGTGAGATATCCATATGCTCATGACTTTCACTTAGCTTTTAGTTATTCATTGTTCTGTTGCTTCTGTTGATGGATGGGCCAAAGTTTCTTGAAATTCATAATAATAATTTCCATTGAACAGGATTTGGTTCTCTTGGCTTGATGACATCAGTGCTGGTATAGTTTTTCTAACCTTTTGTAGCATTTCTCTTTTCTCTTAAAGCATAATGTATTTCCTTCCTATCTTCTTTTTGGCACATCACATCTCTAGCATGGATGTTCAAGAAGCTAAGTTTGGTGACAGGTTTGCCCAGATGGGAAAACGATTGAAGCAGAGGCAGCTCATGGCACTGTAACCCGTCATTTTCGGGTGCATCAGAAAGGTGGTGAAACCAGCACAAACAGTATTGCTTCAATTTTTGCCTGGTCACGAGGTCTTGCACACAGGTAAGGATTTGAATGGAAACTAGTCTGATCAGTTATTCTTTATGCTATAATCTGTAGAAGTTGATCCTTTTCCATTTGATTTCATATTACTGAAGTAAGGCTGAGTGGTTTAAGAGGCCCTTGTTTATGGCTGTTTTAAGGAAAAATGTTTTTTAGCAAAAAAATATGTCTAAAGTTATTTGTAATTATTAGATAAGGCTTTTGAAACGAAAGCAAAAGTTTCTAGTGCTTTTTTTATAAGTTAGGGGTCTATTTGATTAAATTTCTATATAAACACTTATAGGAGAAGAAAATTAGAGAAAATTGAAATAAATGTCTCCATAAAAAAAGTTAAACAAAGTTCTCTATAATCTGAAATAAATCTCTATAAAGATGTTCTTATGTTCTTTTCTTACTAGTGTTTTAGAAGAAGTTTATCTAAAAGACTCTAAAAATTGACCTTGAGAAATAAAGCTGCAAAATATGACCCAATGGGTTGATGTAGTGGTTAGGCACCTTGTGTTCACACATTATGGAGACAATTCTTGTATTTAGCAATCCATATTCAATTCCTAACATTTTAAACATTGTCAAGCTAGCAACAACCATAGAATCACGAGCTGGACTAGTCTCTGGTCCAGTGAACTGGAGATACCCATGGTAGGACAAATATAAAGCTCCAAAACATGACCTATTTGTGCTTTTATTTAAAAGCAGGTTTACATTTAAAAGAGGCAAAAGCCTAGTGTTTTTCTCATAAGCTAAATTTATTTTTAATAAAAGGTGATGTGCAAGCCATCCTATCTAGGTTGATACCACAGGCTCTAACAATCACATGCAACACAAACTTGCATTAATACTAAAAGAGAAGTACAAAACTTGTGAAAAACCAAACCCAAGGACAAAATTCAAGAGAACCTATAGGATGGAAGACCCAACCTATTCTGAAAAGTTCTTCCCGGATAAAAGTTGGAATAAGATCCCACCGAATTAGTCCTTGAATCTTGGAACCATGAGAGTTATGTGAAAGCAGAGTATCTAAAGTTAATTTTTTACTAGTGAGCATAAATTAAAATTGTATCTTCTTGAAAGGAAAACGAACACAGCACTAAATAAACATATCATGAGAACTTTCTTTTAAAAACTTATCCGTACACATTTTAAAACTACAAAAAAATGTGTTTTTTCTCAGCTTGTTAAAATGCACGCTAACTTTTACAGGGCAAAGCTGGATGGAAATGCTAGACTGTTTGAGTTTACGGAGAAACTGGAAGCAGCTTGCATTGGAACAGTTGAATTGGGAAAGATGACTAAGGATCTTGCGCTTCTTGTTCATGGGCCTAAGTAATTTCTGGCACTTGAATTGTTCTTTCTAAGTGCAAGCTATTGCTTTTGCTTTTAATGCATAACAAATTAAAACTTGGTCTTTTTTCTAATTTGTAGGGTTTCTAGATCCCAGTATTTGAATACGGAAGAGTTCATTGATGCTGTAGCTGAGGAGCTGCGAACAAGATTATCTTCACAATCGAAGCTGTAAAGTTAAAGATGAATGTGTCCATTATATATTCTCCATTTCCTTAATTTTTCTTTTTCTTTCTTGAAGGAGGGAATTCTGTTGCTTCTCAGTTAAACATTTTAGAGTGTATGACAATCTGAAAACTGAATTTTGTAAACAGTAGTTCTACTTTGGAAGTCCTTATGACAATATTGAAGACAGTAAAAAAAAAATAACTTATGGAAAAATAAATTTCTTGAACGAATTTACACACCTTGTGTTTTACAATGTATATTTCTCAGAAATGTCTTTAATTTTCTATAGGGAAAGGAGGTGGGGGTGACAATTTGTAGAGTGCATTCCTGTCAAACTGCATTTTTAACCAAATATATGGCGTGTACTAAAAATACTCCAAATCTATGTAAGATCACCAAAATGAGATTTTTCTTGAGCCTTTAGAATTCTACATTTGAAGAACCCATGTCATGTACCACAAAAATCTTTTAATTGTCAAAACATATTCTGAACACTGAATTTTGCGAACAGTGCTACTTTGGAACTCCTTACAAATTAAAGACATTTTCAGAAAAATGGGGGAAAAAGAATGTTTTTGAACAAATTTACATTCTTGTTTACATTTTATGTTTCTCATAGAAGTCTTCAATTTTCTTTTGGGGAAGAGAGGTGACACTTTGTACAGTATATTCTCGTCAAAGAAAGTGTATTATATCCATATAGGACTTAAACTACTAAAAATACTCAAAATCTATATAAGAATCACTAGCATTATGGCTGTTTTTATCATTAGCAATATCTGCCATCTTCTTGTCCACTGGGGGTGCTGTCTCTTTGCTAGCATACTTGGAGAAGTCTATAGCATCTGGTATGTGGGGAGGTGTGGCACTTCTAACTAGAGCCCAGTTCATTCCCTCAAAAAATGGATGTTGTTTTATCTCTGTAGCTCCTCTTTTATAAGCAATTCTTTTCTGAGGCTCTTTCACCAGCAATCCCCTAATAAGGTCACGAGCCACTGCACTGACCTGGGGATTATCTGGGAACCTAAGTGGTTGTCCAACAACATTAAAAAGTGTGGCTTTATATCCTGCACCTTTGAAAGGGGTTGATCCATGCAACAGCTCATACAAGAAGATACCAAAAGTCCACCAATCTACTGCACTACCATGACCCTCTCCTTTGATAATCTCAGGAGCAAGATACTCATGTGTTCCTACAAATGACATTGATCTCACATTGGTGGGTTCTGCCATCAGTTCAGGAAGGCGTGCTCCGCCAACCAACAGGCCAAAATCTGACTTTGCCTTGCGGTTTTTCTTTGAAGGCAAAATGCGCGGAAAAAAGCTTGATGCTTGAGTAGTGCTTGGCACTGCTTGGTCATCACTTAGTACGCCACTGGAGTCATTGTTGCCACCACTGTTGTTGCTTGCATGGGCAGATGAAGACTTCACTAGTGTAGGACTGACGGAGCAGCGAAGGGATAAGTCAAAATCTGAGAGCATGATGTGCCCTTCATCTCTCACTAGAAGATTTTCTGGTTTTAAGTCTCTGTATACAATGCCAAGCATGTGCAGGTACTCCAGAGCTAGCAAAACCTCTGAAGCATAAAACCTATCACAAAATTTTTATGCATATAAGTACTTAAAAATTGATCTACAAACTGAAATCAGATGGTTAACACAAGTCCCTGTTGATAGCAAAAGATTTAAATAGGAAATACTAATGAGTGCCCAGCCTTGGATAAGGTAATGAATATAAATAATTATTTTTTTTAAAAATAAAAATAATTATACTTGCAAGAGTTTTTATTAATTAACTCATCAATGAGAGATAATTGAAAATTAATTTCCATTTTTCATCTTATTTTTTTCTTCTAAAACTGTTAAGAAGAAACTTGTTCAAGATATTGCTATATTGTTTATCAATTGCATACAAGTTTTTCAATATGAATTATGATTAGCACACTGTGAGCTTTAACTAACCTGGCAGCTTCTTCAGAGAAACACTTGTTAGGTTGCTTCTGTCGAAGAGAATGAAGATCACCTCCACTACAAAACTCCATCACCAGACAGTAAAACTTCTCAGTTTCAAAGTAAGAATACAATGTTGGGAGAAAGGGGTGGTCAAGGAGTCCAAGAATCTCCCTTTCTGTCTGTGCCCTCAAAAGCTTATTTCTGCTTATGAGTGCTGCCTTGTCCATTACTTTCATGGCAAAGTAGGTCCTAGTCCCTTTGAGATCCACAAGGTACACACTCCCAATGTCTCCATAACCAATGCGCTTGAGAAGCCTGAAGTGGCTGAGATTGAGAGGGCCACTCTTTGAAACCATGTTGATAGCTTCCCACCTCACATCACCCCCAGTGTGTGGCCTAATGGGTGCACTTGTGCTTGTGCTCTCTAAGCTGTCACTGCGAGAACTAGTACCACTTCCATGATTTGGGGTCTTTGCATGTGGGGTTGATACAGACATTGTCTTTGAGTGATGGTGATCAGGGTTTGGACTAGGCTTCTTTGTTGTGCTTGGACTTTGGTGTTGAGGGTTGAAGTCAGACATGTTCCTGTTTGGTGGTATTAGCCTCTGGGGCCTTGATTTACCTTCCAACTTTGCGTGATCAGGTTTTGAAACCTGGTCTAATTGTCCAGTTTCACTTCCTGAATTGTGGACAGTTGTTGCTGTAAAGTTCTCTTTTTCTGCTTGGTTCACATTATTGGGATGAGTTGGTGAGTTGTTTCCTGAATTTGCACAACTGCTATGAACACTACGGTGTGCCTCTTCTGACACATCGTGGCTCATCTGTGTTTATGGATGAATCAGAAGTTTTGGTCAATTCTCACTCAGTTTTGTCATGCTTTTTTTTCTCCAAAAATGGATGCATTCAATGCTATAAATAGGGTCAAAGATCCATTTTGTTCTTTGATATTATATTTCACATAAGAGACTTTTTCAGAGAGAAAAATAGAAAAAACAAATTATTGGTTAAAATTAATTTATGCATATATTAAGAAGTTATTGTCTCTTTAAATTTTTATTTTTATTTTATGCCTAAGTTAATTTTATTTTTAAAATATTTTATTTTATTTTTTCTTCTTACTTTTTACTCCCTTGAAGTTTTTACATATGTTAGTGCATACCCAATGTATAAATTTAGAAAACTGTGATCATAATTGCTATAAAAATACTCCAAAAAAGGACCTTTGTGCAGAAGTATAGTTTCTTACCTCAGGTGGTAAATCAGGCATCTTGACAGGATTTGATCTTATCAATCGGCAACAGAATAACAACAACCTTCAAGAGGAACTCCTGAAAAATAGAGAGAAATAAGAAGACTCATGCAAATTAGTTATATTGAGTTGTGACATGGATTGTTGAAACAAATATAAATGGTTTAAAAATTCAGACAGAACAACATCCAATGTAAGAAACTAGTTGTTGGTCTTTCCATAATATAAGAATCTAAAGGTACTCAATTCCTGCCACTGCCTTTATTGTGAAACCATGTAACCACTCAAATAATTGTGTTTGTTAGCAAATATGAATATAAGTTAATAGGGAAGTTGTTGAACATGCACGATACCATGACATAAACATCACCAAAAACTAAATTCATGGCATCCACGTAATGGAATGTGATGCAGATCATAGGACATGGTGATCATTCTGAAAGTCAGAAATCAAGAATAATAATAATAATAATATTTTTTAGTGATCAGAAACCAAATCATCATTATTAATACAAATCACAAGGCACATGAACAACCAAAGTTGACATGAAGAGAGAGACAAGATTATCCATGATAGAAAAGAGATTTGAGGGAAAGAAAACCTGAAAGTCAGAAATGGCATGAGTGCTGATAGCTCCCCTGGTTATCAAGAGCTACAACAAGAAGAACAAGTTTGAGATGCATTGGCAAATGAATAAAACAGTTTTTATCCTTTGAAGAAGAAGAGAGAAAAATGATTAGGAGAAAAGGGGAAGGTTGTTGGTTTAGAGAGAAAATGACATGAGGGTGTTGAAAATGAGCTGGTTCTTGATTGGACCACCACCCATCATGAAAAACACTAGGATATGTTGAGAGGAAATTGTGGAACAAAAGGTAGAAGATAGCAATTGAACCAGAATTAGGAAAAAACCAACATTTATATATAGAAAAATGGCAAATCAAAAGTATATGAAAATCAATGTGATTTTGGAAAAGAATGGATAGGCGTCATATTCTCTGTGAAATGGAAATGGCGGTTTAACTGCCACTCCTACACTGTCCATGAATTCACATCAAAATGAAAGAAATAATGTTGTCTTGTTCAACATTCATACTTTGTATGGTGTACTAATATTTTTAAATCCTCTTAATACAATCTTTCTGTGTTTGTATGATAAATTTTGAATATTCTTAAGATATGAAAGGTATATACTTTGATATATATATATATATATATATATATTTTTTTTTTTTATAAATTAGAGAGATTTGTAGTCACATTGAGAAAGATGCAACATTACTACTATTATTTTAATTAGTATATATAACATTATTCATATTTGAGCAAATACGGTGTGGCTAGGCAATGTTACTTATATCAATCAATTGAAAGACAAACAAGTTAATTTCTTTTAGTACTTTCGTATTTTGTTTTTTACATGTTTATAAGCGTAGAAAAGGATTAAATTATTTATGATGGAGTGTAATATGGAAATTTATTTGATAGTGTATAACCTAGATTTAAAAAATACATTTTTAAATTGTATAAATATATTAAAAATTGTATCTGAAATATATATTCTGAATAAATTATATATTCTGAATTATGAAATCCAAAAATATATTTTAAATTCTATAATTTAAAATATATTTTCAAATTACGTAATCTACAAATATAGTATAAATTGTATAATGACAATATACTTAAATTAAGTAATTCAGGAATTTTTAGATCCATATATATTATAAATCTGAAAATGTATTATAAATTGTATAATCAAATGTACTTTTTAATTGGAAATATATTTTTAATGGGTAATCTAAGATATTTTTTGAATTTCTGTAATTTAAAAACATATGAGTATGAGTATTTTTAGACTTTTAGGGTTTAGTATTTTAAAGATATAAATATATATTTATGAAGGAAGAAATAACCCCATACAATTACAAGTTTTCTTTTCTGGTGGTTTCTTTTACAACGGCAACATTAAAAATTAATTCCTGTTAGAATTTTTTTTTAGTTATTTATCTGCTTCATAACAATTTCAAGTTGAAATTTATACTAGAATTGGTAAGTGTTTCTGAAATTGAATAAAATTCATACAACTTTGCTTTAGATTATGGGTTATTGAAAAAATATTTATAAAGTATTATTTATTAAACTAATTATTTTGAAATTATTAAAAACTAAAATAATAATAATAATAATAATAATAATAATAATAATTATTATTATTATTATTATTATTATTATTATTAAAAAAAGACGAATTTAACTATTGAAGGTGGTTGATATTTTGATGGATTTTTATATATTTAAGTCAGAAAATCTGATTATGTTGTCGATTATGAATCCATTAAATCATATTGGCTATAATTATCTTAATTAATATAATTTATTTTAATTAATTAAATTTATAAAAGTCGCTTGCATTTCTTTTTTTTTAGATTGTACAAAAAATAGTATATTTTTATAATTTTGTAAATTATTTAGACTACAATGTATTGTTATTATTTTAGGTATGAAATCAATTTGTTTTTCAATATGGTTTTAAAAATAATTAAGTACAAATTAAAAAAAAGGAGTGCACATCATCTATGATTTAATGTAATTGATATCATGCAAAAAAAGAGAAAATAATATATATATATATATTATTTTGAGCAATGTTATGTAGGGGAAAATAGAAAAGAAGTGGTCACAAATTTCAATAAATCAATCATATGAAGTACACTTATAAAATTAGGAGAATTGTGTATTATATAAGTTTCATATTAGTTTGTGCTTCGGTAAAAAAAAATGTGTCCTCATATCAAATTATATGTTTGAATGAATTTATTTTAATTTAAGTTTAACTTTTTATAAGCCTGGTTAAAATTAGTAAATGTTGACTAACTTTTTTCTGTTAAAAAATAAATAATAACAAAAATAAATTAATCTAAAGAATACGATGATAGGTGGAATAATAATAATAATAATAATAATAATAATAATAATAATAATAATAATAATAAAAATAAAATCTTCTACCATGAATTTATTCTAAAAAATAAATTAACAATAAATAAATGAGGACAACATTAACTCCTAAATGATCTTAACTATAAATAGGTGAGAATAGCAACACATTTAAAAATAGGAAATCATTCAATAGTAATGATAATAACAAAAAATGAAATTTGTTTATTTTAAATTTTATTGTATTTTAATAAACTAACGTATTTATGTCATCACTAAACTTTTTAAACCAATCAAGATGTACATTACTTTTCTGATAAAATATGATTAAATTAATTATAGTTTAAAATTATTTACCTTAATTTAAAACTAATTTAATTGAATTAAATTTTAAATATTTATATTTATATTGAATGGTCGTTTATAATAATGGATTTGAATTGTAGTACATGGTTAGATCAAAATTAGTCTATGTTGATTGAAGTTAATTTATATTGAAAAATAGATTAAATAAAAGCAATTTCAGTATTTTATTTAAGCCAAAATATCTATTTTAAACAAAAAATAACAATTACTTTAATATATTTTAAGAATATTTGTATTATTCAAATACTTTCAACTTCATACAAAATAAAAAAGTATCAATTGACATAAGAAACTAAAATATAGAGTTTCTAATATATAATTACTAAAACAAAAAGTTTAGATAACTATATAAAGAAAAATCAATTTATTAAACCGTAAAACTTGTCACCTCAACATGTCAAAACTGTACATAACTAGTGGTTATCAAATTTGTTTAAAATCATATTGGGATACAACATAATTCTATAGAATACAACTTAAATTATAAAGTATATGATTACAACTTATCCATTTTCGATTTTTTAAAATTTAAAGTTTTAATATTTTAGAAGCCTAAAAGACAACAAAAGCAATGAGACATTATATCTTCTATAATTATGATTATATCCTCTATGGTTATTCTTCCTTTCTCTCTTGCCCCGTTTACTTGTTCTTTAAACTTTGATATGATAGAAATATGTATGTTTATATCTATATATAATTTTTTTATCATGATATTCTTAACACATAATTTCTTTAATTTCAATAAAAAAAGTTTATATCTATATATAATTTTTTATCATCATATTCCTAACACAGTTTCTTTAATTTCAATAAAAAAAATTATCATATTCCCATCCTAAATAATTTCATATGACAGAAACATGTTACAACAACCAGATCATCTGAAATTCCTTGATTTTCAGTAATTATAATAATATGAAGTGAAAAATGATTTTGACCCTTTGCTAGTTAATTCATCGTCTAATATGCTAATTACATCCATACACTCACTCAAGCTGAGTGCTGCTATTTGCTTTCGATGTTCTCAGTAAAGAAAGAACAGATTTGAAACCAAAACTAAGAAACTACTACACTGAATAAAGCATTATCTGCATAATGCATTTAGAGATTCTTAACTATGGTTGCAGGTTTTACATGGTCTTCTGTGCAGAAGAAGTATAATGAGATTCAAGTTCTTTTAGGTTAGCAGCTGCTTCCTCCCCAACTTTGGATAAAGTGTGATCTGTTTTTTCGGCCAGCTGATTAAATTCAATCCTTCTTTGTTCTACATGATCATTAAGAGAGGCAAATCCTGAAAATATTGCAGTCTGCTTCAGCTCTGATACCAACTTCAACAGAGAATCAGCTGCCTGAACCTGAGTAATAAAGTAATATAAAAAATAAGCCGAAAAAGAATAAATTCCAGTGACACTTGAAAGAAGTAATTTAATATGAATAAAAAACAAAAACACAAATTATAATTCAATTAAGTATGCATTATATAATAAGAGCTAACTGCAACGTGTAATAAGTGTTCCCAGACATAATCTATCACAAGCAAACTTCTCTCGATAGTAATCCTTAAATTCTGAGGTATGAAATTCAAGTAAATATATATATATATATATATATTTACTTGAATTTCATACCTCAGAATTTAAGGATTACTATCGAGAGAAGTTTGCTTGTGATAGATTATGTCTGGGAACACTTATTACACGTTGCAGTTAGCTCTTATTATATAATGCATACTTAATTGAATTATAATTTGTGTTTTTGTTTTTTATTCATATTAAATTACTTCTTTCAAGTGTCACTGGAATTTATTCTTTTTCGGCTTATTTTTTATATTACTTTATTACTCAGGTTCAGGCAGCTGATTCTCTGTTGAAGTTGGTATCAGAGCTGAAGCAGACTGCAATATTTTCAGGATTTGCCTCTCTTAATGATCATGTAGAACAAAGAAGGATTGAATTTAATCAGCTGGCCGAAAAAACAGATCACACTTTATCCAAAGTTGGGGAGGAAGCAGCTGCTAACCTAAAAGAACTTGAATCTCATTATACTTCTTCTGCACAGAAGACCATGTAAAACCTGCAACCATAGTTAAGAATCTCTAAATGCATTATGCAGATAATGCTTTATTCAGTGTAGTAGTTTCTTAGTTTTGGTTTCAAATCTGTTCTTTCTTTACTGAGAACATCGAAAGCAAATAGCAGCACTCAGCTTGAGTGAGTGTATGGATGTAATTAGCATATTAGACGATGAATTAACTAGCAAAGGGTCAAAATCATTTTTCACTTCATATTATTATAATTACTGAAAATCAAGGAATTTCAGATGATCTGGTTGTTGTAACATGTTTCTGTCATATGAAATTATTTAGGATGGGAATATGATAATTTTTTTTATTGAAATTAAAGAAACTGTGTTAGGAATATGATGATAAAAAATTATATATAGATATAAACTTTTTTTATTGAAATTAAAGAAATTATGTGTTAAGAATATCATGATAAAAAAATTATATATAGATATAAACATACATATTTCTATCATATCAAAGTTTAAAGAACAAGTAAACGGGGCAAGAGAGAAAGGAAGAATAACCATAGAGGATATAATCATAATTATAGAAGATATAATGTCTCATTGCTTTTGTTGTCTTTTAGGCTTCTAAAATATTAAAACTTTAAATTTTAAAAAATCGAAAATGGATAAGTTGTAATCATATACTTTATAATTTAAGTTGTATTCTATAGAATTATGTTGTATCCCAATATGATTTTAAACAAATTTGATAACCACTAGTTATGTACAGTTTTGACATGTTGAGGTGACAAGTTTTACGGTTTAATAAATTGATTTTTCTTTATATAGTTATCTAAACTTTTTGTTTTAGTAATTATATATTAGAAACTCTATATTTTAGTTTCTTATGTCAATTGATACTTTTTTATTTTGTATGAAGTTGAAAGTATTTGAATAATACAAATATTCTTAAAATATATTAAAGTAATTGTTATTTTTTGTTTAAAATAGATATTTTGGCTTAAATAAAATACTGAAATTGCTTTTATTTAATCTATTTTTCAATATAAATTAACTTCAATCAACATAGACTAATTTTGATCTAACCATGTACTACAATTCAAATCCATTATTATAAACGACCATTCAATATAAATATAAATATTTAAAATTTAATTCAATTAAATTAGTTTTAAATTAAGGTAAATAATTTTAAACTATAATTAATTTAATCATATTTTATCAGAAAAGTAATGTACATCTTGATTGGTTTAAAAAGTTTAGTGATGACATAAATACGTTAGTTTATTAAAATACAATAAAATTTAAAATAAACAAATTTCATTTTTTGTTATTATCATTACTATTGAATGATTTCCTATTTTTAAATGTGTTGCTATTCTCACCTATTTATAGTTAAGATCATTTAGGAGTTAATGTTGTCCTCATTTATTTATTGTTAATTTATTTTTTAGAATAAATTCATGGTAGAAGATTTTATTTTTATTATTATTATTATTATTATTATTATTATTATTATTATTATTATTATTATTCCACCTATCATCGTATTCTTTAGATTAATTTATTTTTGTTATTATTTATTTTTTAACAGAAAAAAGTTAGTCAACATTTACTAATTTTAACCAGGCTTATAAAAAGTTAAACTTAAATTAAAATAAATTCATTCAAACATATAATTTGATATGAGGACACATTTTTTTTTACCGAAGCACAAACTAATATGAAACTTATATAATACACAATTCTCCTAATTTTATAAGTGTACTTCATATGATTGATTTATTGAAATTTGTGACCACTTCTTTTCTATTTTCCCCTACATAACATTGCTCAAAATAATATATATATATATATTATTTTCTCTTTTTTTGCATGATATCAATTACATTAAATCATAGATGATGTGCACTCCTTTTTTTTAATTTGTACTTAATTATTTTTAAAACCATATTGAAAAACAAATTGATTTCATACCTAAAATAATAACAATACATTGTAGTCTAAATAATTTACAAAATTATAAAAATATACTATTTTTTGTACAATCTAAAAAAAAAGAAATGCAAGCGACTTTTATAAATTTAATTAATTAAAATAAATTATATTAATTAAGATAATTATAGCCAATATGATTTAATGGATTCATAATCGACAACATAATCAGATTTTCTGACTTAAATATATAAAAATCCATCAAAATATCAACCACCTTCAATAGTTAAATTCGTCTTTTTTTAATAATAATAATAATAATAATAATAATAATAATTATTATTATTATTATTATTATTATTATTATTATTTTAGTTTTTAATAATTTCAAAATAATTAGTTTAATAAATAATACTTTATAAATATTTTTTCAATAACCCATAATCTAAAGCAAAGTTGTATGAATTTTATTCAATTTCAGAAACACTTACCAATTCTAGTATAAATTTCAACTTGAAATTGTTATGAAGCAGATAAATAACTAAAAAAAAATTCTAACAGGAATTAATTTTTAATGTTGCCGTTGTAAAAGAAACCACCAGAAAAGAAAACTTGTAATTGTATGGGGTTATTTCTTCCTTCATAAATATATATTTATATCTTTAAAATACTAAACCCTAAAAGTCTAAAAATACTCATACTCATATGTTTTTAAATTACAGAAATTCAAAAAATATCTTAGATTACCCATTAAAAATATATTTCCAATTAAAAAGTACATTTGATTATACAATTTATAATACATTTTCAGATTTATAATATATATGGATCTAAAAATTCCTGAATTACTTAATTTAAGTATATTGTCATTATACAATTTATACTATATTTGTAGATTACGTAATTTGAAAATATATTTTAAATTATAGAATTTAAAATATATTTTTGGATTTCATAATTCAGAATATATAATTTATTCAGAATATATATTTCAGATACAATTTTTAATATATTTATACAATTTAAAAATGTATTTTTTAAATCTAGGTTATACACTATCAAATAAATTTCCATATTACACTCCATCATAAATAATTTAATCCTTTTCTACGCTTATAAACATGTAAAAAACAAAATACGAAAGTACTAAAAGAAATTAACTTGTTTGTCTTTCAATTGATTGATATAAGTAACATTGCCTAGCCACACCGTATTTGCTCAAATATGAATAATGTTATATATACTAATTAAAATAATAGTAGTAATGTTGCATCTTTCTCAATGTGACTACAAATCTCTCTAATTTATAAAAAAAAAAAATATATATATATATATATATATATATCAAAGTATATACCTTTCATATCTTAAGAATATTCAAAATTTATCATACAAACACAGAAAGATTGTATTAAGAGGATTTAAAAATATTAGTACACCATACAAAGTATGAATGTTGAACAAGACAACATTATTTCTTTCATTTTGATGTGAATTCATGGACAGTGTAGGAGTGGCAGTTAAACCGCCATTTCCATTTCACAGAGAATATGACGCCTATCCATTCTTTTCCAAAATCACATTGATTTTCATATACTTTTGATTTGCCATTTTTCTATATATAAATGTTGGTTTTTTCCTAATTCTGGTTCAATTGCTATCTTCTACCTTTTGTTCCACAATTTCCTCTCAACATATCCTAGTGTTTTTCATGATGGGTGGTGGTCCAATCAAGAACCAGCTCATTTTCAACACCCTCATGTCATTTTCTCTCTAAACCAACAACCTTCCCCTTTTCTCCTAATCATTTTTCTCTCTTCTTCTTCAAAGGATAAAAACTGTTTTATTCATTTGCCAATGCATCTCAAACTTGTTCTTCTTGTTGTAGCTCTTGATAACCAGGGGAGCTATCAGCACTCATGCCATTTCTGACTTTCAGGTTTTCTTTCCCTCAAATCTCTTTTCTATCATGGATAATCTTGTCTCTCTCTTCATGTCAACTTTGGTTGTTCATGTGCCTTGTGATTTGTATTAATAATGATGATTTGGTTTCTGATCACTAAAAAATATTATTATTATTATTATTCTTGATTTCTGACTTTCAGAATGATCACCATGTCCTATGATCTGCATCACATTCCATTACGTGGATGCCATGAATTTAGTTTTTGGTGATGTTTATGTCATGGTATCGTGCATGTTCAACAACTTCCCTATTAACTTATATTCATATTTGCTAACAAACACAATTATTTGAGTGGTTACATGGTTTCACAATAAAGGCAGTGGCAGGAATTGAGTACCTTTAGATTCTTATATTATGGAAAGACCAACAACTAGTTTCTTACATTGGATGTTGTTCTGTCTGAATTTTTAAACCATTTATATTTGTTTCAACAATCCATGTCACAACTCAATATAACTAATTTGCATGAGTCTTCTTATTTCTCTCTATTTTTCAGGAGTTCCTCTTGAAGGTTGTTGTTATTCTGTTGCCGATTGATAAGATCAAATCCTGTCAAGATGCCTGATTTACCACCTGAGGTAAGAAACTATACTTCTGCACAAAGGTCCTTTTTTGGAGTATTTTTATAGCAATTATGATCACAGTTTTCTAAATTTATACATTGGGTATGCACTAACATATGTAAAAACTTCAAGGGAGTAAAAAGTAAGAAGAAAAAATAAAATAAAATATTTTAAAAATAAAATTAACTTAGGCATAAAATAAAAATAAAAATTTAAAGAGACAATAACTTCTTAATATATGCATAAATTAATTTTAACCAATAATTTGTTTTTTCTATTTTTCTCTCTGAAAAAGTCTCTTATGTGAAATATAATATCAAAGAACAAAATGGATCTTTGACCCTATTTATAGCATTGAATGCATCCATTTTTGGAGAAAAAAAAGCATGACAAAACTGAGTGAGAATTGACCAAAACTTCTGATTCATCCATAAACACAGATGAGCCACGATGTGTCAGAAGAGGCACACCGTAGTGTTCATAGCAGTTGTGCAAATTCAGGAAACAACTCACCAACTCATCCCAATAATGTGAACCAAGCAGAAAAAGAGAACTTTACAGCAACAACTGTCCACAATTCAGGAAGTGAAACTGGACAATTAGACCAGGTTTCAAAACCTGATCACGCAAAGTTGGAAGGTAAATCAAGGCCCCAGAGGCTAATACCACCAAACAGGAACATGTCTGACTTCAACCCTCAACACCAAAGTCCAAGCACAACAAAGAAGCCTAGTCCAAACCCTGATCACCATCACTCAAAGACAATGTCTGTATCAACCCCACATGCAAAGACCCCAAATCATGGAAGTGGTACTAGTTCTCGCAGTGACAGCTTAGAGAGCACAAGCACAAGTGCACCCATTAGGCCACACACTGGGGGTGATGTGAGGTGGGAAGCTATCAACATGGTTTCAAAGAGTGGCCCTCTCAATCTCAGCCACTTCAGGCTTCTCAAGCGCATTGGTTATGGAGACATTGGGAGTGTGTACCTTGTGGATCTCAAAGGGACTAGGACCTACTTTGCCATGAAAGTAATGGACAAGGCAGCACTCATAAGCAGAAATAAGCTTTTGAGGGCACAGACAGAAAGGGAGATTCTTGGACTCCTTGACCACCCCTTTCTCCCAACATTGTATTCTTACTTTGAAACTGAGAAGTTTTACTGTCTGGTGATGGAGTTTTGTAGTGGAGGTGATCTTCATTCTCTTCGACAGAAGCAACCTAACAAGTGTTTCTCTGAAGAAGCTGCCAGGTTAGTTAAAGCTCACAGTGTGCTAATCATAATTCATATTGAAAAACTTGTATGCAATTGATAAACAATATAGCAATATCTTGAACAAGTTTCTTCTTAACAGTTTTAGAAGAAAAAAATAAGATGAAAAATGGAAATTAATTTTCAATTATCTCTCATTGATGAGTTAATTAATAAAAACTCTTGCAAGTATAATTATTTTTATTTTTAAAAAAAATAATTATTTATATTCATTACCTTATCCAAGGCTGGGCACTCATTAGTATTTCCTATTTAAATCTTTTGCTATCAACAGGGACTTGTGTTAACCATCTGATTTCAGTTTGTAGATCAATTTTTAAGTACTTATATGCATAAAAATTTTGTGATAGGTTTTATGCTTCAGAGGTTTTGCTAGCTCTGGAGTACCTGCACATGCTTGGCATTGTATACAGAGACTTAAAACCAGAAAATCTTCTAGTGAGAGATGAAGGGCACATCATGCTCTCAGATTTTGACTTATCCCTTCGCTGCTCCGTCAGTCCTACACTAGTGAAGTCTTCATCTGCCCATGCAAGCAACAACAGTGGTGGCAACAATGACTCCAGTGGCGTACTAAGTGATGACCAAGCAGTGCCAAGCACTACTCAAGCATCAAGCTTTTTTCCGCGCATTTTGCCTTCAAAGAAAAACCGCAAGGCAAAGTCAGATTTTGGCCTGTTGGTTGGCGGAGCACGCCTTCCTGAACTGATGGCAGAACCCACCAATGTGAGATCAATGTCATTTGTAGGAACACATGAGTATCTTGCTCCTGAGATTATCAAAGGAGAGGGTCATGGTAGTGCAGTAGATTGGTGGACTTTTGGTATCTTCTTGTATGAGCTGTTGCATGGATCAACCCCTTTCAAAGGTGCAGGATATAAAGCCACACTTTTTAATGTTGTTGGACAACCACTTAGGTTCCCAGATAATCCCCAGGTCAGTGCAGTGGCTCGTGACCTTATTAGGGGATTGCTGGTGAAAGAGCCTCAGAAAAGAATTGCTTATAAAAGAGGAGCTACAGAGATAAAACAACATCCATTTTTTGAGGGAATGAACTGGGCTCTAGTTAGAAGTGCCACACCTCCCCACATACCAGATGCTATAGACTTCTCCAAGTATGCTAGCAAAGAGACAGCACCCCCAGTGGACAAGAAGATGGCAGATATTGCTAATGATAAAAACAGCCATAATGCTAGTGATTCTTATATAGATTTTGAGTATTTTTAGTAGTTTAAGTCCTATATGGATATAATACACTTTCTTTGACGAGAATATACTGTACAAAGTGTCACCTCTCTTCCCCAAAAGAAAATTGAAGACTTCTATGAGAAACATAAAATGTAAACAAGAATGTAAATTTGTTCAAAAACATTCTTTTTCCCCCATTTTTCTGAAAATGTCTTTAATTTGTAAGGAGTTCCAAAGTAGCACTGTTCGCAAAATTCAGTGTTCAGAATATGTTTTGACAATTAAAAGATTTTTGTGGTACATGACATGGGTTCTTCAAATGTAGAATTCTAAAGGCTCAAGAAAAATCTCATTTTGGTGATCTTACATAGATTTGGAGTATTTTTAGTACACGCCATATATTTGGTTAAAAATGCAGTTTGACAGGAATGCACTCTACAAATTGTCACCCCCACCTCCTTTCCCTATAGAAAATTAAAGACATTTCTGAGAAATATACATTGTAAAACACAAGGTGTGTAAATTCGTTCAAGAAATTTATTTTTCCATAAGTTATTTTTTTTTTACTGTCTTCAATATTGTCATAAGGACTTCCAAAGTAGAACTACTGTTTACAAAATTCAGTTTTCAGATTGTCATACACTCTAAAATGTTTAACTGAGAAGCAACAGAATTCCCTCCTTCAAGAAAGAAAAAGAAAAATTAAGGAAATGGAGAATATATAATGGACACATTCATCTTTAACTTTACAGCTTCGATTGTGAAGATAATCTTGTTCGCAGCTCCTCAGCTACAGCATCAATGAACTCTTCCGTATTCAAATACTGGGATCTAGAAACCCTACAAATTAGAAAAAAGACCAAGTTTTAATTTGTTATGCATTAAAAGCAAAAGCAATAGCTTGCACTTAGAAAGAACAATTCAAGTGCCAGAAATTACTTAGGCCCATGAACAAGAAGCGCAAGATCCTTAGTCATCTTTCCCAATTCAACTGTTCCAATGCAAGCTGCTTCCAGTTTCTCCGTAAACTCAAACAGTCTAGCATTTCCATCCAGCTTTGCCCTGTAAAAGTTAGCGTGCATTTTAACAAGCTGAGAAAAAACACATTTTTTTGTAGTTTTAAAATGTGTACGGATAAGTTTTTAAAAGAAAGTTCTCATGATATGTTTATTTAGTGCTGTGTTCGTTTTCCTTTCAAGAAGATACAATTTTAATTTATGCTCACTAGTAAAAAATTAACTTTAGATACTCTGCTTTCACATAACTCTCATGGTTCCAAGATTCAAGGACTAATTCGGTGGGATCTTATTCCAACTTTTATCCGGGAAGAACTTTTCAGAATAGGTTGGGTCTTCCATCCTATAGGTTCTCTTGAATTTTGTCCTTGGGTTTGGTTTTTCACAAGTTTTGTACTTCTCTTTTAGTATTAATGCAAGTTTGTGTTGCATGTGATTGTTAGAGCCTGTGGTATCAACCTAGATAGGATGGCTTGCACATCACCTTTTATTAAAAATAAATTTAGCTTATGAGAAAAACACTAGGCTTTTGCCTCTTTTAAATGTAAACCTGCTTTTAAATAAAAGCACAAATAGGTCATGTTTTGGAGCTTTATATTTGTCCTACCATGGGTATCTCCAGTTCACTGGACCAGAGACTAGTCCAGCTCGTGATTCTATGGTTGTTGCTAGCTTGACAATGTTTAAAATGTTAGGAATTGAATATGGATTGCTAAATACAAGAATTGTCTCCATAATGTGTGAACACAAGGTGCCTAACCACTACATCAACCCATTGGGTCATATTTTGCAGCTTTATTTCTCAAGGTCAATTTTTAGAGTCTTTTAGATAAACTTCTTCTAAAACACTAGTAAGAAAAGAACATAAGAACATCTTTATAGAGATTTATTTCAGATTATAGAGAACTTTGTTTAACTTTTTTTATGGAGACATTTATTTCAATTTTCTCTAATTTTCTTCTCCTATAAGTGTTTATATAGAAATTTAATCAAATAGACCCCTAACTTATAAAAAAAGCACTAGAAACTTTTGCTTTCGTTTCAAAAGCCTTATCTAATAATTACAAATAACTTTAGACATATTTTTTTGCTAAAAAACATTTTTCCTTAAAACAGCCATAAACAAGGGCCTCTTAAACCACTCAGCCTTACTTCAGTAATATGAAATCAAATGGAAAAGGATCAACTTCTACAGATTATAGCATAAAGAATAACTGATCAGACTAGTTTCCATTCAAATCCTTACCTGTGTGCAAGACCTCGTGACCAGGCAAAAATTGAAGCAATACTGTTTGTGCTGGTTTCACCACCTTTCTGATGCACCCGAAAATGACGGGTTACAGTGCCATGAGCTGCCTCTGCTTCAATCGTTTTCCCATCTGGGCAAACCTGTCACCAAACTTAGCTTCTTGAACATCCATGCTAGAGATGTGATGTGCCAAAAAGAAGATAGGAAGGAAATACATTATGCTTTAAGAGAAAAGAGAAATGCTACAAAAGGTTAGAAAAACTATACCAGCACTGATGTCATCAAGCCAAGAGAACCAAATCCTGTTCAATGGAAATTATTATTATGAATTTCAAGAAACTTTGGCCCATCCATCAACAGAAGCAACAGAACAATGAATAACTAAAAGCTAAGTGAAAGTCATGAGCATATGGATATCTCACCTTGAGCTAAGAAATCACTCTGCACATCACCATCATAATTCTTGCAGGCCCATACATAACCTCCATCACTTTTAAGAGCATAAGCAACCATATCATCTATAAGACGGTGTTCATACCTAAGAATGAAGAATATGAATTAGCAATCTACTTGTTATAAAGGTTTCAATTAGCATGATTGGCAATTCAACTAACCATATCCCTGCATCTTTGAACCTTTGGCTCCATTGAGCCTCAAAAACTTCCTGGAAAATGTCCTTGAATCTTTCACAAAAGCAAAGAGTTAGAAAGGTGCTTGAGGGTTTGATTAACAACAACTACCATAGCATCTCACTTAGGACAAAAGAGAAATTAAATACAAAGAAAGATGAACCAAAAATATGCCAGCATACCTTCCATCATATTTCTTTAAAATGGTATTTTTAGTGCTAAGATAGAGAGGCCATTTCTTCTGGTAAGCAAAGTTCATTGAGGCCTCAGCAAAAGCTCGAATGGACTGTTTCCAGATCAAATACAACATAATATTATTATCATCCAAGCAGTAAGAAATTATTTGAGAAGAATAATAAAAAAAAAAAGAAGAAGAAGAAAACATCATCCAAATGAAAACCTCATCAGTATTATACATGGATAAAGCTATGCCTCCAGCGCCAGTAAAGTTGTAGACCTCTAGCTCTTTAGTTCCTTCACCTCCACTGGGAGCTGTAAACACACAAGTTAACACCATAAGATTCCTTAACTATGTAGGTCTCTCTAACTCTTTTATCTATTAGGAATTGAAAGCAATCAAAGTCTCGGTTTTCATTGAGGAACTTTGCAACTTCATGGAGATTGTATCTTCAAACTACTTGAGCCATGAGAAAAAGTTGACTGGAGAGTGAATTTACCAAACACCAATTTTAGCTTCCCTGGTCCTTTTATAACTGTATCTGTTGCCCGATATTGGTCTCCAAAAGCATGTCTTCCAATGCATATTGGCTTTGTCCAGCCTAGACAACAGACAGAAAGTAATTAACACTTGCTAAGTTGCAATCAGAAAGTAAAATTCAAAATTTCAAATAAGAAAGAATCTTTAGCATTTTATGAACCTGAAACAAGACGAGGGATGTTTTTACAGATAATTGGCTCTCTAAAAACTGTACCTGTAGAACATAAAGATTGAATGATCCCCTGGATGTCAGCTAAAATTCAGAAAACAAAGCAAGGATATAAAAAGCATTAGAAAGTTTAGTTACCATTTAAAATGTTCCGGATTGTCCCATTTGGACTTCTCCACATTTGTTTTAAGTTAAACTCCTTGACCCGAGTTTCATCTATGACAAAGAAAACCTTTGCATGTGAATTTCATTTATAATGCATATCAAGCTACTACACAAACGTAAGTCATGACACGGAAAAATATGCATCATTCCAGCTTAGAAAAACTGTGAATACCTGGAGTTATAGTAGCACATTTGATAGCTACATTATACCTGCAATGAAAAAATTTCCCTGGCATGTTAGTAGGCCGCAGTGTGTCAAACAAGTTTCTCCAATAATTAACAAACAAGAAAAAGGAAAGCTACTCTATTCCACATAATTCAAAAAATGATAAAATCAAAACATAAATTACATGTTTATTTGAGTTGATAATATCTCAACCTAAACCAAATACACTAAACAACTATATCCTTTTTCTATACTACAAGAATTCTTTCTTTCCATTCTAACGGAGCTTATTCTATTGCATTTACAGAATTGAGCATATTAAATCTTTAGTCCTTGTCTCCAGTTTAGGCTACAACACTGCCACAGGGACGGAGCATTGCACCCTTTTAAACCATCAGACATGTCTGGAGGAATCCCCACACAGCCCCAATTTCCAGAATTGCATAACAAGGAACCTCCAAAGTGGAATTACCCAGGGGACACGACTATATCAGCAAGTGAAAGGGCTATAGGTAGGTTAGACCAATTTTGAGCTTATAGTGAGATGATTGAATGTTGAACCAACCAACAGCTTGGTGGCACGGAAACCTAAGTTCAGTTATCCTCTGCTAAGAATAGAAGCATAGTGAAAAACAACATTTCAACCACTTGAGCTAAACATTCATATACACTATTCAGAATTTGATCACAAGTTTGGCTAATAAAATATCTATCTAAAATTTCTAGATTAATGAAATAGCTTAATCAAATCTAAATGAATGAAGAGTCAGCATGTCTATGCACCCAATCCTATTTTTGGCACTAGAAAAAAAAGACCCAGGTGTATATTTTCCTGTTAACAGTATTGGAAGTTCTATCTTAATAATAATCATGGAAGAAACAAAAGAGGTTGATGACAAACACTAAAATGATAAATAATATCAAGAGTGAACACACACTTGAGTGTAGCTTCAGCACTTTCAATGGTAACTCTATCAGCAGTGGCATCCCGATGAGGAAGGCCAAGGTCAAAATACTTAATATCCAGCTCCAAATAAGGAAGAATAAGCTGCAAAAGTAAAAAAGAAAAAGTAAGGATAACTTGATTCCCAAAGATAACTCAAGAAGATAAAATTACCTTATCTTTTATCATTTTCCAAATAACTCGAGTCATTTCATCCCCTACATGCGAAGAAAACGAAAGACTGATTATTCAGATCGAGAAACTGAAAGTCAACCACATTTTAAGCATCTACGGAAAACTCATATGATTCCGAAGACAAAAATTCTATGAGGATGAGACCCCCAATTTAACTGAATCTTCAGTAATGATTAAATCATATAAAGAGAAACACTTCATTCAAATAGTTCGAATTGTTATTAAGTATAAAATTTCTATCATAATTTTGCTTCAATTTCACAACTTGCTATAATTTTCATCTGGTTCTAGACAAGTTTTTCATGTCATTTCAATAGTTAGTTTTGCCTAATTAAACGTTCCAATCAGGAAAAAGCATCAAATTTAAGAAATTAGGAGACCCCCATATGATCTCAGGTCCCAAAAAACGCTTGAAGCATAACAGAAAACGAAAAAGGGTGATTGTAATTGAAAGCCCAGATGAACAAAATGACTAAAAGAGACAACTTTCTGACCCTGATAGAGAACTAAGCACTCACACACTATTATTAACATTCGCCAGAATCGAAAGGTAGAAAAATCACACACACACAATAAAGAGAGAAGTGTGAGAGATGCATAAAGGGATGCGTAGAATACCATCCATTTCGACGATGGGGTTGTCAACTCTTATCTTCTGAAACCCCATTTTGTTGTTAGTTTGGCTGAGGTGAAAGTGGGAACTCAGAGAGGATCAACAATTCAAACTCTCACACACACACTGAAAGGGAGAAATTGGGTTGTGAGTGTGATTATGTAACTCAAAGGAAATATGTGGAAAGAAGCAACACGTGATTACAGATTCACAATGATCACAGAGTAAGATCAGTTTGCATTGGATTTATGGTTGAATCCTAAGTTCTGAAGCCCTGCACCGACTATCTATAATGCTACTAGACAAAGACATCATGGTTGCTTTGTTCTTTCCACCACTTCCGACCACAATAGTATATTCGGAATAAACATTCTTGTATTTCACTTTTAGTGTAATAAAAATAAAAATTATATTTTTAAAATTAAAATTTCAATTTTTTTTAATTTTATTAATTTTATTTAAATTTTACTAATAATTAAGTTCATTGAATATATATTTAATATTTAATAATTATTATGTATATTTATTAGAAGAAAAAAGAAAAATACGTTACGTAAAATTTATCAACATTCATTTTATTAATTTGATTAAATTTTTTAATAAATACAAGTAATAATATCAAACATGTGTTCCATAACATTAACGAATTAAAATAAATATTTATATATTAAAATTGTAATTTTTTATTATATTAAAAACCAAATATATGAATAATACTTATTATATGAATCAAGTATTTGCTTTATTATTAAAGATTTATATTATTTAAAAGGTTTAATTATTTTTTTACCTTTATCGTTTATTTTGATATTAATAAATATTCAATTAATTTTTTCAGTTTTAAAAATACAACAACATATTTATTTTTCATCCAATTAACATTAAAATAGTTAACAAATAAATTTCTTTTCTAAGATCAACATGTAAAATAACGCAAAGTGATATCTAATGTTCTAAAATTTTGAACCTAATTTCTATATTATTATGTAAATAAAAAAATATATTTATTTTTATAATTATATGACAAATAATATTAATGAAACTTATATAAAAAAAATATTCCGCATAAATTATCAAATAAAAAGATATATGGTTTTCATGAAAATCTATATTTGCTCAAATATTCTTATCTACACACTATAATAGATAAAAAATTGTGATATCATACAATTAATGTAGCTTCGTGATAAAAGGATTATAAAATATCTTCACAAATCGAATTAAAGACTGAATTAGTAATGAAATTGAATGTGAAAAAGAATAGCGACAAAATTAGCGAGAAAAAAGTTATTATGTTAAACCCAAAAAATATCAGAATAATTTTAATAAAACTTGTAATGATTGAAATTAGTAATAATATATTAATATTAGTCAATAAAAATTAAATGTAGTTAAGTAAAATTTTAAGATTAATAAATTAAGTTATGATAAATAAATCTCTTAATTATCAAAATTTAGATTAATTAACCTAATTAAGAAATAGTTAGGAGGCATAATCTTATGTTTTGGGATTAAGAATTCTGGTGATGATTTTAATTTTCTTAGTTATAAATAGTTCTTATTTCAAAGTGGATATTAAACTCGCTGTCATCTTAAAAAAAACTTTTAGAAGTAATAGATTAGAAAAATATTTATATTATACATATTCAATATCAATATTAAAAAGAAGTAGTTCTTATTTCGTGTACTATACATATTCAATATTTATATTAGAAAATAAATGCAATGATTTATATAGGTGGTTTACAAAATAAATTTTATAAATACATAATTTAAAAAAATAAAAAAATTTAACAATTTTTTTAGACAAAGGTTCAACGTCCTATAGTTTTGATTTAATGCTTAAATCAAGAAAACATAAAATTGTGTTTAAGGCAAAGATTAAACATATTAATACTTCATCTAAAATATTGTTAATAGAAGATGTTTGTCTATTCGAAAAGCAGACCTTTCACTTCATCTAAAAAGTATTGATGAATGTCATATGAAAGAAGTGTTACAAATAGTAACAAAATGTTTGATAAAAAGAAATGTGAGAGTATCACATGACACATTCAATAAAGATTTTAAGTTATAAGATAAAAAAAAATATTGGTGAAACAGGAAGGCACCTCAGTAAGATAATATCGTATTTGTCAACAAGATAAAGTTGAGTAGACTATATTAACAAGACAATTACAATCATTATTTTTTATTTTCTTTTTTTATCATGTATAATATTTTGGTGAATTTCATCATTTATTTACATTTATTTCACGATTTCTTTACAATTATAATGGTAGTATATAAACTTTCTAATTTTGGTCACTTCATTTCTAAAAAGTGTCTTATACAAGTAAATTATTTGTTAGAGTCTTTATTAATCATATAGTCCAATTGTATGATTTTTCAAACTCTATTATCTTAGGTCATGATAGAGTTTTTCATTAGTTTTTTTTTTTTTTGACAAAATCTGTTTGGCACTACGTTAGCAACGAGTTTCTCATATATCATCCTAAACAAATGGACAAACATAGGCCTTGAACAAAGCCTTAGAAATATACCTTAATTGTTATGTATTTGATAATCAAATAACTAAGTGACCATAATTCCTTAGGTTAAACAGAATATGAAGTTACAAGGGGTAAAACTATAAAGGTTTTACAATTTGAAGTGGGTGATTTGGTGTTAGTGAAATTACATTCTTATAGACAACATTTTGTTTTTTTGGAAGAATCATAAACTTGGCACGTGTTATTTCGAATCCTTTGAGTTGTTAGCATGGATTAGTGTAGTTAGACTTACCTAAGATAATAAAGATTCACCTTTTCTTCATGTTTCTTTACTTAAAAAATTTCATAGTTATCCTCAACAATATATGTCAATGTATTTGGCAACGGTCAAACTTGGTTTAGGGTTTAGGACTAAATTGTAAACAATTTCGAACTTGGTCCTGCTATGTTACGATTTTAAGTTTTGGATTTACATTAGAAGTTCAAAATTCACTTCTCAAGTCTTGATTGAAAGCTAACATATTCTTTGAAGCCTACTTGCAAAGATATAAATGCCTTTCATAAATTTTATCCTTACTTCAACCTTGTGGATAATTATGTTATCAATAGAGGGTGAATTGTGACATGTCAAAAAAGTGAATAACTTGTGAGTACACATGTTGTAGGAAATAAGGAGTGAAAGTTAGTTATGGATGATGGACACGAGGAAACAAATTTGATTTAGTTGGTGAAAGAAAAAAAATATTAGGCAAAGGAGAAAGAGTGCCTTGTTAGAGGACTATGTGACATGATCACATTATGCATTTTCTTTCTAATTTAATCAATTTTGTTCTTTTATTATATTTAGGGATCGCAAATGAACCCATTTTTGCGATTATTGTCTTTGATTTTGATGATAAATCCCTATAGTGATTGGGTATGAGTATGTATATAGTAATTTCTAATTTTTTAAATTGAGTATGGGGATGAGGATGAGTCTCTACATATCTATTCTCTTTCTATTGCCATCTCCATCCTCCTCCCAGTTTCATACTCATTTCCTATTCTAAAATTATTAAAACACTTATTAAGTAACTTGAAAATTTATATTAATTTTTCTTTGATCCTTAGTTTTGTAACATATTTCTAAGTCATACATTTAACATTCTTACTTTTTTTTTATAATTATTTAACCTTTATCCAATTATTTAATATTTTCATTTAATATTTATACAATTATAATTTATTTATTACATTAAAAAGAATGAATATATATATATATATATATATATATATATATATCTTTTTTATATTAAATATTTGATAATATCGTATTTTCTTTCTTATTATTCTTATATTTTATAAAAATTTATTTAATTAATATTTAAAACACTATAATAACAGGTATAGCAAAAATAATAATTAAGTCAGCAAAAGCACCAACCAGGTGCAATCTTTTTCATTTTTTACCAAACAGGTGTAACTTTTTTTTTTTGAAAATGGGTAAGTCATACCACGTAGGCACGACTTCAATGCAAAAAAGTGAACTAAAGTCGTGTCACCGTGGCACGACTTTAAGCGAATGCGAGATTGTAAAAAATGATCTAAAATCGTACTATGTTGACACGACTTTAATGCAAAAAAAATGAACTGAAGTCGTGTCAACCTGACACGACTTTAGTTCACTTTTCTGTATTGAAGTCGTGCTAACGTGACACGACTTCAGTTCATTTTTTACACTAAAGTCGTACCAACGTGACACGACTTCAATTGAAAAAGTCGTACCTACATGACACAGACTTATCCACTTTCGTTAAAAAAAAGTTACACCTGTTTGTTAAAAATAGAAAAAAATTACACCTGTTTAATGTTTTTGTCAATTAAGTCAACAAATTTATATTTATTGAATATGAATATAAAGACAAACTTTTACTTCAAGATAATTAAGTTCATACCCATCACATGATGAAATAGGAGCCAACCATCCTATTATTATATCTAATCATATTTTATTATTGGAAAAAAAATAGTACATGTGATTTGAGTTTTTTTTATTGGTTCTCTATTCCAAAAACTTACTCTAGTATAATTCTTTAACTATTTTATGGTTTCATTGATTTTATTTTATTTTTATCATTTGGATTGATTGGATGTATTTATAATTTTTTTTTAAATTATAAAATGGTAAGTTGATCCTCGTACGATTCATAGTTAAAATAAAAGAAGTGCGAAATTGAGACACAAAATGCATAAAAACACACTATCTTTTAATTATAATTTTTTATAATTAAAAATCATTTACCTTTTAGTAGTTATTTAAACAATGATATTTAAGGAGATTTCGGGTTCTCCATAATTATTTTTAATTAAAAATTTCTACAATATTTTTAAATTCCCGATAAATCAAAATATATTCTTATAATATTTATTATTGGTTATTAATTAAAATAAATAATTTGGTGAGCCAAAATTTTTAATGTCTATTATTTTCTTTAGGTGATAACCTAAAAAGCGATCACTATATAAAACTTACATGTTTAAAAAAATACAATAAATTTTAACTATACTATGGTTTTAAATAATAATTTTTATTCTAATTCATATTTTATAAATAAACATTAATTTAATGTAATGTAGAATAATATTTAAATTATAATTTTTAAGAATATCTATTATTAAAATGAGTGTGGTAAGGTTCGAAAAGTTGTTTCCTTAAACCTACGCAGTGTACCCTTAAACCCTACGCAGCGAGGTTTCTTCTTTCTTCTCCATTCTTCATTCCTTCAATGGCTATGAAAACCTACGCCTCCGCCATAGCCGCTGCTGCTGCTGCAAGTGCTGCATTACTGAATCAGAGCAACGCTTACGCAGATGGGATTTTACCTCCGAACCCTTCTGAGAATCAACCTTCTCCGGCGCCGCCAAAGGTGCGAAACGATCATCCGAGGACCACTTCTGCTGGGTTTGATCCCGAGGCCCTGGAGAGAGGAGTTGAGGCTCTCGACAAGATTTCCACTTCACCCCACCGCGAAAAGGTTTCAGCTTTATGCCCATTTTCCCTTTCTATGCAACCCCACCATTTTCTTCTCCGTCGTTTTAACCTGGCTCTTATTGTACAGGTCTTTGACGTCATCAAAAAGCAAGAGGAGACAAAACAAGCTGAGCTTGCTTCAAAGGCTGCTGAGTTTAGGCTAATGAAAGCACAACATGAGACTGTAAGTTAGCTTGATTCTCTTCGCTTTAGTGCACTGGCAATATGTTTTTATTTTACTTTCAAGTGTGTTCTTCGAGCTCATTAGAGTTCCTGGAATGCCTATTACTTGAGGTACTGTAACAACTGCTATCAGCTTTCACGTTCCTGAACGCATGCAGCTTTGAGAGGAATGGAGGAACGGTTAGAAAATCGCATTTCTGATAAGATTGAATAGAAAATTGTTGAATTGGCATTGAACCAGAATAAAAAGTTCCTGCTTTTACATCAGGGACCGCTGATTGGAGTTAAAACCTTTGAAAATGTAGTATAGGAAGGGAAGAAAAATGGGATATAAACCTATTCTATATGTTGGCCTGTTGGTTAGGATTTCTGTTTTGAGTTAGTGTATGTTTAAGGGTTATGGGTGGATGTTAGTTTATAACAGAAGATGGTTCCCCAACCTGTTATAAATAGGACTTCTGTTACAGAAGTAGGGTCTATTTCTTTGTTAGTCACATTCTCAAGTCCCTGAACTTTTGAAGTCGTATTCTTGTAGTATACCAGGGTTTTGGTAGTATACCAATTGGTTAACATACCGCTGAGCCACTTTTTATTAACATAATGAAATCGATCTCTTATTGCAGCCCTCGCTACTCATTCAACCTTTTTGTTGTACTAACAATTAAGATTTGTTTTACCCCATTTTCTGCATGGAAAACTAAAATCTTCTGATAGTAACCGAGCAGTTCTAATAAGATTTGTAATATGAATAACCTTATGCTTTGTAGATATATAAGGTGACATTTTAGATTCCATTTTCTAGTACCGTGGCCAAAATGAACTCCAGCTTCCATCATTTCTTCCAAAATTATGTTTGGACAGATTCCAGTTTGAAAGGAGAAATATCTTTTGGCCTGTTAGTCAGGATATCTGTTTTGAGTTAGTGTTTGTTTCAGGGGTTATGGGTGGATGTTAGTTTGTAAGAGAAAATGGTCCCCCTACATCTTTAAATAGGACTTCTCTGTTATAGAACTAGAGGAGGCTTATTTCTTTGTTCCTTACAACACTGGACAGATTCCAGTGTGAATGGAGAAATATCCTTTGTGTACTTGTTTTGGTTTTCAAAAGACGATAAGAATCATATAGGAACATTCTTTTTTTCTATCTCCGTCATCACAGATATCCTAACAATTCCTGAAGATTCAGAAAAGTCATCTCATGCTAAAAATTGAGGACATAGAAGACATCACAGTCCATATCTGCCCATTTTGCTTTGGATTGTCAATATTTGAATATTTTAAATGACTTTGGTTTAATAGTTTACAAAATCATGTCCATTGCTTGGTATGTTTTAGCTATTGCAGGACAAAGTTCATGTAATCAAAGTTCTCTTTCATTGTACTTCAGGTTGTTTTGTGTCTTGCGATTTATTTCTGATATATCAACTGGTTCATCTTGCAGGAAAGACAAAAAATTATATACGATGAGCAAAAAAAGCTGGCTCAGCATCAGGCACAAATAAAATCTCAAATGGCCAAATATGAGGATGAGTTGGCGAGGAAGAGGATGCAGGTGTTAAACCTTTTGAAACTCAGGATTTTTTTATTGAGCATTTCTCAATGTGTCTTCTTTTTTCTTGACAGGCAGAAAATGAATCCCAGCGGGCCAGGAACCAAGAACTAGTAAAAATGCAAGAAGAATCATCAATCAGACAGGAGCAAGCTCGACGTGCAACAGAAGAACAAATCCAGGCACAAAGAAGGCAAACCGAAAGAGAGAAGGCTGAGATTGAACGTGAAACAATCAGAGTAAGAGCTATGGCAGAAGCAGAAGGCAGAGCACATGAAGCAAAGCTAGCAGAAGATGTTAACAGGCGAATGCTGGTTGATCGTGCTAATGCTGAAAGAGAAAAATGGGTTGCTGCCATAAATACCACTTTTGAGCATATTGGAGGTACGTTTCTACCAGATTCACAGAAATGCAAAGGCTTGCATTTGATAGTCTGAGGAGTAGCAACTGTCATTACCTATGTGTTTATGGTTTTAAGTGTGTGGAGTGAATCATTCCATTCACACCCTACTGATTTTGAAGAAAGCCCTTTAACATTAATTTGTGGGGTAACATGTTCTTTTATCTTATTTTACCTTCATAATTGGATTTGCTCGGTGAACCATTGTCTATAACATTCCGTTATTAATCAAAATATTGTAATTTGAGGGATGCTCTTTTCATTCACTTTTTTCTTCAGTATCTGATGTATTTTAGCATAATATTGATGAACTCCATCCGTATCATTGCTTTACTGGGTTTGGTGAATTCCATTCCATACCAACCTGAGCTAAAAAAACTTTATCCATATGTTGCAGGTGGTTTAAGAGCCATTCTAACGGATCAAAATAAGTTGGTTGTTGCAGTTGGTGGAGTGACTGCTCTGGCAGCAGGGGTCTACACTACAAGGTAACTACGCAATTATTCGCTATTGATGATATTATTTTATTATGCCTTTGCTTTAGAATTGAGTACAGTGGGGCAACGTAGTAATGAGCTATATACCATGTACTATTTTTCCAGCAATACTCACTTGTGGGAATTTTGAACTTGAAGAGCCATGTTTTCCCTACATTGTACATTTCTTAGTTCATGGCACTTTATTGTTATTTGCATTCCAGAGTTGCGTAGTTTTGTTCATACTGGACCTTTGGTATTATGCACATCAGATGCTGTGAGTGAGTTCATGTTGTGCAGTTTTATATTCACATCAATTGTTTTGGTCTATACCAGGGAAGGTGCACGAGTAATTTGGGGATATATTGATAGAATATTGGGACAACCATCACTGATTCGAGAGTCCTCCAGAGGGAAATACCCCTGGTCTGGCATGTTTTCTCGTGCCATGAGCTCCCTATCTCGACGTAATGATCCAGGATCTGCTTCTAAAAGTGGAAATGGTTTTGGTGATGTGATTTTGCATCCTTCTCTTCAGAAAAGAATTGAACAGCTGTCATCTGCAACTGCAAATACAAAAGCACATCAAGCACCATTCAGAAACATGCTTTTTTATGGTCCTCCTGGAACGGGAAAGACAATGGCTGCTAGGGAGTTAGCTCGTAAATCTGTATGTTTCATGAATCAATAAACTTTATCCTCGTCATTTGACTCTTTATGCTTATCAATTTTGTTTTATTCTTTAGCTGCAATCTATATCTTTCAGATAAGTTTTTATTTTACTGAATTTGGGTTTTCAATTTAATGCAGGGATTAGATTATGCATTGATGACTGGAGGAGACGTTGCTCCACTGGGATCACAAGCTGTAACAAAGATACATCAGTTGTTTGATTGGGCTAAGAAATCAAAAAAGGGTTTATTGCTTTTCATTGATGAAGCGGATGCATTTCTGTGCGAGTAAGCAATACTTCTTCCATGTTTTTCATTTACTTTATTTTGGTTCTCTTTGCTCACGACAACATAAGCAATATTGGATGAATTTTGCAGGCGGAACAAGACTTATATGAGTGAAGCACAAAGAAGTGCTTTAAATGCCCTTCTCTTCCGAACTGGTGACCAGTCCAAGGACATAGTCCTTGCTCTGGCCACAAATCGTCCTGGTGATCTTGATTCGGCTGTTGCAGACCGAATCGATGAGGTTCTAGAATTTCTCTTGCCTGGGGAGGGGGAGCGCTTCAAACTTCTTAAGCTCTATCTAGACAAGTACATAGCCCAAGCTGGATCAAGAAAATCTGGTCTTGTTAAAGATTTGTTCAAAGGAAAGCCGCAACAAATAGAAATTAAGGGATTGACTGATGATATTTTAAAGGAAGCTGCTGCTAAAACTGAGGGATTTTCTGGAAGAGAAATAGCCAAACTGATGGCAAGTGTCCAAGCTGCTGTATATGGAAGTGAGAATTGTGTGCTGGATCCAAGCTTGTTCCGTGAAGTGGTAGATTATAAAGTTGCAGAGCATCAGCAGAGAAGAAAATTGGCAGGTAGTGATAAACCTATGGCATGAGGAGTTTTAGAGATTTTATGAGGAACCCTTGTATAATAATATAGGGTCTGGTCCATTGCATTCTGTTATGGGTGCTGCTATTTATTGGTTCCCCTCATTGATGAGAAGATTTTGGAATTTGAATGTTTTTGTTTCATTTACGGCTCATAATCACTATTCAATATTCATCACTAAATGTAGCAGCAGCTAACCAGGGTTTGATATCACGTTGAATATTCTTTTTCTTGCTTCACTGCCCCAAAACTAAGTTTCATGTTTATCCTTGGAACTTAGATGTCTTTCTTGAAAAACCATCAGTCTACCCTATTGAGATCGAGTAGAGGCTCTATTTTCTTTTGTAATTTTTTTATATAGTATTAATTACAATAAAAATTATATAGTGGGTTTCAATATTTTTGTTAGTATTTTATTGGTGATGATCTTGTACACATACACCTGAGTTAGAGAATGATAATGCATGGTTCAGTGGAGGATTAACCACCAATTTTCCTCGTTTGCTTCAATCCTATTAGTTTTAGTTTAACTACACTGATAGATTCCGATATTTTAGTCCATCTACAGTTTTTGTCCCTTAATTCTAATTTTTAATTATTAAAAATAAATCACGGAGATGTGGCAAAATGTGAAATGATTATTACTTTTCTGAAATTACAAGAAAAAAGTTGTAAAAACTGGTTAAATAATTTTTTTTGAATATGCCCTCAAAGCTCTGCCACTGCCGCATTAAACTGCTTGAATACATTGTCACTAGGTTAAACTGTTTAAAGTTAGCACCACTGTTCAATCATTAGAAGTTGCGTATGTTACTGATCACTGTTCAAAATTTCCATTAGCCTTACATTTTGTTCAATCAAGCTGGGTTTATTATCCTGGTGTTCTTGAGTAGTACTATATTCACATCATTGACATGCATTTCTACTAATCTGCCCTACATTCCTGGTCATTCATTTGGTCTAACTAGGAACTCATCAATCTTATTGTGATTGTTACAAAGCAAGCAAATGGTTGTGTATTTTCAGCATTTTTATTGAGTTTTGCTGCATTATAATTGTCATTCAATCTAGTACCTAGTCTTGAAAAAGTTCTGTATGGTGTTTTATTGGTTGAACCAAATAAAACATGGATAACCAAGCCAAAATAAACTGGAACTGTTTGTCTTCTAGCTGATGTACTTTAACTGGTGATGATCCAAGTACGTTTAAATAAACTAGTTTTTTAAGTGCTTTAAAGGAATTATAGAAGTATACGGCGAGAGACACAGGGTTAATTATATGTCACTCTCTATTTTTCTCCATTGCCCAGTCACCTGTAGAGAACAGAAGAACATTATAACTTACTCTCTCCTATCCCTTCATGATTTTAGTCTCATTTTTCTTTTGTCACCATGAGAAATTTTATGTTGGGGTTCGCCAACTTAGAACCGAACAATAATGGGATCACTGATCATTGTTACTCACTTGTATGCTATTCATTAACCAGGTATTTTCTTCCTTACCCTTATGATTTCAACCTGCGACCCCATAAATTTGAGCATTCAGAAATTTATCCTAATTCTAGATTGCATATTCTAAAACAGAAATTTTGTATTCTAGATTACAGATTTCAAAACAAATTTGTATTCTGGAATATACAGTCCAAAATAAAAATTTGTACTTTTGGACTAAATTATCCGTGCTTGCTTTAGAAAAACTACTCTTCCCAAATGAACGCATCAAAAGTTGAATCGTATTCACATCTTTGCAAAGAATAATTGAAACAAAATCATATCTAACAAGCACACTAACGACCAAAGGTAGCAACTTTGAGTAGGAATGAACAAGGGCTAAAACCCCATCATGACGGTGGGAAAAGAGTGAAAGAGACAATATCCATCCAGAAAAGGGTTGTTGGGAAGATTCACAAGGGTGTGCTTGCAATGAAAAATTTCAAATTTTGGTGAGAACCAGTAAAGGTGAATGAGGGGCATTGAGAGTTAAACTACAGTGACTAAGTGGGAATTGAGTGAGAACAATTCAAAACCTAAATTAACCAATTCAGAATGTATTTTCAATCCAATAATACATTTTAGAGTTCACAATCCAAAATGTATTTTCAGAGATAGAATTACATTACAGACTGTACATTGCAAAATATATTTATAGATTGAAAATATATTCAAGATTGTTCAATTTAAAATACAAATCTATTTTTTTGAAAATGTATTTTGAATTTGTACAATCCAAAATAGTTTTCTAATAAGAGTAAAATAGTCATTTCACCATTCTGGTGGGGTGCATGTTGAAATCACGATAGTGCAAGAAGAAATGATCCATTAACCCACTAATGATCAAAGCAAATAGCGCATAATATTAAAAAAAAGGAAGAGAACAAATACATATTAAAAATTATAAATAACTTTTAAAGTAAAAAGACAAATTACTTTTTAATTTAAGTATTTTAACTTTAAATGACAAATTAAAAAATTAGTTAGAAAAATAACTAATATTATGTATAATATTCTTAAATATTCCATGTTGTATAATTACATGAATAGTATAAAAAAATTTAAATGAAACTTTCATTTTATGAATATACATTTTGTTGAGTAGTTTAAATTATTTCAAATATAAATAGTAAATAACTTGAGGATTTTTATATAACATTAAATAGGGTAAACCTCATGAGGGCTTTCCTCCATCTTTCACATGTCTTAATTGATTTTCCATCAACCAAAAATTTCTAAAATTATTGTCTACATTGCATCTTTAATAAATTTCAAATAAGGATTTTATACCTATGACATGAAGGTTATCGACATTAGCATCAAAGAATTTTGAAATTTTTGACAGTTTCTTTCTCATTATTTTCTCTTAGTTTCATTACTGGTCTTCTGTGAAGTTGACATATATATTCATGAGAATTTTTTTATTGTTTTGTTAAAAAATTATGCATGTTTTGAAATTGTTGTTGTATTCAATAAAAATTTTGAGAACTTTCTTATCAAGTTTATCCCTTCTAACCTAAAATATATCAGAGAAATTAATATAACAAATAAAATTTAAATTTTGTAAATCTAGTTTGTAACTAAACAAACTTTTAAATAAAGTTTTTTTTGTTTAAATTTATGTTGAACCTATTCAATAAAATTACTGAGTGCTTACCGTCTCAATCCGCAATTTCTTTAATAAATATTTCTCATGTAGCGTAAATCTTGTCTTCTATAGGTTATTTATAATTTTTTTTTTCTCATGTATACTATTATTTTGGAGTACAAGGCACAATAAGTTAGTGTTCAATTAATATTAAAAAATACATGATATTTCATTCAAAATTAGTAAAAATAAAAATTTTATAATAAATAAAACTTTGAAGATATTTATACTATTAAAATATAAAAAATATGTGATATATATATATATATATATATATATATATATATATATATATTTAAAAATCTTAATATTTTTAAAATTAAAAATTAATTTATTATTCTCTTTAATTCTAATGTAATCATATTTTATACAATTCTAAATATTTAAAAATTAATAATTTATTTTAATACTCATATTCTAAAAACTAAATATGAATATAAAAATTTATAATTTTAAAAAATAAATCATGCTTTAGGGAGCGGGTTTAAAATATATTTGAAGAGCAACGTCCATAAACACATAGAAGGGAAAATGAAGAGTGCACAATTAAATTAACTAATAGCAATAAACTATCTAAGAATTATTATAATCAATACATTTTAATAGACAAATTTAAGTTTTGGCATAGATAAAAGGTATTTTTAATTTTTTAAGGAAATTCAATATTCAGTGTTGTTACTTTTACTTCTAACAAGTAAAAGCTATTTTCATCCTCTATAATTTATTTTAATTTTATTTTTGATCTTAATAATTTAAAAAAAAATACTATTAATATGTCAAAAGATAATTGATTTTTATTAGAAAAATTAGCTAATCATTTTTATTGAAAGTTTTGTCAATATTCTTTTTAAGAAGTTGTTGGTTCTACTTTGGGCTATTGGTTTAAGAAATGTCTATTATTTATAGTATTTAATATATTAAAAGATTAAATCTTAGAGTAAAATAAAATTACATAAGAATAAATTTGCAATAAATTAGTAAACATCAAAAAGTTAGATTTATGCATTCCAAGAAGCAAAATCAATGTGAAGATAAATTATTGATTTAATTATGTTCTTAGAATACCAAGTTTATGATAATTTTAGTTTTAATTTTCCATATTTTTAAAAACAATTCTTCAAATTTAAAAAATATAATTTCTCATTTTGACCATTTAGATCTAAAGACAATATTCATAAATCATTTTAATTTCTTAAATCTGGTGTGTGAAAACAGTTATTTTAATTGAAGAAATAAAAGTATTGATGTTAATAAATTTAGGATAAAAACCAAATTCACTGCAAAATTCAGAAAAGAAAAAACATAATTTGTCATAAAAAAATATATTTAAATCTTCTATTTATTTATTTGTGTTGTTTTATTGGTACATCCAAGGTGACCTTATTAGAACAGAACATGTTTCATGGTTGACAACAGTGGTGCAGATAACATACATAATGTTGCTGCAGCATTCCATGTTCAGTGCTGTTCCTCCCTCTCACACTCTTTCTCTCTTCACCCCATCACTCAAACCAACCAACTCTTTTCTTCACCATCTCTCTTTTCCCAGAAAGCCCAAAGCTTCCACCTTCAGAATTTCTTCTCTTGGCCCTGCTTTATTTGATGACATCGTTCAAATTGCTCATAACAAGGTACCCATTTCAAAGTTCAGAGTTTAGATGTCTCACAAATTCTGGGTTCCTTTCAAATTTTGATTTTTCCTTTTCTTTTTCAGCAAAACCACTTCTTGTTTTGCCGTTCTATGTGCTGATTTGGCTCTTATTTTCTCTTTCTTTGTTCTTCTTCTCCCAAGGTTCTGATTGCAGCTGGTGTTTCTTTGGCGATTGGTCAGCTTTCTAAGCCATTCACTTCTGTTTTTCTTTATGGCAAAGAGTTTGATATCAGGGTAGTTGTTCAAGCTGGAGGGTTCCCATCTTCACACTCTTCTGTATGGCCTTGAAACCCTTAATAATTTAATCCTATTTTGGTGATGACACTTCAATTGTTGATTTTTCACCACTTGGGTTTCATTTTCAATCTCAGTATTTCACCAAGTTTTTTGTGTTTTCCTGGCATAGGCAACAGTGGCTTGTGCAACATTATTTGGCCTTGAGAGGTAAGAATTCGGTTTGTGCCATCTTGGTGTTTGGTTCATAAGAATAGTAAATATATACTATTGGATTATATTTGAATGGTCAAGACTAAAAGATAAACGAACATGACTTTTTTAATGGTCGTGTGTTCACTAAAACACTTTTAATCTTGATCATCCATTTATAGTTGTATGGATAGCATTCATAGGTTTTATTTCTCACCATAACCAAGAATTTCACTTGATTTATACGTTTTTATGTATGTGTTCTTGTGATATCTGTAACTTTATAATTTGCAAATGCAGAGGCTTCTCTGATCCTATTTTTGGGCTTGCAGTTGTGTATGCTGGTCTCATTATGTATGATGCTCAGGTATGATCTTCAGTCAAATATGGTGCTTTCTATCTAGTCTTTAGTATTATTTACTTTCCTTTATGTATTTGTCTTGGATCACGTGAATGTCTTTTGTTATGTTCTTTTAACAGTGTAACATTTCAATTTTGTTTAGAAAAAAGCCACAATTTGTGAGGTCTTACCATGGTGATATTGGTAAACACTAAACATGAACAGATTTAATTCAATATTTTGCTTATGACTTGTTTTATGTGGGGATGTGTTGCTTCTGGAACTGCGTATGTTGGGAAAGCAATTGGCATAAGCTGATGTGCAGCTGAAACCTAGAATAGAAAATTCTTTATGACCAATGAAGATTTTGAGGAGTGGTCACAAAACTTAAACTCTAAGTCCAATATATACCAAAATGTAAAAGATATTTTAAGATGACCTGATTGCTGAACTAGCAATTTATATAGGTTCTTACAATGGGGGACTGGTAAACATAAAGTTCTTTCTTGTGTTACTCTTGTCAAAGCCCTAAAGTAAAAACAAGCTTCGAATAACAATTTGATCATAAACTTATCATTTTTCAATATTATGTACCATGGTAGATATAACAGCTGCTTACCAGCACTGATAATCTATACATTTACATTTAGGCTTGAAATCTTCTTCGTTTTCTTTTGTTGATGGGATGATTTACTAAAACAGTGAACCTAAGAAATATAAAGTTGTTGATGGACTGATTTAGTAAAACAGTAGCTTGATACTGCGCTGAAAATCTTACATATATGGCTAATAAAACTGGAGTTAGAGAAGCTTTACATTTCTGAATAGTTGTATAGAAAGAGTTGCTATTAGGATTTGCAATAGAACAAGGAAGTGGTAACCCATGTGTGCAGTCAGGGGAGGAAACTATTGCATCTTGAAGGTACCGACTCAAATCAGGCTTATATAAAAATAAAACAAGGGGGTACCTTTCTTTCAAGACAGTTCTTGTTGATGAAGCCAATGATGCAAGGAGGCATCTTATGATTGTGGCAAGTTGGCTCTCTATGTGTGGTCATTGGAAATCTCTGAGACTAACTCATGCTGCACTCTATGTGATAAACACCAAATCATAGCTTAGAATTTTGACATTATATCCACAAAGGTCTCAAAAAATTGAAAAAATAGAAAATGCAGAAGAAAATAGAAGATGTAGAAGACAAAAACTCAAGAGATCGATTGATAAGTTCAGGAAGATTTGCCGTTCTAAACTTGAAATTCAAAGATAAGAATTAAAGTATTTTCATAAAAGCCTAGACAGAAATTTTCTCCAGAAGCATAAAGCTTAGTACACAAATTAGTTGAAACTAATTGCAAAATTCAACAAATACCTATGCTATGGACCAAAGACTACTTGGTTCATCCAACTAATTAGGTTCACCCAACAAGCTATTTACTAATCCTAATAGCCTTAAATGTCCAAAGAGAGTTTCTAATTACAAAATCATAGAAACAATTACAAAAGGATCATCACAGACCCAATACAAAATTACAGAATTCCTAATCTACAATGTAACCTCCTTCTTAATCCTTCATCATGTTCCTATTTGTGCACTCATCACACTCTTCTTGGAGAGAATTCTACATCGTATTTGACACTTTATTACTTAGATTGGATGACTCAAATTTGAAGTAATCTAAAAAAAATACAAGAAAAATTATCTATATTGATATTTGAATTCCTTGAAAGGAAAATTTCTTATCGCTTTTAGATTTTCCTTCGGGATCAAATATGAACCTATAGAAAACATCAAACAATCCCAAAATCAGAAGATTAATCTCATATTTCATAACTAAGTCAATCTAATGCAAATAATAAGCAATTAATATCATTTTCAAATGAAAGATACAAATTCTATACATATTATGCTTAATACAAATTCTATCAAACACACTTTGTGTTTCATACTTCTTATAATCAACACACATTGTGGAATGTTTTCTCAAATCTCAAGGACTTGACATCACGACCTAAAACAATATTATGCATATCAAAAACAACATGCAATCTGAATTAGCAGTTCGAAGATAAGAATCAAAATATCTTCACAAAAACCTGGAGAGAATTTCTCTTAGAAATCATAGAGCTTCATATAAAATTAGTCAAAACAAATTACAAAAGTCAACAAATACCTACTTATACTAAGGACCTCAGACTACTAAGCTCATCCAACTAATTAAGGTCATCCAACAAGCTATCTAGTAATTTTAATAGCAATTAATGTTCAAACGTCCATCAAAAGTCCAATACAAAAAGTCCATCAAAGGTCCAAAAACATGAAAATGAATACAAAAAGTTCATCAAAGGTTCAATACAAAATTACACAATTCCTAATCTACAATGTAGTCTCTAGTCTTCTTCATCCTTCGTCATGTTCCTATCCATGCACTCATCACCATGCTCTATTGATTTTCAATCTTTCTTTTTGTTTCGAACTTTAGATTCCTATTAAGCATTGCTCAAAGGTTAAAACATAATGTGTTTCAACTTTCAAGGCTGCTTGTTCCTTGGGGTTCATTTCTTGGATTAGGAAGATGATTAAATAGATAGATTGGTTGTATAACTGGAAAGTTTTATCATTTTTCTTTCCTGTCTCTCTCCCAAAAGTAATAAGTAACTATGTGGAAGGGCCACAGAGGATCCAGTCCATTTAATGTATCATTGTGAAGAAGCGATTTGAAATCTCAGGAAGGAAGACTGATGTAACAGATTGCCAATAAGGTAATCAAGGGTATTTAGGTGGAGTGGTTTACTAAATACTTTTTATACATTGGTAGCAATGAAGTCTGAAACTTTGATGAAAACAACCCAAATCCCTTACTACTAGCCCAATCCTAATGGATTTGCTGTGTGTCACATTGCAAGGAACATGATAAAATATTTGGTTGGACAATGCTAGTCCCTTACTTTGATGGCATCTAAAATATTTTCATAATTTGGATTTTATTTCATACTTAAGTTAGATTGCAGCAGATACTTCTTTTGTTCTTTTTCATATCAGCTCCACTTTGCACTGGGCACTTCATTCACCTTTTAACCTGCAGAATGAGAAATGGAATTTAACGAATGTATAAGGAAAGTAGAAAAAGGATGCTTGCAATTGGGAGAAAAAGTGACCAGGAAATTATTATTAGCCTCAACCTAAGGAAACTTGTTAAATCTATTTTTAGTTTGTTGTTTCAGGTGCCAAATGATAAGATAGATATCCGACACCAAGCCTGAACTATCCTATATATTGATCATATATTCTAGTCACGTGGCTTATACTTACTGCATGCTTGATTCATCCTATTTTGAGGAAATAATTGTTCAATTTTTTTCCTATATTTTTGAGATTTGTTTGAAAAAGAATTTCCCCCAAAATAATCTCAACCAAACATGCACACACTTTATACGAGGAAATATTGCCTGTTTGCTCTTAAAATACGTGGCCACACCTGTGGTCATTGCATTCTCCATAATGTATGTACTTATTTCTTTTGAACGTTTAAAAGTCTCAGTTTCTTCATCTCTCCCATAATTGTCCTCAGTATGACAAAAAGTTAGCTGAAATGTGAGTTGCTTAGGCCCACCAGAAAGAACATTTGTATAAGATAAATATCTGTCCCAGGTGGAAAACTGACCAATATGTGTTAATATTTTTCTCTAAACCTTTTTTCATTTTACAATTTGTTAATATCAACCTTAATTTAATTTAAGGAATCTAAAGTAAAAGGGTTTTATTAGAAAGAAAGAAACTGTCTTTTATTATGTGTGACACAGTAAAGGCGTTATTTTTCAATTAAAAAGGTTATATACCATAGCAAAACAATCTTTAATACTTTGAATTCCAGTGACCGAAAACTCATGTGGTTTCTAGTAGATGTTGGAGATCCTATATCAACTAAAGATAAGATTAATTTAC
>Ga0099824_1000127_pt1 | contig 64855 bp, 35 predicted proteins | sample SiratrowhiteBW_FD_76837 | JGI IMG/M metagenome (GOLD analysis project Ga0099824, IMG submission 76837) | Root nodule microbial communities of legume samples collected from California, USA - Siratro white BW | ecosystem: Host-associated > Plants > Roots > Nodule | place: USA: California... | reverse complement strand
AATTTCCCATTCTCTTCTTTTTTTTTCTTTTTTTAAACAAAATTAAAAACAAAATTTAAAAAATTTTTTTTTTCTGATTAAAAAAAAAAAAAAAAAAAAAAAATCTTCTATATCACGACATTTTGTGAAAATATGCAGTCTCACAAGCAGTTCAATATGATCAGGGTATCTTCAGATGAATATATATCTAATGATGAAGATGGCGTGGATGACAATTCATTTGACAGTTTCATAGATGACGGGACCAACCCTACAGCAGCCAGTCAGCCTGAAGCTAGTAGAACGGACATGATGGCAATTTACAGGTATTTTATCTTCCTCCCATTGTGCTTCGCTATTCATAGGTTTCTTTCTGAAGCAGTCTTCATGATTAAAGGAATTGGGTAGCAAATGAACTGCTAAATTCATCCGTCAGAAAGAATGTTCGTAACATATACGGCTTCATTCCTCTCATTACATATTTATCTAATCGTGAGAACATCAGCTTTGTTAGAGTCTTTCACAATTATGTGAATTTACACATATCACATTGAATTAATTCCGAACTATGAAGTGCTGTTATTATCTTCATGTTAAAGCTATATAACTAGACTTAGTTCTGCTGCAGGCGTTCTTTGCTCAGTCAAGCGCCGAGAAATGGAGGACTTGATTTTTCTGCCACCTTCACTCCCGACCGTGTGACTATGGCAGCCAGTACTAGTGAAAGTGGGCATTCTTCAGGGAAGACATTGAATCAGTTCCATACAGAGCCAACCAAACAGTCAGCAAATCGGACTTCGGAATCCGTTAGCATGGATCGGATAACCTCAGAAGCAGTGTTTTCAAATTGTCGTCCTATGGGAAATGGGACTGAGATAAGAAGTCGCAAACGAAGATTGTCGTTTTACCACTCTGAACACTTCCCAAGTATGAACCTTGAACAAGAATTTGCACTTCAATCAAAGAAAGAAGTGGGGGATGTCGATGCAACCACAGATGTTTTATGTGATGATCAGTTTTATAATGAGCTCGATCTTGACGAGTTGGAGGAGAAAGCAACTTCGCTTCTAAAACGGAAATTAAATTTGTCCGTTCAGAAGCAAGATACGGTCTCTCAATCTCATTCACCCAACCGTGATATTTTTAGGTCTCCTTCATTTGACCTTGGGATATGAAAAGCATGACATAACTCATGCTGCATGATACTTGCATTTTGGAAATTAATTAATTGATGTGGTGTAAGCCGAATACAAGAAATTTTAGACTACATATTTATACAGTGGTGTTTATTGTATAGTTAAACTAGTGGGTCCGTAGACCTTGCAGCCAACTAGTGTGGTGCAGCAGATGTTGTTTGGAAGAGAATACGGTTATAACCTCGTCTAACATATACCTTGGTTGGAAGGGTATATTCATGCCTCTTGTACTGAGCTGATTTTTGCATGAAAAGATACTTGTGTTAACCACTAATGTCAACCTTTTAACAGTTTAGAAAATTCACCTCATGCAAAGCTTCACTATGAATCTACCTAGTCTGAAAACCCCGATTGTTAACCAGCTCGTCATGACCCGTCCCTATCGGTGTGTTTAGGGCAGTTTTTGGTACGAGTGTTTTGCACTATCAGTTTTATAAAAAAAACCCTACATTCACAAAATAAAAATTAGACTTTATATTCACTTTAATCAACTGAAGGACTTCCATCGAACTTACAAATAAGGATGTAAGTATACATGATTTATTAATTTCAACTAGACATGGAACAACGGAATGATTCTAGACTTTCACAAAATTCAAATAATTAACCTCAAGTGCGGCCAGAATATGGAGCAAGAATTACTTGTTCAAATCTGATATACTCCTAAAGAAGCAAACGAATTAAAAATATGATTAAAACAATACCCTTTTTCTTTTCCGTGAAAAAGAGAACTATTCAGCCACGAATGGCTTTCACCAACACAATGCACCAACTTTATCAACGAGTTTTTAGGACATTCTGCAGTTATCAACTTACTTTTACCCATTTGTCTGCACCGTGATTTCTGCACCTTTTTTTTTTTTTCTTATCGTGGATGATTCATCAGTTACATGAATCGCTATTGAGATTGCTAATTACAAAGGGTACACTTTAAATAAAATAAAATTGAATCATTCACAGCTGCCCGTTAAGAAATTAATGGTTCATAATTTTATATATGGCACAAGCAAACTGTTGGTGCAATTGAGGAAGGGGACATTGCAAAAGAAACAAAATGATCCTACCTGAATTCAATACGAATGTTCTAATTTACAAGGACGTGCTGGGTCTATTACTTTCCTTAGTTATCTTTCATCTATCATTATTGACGTGTATGTACTCATCAGTTTCCGATCTATTCAAGTGAATTTCTCTTCATTCCCAATGCTGGGTTTTGTCTACAGTCTAGCGGGTCTATTCGATGTCCTTTATAGCATCCTGCATTACAACGTTTAAAATGTTGAGTTATTAGTGAGTCAGATCGCTGACCAAAAAAAATAAAAATAAAATTAGTGAGCCAGATCAAAGCATTAACTAATGATGACGGAGAAAAGATGTTGGCCTTGCCCTGGTTTGAACGTACGTTAAGACTATAAAGGGAGGATTCCATTGGTATAAGGAATTTGCAGAATCGTAAATATTAAAAAAGACAAACATCTTGAAAGAATGTAATGATGAATAACGGTTAAAACAATAAATAATGGAATTTAGTTATGTAAAATTTATATCTCATACTCTAGATTCAAATATACGGAATACACTAGCAACTCAGCCTCAAATCAAGTCACATTCACAACTCTAGATCTTAAATATTTGTTTAACCATAACAGCAGTGTGGAAAGAAGGGGGGATTTGTACATGACCAATTACATAGAATTTTAGCAAGTCATGCCTGTTTTTCCCCAAGAGAATTAAAAATTATCTAAACAACTAACTGCTCCAAATAGTCAATAATACTCTTAAACTCTTTTCATCACCACGCAAAATCTAAACTCTTTGTCCCAACTCCCAAGATTAAACACTGTTGCTGAGACACTAAGTGGAAAATCTTTCATTTTTGTTTGCTATCAAATATTAAATATTACAAAAAATCAAAGGATGATACCTTTGCAAGTCGTGTGACATATGTAGCAGCCAATGCAGTGGCCAACAGTCCCAGCCCAAGAGTTAGAAGCTGACTGTTTCCTCCAAATATATTACTAAGTTCAGATTCATCTTGCTGAAATGTAGAAGCAGCAATTACATTAAAGAAGCAATCAACGAAGTTACTCTGTTTCCATAATACATTGTATGTAATTAAAAGTAAAATAAAACCATTGAATTTATGAATAGAAAAAGAGAAGGGAAAAAAAATCACTTCAACATAGTTTAACAAATAAGATTTGCACATATTCTGCAGGAACCCGGCTAACAGACATTGTATTTTAAAACAATAAGCAATGTAACAACAGAGATGATTTAATCAACACCTTAAATTTAACCATTCTGTTAGAATATAAAGATTCCTTTTGCTTTTGGAGTCATACAATATATTAGTCTGATTGGGCTGGGCCATACCCGTTGTACTCAACTAGGATTTACTTAGATTATTAGTGTATCCACCTTGCTTAAATCCTTACTCTTTTATTTATTTATTGTTTTGCATGACGGATCCCGATATATTCACCGTGTTACTTGTATTATGGTATAGTCTCCAATTTTCACTTCTAAGTATACGCTCTAAGTCTTTTTTTACTTGACAAAAAGTCATGTACTTCCAAAGTTTGTCTTATTATTTTAGGAGACTTACAATCACTTCAGTCAAATTGGACTTCGTATATACCAGTTGTACTATACTGGGAGTTGGCTTGTGTCAAAAAACAAGGATAAACCATAGAGATTGTGCTAAAGAAGAAATAAAGAGCACGAGTGGAATTAGACAACTGATTCCTGCATTGCTTCAACCATTTATAAAGAGAATATGGAAGAGAATACATGTGTATGAATTACACACCTGGTGATAGACTCATAAATAAAAGGATTACATATATCCCTAACTACTGTAATTACAAAAAGACAGCCCCTAACTATTTTCTTTACATTAACTCAATTAGTGTTCCTCAAGCTAGAGAATCTCTGTATAAGCTGAAAGCTTCCCTGGCTCCAGCTTTCCTCAGCGTTTGATACCCGCATTACAATAATACATACAGAAATTACACTCATCTTACTGTTTCATTGTGCTGTTTCATTTTATTGTTGAGTGCTCCTTATACTATCACAGGAATTTTTTGCTTTCATTTCTGAAAGAAAGTTTATTGTCACTAATTCACAAATTAACTTCCCAAGGAATCTTAACATATTCTTCATACTATAAGCCACCTAAGAATACCTCTTTGCAATCATGGAAGCAAACAACATATGAGAAGTGATTGACACTGATATCATGAAATGTGATGGACACTCATAAATATCCGAAAATAAATTAATTCAATAAAGCTGGCTCTGCAGAAAGTTTTTATGAAATTGCCAATAGAAAACTGCAGTAATATTTTCATTAGAAACAATACCTAACGGAACATCGATATATCTTTAATTAAGCATCATCCATTTCTTTATCACCTTCTCATACCCCTCCCACAAAACAAACACAAAAGGAGGAAAAGAAACATAAACATTAAGCTAATGAAAAGCAAAAAGTAATCCAATTAAGATTAAATAACCAAGAGTACAAAGAATAGGGAGAAAAACCAAGTACAAACTCACAATTATTGCTCTTCCAAAGGCACCAGCACTAACATAAGCCCAAGTTCCTGGAAGCATCCCCAACCAACTGCGTAACAATCATCAGTTTAAAGACATGGATAATCTTACTGAGACAGTTCCAAATACATACACAACAAAAGTATACCCAGTTTCATTTTAACTACGTTTCATTACAATTTAGCTAAAGTTCAACTAATCGATGAAAATCTATAACAACCACTCAAAACAAATGTATTTTCATGAAGCTGCCCCTAGTTGGAATTCAAAGAACAAACTTTAAGACAGGTACCTGATTATAAGTTCAATGCTCTCAGTATTTTCACCAGTTCATAAAAACAACTAAAAGACATTGAAGAGCAATTACATTTTATGTGGAATCATCATGAAGCTACATATATTGCATGTCAAAATTTAGAGACCAGTTATAAGAGGTTTACATTGTTGCAAGTAAGACACCAGTTCAAAGACTTGTCCACAAGTAAAACTATCAAAATGGAACTATGTAATTCATGTAGTCAGCCTCACTTAGTGGAATAAAACTATGTTGAGGTAATCGTACAAGTACCCTTTTATAATTATTTTGAATTTTATGTTTAGCCAAAGGAAAACAAGAAAGAAAGTTTACTGAACTGAAACTACCTAGTTTTTAGGATAGCATTTATATGGTGGTAAAGATTGAACACCGAATCTAAATTTTGGCATTATGAACTAGAACAAGCAAGCACAATAACGCATGAAATAATTTTGTTCTTTTGTCTTATTTTTTACCCATTTAGCATGGATCAGACTAGAACTCAAGACAACATATAAAATTGCATTAGGGTAAATAATTTAATTAAGCACTCGTTTAACAAAAACATGTTAGATGAGTATGTATAGCTTAATTTAATAAACTTCATCGAAAAACTAATGAAATAAGCTGACAGAGCTTACAAGGTCATTAGTCACATCCAGAAGCTTAACCAAAGACCTAATTAAGTACATATATAACTTACAAGTAGGTTTTGTAGAGTAAAATTAGAACCTAAATCGAAATTCTAAGAATAATAGACGAGCTCAGATATGCTCTTCTTGAGCACGAAGTTTTCTTACATACCAATTATTTTAAAAGACACTGGAAATTAGTATAACATTGGTATTGATCAGTAATGCACCATACCTTCCCAGTACATATGGAATAAACTTAACAGATGTCAATCCATACAAATAATTCCCCAAAGAAAATGGCAGCAGAGGACTCAAACGAAGCAGAGTCACAACCCTGAAGCCATTTTCTCCAATAGCTTTGTCAATAGCAAGAAACTTCTTATTTCCTTCCACTAGTTTTACAATTCGCTCACGAGCAAAATATCTTGCAATTAGAAAAGCAACACTGGCTGCAACCTGAAATGCCTTAAAATATTAGATTGAAAATATAGATTCCACTAGAATTAATTAACACCATAAAAAATTGTATGTCTTTACCCGATAATAATTTCAAATAAAATATGATCTTATTCAGTCCAATAACTCACTTATAAGTAATTGTTTGCTCTTGCATGCCAAATTATAGATGTTTAATTGATGGAGATCTCACATCTATGGTCAAATTATACACCTTATAATTTGTAAGGTTGAGTTACAATTATAATCAGAGTTTCTCAAATGGTCCTAGAAAGGCTATCATAAATATTTATTTTTATGCTCGAGATCCCATCTTCGACTTGTTAAAGATCTCAAATTAACTAGAGCTATATATTAACTATACACTACAGCATATAAGTGGATGAGGACCTCTTACGAAAATGAGTTAGACTTGAAGCCTACAAGTGTTGAATATTAACAAGTAGATGACCAAATAGTTTACTGTAAATTACAGATCGAAGAATACTAACTAGTTGGTTAGCATTAAAAAAATATCAATAAAATGAAAAAAAATTGTAGAAGATGCAGTCAACTGATTTCAACTATATATGAACTTGGTGTGAAAGTAGGTTTGCAACATGTCTTTCACATTATTGACCCACCGTTCCACTGATAGAGACTATGATAGTGCCAACAACGGATCCAAATAGAAGACCAGCTGACATGGTTAAAGGAATGGCAGGAATGGCAAGGATCTGGGACAACATAAATAAAGAGAAGTTAGATAGAAGCATTGTACATGTACAGCAGAAGAGGGGGGAGGAGCTTTTGGAGGAGAGAAGGCTGGTAAGTTGAAAGCAAACAGTTAATGGGCATTATTGCGGTTTAGTGAATAGAGTAGCATGTTAAAGAGTAGAGAATGTGGATGTGAAGGACATGAGATATACAGAGGGGTCGAGTAAAGAGTAAGAAGTTGAATGAAAATGGAACGACTGATACCTCCAATCCAGCATAAACGGCAACGAATAATGCATATCCAGCAGGGCCATATCCTGGAGGTTAAAAGACAGAGAGGTGTTGGGGACGAGAAATAGGAAGGAATAAACAAATAAGATGGAAAAGAGACCTTCAATAAAAAGGGAGAGTTGGTTCAAGAAGGAGTTGAGCTGGTCCCTGTAGATATAGCCAACGGAGGCAAAACCGCCGATGACACCGAGGAGCAAGAAACCGGCCAAAAGGGTGCCCTTGAAAGCGGTGGCGTCCTGGAAGTCAGAGTCGGTGTTGTCGGCGGCGTCCCCGTCTCCTTGGGAGTCATTGGGGCTAAACAAGCGCTTTAAGGCAGAGTCGGAGGGGGCAGTGTTGATCTTGGCCCCCAATTGCCTTTTGGGGTCTCTCTGTGTCTGTCTGAGGGAGGAGCATGGAGTGAGGAAGTTAGAGCGTCTGTAAGGTGTGAAGATAAAAGAAGAATGGGGAGAGAGGCGACAGTGGTAACGGTGGGTGAGAGTGAGAGCGAGAGAGTGAGTGTGAGTGTAAAGAGAAGAGGAGAGGCAGGGAAGGGAGAGAGTGCGCATGGTATGAGGTAGGAGATAGGATAAGATACGATGTTATGAACCAAAGACAAACAAACACGGTTGTTATACTAGAATGTTATGCTCGAATGCTCCTCCCACCACTCCACACCACACCACCGCTCTCAGCTCACCTCTCCAACAATGAATGGAAATTCCGGAAATGGATGAACCATCATTCATGAAACTCCTCTTCCTCTCGCGTCACGTCGCAGGACAATCACCTTTTTCTTTTATTTTCTATTTTTGTGGTTCCCATTTACAACCACACTTCATCTTCGCCACGCCAACCCTATTATCCCCACTAACTTTCCTACATCATATTTTTATAATAATTTCATTTTACAAATACAATATTTTATTATCGGAATATCTTTCCTATTAATTATTATTATATTATATTAAAAAAATAAATTTTAACAATTCATTCTTTAATCCAAAAATCTAAAACACATTAGCGATAAAAGGGCGGCAACAAGCTGAACACACGCCTTGGCAGCGGGTTTAGGGTTTAGGAGGCGCGGAGGAATAGAGGGTGGTCGGAGACATGGCTTTCTGGGGTAAGCTTCCCTTGCCGGCTGTTTCTGCAATATTCTTAGGCCTAAACCCTAACTACTTTTTGTTCGTTGATTCACTGAACTGCAGGAGTGGAAGTGAAACCAGGAAAGCCTTTTACTCATAAATATGAGGACTCAAAAGGACGCCTCCATATTTCAATGGTAATGGTAGTGTAGTGTTGCTGTGAAACTAACAGATTTGATTGCTATAACATGATGATTTTAATGTTAACCTAGGCCACTCTGGGGTTGGGCACTGCGACAGCAAAAAGCACGCTGCAGTGCAATGTGGGAAACAGGAGCCCTGTATACCTATGCTCTCTCTATCCTGGAAACGCAGAGTCATTGCAATTAAACTTGGAGCTCGAAGAAGTTGATCAAGTTCTTTTCTCTGTGATTGGCCCTCGGAGCATTCATCTCTGCGGCTACTATCTTGCCACTGCCCGCAACGCCAATCTTATTGATGATTCGTATCCTTCTTCTTCCTCCTTTTGTCTTGTATTAGATTAGATTAGATTAGTCTAGACAATAACATACCATGCCTATCAGAAGAGAGAATATAATTGTATTAGATGAACTTTTTGTCAATGCTTTTCTTTCTCTTAGTTTCCTTCACTGCAATGCAAAGTGAATCATATGGGGAGGATATTGCTGATACAGAAACAGAGAGATCTGATTACAGTGACGAAGATGAGTATGACGATAGTTTTATTGATGATGACATTGTTCCAGAGGCTTCCTCACCGTCTCCTATTTCCAAAGAAGGCAAGTTCAAATAATAATGTCAAGCCTTCCACAAATGCATCAATTTTTCTTATGTTGCCCCAACTCAAAACCACAACCATATTGTATTTTTTGTTTGTTTTGATTGTGCTCATTGCAGAGGAAGCTTCTCATGACACCAGACCAAAATTTAGCAAAGGCAGTCTTCGACGGCTCAGGAAGAGGTACCAGTCAGTTGAGTCGGATGATGATGGCTGTTGCGGAGAAAAGATAATTGTCAATGACAGAATGCATGACCAAGTCCAGGAAACTGACAATGAAGATAGCCTACCTATTTCATCACTTTACAAGAATAAAGCCTCCGGAAGGGTCTTGGACCAGGAAGTGGATATTAGTGTTGTCAGAGGAGTAGGTGCTGCCAGCAACAAGAATGCGGAAGATGGTGGAAATGGTACTTTTGAAACAAATCTCGAGGCTGGGCATGTCCTTGTAGATAGTCAGACAAATAGGTGACTCTTCTTAATTCTCAATTAATGTTCAAATACAGACTTGCTTTTCTCACCCTCAGGTGTTAGGGACGTGTATTCTTTTTTTCCTCTGTTCATAAATTATTTTTCGGCTGAAATAGGGAAGCTGTGCCGTCAAAACACTTGGTAGATCCTTGCACATCTCCGGATGTTGGGGATATTAAAAATTTAAAAAAGAAAAAGAAGAGAAAGGAAAAAGAGACAAAGAGCTCCTGTACTGGTCATTCTATCAAACAAGATAATGTTATAGATGAGCCAAAAATGGAAAAGATGACCCAGGATATTGTGGCAGGAGGTAAACAACAGCAGCATGCTGATGATAAGTGAGTGATTATGACTTCTGAATTCTTGATTCTAAAACTGTGACTGCATTTCATGATTGAGTGTTATAAGAATGTGTAATATTTGTCATTTTGTAAAATAAACTGTTAGACTAATTTTGAATATATTATATATGTGTGTGTGGGTGTGTGTGTATCAGGTAAATAAGAATGATAAATATATAGGCCATCAGGCAATTAGTTAATATTTGAATGATCAATATTCAAAGACAAATACACATGACTTTTTTAAGTGCCCATATGTCTACAACCAGTTTCTAATATTAACCATCTATGTATGCTTGTATGGCCTAAATTTTGAATGTTCAAATTCTTAAAATGTAAGCCTTTCATACCTACTAGATCCATCACTTATATATTTCTGTGTTTGGATTTTACTTAGACTGCAACGATAGTGTAAAACATTTTTATAATGTCATCTAATCACACATTACTATTCATATCATGTTTATTGTCTTCTACAATAAATACTTTTTAAGAGTCATATCTATGATATTTTTCATTTATTGATTGTCTTTAAATATTGACTCTGATAGTGCATAAAAAATAAACTTATTTGTTATTTGCATTTCTGGTTTGGTTGTTGATCTTTTTTATCCTTGTTATGAACAGGGAAACTGAGACCACAGATAAAATACTCTCTTCCTCTCAGGTTGATCATGGGCTGGGTGAAAAGCCAAAGAAGAAAAGGAAAGAAAGATCTAATGAGGAGATGGTTTCAATTGCTACTGATGGCTATGATAACAGTCTTGTTAATCTGCCTGTAAGAAATGAACAACACACAGTTAATGAGTGAGTTTTTTCTTAACAAACTTCTGTTTATATAACTGAGTAATACTTTTTTTGCTGAATGGCGTAAACTGGCAACATGATTTATATATGGTAATGGAGAATTTGATAAATTACTCTTTATGACCCAGACATATGACAGCGACTCACAAACCAGTATTTTCTGCAACCGAGATACTTTAGATGGTGCATGTTAGCAGAACAACGAGGTTGGCCTTCCTGATGAAAGTTATTTAGAGAATACAGGCCATACATATTTCACAGTAAATTTATTAGGAAACTAAATATGAAGAGTATGATGGTGACTGATACTAGTATCTACATACTGATACTAGTACAGCATCTGAAATTATGGTTCCGTGGAATTTATATCGATTTAATATGCATTTAGTGCTTCATAGACATGTGCTCTTGTGCCATCTTTTGGCAAGTAGGAATCAACAAAGGTGTTCTTCCTATCACTTTAGATAGCAGATATAGAAAGTACATCTGCTAATGACTTCCAAAAATAGTCTGTCTGTCATTTCACAATTGAATACTGAATGAAATCCCTTCACTGCTAAAAGAAGTAAAAGTAAAAACTGAGAAGAAATCTCTCCTTACAAACGAATATATGTAGTTACCCAATGAAGATGGCATATTGTGAATGTCTACCCTTCAAAATTTCACACTGTATTTTCTGCACTGCCATTTTCTCTGTAATTTTACATTAAACTTTTACTTGTCATCCTGTCAGAAAAGAGAAATGAAATTTTGATATCTGATATGCTTTAGCAATTTAGCAGGGATGTTAAAATTTCAGGCAATGCTGCATTGCCTTCTGCTAAGACGGATCCTAAAAAGAATAGAACAAAGAAGAAAAAGAAAGAACAGGTAAACAAAAGTGACAATGAATATAATGAAGATGTCATCCAAGAGGACAAGGCCAACAGAGATGCAGCAGGGTCACGGAATGTGATTCATAATTTTTTTGAAGAAAAGGAACAGCATCAGAAGCTAACTAATGAGAAGTATGCATCTGTTTTGTGTATGTTCTCTATGTGTGGGATAATAGTATAATTTGTTACTAATCCATGCTTTAGTGCTAAAATTTAACTGGTGACAATTAATTTTGGCAACAGAACCTTGACAAACTAGTAAAAAATGAACAAGTTTAAACATTTTCTAGATTAGCTGTTCTATAGATAAATCATTGGATACCGACTAGAATTAGTTCAAGCTTTTATGCTTAAAGTGTCATTATCCCGTCAAGTAAGTGGAAACTAAAACAAAATTCTTATATAAAATTAAAAACAAGCTGGTTACGAATCAGGCAGTAATTCTTTTTCTGCCTGGTATAAATTATAAAGAAAAAACTTGACAAGGATGAGAAGAAGTGCCTTGCTAGTAGTAGTACTGTTATATCTTTAAGAATAATAATTAAAAAGAAATCATATGATTTCATGACAAGCCTCTTATATTATGATAGCTACTAATGTTTGTTTTTCTTTTATCAATATTTTTTGGAAAGTAGACTTTAAGTTTATCTCAATCTCACAAAACTAGTTTTTAAGGCAATGTTTGCGCTTGCTTATGTACTATAATTTAGTCACATCTCTAATTGATGTAAGGTTTCCAAAATACACCTTCTTGCCAAGGATTTGGCATCTTGACTATATTTGTAAGGGGTCCAATAGTAGATGATATGATAGGTCCAACAAACCTTGTTAGGATAGATTTTTATATCATTATAGAAAGTGGATTTTAAACTTAACTTAATTTCATAAAATCATCTTGTAGGGTGAGGTTTTGCATTCGTTTATATACTATAATTTGATCATATGTCTAATTGTTGTGAGGTCTCCAACAATATCAATAGTGTAGGGATAGACATTGATACATAACTGAAATTGGACTGTCATTCTGGTCTGAAAGTCCAGGTAGAAAAGGATAAATATTTTTTCTTTTCTGTGAATTAGCTGCAGAGTGGTAGAAGAATTGGTCATTCAAAGACACAAAAACTAGTACATAGTTATTATGCCTTGGTTTGAAATACATTTTAAGACAATTGTTCTAGTTCTTTTGTTGGCCAGTATCAATATGAATTTTCCCATTTAGCTGAATAGTAATATCTCTTCATTTCATTTTCACAATTTAAGTTATCTATGCGGAGCTCTCTTTTGTTTATTGTCTATTATTAGTCTGAGATATACTATAAGCCTTTACATTCTTAATTTTTTTGGCGCAGGATGGTAGACAATGGTGCTTTTGACTTACCTGATGGAAATCAATCTGAGAAAAGAAAAGTTAAGAAAAGGAAGAAAATGAGCAAAAGTCAGGGCAATGGGGAAGTTGTAAATTCTAATATTACTATATATGTTGAGCGAAGTGGTGAGACTGAGATGATGGAGGAGAATAGAAATAAGGAGGAAGATGCAAAACCTTCCCTTGTTAGAACATTGACAAATGGACTACTTATTCAGGAACAAGAGAAGGGGATAAAAGATGGCAAAATCGCTGCTTCAGGAAAAAAGGTAGTTATTTGAATGGTTTAAAATACTTTAGATAATAGTTCCATTACATCAAACCAAAAGAATAGCAAAACCCCTAGAATTTGGTGAGTGATGAGTGCTCTGGGCAGTTTACATGAGATCATATCATCGCAGATTCAAATGTCCTGGGCATCATTTATCAAAGAACTTAGTATTTTGAAGATTTGATTTGATTTAAATAACTACTTTGTGGTTACAGATTAGCATCTATTACACTGGGAAGTTGAAGGAAACTGGAGCTGTCTTTGAGTCAAACGCCGGCCAAGCTCCTTTCAAATTTCGCCTTGGTAACACCATTCACCTGAACCTTGTAACTTGAATAACTATTTATGCTTGTATTAAGTATTAACCTTTTGGCAGGTAAAGGAGAGGTTATCGAGGGTTGGGATGTTGGCCTTGAAGGTAGTCATTTTGATACTGTAGCCTTGTTCTTTAGTATTTCCAGTTTTTGCATTTATAGTTTTATTGGAATTAGAGAATGCCTGTGATTTTTTTAGCAGGCCCCTTAATTCTCTATTAATTGATTGAAAATGAGAGTGGTTGCCCACGTTGTCGTGGGGTCCATATAAAATTATTCGAATAATAGTAGTGGATGTGTTTTGAAGATTGCTACTGGCTATTCTCATTTAGATATATTTTCTCTCTAAGTACTATTGTGATGTATATACCTGCGTATTTATGGTTCCCAGGCATGCAAGTTGGAGAAAAGAGAAGACTTGTTATTCCACCATCACTGACGTACGTGATTGAATTCTTTGTGTATTTAACGCCATTTTCTTTTCTCTAATTTCTTATTTGGGATCCCTATAACCTCTAACATCTGCATGTATCAGGTCTGAGAGTGGACACTCTGCCAAAATACCACCAAATTCATGGTTGGTTTATGACATTGAACTAGTTAAAGTTCATTGAATATTGCATCCAACCGATTGTACCAAAAAAAAAAAAAAATACGGAGTGAGGGGCAATACAGACACAGGCAAAAGATTGCGAGTTTTTGGTTTGGTTTAACATGGATCTGTGGTGATTGAATAGTTTTTGGAGTAGAAGATAGTGGGTAGACGCTCTCCACCAAATCCTAAGTTTTGTTTCTTTCAGATATTAAAAGATTCTCAGGGTTAAAGTGGTGAAAATGTTCGCGTAAGTATAAGCATAAAAAATACACATAAATATCAGCATAAAAAATACTCATAAATACACGTAATGCTGAACTAAACAGCGTTATTCAATGTTCCACGCTGTTTTAGTTAACTATTTTGTTAGACCTGGTACTACTTTGGATTTAGATATCGGAGGAGAAAAAGGAAAGAAAATAAAGTAATCTATTTTAAAAAAAATAAAATAAAATAAACTGATTTAAAATAAAAGAAAATAAGTAGGCATGTTTTTACAAGAAGACATGAATGGAATTTTAATACTAGACGTGTGCTTGTTGTTGACTCTAGGTTGACTAATGAGGTGGGTATAAAAAGAGTGTTGGAATGGATTTGCTACTATTCCGGAGATCTCAACTAATAACGATAGATCAATTCTATATTATTTTTAGAAAAGAGATGTTGAATTCTGAAGTACTTTTTTACAATTCCAACTTATGCTCCAGAAATTTCTAAGGAAGAAATTACAGAAATGCATTGCCTGGAGTTAAACTTGACAAAGAGGTCGAGTAAAGGATTGAGTTGATGTATTGAGCTTTCGACCTCTATCTGAGAGCTGTAAAGTGGGTTCAATCCATTGAATTAACTTACTAAAATTGATTTAGTTGATTCAAAACGTTCTGAATTGTGGAATTCCGAATATATTATTAAATTATGAGTTCTAAAATCTAAAATAAATTTTTAAATTGTGCAGTCTAAAATATTTTTGACCTATATTACACTTTATATAAAAAGAGAAAGTATAGGATGCTGTAAAAGAAATTGAGATTTTCAAACTTAAATTTCACCACTTCTTCCATTTCTTTTATTTGATCCCTTTTTACTACTTTAAACTAGTCGCCCTTAACTTCCTTTACTCAATCTAGGTAGTCACTATTTGGGTTAAAATGTTTTGCAACCTTTAATTGCATATTCTTATACTATTATTATTCTCTTTATAAACTTTTTTTTTATTCACTTGTCAAATTAATTTTTGTATTTGATTGTTGTTTTGCCCAGTAACTGAACTACCAAAATCTACCTAATTTTCGAAGTTTATGCATACATAATCGCTTTAACGAATTTTCAAATTGATGATGCAGTGCTTAATCATTCAACATTCAATGTTTATTTGGGATTCAAGATTTTCTATTTCAAAAAATAATTCAAGGTGAAAAATATTTGAGTTGCAATATGTATTTTTTTTTATTATAGTAAACATTCTTAAAAAGACGATTGATTAAAAATTTTGTTTATTTGAGATTTATTAGTTCACATTCAGAATCCGAGATTTTATCACCTTGGATGACACCTGATTCAAACAAGAAAAATAATAATGTTTAAATAGAACAAACTGAACGAAGAAGAGGTCTTAATAAGGATCTTTTTGTTAATCATCCTTGGTATATGACATTGTGCAAGTGCAATGCTCAAAAAGAACACCCCATAAGTACAGTAAGAATAGAATGTTCCGATATAATATAAAAGAATTAACTTTAAGATTCTAAATCTTAGAACTACATATTTATTTTCAAAAGAATATAATAAACTAATATTTTAAGTTTAAAAAATTTAAAATTAAATTAAAAACTACAAAAATATTAGTCTTATATATATATATATTGTATTTAAAAAAATTTAGAAATTGTGTGACAGACCTATTTAAAGTATAATAAAATCTTACGGTGAAACCATTAGAGGTTTCCTTACGAAACAATAAATATAATAATGTAATATTGGATAGTTTATCTTTAAACTTTAATTTTTAAAAGTAACCAAAATAAAAATAAAAATATATATACTCAATGAAAGTTATATACTTATACAGGGAGATCCAACGTTAATCTGGATGTGAATTAAAATATCATCTAATATAGTTTTATTGCTATTAAAAGTTATAAAATAATATAATCCTGTAAATATTTTTTATGTAAGTTATTTCATCTTACTGTTAAATTAATAGGTGATGTTAAAAAGGAGTGATTACGGTGGTGTGGGATTGAAGGAAAGAAAGAATATTGTGGGGGGGGAGTTGGAAAGGAAATTGAAACAAGAATAGAATAGAAGAAGGTGGTAGGGTTTGTGTTTGTGAAGGTAATTGTGATTGTGATTGTGATCGTGATCGTGAATTGAATTTGATAGGGCGATGAGTGAGAGTAACGGGAACAGCAGGAGGCGAAATGTTGAAGATCAAGATCTGGGACTGTACTTCTTAGAAGCGTGCAGGGGTAGGGAGATGAAAGAGAGGGAGAAGGAGAAGGAGAAAGAGGAAGAGGAGGAAGAGGAGGAGGCGCCGAGGGAGCTCAACACGATTAACAGCTCTGGTGGCTTCGTGGTGGTGTCCACCGACAAGCTGTCGGTGAAGTACACCAGCGTCAACCTTCACGGCCACGACGTCGGTGTCATTCAGGCCAACAAGCCTGCTCCTACCAAGCGCCTCATCTACTATTTCGAGATTCATGTCAAGGATGCCGGCGTCAAGGGTCAAATTGCCATTGGCTTCACCTCCGAGACATTCAAGATGCGAAGGCAGCCAGGGTCACTCACCCACTCACTCGCTCGCTCACTCACTCACTCACTCACTGATCCTGGTTTTTTACTCTAACCCTAACCCCAACCCCATTGATTTATGTTAGGTGGGAGGCTAATAGCTGCGGCTATCATGGTGACGATGGTCTTCTTTACCGTGGACATGGCAAGGGGGAAGCGTTTGGCCCGACCTATACATCTGGTGATGTTGTTGGTGCCGGAATTAACTACGCTGCGCAGGAATTCTTTTTCACGTACACCACTCTTCCTCTACTTTCTTCTTTCAAAGCAAAACTATTATTAACATGTCACTTTTTCCCTTCTTCTTTCTGTGCCAGTAAAAATGGCCAAGTTGTCGGCTCTGTTTACAAAGACATGAAAGGCCCCCTTTTTCCTACTATTGCAGTTCATAGCCAAAATGAAGAGTACGTCACTTGTACTGCCACTGCTTTCTTTACCTATTTTCGTTTATTTGAGTATGCCAACATTGTCTACTAACTGTTTAGTTTCAAACAGCACCTTCTTTTCATCGTTACTAGAGGTATTTAATTTTTCAGGGGTGTGTTTCATTTATCTCTAACAGGGTGCATGTCAACTTTGGGCAGAAACCATTTACTTTCGACTTAAAAGTAAGAGCCTTCTTTATATTTGTCTTACTCTTTATGTACATTTCTCACTTAGACTTCAGCATGTTGCCCTACTTGCTAATTCAATGACATCAACATCTTGTAAATTTGTATCTTTTCAACAAGTCAAACCTTTGAGTTTACTTCCAATTCAGTTACGAAATCCAATAGTTACCTTTCATCATGACAAATTATATGTTTGTTCTTGTCTGGTTTGAATTCATTGCTCAGTGCATTACTTGCTACTTGTTCTGAGCAATATTTATTTTTCTTTTTTCTTTTTTCAGCCCTCAGATTGGATGCTAGCTAGGTATTACAATACAGTAATATTGGCTTTAGTTTTCGCTTTTTTATTTACCCGTTCGTCAATTTCTTTTCTTTTGCGGATTTTCAGAAACTGAGAATATTAAGACACACAGCTAGCGTAGCAGGATAGTACATGTTCCTGAGAATTTGTTTGGTCATCTGACCTGAAAGTTATTTAACCAAATGTAGTGACACTTGTGAATATTTTTCAGCATTTTTTCTTTAAAATTATTTAGAGTTTTTAATCAGAAAAATATCACTTCTGGTATAAATTAATTTTTTTCCTGGTGATGTTTCTCCTTCTTCAGTGAGAAATTGGTGATTCAAAATTTGAAACAGTTGGGGAATGATGGGGATTATGGTGGTACATAGTTAGCTTTTATGTTAAATGTGTGAAATCTGAGGAGGTGCAGGAGGCTCAGAGTTTGAGGGAAACAGCAAGGAATTGATAGTGAACGGAGAGGATGGGAACACTGATACTGCTAGTTAACCTAGTTCTGGCAAACAAGGTTTTGGGCTGAACAGTTTTTTATTTTTTTGAGGGGGAACTTCCGCGACCAACACGTCATGCTTTTTCTATAAACATACTTAACACACTATAAATGTAGTATGTTTATTGCATCCCATGGTTTTGTATATACGGTGATGTCTATACTTTAAAAAACCTAAATTATATGGATGGGGCCTATTTAGTATTTGGGAAGCTTAGATGACTGATATTATTCCCCATAAAGCATACTATGCTAGCAAGCATGAATTTAAGATATTGTTTAAAATATAATTTTTTTTTTTTAAATTTCAATGTTCTTATATGTGTATTACGCAAACTTAGATGTTTATAGCATTTCATTATATAAAAACTCTACATATTCGTTGTAATTATATTGTAATTGTTGAAGATTTCACATTGACTAAAGATATGACCAAATTATAGCATATAACTAGGTGAAAACCTTACTTTACAAATTGATTTTGTAGGATTGAGTTAGAATTTAGTCTACTTTTTTTTGGATGATATCATAGTCTATCCTAATAATATTTGTTAAGTCAATTGTGTTACCTGCTATTGCATTAACCACAAATAATTTGTTAGGTCAAAGATATGACCAAATTATAGCATATAACTAGGTGGAAACCTTACCTTACAAATCAATTTTGTAAGGTTAAGTTAGACCTTAATCTACTTTCTAAGATGATGTCAAAGTCTATCCTAATAATATTTGTTAGGTTATTTGTGTTACCATCTATTGGATTAACCACAAATATTTAGTCTCACGCTCGAGATGTATAATCCTTTGGATTATCCAGTGAGCACTTTCAGAAGGAAACATGATCTTTTGACAACCTTATCATACATGCTATGAATCTAAGATGGTACTTTGATGAAATGGTAGATTAAATTATTTCAATGTGATTTTTACTTCATTTACAAATATTAATTTCAGGTGACCTTGTTGTTTAAAAGGAACTAACTTTGCAAATGCTATTTATTTATTTATCGTTCTTTTTTCTTAAATATTTAATGTATTGGCTTAGGAATTTGAAGCACAAGAAAGAATGAAGCAGCAACTGAAAATAGAGGAAATTTCTGTGCCACCAAATGTCAGTTACGGGTGAGAGAAAATTGTTTTTGAATAACTTCAGTATTAGACTATGCTTTCCATTATCTTTTTTTGAAGTTGATCATGTTCTTTATTTTCAATTCTTTTCAATCATAAGTGTAGTGCAAGCTTACTAGGAAATCTACATGCCCTTAATAACTAGGATTTGTTTTGGGTATGTATTTGTAGTTACTAGTCAGTAGCAGGGTAAGATTGCAGGACTAAGGACAAATAACAAGTTTGTGTACATATAGGTGCAGATTTCTATTACATTGTCCACAAATTCATTATGTTACACATGATCATGATCAGGTTTTGGCTTTACGAACAAAAGCCTGTAAAAATTGGTCTTTGTTTTTCCTACTTTTTGTAACTTACGGTTCCGCTACTTCATTGGTGGTTCCTCTACTTGGACTCTGTTGTCTCCACTGGCTTATACATAGGATGAGTTTTTGCACTTTTGTGGCAAACAGTATCATTAGTTTTAGACGGAGAAGGGTGAGAAGAAAACAGTGGGGTACCACATAATGCCATAGATTGAGCTGTTCTCATACGTGAACTTGGTTTATTTATTGTTTTTAATTGATCCAATCTTGTAATGTATTGAGAGTGATTTATCTGACAAACATTACTACAAGAATAGAAGATTTACTAGCATCAGAATTAGTAGGGAGGAAAACAAATATAGTAGGGCAGCCACTACCATAGATTGAGCATACGAACTGCAGTTATGCCTTCTGTTTCTGATTAACTGATCTTGTGTTTGTTTGGACGAGCTTCTCTATAAGCTCTTCTAGGAGAGAAAATTAAGTGGAAAAATAGAAATTAGCTTCTTCATAAGATAAAAGTGGCTTGTGCATAAACTAACTTGAAGAAACTCTCTCGTAATTTCTCCAAATTTTTTACTTTTAACTGATGTAATTTTAGCTTATGGAGAAGTTGTTTGATTTTTTTTTTTTTTTCTCATTTTTCTCTTTGAAGAGCTTATGGAGAAGCCCATTCAAACATACACCTTGTATTGTATCGGAGAAATTTAACAGAAATGTAATTCCAAGAATAGAGGGCCCGCTATTTGTAAATTAGTTTACAATATATAACATGTTTGAGAATCTTATTAAGCTCAATACAGTTCCTATGAGAAAATCAACTCATACAGCAAAACCTTTTTGTGCTTTATTAATTTACTAGGAAGTACAGATCTTCATTAGTTGCGTACTGCAGCCTTTTATGGTTTAGGAAGGTTGAGATTAATCTATTTAACCTTAGGTGTTTGAGAGTGACATCCATTGCTTTCTTGGGAGCCAATGTCAAAAAGAAAAAAAATAAATGTGATTGATATTTCTCAACTTTGATATCTTTTTTTGTCAGCAGAATTGTCCGCTCCTACCTGCTGCACTATGGCTATGAAGATACATTAAATTCATTTGATGTGGCTAGTAAAAGTACTGTTCCTCCTATATTCATAGCTCAAGAAAGTGGAATTGATGAACAGGAAATAACATATGCGTTAAATCATAGAAAGACTCTTCGGCAGGTATATTTTTCATGGAACTGAAAAATAACTAATGTATACTATAAACTCAGTTCTTAGAACCTTTTAACTGAAAGTTAATTTCAGCATTTTATACTTTATTGTTCATTATCAATGTCACATGCTTGCCTACTTAAAGAAAACTATTGCTGTTGGTATACTCTGGATATCATTGTTGCCAATAATCATTGTTACTGGCACCAGCCACATTGCCGTGATGCCACCGGAGTCCTCCAGTAGAATTCCCATTCAAGTTAGAATTGTGATTTATATCTTAAAGATTTATTTGTCTGGAACATATAAATTAAAATTCTTAATTCCAATGTTGCCCAATTTGGAAATGAAATTAGAATTCCGATCTGCAATTCCAATTCATTGTACAAATAGATTCTAATCATGACAAAAGTGTTTACTTGTTTTGTTTCTCTGTCCTCAATTTTGTGAAAGGAAAGATGTAAACTGCATTATCTTGTTATATGCAACTACGTGAACACTCGAGGTTTTAAGTGATGAACCCTTGGACAAGTGTGATGACTTGTTGCAGAAGGGACTTTTTTCCCCTTGCTGTTGGCATACTCAAAAATAAGAATATTCATGTGTGTACCCGATACAAAGAATTCGGTATATTCTCTCAATTTCTGTCCTCAACATGGTACTAGAGCGGTACCATATTTCCGTCACTTGTTTTGTCACTATTCAAGAACCTAATGAAAAGGTAACTAAAATGTGTGTTTTTCCAATGCTCGTAGGAGTCAATATTTAAGAAACCATGTACGTTTTCTGGTTTCTATTTTTTGTACCTACTGTCACTACTCTCGCTGAATACACTGTTTGCCACCACCATCATAGTTCACCACCTGTCATTGTTCACCACCAATGACATTCCAGCAAGCCATTTCTGACCAACATTACTGTTTACCCCAGTGTTTCCCGACATGTACTGTTTATAGCGGATGTTTTCCAGAAAATACTATTTAGCACAAATGTTATTCCGACGAGTTTCTTTTCCTGTTGAGTTTTTCTAGACAACATTGTTATTTTTTGGTGATAAATATTGCAGTTTTACTGTCCTTGTTTTGTTATTTTCGGTATGATGTCCTGGCTGTATATTTTGCTGATTTAGAATCGTAATTGGCTTACATCTTTTCTTTTCAATGAAGCTAATCAGGAATGGGGACATTGATATTGCATTTGGTAAATTGCGTGAATGGTATCCACAAATTGTTGAGGTGGGCTCTCTCAGACGATTATACTTGTCTCAGTCATAGTTGGTATAATATAGTGCAAACCTAACTTCAATTAAACTGATAAGAAATGCAATTATGTTTGCTGTGGCATATTTATCATCTTTCGTCTATACATAATGGAAATTGCTTTAAACTTATTCTTTTAAGTACTTTTGATTACTGAGTTTTGCTTAAATTGTTAACTGCCATGTTCTGTTTTGTTGTTTGAGTCATACATAACAGAGGTTATGGTATGATATATTTCTCTAGGTTCACTTTTCTGAGTTTATTAAATTTAAAAACTTATTTACCCAAGTATTTGTGGTTATGTGGCTGTTGGCATTCACTCTTCCCCTTGTCATTGTTTCTTTCGCTCCTATTCAAAGTGACAGTACATTGCTAAGTTGACGAAGATTTTCTCTTTGAAATACTTTGTTAATTTTCGAGACATAACAATAATTTAATTTTCTCTTTGAAATACTTTGTTAATTTTCGAGACATAACAATAATTTAATTTTCTCTTATTTTAAAGGTCCCAAATAACAGATAAAATTATGTATGAAATTTTAATATTTCTCTTATGTGAGAATCTTCGTTCTTCATATTTACTTCTGGAGTCATGACAATCAATTCTGGTTACTGCAGGATAACACGTCAGCTACATGCTTTCTTCTTCATTGTCAAAATTTTATCGAATTAGTTCGGGTATATTTCTTTCAATGTTTATTTTTGTAATTATCGGAAGTCTGACCTACTTTATTCCTGTATTTCATTAGTACATATTCGTAAATGTGGATTTAGGTTGGTATTTTGATTGTTGATATGCACGAACCCATCCTTAAAAGGTAATTGTTAAGGAAGAAGAACCAAACATTCCATACTATTTAATGTGAGACATAGACATTCCATATGATGCTCGTCCCTGTCGCATGCCTCACATTTTGTTAATTAGTTAAGCTCACTGATATTTTTATCTGTCTTTTGCTGCTGAAAATGTCAAATTTATCCTTTTGATGGTCTATCTTTGATTCAAAATCCCTATAGGGTCATTACAGAAGTTGAGTAATTTATTAATATTTGTTTTATGGCTCTATGCGTTATTTAGGTTGGAGCTCTTGAGGAGGCAGTCAAATATGGAAGAATAGAATTGTCGAGTTTTTATGACTTGCCTGTCTTTAAGGATTTAGTTCAGGTGAAATATCTTACTAATATTGGAATTGTTACTGCTTCACAAATATCTGTTGTCGATTTCAAATTTCTTACGTTTTTTGCTTATTCAGTGCGCTCAGCCTGTAATAATTATATTGCACTACATTAGTTGGAGCAATCCTTAAACCTTAAACCTTAAACCATCTCATCTCTCCTTTGTTATTGGCTTTAAGCACTACTGAGGAATCTTAATTTGTGTGTATGTCATCTGTTTCCTGTTGCCTTTGGATTGTATTCCGTAGGACTGTGTTGCTTTGCTGGCATATGAACGGCCTCTAGAATCTTCCGTAGGCTATCTTCTAAAAGACTCGCAGCGTGAAGTTGTAGCTGACACAGTAAATGCCATGATTTTGTCCACAAATCCCAATATGAAAGAATCAAAACATTGCCTGCAGTCCTATCTGGAGAGGTTACTTAGACAGCTCACTGCTTGCTGCTTAGAGAGACGAGCACTGAATGGAGAACAGGGAGAAGCTTTCCAACTTCAGAGATTACTTAGCAGTAGTAGAAGAGGCTAGTGCGAGTGCCAAATGATATTATGTCTATTGATCTTGTGCTATTGTTCATATGTCTATCGATTTGACGCCGCTGTTCATATTGCCTCGGGATTTGTAACAATGCCAAGAGATCAAATTTCCCATATTTACTTGATGCATGCTTATTCATTTCTTTGGCAAGGGGGAGGGTTGAGGATGTTTGTAACCTCGTCATTAGTAAATTAAAACAATGAAAATGGGAAAAATGAACCAAGCGATGATTACGAATTGAAAAATTTGTTGACAGAAAGATTTTAGCTCGTTTGGATGGATGAACAAATGTGTATATACTATTGTAACGGAAATGACTTGTGGCATAAGGCCTTCCTAAATATTACTGTGAATTCGTGATCCAATGAAATATTTTGGAATTGATACTTTTGCGGTGTGTGTTGAATCTGGACCGTTCAGAAACATGAGAATGTAATTGTAGGGGAAGCATCGGTCATTTTTTAGAAAAAAAAAAAACATTTATACCTTGATAATATGCATTTAGTATATCGTCGTGGCAAAACTTTAAATATGATCGGAGAATAGTGTAAGTTTTTAACGTGGCAATGGGAATTAAACAAATTTAGTCAATTTCTTTTATCGTCAAATTTATTCTAATTTAAAACTTGGCACTACTTTACTATTAGGAATTTGCATGTTTACAATCCTTCAATATTTTAAATATTTAAAGTTAATACACAAATTAAGATTTTATTTGGATGAACTTTTGTACAACTATTTTTAGGACATGAAAATAAGAAAACAAAAAGCGAAATTAGTTTCTTTTATGTTAAAGTTAGGTTATATATAGTTTAAAATTGTAAGGTTTGAGTAGTTATTAACAATTAGTATTAGCATGAGAGAAATGTCAAGTGTTTTAATACTTTTTAAAATTTATTGAAATTATAAATTTGAATAAGCTTTTTATTTAATGATTTCGATTTTTTTATAATTTTATAGTTGAATTACATTTTAATAGATAAGTCCAAGGAATAGTTAAAACCAGAATGGGAAATTAGAGAATGAATTATATTGGAATTGATATGTGAGTGAATAGAATAAGAGAAGTTGAAGCAGAAAAGAAATGCTGTAATATATTTGATTGTGTTGTATAAAGATGTATAGAGGGTTATAGCTAAGCTAGTAGTAATATGGTTCTCTAAAGAAGACTACGTAAATGATACAGCATATGGAAAAAATAATGATAAAAACATCAATGGTGATGGCAGAGACTGCCTGATCACTAAGCTTCATATTCCTTCCACCGAGGCGGTCGACCATGTCGGGAACAGGTTCCCAGTTCCTGAGCTGTTGCTCCCGAGGATCCTCTAATTTCATTTTCATCTTCTCTGCGTGCCGGCTTGCAGCCTCTTGAGCAAGACTCCAATCATAAAATTTTCGACTCTCTTCATCGCTCAGAACGTTGTAAATCTCTCTCAGTTTCATGAATTTCTCCGACGCACTTTTCAGAGGGAGGGAAGTTGTGTCGGGATGATACTCCTTCGATAGTTTCCTATAAGCAACTTTGATTTCTTCTAAATCTGCATCGGGTGATACTCCTAAGAATCTGGTGAATGATGGCGCATGAGAAGGGTGATAAGAAAAAGTAGCAGAGTAGAAGGGAGGGACTCACTCGTAATGGGAGCCTAAAGAAGAGGTGAGGAGCAAATCTGAGAAGTCATCATCAGCGAACATGTTGCTAGATTTGGTGTTTTTATCTCTGTCTCCGCCTCCAATCCACCCTTCATCCTCGTTGTCCCAGTGGATTCTGGTGTCAACTCCAGGGGGGGCTCTCGGGGGTCTGCGAGAGCACTGCACCTGCAAATTACTGCCGCCTCTCCTGTTTCTCAAAATCCAGAACTTGCCCAATTCTACCTGCAGAGGAGCTCTGCATGTACACGCGGAAGCCATGGAAGAACACAACTGCAAAACCCTCATGCTCATTGCAGGCTACAATTCCTTTCTCCTTCTCACAATTATGAAATTAATAATACTTATCTCTCACTTCCCTTGTGGCCTTCCTTCTCTCCCATTTTCTGTGGTTCACATCTCTTCAAACTCCCAATGCCTTGTCATTTACCCATCTTCCAAATCAATATTATTTTATGCGAGAATAAGGATAATATTGTATAAAAAATGTCTTTCCGTTATATGTTAATATAGAAATGTTATGCTTAATATCTTGTATAGTTTTCTTAGTAGAATAAATATTAAAAAAATATTGTCATCACTAATTTAAAACTATGAAGAGAAATTAAAGAAATTAAACAAAAGTTGGTGGGAAGGAGAACCCCTACCTTTCCTTGTTATAGCCATGTTTCTGTCACAACCTTGGCGAATCTTGTGACCAAAAAAGTGGTAGTGATCCACGCATTTGCACAACTGAACTCATTTTCCCTTGCAAGAGCCAGCTTCTTCATCAAGGACAATCTGCCTGTCCCAACATCATTAGCAATAGCAACCCTTCCCCCATCATTCACACCCCTTTTCAAGCAACTCAGAAAAAATCATTACAGACAAAATTTATCTAACCATTACTGTTATAGATAGACGCAATGTAAAACGAATTATCGTTTCAAAATACAGATATTTCATGATGTCAAAGAATCTTGTGGTGTTTAATCCATCCTATATATTCCAATCTAACCAACACAAACCTCCTAAAAATGAAGAGAACAAACATCAGCAAATGTTCAACCAATTATGTACAATGGACTCTCTGCTCGATATGATACGCCACAAAATCAAAGACTTTGGTTTGAAAGCACATTTATCCCACAAGGAAGATGTTTTTTCCAGAGAAATAAACTCAGTTCATTTCTAGACCTATTCAACATGAATTCAGGCTAAACAGAGATTAAAGAGAATGTTTCTTTAAAACAGAGAGTTATGATCAACAGATCTAGACAATGGAAAGGATCATGAGAAAAATCAAGAGGAGAAGAAAAGAAAACAGATGTTAAAGTGTATCATCAGTGTGCAATGAGAAGGAGAAAAATAATCATCCACGAGTTCAAATGTCAAAGGCGATGACTGTGTTGGCATCCGATAAAGGCAGTCTCAAACACAAGATATTTCAGAATAACTAAGATTGCAGAACATATACGATCATCTAAATGAGAGAGGGACACAAGTGTTGAGAAAAAAGAGCAAAGAATTCTCTAGGAAAAAAGAGAGAAATATATCATTGTTTGTGTAACATGAATGAGGAGCAACGTAAATATTCCCAGACTCTCCAAAAAAGGATAACCTTACAGAGGAATTAATTGGAAAGAGAAAAGAGGCTAACCTGGTCTGTTGATCCTCCTCCGTCAATCCTTCCTTGGACATATCACAGCAAATAATTGTCCATGGGGCTAACTTACCGAATAAACTGTTTATGCTATCCAAAAAGTTGAGTTCGAAAGACACAATGTCATTTCTCACTTGGAACATGATATAAGCAGAGAAGAATGTGTACACAAATTCCATTGAAGTTATGTGGAACACTAGTGCAATGATTGAGGATGTAGATGTTCAGATATCAAGGCTGAAAGTTCTAAGAAATACAACCTAGCACAAACAGTCTTCTTGTGATGACATTTGGTTGATTAAAATCCCCAGCACCAACATATTTATGATTTTGGAAGAATAACTGCATTTAACTAACCCAGGAAATTCATTGACAAACAGTCTTTAGTTAGTGCTGTCAGATGCTTTAATGCTAGTGAAATTTCATCAAAACTAGGATGTGACATATCACCCGCAACAAATAGGTTTGTCTTTTGTCCCACTACAATCCAGCTACAGCCAGGCATTTTTTGGATATCTTTCTGTATCATTGTTCTCCTCAAAGATCTAGCTTCATCCCAAAGTCCTGATGCAGCATACATATTTGAAAGCAGTACATATGGAGAAGAATTTCTGGGTTCTAACTCGATAAGTTTCTTAGCCGCTCTCTGTCCCCTCTTTTCATCCCCATGTATTCTGCAAGCACCCAAGAAATTGGCCCAAATCATAGCATTGGGTTCAACTTCTAGTTTGTCAATGAACTCTTCAGCTTCCTTGAGAAAACCCCACCTACCAAGGAGATCAACCATGCAAGCGTAGTGATCCACTCTGGGCTCAATTCCATAATAGTTTAACATGATGTAAAAAATTTGACGACCCTCATAAACCCACCCTGCATGGCTACATGCAGTGAGCACTCCAAGGAATGTGACATCGTCAGGGGTAATGCATGATTGAACCATCTCATTAAAGACCTTCAGGGCGTTTTCTACATAACCATTTTTGGCAAATCCAACTATCATTGAGTTCCAAGAAATCACATCCTTTTTAATAGTCAATTCATCAAAAACTTGAACAGCACTTTTTACATCACCACATTTTGCATACATATCTACAAGGGCACTGCCGGTTAACTCATCTAAGTCAAAACCAGTATGGAAGATTAGAGAATGTATCTCTCTACCATCATGCAACGAGGATAAGAGAGCAGAAGCTCGAAGAACAGTAACAAAAGTTGCCTGGTCAGGTAAGATATCGTTGCCACGCATTTCTTGATACAAGTTTAAGGCCACATCACTGCACTCATTTTGAGTATGTCCTGAAATTAGAGCGGTCCACATTACAGTGCTTTTAAGGTTAGAAAACTCCGAGAAAAGAATGCTTGCATCCGCAAGCCTTTGTGAGTCCATATACATGCCCAACAAAGAGGTTCCTAAGAATTCGCTACCACATAAGATACCCCTCTTCACTATAACACAATGGATCTGCATGCCTAAAATTACCTTGGCAGAACCCTTACAAACATCTATGAGGCTTACAAATGTAATCTCAGATGGCTTCAGTCCCAGTATTTGCATCTCATGAAGAAGACTAATAGCTTCTTTTGTGTCTTTTGGAGCATATCCTGCAATCAGAGCATTAAAGGAGACTACACTCCGTTCAGGCATACTAGAATAAATTTTGCGTGCATCTTCAATGTCTCCGCACTTCGAATACATGTCAATAAGAGAACTTCCGGCAAAAAGGTTTGTTTCTAAACCCAACTTAACTGACAGGCAATGGAGCTGCCGTCCTACTTCTAGCACCTTAACATTTCCACATGCACTGAGTAGGCTGGCCAAAGATACCTCGTCAGGTACAAAGCCGTCTAAATTCATTCTCTGAAACAAACTGAAAGCACCAGCCTCCTCTTCCTCTTGCACATATCCAACAATAATGGCATTCCAGGAAATATGATCTCGGTATGTCATGAGCTCAAACTGCTTAGTGGCTTCCGCCAAAGTCCCAGCCTTGGCATACATATCTATCAATGCATTGTTGACAAATAAATTAGAGGTAAATCTTTTCTTGATGATAGTTGAATGCAACTGACGACCAATTTGTAAGTATTCAAAGGATGCACATGAGCTCAAAATGCTAGTGTAGGTAAATTCATCCAGGTTAACGCCACATATTGTCATATCGGAGAACAACTCCATGACATCACTTAAATAGCCATTCTGTGAATAAACTCCGAGCATGGTGTTCCAGACAATCATATTTTTGTTAGATATAGCATCAAATACTTGGCGGGCAGCATCCAGCATCGCACACTTGCCATACATATTGATCAAAGAACTTGCAACGTATATGCTGGAGTCGAAACCTTGCTTGATAGCCAAGGCATGAACTAGGAAGCCGTGATGGAGAGCGCCTAGGCTGGCAATTGCACTTAAAACACTTGCGATTGTGGATCTTGAGGATTTGACACCATGCTTACTCATTTGATGAAAGAAGGCAAGAGCCTCCTGATAATGGCCTCTCTTGGCATGACCAGAAATCATGACATTCCAGGCCACCACACTGCGGGTGGAGATGGGCATCTGTGCAAACAATTGGCACGCATCGTCCAGCTTTCCGAAAGAGATGTAAGCGTTTAAGACGGTGACAAGTGCCACAGGGTCTGGAATTGGAAAAGAAGCGGGAGAAGCAGTGGTGCGCATTTTGTCAAATATGTGGAGTGCCTGCTGAGGCAATCCGGCTTGAACATAACCAGAGATTAAGGCGGTCCAAGAAACAGGGTGGAGGTGAGGGGAGGGAGCAGCGTCAAATAGGGTGCGAGCAGAAGTGAGAGAGTGGGAATTGGCGTAGAGATGGATGAGTGCACCATGACAGAAGGAGGCAGATTGAAGACCCCTCTTAATTACGCAACAGTGAACTGCCCTCCCCAACTCAACATTGTGGAGCTTTGCACAGGCGGACAGAGTAATGGCGAAAGTGAACTGGTCAGGGGAATGGCCGGAGTTGAGGAAAGAAACAAAGCATCGAAGGACCCTTTGGGGAAATCCATGGTTGGAGTGCATGCGAAGAAGGGAATTCCAGGCACAGGCACTCCGACGCCCATCGTACCCTCTCCCTCTCACCACACGTCTCACTCCAACACCCACACGCATCAATCGATTCTATTCGATTCACGTTTTTAATCAAGGCCGAATACCAGACAACATTTCATCCTTTACTATTGTCTCATTTCCTTGCATCCACCATTTGCGAGCTACAGTAACTCACTTTTCTTTTACATGATTTGTAAATCAAATGATCTTTGTCTTTCTGTCACATATTATGATAATTAGAATGCAACTCATGTTACTATTAATCCCATGTTTCACCAGAGAACCAAGCATTTAGATATATTTTGTCTCAGTCCAACAAAGAGTTGCATGACATCTTCGCGCCTCCGATTCTCGTGGGATATCAAAATACCATGAGTAGTCCCACTTCGTAGCAGAAAAAAACACCACAAGTTTTGTTATATTAATTTTGCCAAGATGCTTCTACAACTAATTATTTAATGCTTCTGTCGTATTGTTTGTTTTTTCTTGAATTATATTCATTTGATACGGTTTTTATTTAATAAAATATTATATAATAATAAAGTAATAATTGATTTCAGTATCAAATAGTTGTACAGTTTCAATGCATCAACACCTCTTTCTGTTTTCCTCTTTTATCCTTTTTTTATCCGTTACAAGAAAAGTCCAGTCTACGCATGGATCTTTGCATTCACACTTTTAATTAAGGGAAAACAACATAGAACATTTCATTCATCAGAGTCTTTCCTTCGTCCCTAAATATCCAAAACGTTTGAAAATGTAAAACATTAGCAATTTAAAGACAATGCATTAGACCAATGTCTATATTATAAGGATCAAAACAAATAGAATAAAATTTTAAGAACTAAAACCTAAATATACTAAAGGTATAGGAACTAAAAACTACAGTTTTAGAGTGTGAACTAACCAAGGCAAACTATAGAGAAAGATGTGCTCAAATTAACAAATAAAAAAATCTAAGGCCTGACCAATGATAAGAAAACTGACGTCTTTTGTATAAGGATATACGAGTTAAAATAGTACAGAAACAATTGTTCAAATTATAAATGTCAAAATAATAACCATTCATATCCTCTGTACTTTTTCTTCCCCAGTTAACCATCTTGTAAGCCAACTCGGATCATCAGCAAAGAATTTACAAGATCTGGGAATGATCCCAAGGTCAGCACCAACTTGGTCATACTCCTTTAGAGCTGCTTCCATTTCTGCCGCAACGGTAGTATCATTAACAATTTCATATGAACTAGTGTTTAAAGCATCGGCGTAGTGTTGCTCCCTCTCAGAGTCATTTTGAAAAAGTTCCAAGGCAGGTCCCTGCATGCATGCCAAGGATAAAGGAGGTAAAAACTACATTTTGGCAGCAAACATGCATAAAACAAGGATAACACAAGACATCCTAATAGAGATGTTATTTTTTTATCTGCTTCACATATTTATTTCTTTACATATTTCTGGCATGTGAGTCAGACGTAGTGCAACTTTTTTTTGGGGGGCGGGGTAAATTTTTTTCAAATACAAACTGAAAGGGAATTCTTAGAAAACTTTTCGTGTGTGTGCCAGAACATCGTACAATAACTTCACCGAAATAGGTTGGTCAGTTACAATATTTTTTTTACCCACCAACACAATGGTTTTCCCCAAATATGATAAAAGATATTTTGAATAAACTTTCCTATAAACATTTCTAGAAAAGGAAAAAAAGAAGAAAAATAAATATTTTATAAGTTAAAAATTAACTTACACAATATAATTTAAAAAAGGTTTTTCTCATTAATAAAGATTATTTATAACTTATAAATCAGTTTTAACTAATGAAGAAATTTATTTTATTTTTTCTTATTTATTACTTTTATAGGTATTTACCTATAAATTTGTCTAAATATACACAAAGACAACTAATGGAAACACAAGCGGGCCAGTCAATGTAAAGAGAAAAAAGTAAAGGGATGAGCACCTCAAGTGCTAAATGACACCCAGTGAGAGAAAAAATATTAATATTTATAGATGATATGATGTCATTGGAAGAGAGATACAGAGAAATTATAGATGTCTATTAGGTTTTTAAAAATAAAGGATGTACTTGTATGATTATTCAACTGAGAATAGGAATTCTGTTTGAGAAGCAGTGGAGACCACAAACACAATGGACAATGGACAGCTGCCGTTAGAGCATTTGTAACGAAAATGCATGGAACCATGCAAAGGTGCGGGCTAGTATGAAGGGGTGAGAGGGGGATGTTGAAGGGAGTGTCATCATATTTAAGTGTTCTGGGTGACGGTTGCCATTGGGCGGTGTAATATCTCTTCTCCGAGATGTATTCTCTCTTTTAAAGTTTCCACAATTTTTTCGTTTTTTCCACTGTAATCAAGGCTCAACTCTCCGTGTTCTCTATCATTTGAATAGAAGTTTCATTTCTTATTAGAAACATATCATTCCAATTAACCCAGCATGTACTTAAACTAAAGGACAGATCTGTACCCCTGCTACAGCGGTTTGTTTGAAGCAAGCACTGGTAAGCGTTTCATACCATAAGTCCAGATACAAAGTACTAGTTGTGTGGCCATGTTTATATATCTCACTGTTAAAGTACACACCTGACAGAGCTCGGCATAATGTTTATATATCTCACTGCTTTCATCTTGATCACCGAGGAGACTACCTCCATACCAGCCATTCGCCTCATTTGCTGAGGTCATTGCAAGGTACCTACCAGATTAAGTACAAAAAGAGCATCATAAGTAAACTGAACAAACTAAATGCATCGAATGAGAACAAAGAATGTGGGACTGTCTACAGTGTTAATATGCCCCTGAAGAGACAAAACTGGATTCCCAACCAATGAAGAATAGTTAGTGATGATTTCTGGTTGTTTTGAATACAGTAGATCCTACACTTAAAATATTAAGAGCACTAGCTCAACTTAACGGATCAAATTCAAATGCACCAAGCTTGTTCTGTTAATCAGCATTGCAGCTATGTCTAGAGCTAAAAAATTACAATGCACAATGTAAACATACAAATGGGTTTGTAGTGACCTACACAGCAAACGTTAGCCAACAGAAAAATAATCAAAACGGGAAACAGATCATCAAAGGAAAAATGGAAGGTGCAATAAAGTCACAAAAGCATAATCACCATTTTAGATACATACCTTTGGAAAACGTCCTCTTCATTCATATCATTGCCAGAGGAAAGCCAATTCAAGTCACAAAATCCATTAGCATGAGATCCTTCATCGTCAGTTTCATGAGAAGCTACTTTTGCAGTAGAGGAACCCTCTTCATACTTTCTCTGTCCGAAAAGCCAATTCGGGCTTTTGAGCTGTATCTCACTGGGGATCAATACACAATCATTTACTCAACAAAATCACCTCAAGTTACTTAGATCACAGAATAGCTTTTGCATCTCGCACTAGTCAGAAATTCTACCCACTATTTCCCATACAAAATGATAATGTACATGGTTAGGGTGGAAGGAGTGGCTGACATGGGAACTAAGTTTAAATAAAGAATTTACATTCATCTAGAAATGAAGGTTGCAATCTTACAGTAAAGAGAGATTCTTTCTACCAATCAATCTACCAAAATTATCAAGCTGATTAATGGCTTACTTCTATTAGATGTTTTTCAGTATCAGAGGGAGTTGAGCAAAAGGAATCCAACTTTTTGCTGTTTGTGTTAGTTAGAATATGAACTAGACATGCTGTGAATTATTCATAATCACAAAATGTAATGGGCATTCATAAAGTAATCAAAGAAAACTATCCAGTACACAATTAGAGTCCTGAGCATTGACAGAAAATTAGTTGGAAGACAGAAGCTAAAAGCACAGGACAGTATGGCATGCGGACCAATTATGTCAGAGACCCAAAACGTAGAAGAATAAACAGGAAAAATGAGAGAATATATGGATTATTTCCAAAATGAAACAGAAAAATACACCAGGATGGTGATTCCTACTGCCGCATCCTCCAGACAAGTTAGCACCTCCAAGCCATAACAAAATTCCACGATATCTTTTTGTATCCAGCCTCCCCATTCTCCACCCCCGTATATTTCCACTACTTCTCTCACTTCTTAACTAATTTTGTTACACCCTTGGCCACCTTAGCGTTTCTCTTCACACCCTTGTTTCTCCTCTCATACACTCTCCAAATATTGGGCCTCGTTTCAAAGTGTAAGCCCACATTTCCAGTCCTAAAAATTATTTTGAAATAATAATTGAAATGATAAAACTCAGTGAAGCAAGTACTAGGAAGCAGGAAGAGAAAAAAACCCGTTACTGTTGTCTTAAAACAATAAGAACCAAGATACAGGATCTGGTCTTAAATGGAATGCAAGACAATTTCTAATATTTAAATGTGCACGTCAGTTACTGTTGTCTTAAAAAGAATAAGAACAAAGCTACAGGATGTGGTTTTAAATGGAATGGCAAGAAATTCTCCAATATATACATATGCACATCAGAAACTCACGAGAAAAGGCAGCAGGCTATCAAAAGTACAATAAACGAGAAATCAAATCATTAAATAGCAACTCAGAATAAGAGAAATTACGCTGCATCAGGTGCCACTCCACTGTTTCCAGAACTCCCACCTGGTCTCTGATCAGGTTCAGAGCATAGTCTTACATTTTTAATTGTACTACAGGTCTTCTCAATTAACTTGTCAAATGATGTCAACTTTATCCGAAAGAAGTCTTCTCTGCAAGCCGGTATAGGGGTGAATATTATTCCATCTGTTCCAGAAGGCTTGGAATTCGGTTCAGAACTGAAAAATTCAGGAATAAAATCAGAACTGATAGGAAAAATAAACAAAAGAAACTGTATTTTACATACAAAAAAAATGAAATAGCTCATAGAAGCATGTCAGTGATGCATTTTAATTTTAGCCATTTTAACTAGGATGACTCACCACTTCTCAGGAATTAGATCATCCCCAATCCCAGATACATGGAGATAATAATCTGAATCCAGCTCCCAGAGAGCAGGTTTCCCTTCATGTGGTTGGAAGTAACCTAAAAATCTGGCAAAAGAACAATGTCTTATATATTTAAAATATTAACTATTTATTCAAGACTAGATTAATCAAGGGACAGAAGAATAATACAAGTTTATTGCATCTTGTTTTTCACCATCTGTGTAAGCATTGCTATAGTATCGTTTTATGGACTTCAAAAACTCTCTTGATTGTGTTGTTGCTTTCCACTTTCCCTGCCTCTCTGGAAACACCTGTCATTCACCAAAATATATACACATAGATTACAACAAACAGCAGAAGAAGATGCAGATAAGCAGATTAGATATTGTCAAGCAGATTTCATAAATTTAGAATCTCATAAAATATGTCATACGGTATTGTGAGCTGCTGAACCACCATACTGCTGGGCAAGAGCATCCCCCATGCTTTGATACATATCCATTAGAGCTGCAGCAATACTACTATCAGGATCCACTTTTGGCACATCAGTCAAACCCATCGCATGGAGCTGGCGTCCTAAAGCTTGAAGACCATATGCATACTGGGCAACATTTGTACGGTCCAAGCAGTCAATGCAGTTGGTACGGAGAACTCCACTCTGAAAATGTGGTGCGTCACTACTAAAATTATCTCTTTTATTCTGATGGTTTGAGTCAGTCTCTCTGTCTCGGTTAACCACAGAATTTATAATTTCATTACTGTTCCCAATCCTCACAATATCACCTGAACTAGCTCTAAGATCTCTCATTGAAGTATCCCTATAAAAATAAAGAATTAGTTGAAAATATAAATAGAACTTCCATTCTCTAAAACAACATTTTGCACTTTAACAGTTACGATAAAATAAAACTGCTTTAGCATTCTGTTGGCCCATCAGCCAATACACAGACAAACCCATCCAAAGATTAGTATCCTTAGTAATAGGTTTGATCTGTTAGTTCTTAGGTTCCGTTTGTTATTTGTTTTACACTAAAAAGGGCCGAGCCCTGTACCGCACTTGGTGGATGCCTATTTATGTTGTATTGCTCCTGATGTAAGTAATGAAGAACGAAAAGCATTTAGTTAGGTGAAGACACAAAAGTTTTGCATAACATCTCTAACACAACCCTCAAGCAAAAGGCTTTTTGTACTTGAAGCACAAACAATGCCCATGACAAACTACGGTGTCTTGAAATTCAACTTCCTTTTGTTTAAAGAATAAGAATGACAAAGATAAAATTCTAAAATACTAGACCACAGAGACTCTAATTACTAATCTCAGAAACTTAAGTTAGATGAAGACAAATAATTTTATAATACATCTCTTTAACATTTTCAATTTTTTCCATTAGAGCCTCTTCAGGTGCTGTTGCCACCACAAGTGCTGTTACCTTAACATCATCAAATTATTTCTTCTTTTTAATATACGGTAACAATAGAATGTGTTTATCTAATGGAACCCAGGCTTAAAGGCCCTTATTGGAGAGATAACATAGATATATGACTACTGGTATAATGCTATTATTTCTTGGGTGGCATACTACTAGGCCTAGCCTTCCATTGTTATTGGAAATCATCATTATTCATTACAGATTAAGTCAACTTTTCCTCAATCATCCAAAACTAAAGAGAAACAAACAAAAAAGCAAAGACATAACCGGAAGCAATCTTCCTCCTTAAAGTCCAAAAATATATAATACAGGAAAGTTTAAGAAGCATAAGATCAAAAGCTTAAGAAGTGTAAGATCAAAGCAAGAAAAGAAAGTATATGAATTTATTCAATAATTTCATGATTTTCGTCAAGACTTCTAGTTCTACATCTCTTAATTCGGGAAAGAGCATATATTAACAGTGAGGGCGCTAAAGCAGCAGGTGTTCAAACCTCATAGCAGAAGTATGAGGGGCAAAAGGTAACAGGACCCCGCATTTTCTTTTTCATATTTTTGCTATTATTTGGAAAACGAAAGGGCTTGATTAGACAAATACCGTTTAGCAAAAAATGTAATTCCATGTTAAGAGTTACAAATAAATAAATATATAAATATATATATATATATATATATATATATATATATATGTGAAAAAACAAGAAAAACAATGTATTGAATGTCAAGTAACAATTTCAATGATAGATCATACCTCCCTGTGCTTGTTCGATTGCTTTTGTTGGCCCTCTTTATTATACTGGGTTTACCACTGTAGTAAAAACCAGTTAAATCAAGCGCTTCACTTGCTACAGCTCCTAAAACTGCCAAAACATTGGCAGACTTGCTTTGAAAATGGCAAAGAAGAATAGAGAATAGTCACATATAAGTTTGAAACACAGGAAAAGGAAAAGACCACTACTTACTGTGAGACTAAAAGATAAAGCAAAGTGGGCTTACCTCTTCGCAAATTTGTGAAAGTCCCAGTGAATAAATCTAAGATGGTTCTCTACCGGTAGAATTTGGTTCAGATATCCAACAGCACTTGCAAATTCACGCCTCAGCATCATTTCTCGAGGCCTTTTCTCAACTGTCTGCATTTCATCAGTTAAATGAGCTACAATAAACTACAAATTATTTTCTATTTTACAAAAGAAGCAATTCATCAATGCAAAAGGAGTCACAGCTAAAGACTGTAGGGAAAAATATTCTAGCATGCTTGATACTGTTGGCAGTGTGTCAGCCTTTTCTTCTACATCTTTATTCATTTGCAATTTGCCTTCATGATTACATATGATAAATGAAAAAGACTTGCTAGATTGAAATTCAAATTTAAAATGGGAAGTCATTTGGTAGAAGCATGGAACATGGACACAAATCAATTTTCTCTACAAGAACAAGGATGCAAATAGAAGTCGGGTCCCTTGCTAAAAGAAAAAAGGAATTAACATGTACATAGATATTTACTAACTTTTTCAGCACTAACTAACTATTTTTATTTGACAAATTACCTTAATCAAATTCAGAACAATAATTGGGTTTCCGTATCTTTTAGCAAGGTCTTCAAAATGCAATTTAGTTGCTTGGTATGTCGGATCATACCTCTGCACTGGAAGTCAAAATGAAAAAAAAGAAAACAACAAAAGAGAACTTCCAGCATTATAGTTTATAACAGCAAAAAATTGAATAATGAACAGGATAAATATTAATCTCAACTATTTCGTACAAATTATGTCAGGCTTAGGGCTAAATCTTGATGCTTCTTGAGACCAAAAAAGTGGTATTGATCCACGCATTTGCACAACAGAACTCATTTTTCCCTTGCAAGAGCCAGCTTCTTCATCAAGGACAATCTGCTCTGTCTCAACATCATTAGCAACCCTCCCCCGATCGTTCACACCCCTTTTCAAGTAACTGCAGACAGAAAAAATTCATTACAGAGAAAATTAATTTAACCATTAATGTTATAGCCAGACAGACACAATGTAAAACCAAATATCAATTCAAAATATAGATAGATAATTCATGATATGAAAGAATATTGCCATGTTTAATCCATATATATTCCAATCAGACCAACACAAGTCTCCTAAAAATGAAGTGCACCAGCATCAGCAAATGTTGAACCAATCGTGTACAGTGGACTCTGCTCTAAATATAATAACCACAAAATAAAAAACTTTGGCTTGGGAACCAATGTAAAATCTAAAATCAACTATCTTACATAATAGAACATTTGTGAGCAATTAAAATATAGGGAAAATTATTTAAAAGAGTAGAAGTTTCCCTTCAAAAACAATAATGATAGATAAGTCTAGGAAAAACAAAAGTCGTTACATAATAAAAATAAGGTAATGGTACTAATCAATCCATGAAATTGCACCAAACAAAGCAAAGCCGGTAATTAGTCAAATATACAACATACATATGACTATTATCATAACATCACAGATTAACAATTGCAAAAACATATTTCACCATGCTCAAAAAAGAGAACTTAATAGAGGAATAATAAGCTGAGTTAGGCTAGAATCACAATAAAATGCTCCCAAATCTACCTAACAATTTTAAGACTTGATGCATAAGGACAAGATCATGATCTTAAATTCTTAGAATGTGTAAAGCTACACCTCTTTTGCAAGTGCAGACCAATGAGAAGTTAGGTGAACAAGTTGGAAACAGCAGGCTACTCAAAAACACAGGCTACCAAAAATATATTCACAAAAACACAGAATCCTTATCTAATTTAAAATTATCATAGTGATTCATGGCATCTGAATCAATTGTAAAGTAAGAAAAGATGAATACAATATCAAAAGAAGAGCTTACCGTGTCCCGGCAAAATGTCTAGATCGTCTAGAAATCAGGGAAACACTGAAGTCCCTTCCAAAAATTGATAGACGAATCTGCAATTTTTTAAATCTCAAATCGGATTATACAATAACAACTGTTGAAAATAATTAACCTAATGGACTGGACAGCAAAATAACATAAAAAAAAGTGGGTAAAGGCAATGGAGGATAACTACGATTCAAATAAACCCACACCCGCACATATTGTTTGAACCTTTCTGATTTTGAAAAAAAATCTCCACATTGAACCAGACACAGGTATGGGTATAGGTAATATCTGATCTTAAATCAAATACAGCGATGGGGAAGGGTATGTGCATATTGGTCTCGTCCCCGTCCCATACCCATTTTAAATTACTAAAACACCTTTAGTTTATTAGGTAAGCTTAAAAACTTATTTTCAATGTTCTCTTTAGTGCTTTGTTTTGTTTCATTTGAAGAATTCTTCTTTCACTACATAATCTTACATTCTCTCTCTTAACCATTCAACTCATTTGATATTCACTAAGTTCACTTAGATCTCCGAGGTATTTTCCTCTCATCACAACCTTTAAGTTAAAATTGTTTTCCTTTGTGCGATTTCGTTCAAATGATGTACTACATTTAGGAAACATAAACCACAATTTCATCAAATTAAATCATTTCTAAGACACATTTGATAATTTATGCTCCTATTTAATATTTTTATTTGTTGTTCTTTTATTGTCACCTGAAAATATTCAAATATCAATTCCAAGTGCTTAATTGTATAAACCCTTAGTTTATTAGGTAACCTAAACACTTATATCTTTTCTCTTTAGTTCATAGTTTTGTTTCATTTTAAGAACTCTTCTTTTACTACATAATTCTCCCTTCTTTTTCTCAGCTATTCAACTCATTTAATATCTATCAAGTTTTACTACAGGATCAGGTACCGACGCAGATACGAGTATACCTGCTACTCCATGAAGATAGGGATGAGACACAAGTTTTATACACGACAGGGATGGGTATAGTCAAACCCGCATCCACCCCATTGTCGCCCCTAAGCATAATTGTATGTATTAATTCTAAATATGAATATGCAGAAACTACATAATCATGTGCACCAATTATATTTCCAAAAGGCAACAAATTATTGAAATAAAACACTCAAACAGCTCTACTGAGCCACAGAAGATCATTTCAATCAAACACCATGATTGAATGAAGTCAATGAACTAAGTTTCACAACAGTTGCTGCATTATTGATGATTTCCCTTTCTTTTTTACTTTGCTCGTTTTGAAACATTTATTATAGTAGTACTTACTCTATTTATTTCTAATGGAATTCATATTTGAATCTAAAATTAAAATTTCTCTTATTGGTATGAAAGTGGATACAAAATGGATTTACAGGAAAACACCATAATGGAATCTAAATACCAAATCATGTTATGAATTGAATGACAAGACAAACAGTCAAGAAAGTCAAGGGCCTCTTGGTTCCTTTCTTTGTGTTTTACTAATTGAAAACTACTCATAAGAAATGACTTCAAAATGGTTTTGAAAACCATTATTTCTTAAAAATATATTACCGTGAATTACTTTAAAAGTAAGTTTTAAAGCAACAAAACATGTTTGGATAACAAGTTTTATGACAATTCTCATTTCTTCCAATTACCACCACCCAGGTGCCTGTCTCATCAACCAATAAAAGATACTGTTTTCATCCCTCACTGTTATCCCAGCACTTGGCAGTCATTATTGCATTAAGTTAAAAAAAAGTACAGGAACCAGAAATTCTGTCAAATTGATCCATACAGAAACAAGCTTTTACCAGGCCATTATCATATGATTAAGCAGTAAGCCAAGCCATTGAATGCAAAAATAATTCAATGGTGGGGTGGTCGATATAGGCTTTAAGATACTGATGAATGAACAAACCTGCAAAAGAAATAGAAGAATTGGAGGCAAGGACTATAGTGTATCTGCCAAGCTCATTCTCATCGAAGTGATCAAGCCAACACATGGAGAATGAAGCCAAATTGCCACTGGAAATTTACCAAACTACCATTGATTGAACTTCTTAATTACAACATGCCACTAGGTATAGGTTGGAAAAAATTGAAGACAAAAAACTGTTCTTGGTTTGCTAATTTTAAAATGTGCATCTTGTTCTCTTGTTTCTTAAAACTATACCTGGTAAACAACAATTGTAAAGACTTTCTTTATTCCTTTTGAGATTGTATATGCTGTTTTGTATAAAAGTTTTATGGCAATCAGATTCCAAACAGACAAAAAAATATCTCTGCTCCAGAGCTTCTCTCTCATTAAGATTAATAAGTTATAATTTTTTTTTCAACAACATATATTCTTACTTTTTGGACTTTTATTGTTTAAAAAAAATTACTTTAGAGATTTCATCTTCTGTTTTATCTTTGTAAGTAAAGCAATTTTGATGGTTTGTTGAAAGTGTGAGATAAAACAATTAAAATTAGGTCAAGAAAGAAGATTTGATCAAGCAACATCATCGAAGATTTGCTTTAAGACACAAATTTTCTCGATTAAGCCATTACAATCCTAGGAGAAGATATGAAGAATGAGTTTTGTTTGAGTAAGTTCTTTTGCTCGCTTAAACGAAGTTACCTTGTACTCGCTTAAGTGAGGCTTGTCAATCGCTTAAAGGTAATGAGATGAGTAGCTCACTTAAGCTAGGCAAAATGCTTGTTTAAGCAAGTGAAGAAAACAACTCGCTTAAGCAAGAGAAGATAAGAAAGACCATTAGTATATCTTATTGGGTCCATTAGAACTCTTATTGATAAAGACCTAAAAGAGAGGTTCTACATAAATTTTGATAGGCAAAATAGATCTAAATTCTTATAGCAATGGCTGGAAAGCATCTCTCCAAGCATTCATCACAGTTCAACTTTCAATAATAAAAAATTGCAAGTTGGATGTAACGAGACACAAACTCATGAAACACTTCATTAGAATTTATCAAAGCAATAACCTACCTAGTCAATATTATGAATATGTGTGTGTGTGTGTGTGTGTATGTGTATAAAGGAAGAACACAAATGCTCGTTTGTTTCCCAAGTGGTGTAAAACCATGTTTCTTGTTAGTCAGGCCTTATAACAAGCAAGAAAGACCTTAGTGATCCTTCCACGAATTTTTTATTATGTTTTCACGAGATGAAGAGCAGGCCCATAGAACAATCCATGCAAGCAGAACCTTTGTATAAAGCCTCCAATTATTGAGGGCCTCTAGATTTTAAAAACCCACAAATTTGTACTACCCTGTTATTTCTTTTTGCCTCCTAGATACAAAGGGGTCCAATTTTCATGCCTCCAAAAACTTTAAGACAGCCTCGATAAAGAGCAAAATTGTTTCGTGCATTTTCAATGCTGACTTGAGTGAAACACTCACCTGACGCATTTTAATTGAGGAAAACAAATTATAAGTGGTGTTTATTTCAATGAGTCAATAGTCATGATTATTAATTTCTATAGAAAGAAATTTGGGGCCAATACTTCTAAAAATTTTATCTTGCTGAGGCGATATATTTCTTTTTATATTTCTAAAATCATAAATGTATTTATTCTCCTTTTCATTTTTCTTGTTTGAGGACAAGCAAATTCTAAGTTTGGGATGTTCCTACCTTTTTTTGTGAGTATTGAAGCTAACCACGTGTTCTATCCCGAGTTCCAATAATAGTGAAGTTCATACATTTTTCATCTTGCTCTACTAGCAGGAATTCTATACATAATTGTAATTTTACCATGGATCTTTAATGAAAATGCATGCCTCAACTAAGAGCAAGTAGGCTTTCATTTAACAAGCAACGAACTATCATGAAGATAGAGGGCAGAAAGGAAGCAACGTACCTGCCTAAAATGTCCATGAACTAAAGCTATAGTCCAAATAGTGTTATTGCATCTTGACCTGATTGCTTGTGTCAAATATGCATTCCAAACAAATATATTATCGTAGGACATCCCTCCGTCTTCGCTAGGAGAAACGTTCTTTTGCAGACTTTGCATTATAGGGTAAGTGTAACTATAGAAAAAATCCTTGGTCAAATCGACACTAGACAAAAGCTTTTTGTACCTGTAGTAAGAAGAGGTGATGGTAAGAAACTGATGTTGTTAGATGTGGCAAACGTTGTGGAACAGTAATCTACCTGAGCTCAGTCTTAGAATGAGCTAAATCAGATTGGATTGAAACATGCGGAATGGTTATCAATTGGCTCTCCTTGATGCTATAGATTGCATGGCCACAAATAGAACCAATCTGTCTACGCTTAGTAACGAGAATCAAGTAGTAAGACTCGAGAAACTTGATGCAGCCTGGAAACGATGGAGGAATTGATTAAGATATAGATAGTATACATGTACATACACAGGATCAGAGAGAAAGAGAGACAGGTACTAACCAGCAATTCCAAAAACCTTAGCGACGAAAGTGAGGCCGCCAGTGGCCCTGTTACCCTCAGCAATCCGCTGGAGCAAGCTCTTGATCTCCTGGGGCGAATACAGGACGGGGTCTTGGCTGATATTAAGATCCGACGGCTCTGATCGATCGATTTTCAACACTCGGAAGAACCTCTTGTTCCGATCACTTCCGATCAGGTAGAACCTCTGCGGTTGCAATTCCATACTCGGTTAATTTAATCAGTTGTGTAAAACATTACTGCGTGACGAATGAATGGATAATTACCGCTCTGGTTTCGTAGAGTCTGAACTTCTCGAGGGCGTAAGAGTCAGGATCCAGTTCGGGATCGTTGGAAGGGTGAACCTTTGCAGAGGCAGAGACAGTGGTTGATCCCGATTTTGCCATCTCCTCTCTTCTATCGTCTTCTATTCTCTATCTATTCCAATCCCAATTCCCATTCTCCCACCAATTCATCTTTCTCCTTTCAACTTTAAATCCCATTCCTGCGGATTATCCCAAATAATCCTAAATAATTACAACAATAATAAATAATTGTATATTTTTATACATGGTGTTAACTAGAATTTGTAGAATTCCTGATCTGTTAAAATCTAATAATATTTACTGGAAGATTGTTTAATTCCAGATATTAACACAGTGCATTATTTTTAATGTTCTATATTTTATGCATAGTCATCCAAATATATTTTACTCAGTAAATATTAATTAATTATCGTTGCAGATACTAACTGACTGACCATTTAAACATTTTCTATCAAATTATGATTTAAAATTAAAAAAGTTTGTAAAAAATATATAAATAATATATACTTTATCAAACTTTAACTTATTTATCATAAATAAAAATTGTAGATTTTTGTCAAAGTAAATAATAAATGTTTAGTATATTTTGATTAGTGGTTTCTTATTTGACATTGTATTATTAATTATCCGGAAGATGTTGGAAAAAAACATTGGATTTGGGAGGAGTGTGAGAGGGAAGAGGGAACCCAACTCAACTCCAATCTTTGGCTGATGGAGTCTCTTTCTCGGAGTCACAGATACAGGCACAGGCGGCGCAGGCACCGGTAATCAAATCAATTAGTCCTTTTTCTGTTTCAGGCAACCTTCGTCGTTCTGTCTTTTTTCTTTATCATCCCCTAACCCTATGCCCCAATTTGTAAATTTTCTGCTTTTCCCTCGCTTCCGCGCACTCAAAACCCTTCCTTTCTCCACCCACCGAATGGGCATGGCCGATACCCTCTGTAGCCATCTCCACCAAAGCAATGGCAGTGTTGAGAACTCATTGTCCAAGGTTAAGCCTAAACTCGACTCTCAATGTGTCATCCAAGTCCTCAACTCCTGTCATCCCAAGCAACTTGTATTGGGTGTCAGATTTTTCGTTTGGGCTGGATTTCAATCTGGCTACAGGCACAGTGCTTACACCTACAGCAAAGCTTGCAAATTGCTAGGGATTCAACAAAATCCCCAAATTATTCGTGATGTAGTCCTGTCTTATGAGGCTGAAGGGTGTTTAGTCACTGTCAACATGTTCAGGGAAGTTCTGAAGCTGTGCAAAGAAGCTCAGCTAGCCGACGTGGCATTGTGGGTGTTGAGGAAGATGGAGCAGAGTTTCAACATCCGTGCTGACACTGTGATGTATAATGTGGTAATTAGGCTGTGTTGCAAGAATGGCGACATTGAAACGGCTGAGAAGTTGACGGAGGAGATGAGTTTGAATGGTCTTTATCCTGATTTTATTACGTACATGGCAATAGTGGAGGGATTCTGTAATGCGGGTCGACCAGAGCATGCTTATTCTGTGCTTAAGGTTATGAGAGTACATAGATGTTCGCCCAATTTGGTCCTTTTATCAGCCATTTTAGACGGCTTGTGTAGGTCTGGATCTATGAAAATGGCATTGGAGTTGTTGGATGAAATGGAGAAAGGTGGGGATTGTAGTCCAAATGTTGTTACTTATACATCTGTGATTCAAAGTTTCTGTAAGAGAGGTCAGTGGGCGGAAGCATTGGATATTCTGGATAGAATGAAAGCTTTTGGGTGCCATGCAAATCATGTTACCGTTTTTACTTTGGTTGATAGCCTTTGTGTTGAGGGTCGTGTGGGAGAAGCTTACAAGTTGATTGATAAGTTTGTGGTGGAACATGGTGTTTCTTATGGTGATTGTTGCAGTTCACTTGTGATTTCTTTGATAAGGACTAGAAAGCTGGACGAAGCAGAGAAGCTCTTCATGGAAATGCTTTCTGGTGATGTCAGACCTGATAATTTGGCATCTAGCCTTTTGCTGAAGGAGCTCTGTATGAAGGACCAGGTATTGGATGGCTTCTACTTGCTTGAAGCAATTGAGAATAAGGGATGTTTGTCTGCTATTGACTGTGATATTTATTCTACTCTTTTAGTTGGCCTTTGTCGAAGAAACCACCTGACAGAGGCCACAAAGCTGGCCAATATAATGCTTAAGAAATCAGTTCCGCTGCAGCCTCCGTACAAAGATGGTGCAATTGATATCCTAATAAAATCTGGAGAAAAAGATCTTGTGAACCAGTTGACTGGCATTCGTAAGGGATTTTGATGATAAAATGCTTTATGAAGGAGGTCACGTCCATCGTTTCTCTGCTGCATCTGGTCATAAGTTTGCATTGTATAACAGCAACAGTAAGAATTGGTTTCTGTGATGTAATCTCCTGATACTTTATTCATTTCTCCCCCTTGTAGGAGACAGTGTATTTTTGAGAAACAGTATGCGCGTCTTTATCTGTGTTTGCTAAACCCATTCTCCTTGTAGATTCCTGTTAATATCGATAAATTGTTAACCCATTTTCCTTAGACAAATTAGTGAAACTTCTTTTCTTTGATGTACACAATAAAACTCAAAAATAAAGCTGTTGAAATGTATTTGCCATTTTTTCTTCTGTATTTGATTCTGATTGATGCCATGTTTCAGGCCTACTAACATACCATTTCATGATTAGTTTTCTTATCCTTTGACGTTTGAATCTAAGAGTGTGTAAAAGCTATTAGCAAGGGTTGCTAATCCAATTTCCCCACCCAATTAATGAAGGGAACAACGAGAATTTGCTTTATCTGTTGGGGATGCAAAGTGTTTGTCAAAATTTTGGTCAGTAAGAGCAAAAGTTAATAGAAATACAAATGTGTTGAGTTGAGAGTCGTAAAAAAGTATATTTTATGCTGCAATCAATGTACAACATAACTGCTTGATATTAGCAAAGATTGCTAATCCAATTTCCCCACCCAATTGATCGATTGGAAGACCAGGATTTGTTTGATCTGTTGGGGATGCAAAGTATTGTTTGTCAAAATTATGGTCAGGGTGAGCGAAAGCTGTTATGTTGAGAGTTGTACAAAAATATATTTCAGGCTGCAATCAATGTGCAACATAACTGCTTGATATTGTAAAGAATTAATGAAAACTCAGTTTTGGTCAGCAATGTTGTTTTGATTCACAGCTTTATGACATCTTTAATTTTGTGGAAATGAAAGATGCACCAGAAAAGCATTTTGTGTATTATTTTCTTAAAGAACAGTTTCTAATTTCAATACAAGACCTGAAATTATCAAACTTTCATTATTGAAACACTATAGCATAGTACTAAAGGTGAAAAAAAAATAACATTCTAGTTTTAATATCATAATATTCTTTATTTATTTGTAACTTCTTGAATCCTATGTAATGCAAATTATAATTCTTCATATAGCATGGCTTGCTTTCATAAGTTTTATGTTAAATTGAAAACCTAAAATATATAACTTGTGTACGTAATTGAGTTTAAGAAAAGGGATTCGCACGCAAACTATAATTGAATTGCAAATTTTAACTAGTGATCATAGATTTAGTTTATTTAAAACAAATAAATTACTAAGATTAGGTAATAAGTTAGTGGGAAAAGTAGGAAGTGAACTATTGGAATAATGAAATTGAGATAACCTGCCTAGTTAGAACCACTGACCCCATTAACGTTCTAAATCCATATAAATTAGAAATTAACTTGTAATTTCTAATTTAAAGATGATTATAGTCAACGAAGCATGTTACTGAAATGAAGACCACCAACATATTGACTGCATTCTAGATATTTTTCATTTATAATATATAACCTTGGTTATCTTGGGCTTCAGTTTGACAAAATTTCTGGTTCTATTTTGCAAACTCAATTATGAATTCTAATTATTTATTGACCCCTTGCATTTTCAGTAAATCATAACAAACCCAACTCAAATTTGACACTTTATCCATTAGTCTATATTTTTCTAGATACAAACTAATATTCTATTAGAATTATAGACTATCTAACACTTTCAAATCATCTGATACAATTTGTAGTTGTATGAGTTATATTCAAACCATAACACTCCTATATGAAAACTATTAAAGGTTAAAAAAAAAAAAAACAATCGTTCAATCAACTATCGTCTATTGTCTTTTGTCATAATTTATCGTCTCTAACGTATGAAGTCTTAGTTTATCATCTATCACGTCCTAATATATAATATCTATTATTTGGACTATGACAAATTAGAATAAAGAGATTTAATGAGAAATAACTTTGTAAAGAGTAAAGAACTTATCTTTTTGAGAGATATTTTTCAAAAGATAAATATCATTGAACAATTAATGCTAAAGATAATTTAATGCTAAAGATAAAGAAAAACTAAGTGGATTTCACTTCTTATTATTTACTATTACAACATCAACTTTTATTTCACTACTTACAAGTCATTCAAAGCAAAGCTAAACTTGTAAAATCCAATTAAATCATAACTATACCATTGAAATTAAATCATAGGTAATAATTATCAACCCAACTCCAGATTATACAAAATATACCAAAATCAAAAGAAAAATACTTAAGAAAAACCTTCAGAGAAAGAAAGAAATAAGATTATGCTTCAAACTTTCAAGTTGTGGGAAAGAAGATATGTGTTTGTATTTTGGTGAGGTACCCCTTAAAAATATTTACTAATTTTTATATAAACTAGTTTTTTATTGAATTTTTAATTATATTGTACTAATTTCACTTTGTGGATGAGTTTCTTGATCATAATGTACCTTATTAGAATATTTACCATTGAAAGATTTGATCTTTAAAGATTTAAATGGATAGAAGATATTATATTATTCATTATAGGACGACACTAATATTATTCATTCATTTATCTTCATTATCTATTGCAAAAGTTATTCCTGATATCATTATATTTCTTAAAAAAAATTTCTAAAAACCAGGTTTTGTTTATTTCTTAAATTTAATAATACATACTTTTTGGAATTTATCATTTGATGAATTATTTTATTTGTTTGTTTTAGTATTACATTATTTCAACATATGTATATTTTTTGGTCATATATTATGAAGGTTAAAGTATATGTATATGAGTCTAAAATAAAAGTTATAAATTTAGTAAAACATAAATGTAGTGAATCCTAAAATTGAATATTTTGATTTATAGTTACATTACACTTCATTTCTCACAATATATTTCTTTCATGTTATTCTCGAAATATATATATATATATATATTAAAATTTATATTTAACATATTAAAATAAAATTATTTTATAGTGGTTATATGAAACTATATCTTTTACAAATATTATATTCAATTCAAAACACTCTCTCAATTTAATATAATGAGAGACCTTCTGTATAGTACAAAGCTAAAAGCAAAAAAAGCGTATAACATTTTTGCACAAAAGAAAATGGACGCATTCTTCCTACACTTCATCTTCATGTGTTAGTGATGCATTACGTAAGTTTTTCAAAATTCTAAATATATCTATTTTGGATTATACAATTTAAAATATAATTTTTTTTATTTTAGATTATACAATCCAAAATATATATTTTTATTTTTAATTATACAATTTATAATATAATTTTTATATTTTAAATTATACAATTTAAAATGTAATTTTTTTATTTTATATTGTATAATTTAACATACAATTTTTATATTCTCACTTTTACATCTTAAAATATATTTTGTATTTTAAATTATAGAATCTGTAATATAATCTTTGTATTTCAAATTGTATAATTTGGATTGTAATTTTTTTTATCAAATTCTAAATTTAAAATACATTTTTTATTTTAAATTTCACATTAAAAAAATTTGAAATACAAAAGTAATAGAGGATATAAAATTTTATTTAATATTTTATTAAAAATATAATGATTATATTTGCTTAGAGGAGATTTTTACTAAAATTACAAATCCTATAAAAACATTTTAGCTTTAAATAATAATAATTTTACTTTATTTTTAAATAATTTAATTTTTAAGATTAACTTAAGACAATCTTAATTAAAAAATATTAAGCCAAGCAAAACTTCAAATTCAAAGTGGTGGCAGATTGTATAATTTTATATACTATTAAATCAAATTTTAGTTCAACAAAATTAATTAGTCATTAATTACTTTCTTTAACAGGAGTACATTCACACTATCAATGTGAAAAAATATTAATTATCTTTTGAATACTTTTATATCAATGTATCCCAAAAAATATTAATTATCTTTTAATACTTTTGTATTGATTTTAATGTATCCTAAAAAATATTAATTATCTTTTAATACTTTTGTATTGATTTTAATGTATCTGGAAAAATATTAATTATCTTTTAATACTTTTGTATTGATGTATCCTTGTTTTTTACACAAATCAATAAATACTTTTTATCACATATATAAATACACACACATTAGATTAACTTATTTATTATTAAATGGTTACCTTTTATAATAATTATATTTAAAGTTATATAAAAAAACTTATAATTTTAATTGATAATATACTTTTTTAAACTAATAATACATGTTTATTATATTGAAATGTTTTTTCTTTTATTTAATTTTATTTGTAAGAAAAAAAAGAAAGAATTTGTTATCTTACCTTATGTTTCAAGAAAGAAAAGTATTTTTTTTTTAAATAAAAGTTTAATAAAGTTAGCCTATATTGATAATATTAAATAAACTCTGAATAAAAGAAAAAAAAAAAAGGGGAAGAAGGTTAGAAAGATGAAGATTAAGGTTTAATACTTAAGGTAGAAGGGTAGTTTTGAAAGAGGTGAGTTGGAGAAGGGTAGTATAGTAATTAGAAGGTTTCTCACTCTCCTATAAAACCACCTAACCAAACCAATACAAATAAAAAAAATAAAAAAAAACACACAAACACAGCAAAAAAAAATGGCTTCTGAGCTTCCTTGCGACATTGACGGCGGCTGCATGCAGTGCAAGGGCGAGCCGGGAGAGGAAGAGAAGGTGGTATGCATGACATGCAACAGTCCTTGGCACCTCCCATGTCTCTCCTTCCCTCCATCCACTCCTCAAGCTGTCACTCACTGGTCCTGTCCGGACTGCTCCAATGTCGATCCTCAGCCTTCAACCCAACCCGCTCCCCTGAGCAATGACCTCGTCAACGCAGTTCTGAAAGTTCAAAATGACGCTACTCTCACAGAAACTCAGAAAGCCAAGAAACGCCAACAACTCATGACTGGAAAAGCTCCCCCAGAAGACGAAGAAGAAGAAGAAGAGAACCAATCTATGCTCAGACTATCTATCAAATGCCCCATCTGCAAAAACCCACCGGAGAAGCCCGTTACGGTTTGTGTGCCGCTTCTTCTTCCTTCTCGCCTTTCTTTAATTTATTTGTTTATTACATCCTTTGCTGTTTTTTTCTTTTCTTTTCTTTTACTTGTAAGGCAAATCTTGTCACTTACTTCACCTCACCACGGTTTACAGTTAATATTTGAACTACCACTCTCTATTAATTAATTTAATTAATTAATTGATTAATAATGATAATAAGTTTATGTACACCCCACCAATCATATCTTTTGTGGAATAAATAAATCATAAAAGAAACTCATTTGTGCTGAACTCTGCTGGGTTATATTATTATATTAATATCAAATTTGTATATTTTAATATAACTGACTAGTTTATTTTGACCAACACAACCCAGACTCCTTGTGGTCACAGTTCCTGTCTGAAGTGTTTTCAAAAATGGATTAGGCAAGGGCAGAAGATGTGTCACCTTTGCCGGAAAAAAATTCCGGCATATATGGCAAGCAAGCCCCGTATCAATCTTGCATTGGTGTTCGCAATTCGCATGGCTAGGATCAATTCTGATCCTAACGGTCGTGCTCGAGACAGACCTTTCAACTATTCCCAATACAATCAAAACAGACCCGATGAGCCGTTTACTACGGAACGTGCCCAGAGGAATGGGCGTGCCAATGCATCAAGTGGAAAAATATTTGTGACAGTTCCTACAGATCATTTTGGTCCTATCACGGCAGAGCATGACCCTGTGAGGAATCAGGGTCTGCTGGTGGGGGAAAGTTGGGGAGATAGACTGGAATGCAGACAATGGGGTGCTCACTTCATCCCTATTGGTGGCATTGCTGGTCAATCCGATCGAGGTGCACAATCTGTTGTCCTTTCTGGTGGTTACGTCGACGACGAAGACCATGGAGAGTGGTTTCTCTACACTGGAAGGTACAACTATCAATAATTTCTCTATAATTGTTCATGTTTTATTCACTCTTGGCATTGCATTGCAGCGGCGGTAGAGATTTAAGCGGAAATAAACGGACGAATAAAAGTCACTCTTTTGACCAGCAGTTTGATAAGTACAACCTTGCACTTCGAGTTAGCTGTGAAAAGGGTTATCCGGTTCGAGTTGTGAGGTCACCATCTCCTCTACTTGATTCTATTCTTTTACACTCTTATTTTATACATAGGATCATAGGATACGGTACATACTTTCACTACTTTCACACGTAAATCTTTTGCTCCTTCTTTGGGATTATGTGCCCTTCAAACTCCTTGCTGAATTTTGGTTCTGGTTCAATTTGACAATTTATTCATCTGTGACTTCTTACTTATTGAACATGTAATATTGGATCGCACAAGATTTATTTCTACATTTGCAAAGTGAGATCTTAATTCTAAGAATTCTAAGTCCATGACTATTTATGAACTAACTGGTCCACCTGACCCATAATTGGGTTTTATCCATGACAATTTGGGTTGGATTTGTGTTATATTATTACTGTTACTATCATCGCATGAGTGACTTGCTCAATTCAAGGCGAGAGCTTTCATTAAATCGATATATTTGGAACTTTTATAACCCGCACTGTCGCGTCTTTACACAATACCTATATAAGCAGGTCTCACAAAGAAAAACGTTCTGCATATGCCCCGGAGGCTGGAGTGCGCTACGATGGAATTTATAGAATTGAAAAGTGTTGGCAGAAAAAAGGATTGCAGGTGGATATGCGCAATTTTATGATATATTTTGTTTGTCTATTGATTGAATACATGCAGCGTATCTGATGTCATTTGTCTAACCAGGGTTTCAAAGTTTGCCGGTATCTGTTCGTTAGGTGTGACAATGAACCCGCCCCCTGGACAAGGTATGCACTATTCTATTCTGTAGCACATTTGACGCTAAAACGCCCCTCTTGCCATTCTATTGATAAGTTTCTCAACTGGAAACGCAGTGATGATCGTGGAGATAGGCCCAGAGCCTTGCCGGTCATCCGTGAACTGAAAAAGGCCACCTTCACATTTGAAAGAACTGAATCTCCGTCTTGGGATTTTGATGTCAGTGATTATTGAGGAGTTCATTTTACTTTTTCAAATTGTTGTTTTTTCATTTTTTTCAACAATCTGTACAAAACATATTTTCTAAAATATAAATTAGAATTTTTAAATATATTTAATTTAACGAGTTGATGACTTGTTTAGGAAGAAGATTCTCGTTGGAAGTGGAAGAAACCACCACCTCCCAGCAGAAAAAAGGTGAAAAGTGAGGAACCCGTAGAGGGAATAAGGGCGAGTTTAAATAGTGAAATGAGGAAGTTCCAACTCAAGAAACTCAAGGAAAAATTACACATGGGTACTTTAATAAAATGTTTCACAATGATTATCATTGGACCTTCCAATTAATTAAATGGTCAATATTCTCTTCGTGACTTCCATCTATACTTTCTTATCTTACCATTTTTCTTGTACATGCAGGGTTCTCGTGCATGATATGCAAGGAGGTTATGGTTTCACCAGTGACAACTCCGTGTGCTCATAACTTCTGCAAGTCCTGTTTGCAAGGTAAATTTGCTGGTCAGGCTTTGGTGCAGGAGAGAAGTGGGGGCGGTAGAACGCTTCGGTCCAAAAAAACTGTGATGAAATGTCCTTCTTGCTCTATTGACATTTCTGATTATCTTCAGAACCTTCAGGTACGTGTCATATCTGGGATATAAATTACCATTATGCTTTTCTTAAGTCTCAGTACTAAGAACACAGCTTAACCTATGGTTTATAAATTCGTCTTGTGTGGTGGTGGGCTTGTATGACAGGTTGATGTAGATTTGAAGGGTGCGATTGAGTCCAAATCTAGAGGATATCGAAAAATCACTGGAGTCAACTGAAGATGCAGCAGCAGATGGATTACATGAAGATACTTATTCAGGGAACCAAAGTTCTGCAGAGGAGTCGAACGATCTACCTGAAGGATCTGATGTTGGTGAGCTTAACGACACCGATAATGAGGGGCCAGATCCAGTAGTAACGTGCAATAGAAAGAGAAAGAAAGGTGATGATGAAACACAATCGCCTGATGATAAAATGGATAAGAAATATAAAATTAACAAAATGACTGAGCAAGCAGTGGATGAAGAAAATGATTCTTCATCATCAAGTCCTCTCAATCTTCCATGAAATTATGGTAGACTGAGGAGTTTTAACAAATGTGTTTTCTGCTTGTTTGATTATGACATGGTATTATCTTTATTATGCTTTATTATGCTGGCGGTTCAGTACTAGTATTGGAAGTGTGCTACAAGGAGAACTCTTTTCTTTTCAGTTCGCTTAATTTGTTTGTACCTTTTTGTGTGTTCATGGTTTTATGGGAAATGGAACTATCCAAGACCTTAAAAGAACCTTTTTAGGATCATGGTATTTGGAGTTTTTATGCCAACTATCTCTCTAGCTTTAACATTTATTATGAGCATGATTGGTAACTGTTTACCTGTGGATGACGTAGAGTTTTAGACAAATATTTGAAATTGTTGCGGAAATTACCTGCTAGTTTGTTTGTGATTCAACCTCAGAGATTTGTGCAGTTACCTATATCAGGTGGCAATTAGCCTGATAATCTTCAAGAAAGAATGAGAAATTTGGTGAGATTTCTCAACCCAAAGTAGGTTGTTTAGGTATTGAACTAATAAAGTTGCCGTAAGATAGATCAAGTTCCTATTAGCTTGTTCTTTGGTGCCGGGCAATTAATGGGTACTTTTTACCCTTATCACGTAGACCAATAAGGAATGAACCCGTTTATAGTATACATAAGCTGTAAGAATTGAAAATGTTTCTACCTTTTCCATTTTGGGATCATTAAATTATAATAATGAGATGCACTGTTACGTACTAACCCTAATCCCAAGTTGGAATGATTTTTAGGGGAATGGAAGGTGTGCAAATCTTTCATTTTATTGTTTGTGTAGTCGGTGGAAAAAATGCCGAATTTGGTGACTTGGAAGATGGTCATATGTAGAAATGAAATCAGGATAACCAATATTCTAGTCTTTAAGGTTCATATACTCGGAAAGAGGAAGATGAGCATCATATGCAGCCCTTGGCTTTCACTTCTTTAGACATGGTACGACAAAATTCGGCACATTTGTGACCTTCTGTTAAGTTTTACTTGGAGCTTAGTTTATGTGTAGCCTACACTATTATTAGTGCTTTCCTCCAAATTAGAGGTTCAACCCCAACGCGATAATTCTCCACTACCAACATTGTAACCATCATGCAACAAACTTGCTAGCTGGGGCGTCATTTACTCTTTCTATTACTTTGGACGTTTAGCCTTGAATAATCAACACCTATAGTATTCTTTTTTTAATCAATTGAATGAATGAAGAACAAATCAGAGGCTTAGCCTTAATGTGATAATCCTCCACTACCACCCTTGTCACAAACTTAGAAGTTATAACTTCGTTTACACTTTCTGTTGTTTTGGACATTTAGTCTTGAACAATCAACACGTATATATTTGATCCTTGTGTTCTCTTTAATCAATTGAATGACTAAAGGACAAATTACTTCTCAATTCTAATTTTCTTTATTCCTTATGACTTTTTTCATTATGGTATTAGAGTTCTTGAATTCAAGAGCTTTGTAGATCTACTTCCATGGCATGAGGCACATCAAGTTTAGACAGTAATGGCAATGAAAATCCTCCACTAGTGGATTTTCCACCACAAGATCCAATATTAAACTCACTTAGTGTTTATTACATCCATCTAGGTGGAAATCCTTCATTGACTCCCGTACCTCCATTGCTCACCGTTAAGAATTACCATAGTTGGTTGAGAGGAATGGAGCGTTCCTTAATCTCAAAAGAACATGTTCAAGTTCATCAATGGATCTTCGTCATGCCTCATGCTTTCAATCCAACCTTTGATGTGTGGGAGCTCTGCAACAAATTAGTGTTATCTTGGATTCTCAATTTAGCTGAACCCACTATTTCACAAAGCATAATCTACATCGAAGTTGTTTTTGCATGGAAATTGTCGAATGATTATTTTTCAGAAGCAGATTGAGTTAGAGTGTTTAAGTTACAGGAAGAATTGATGATGCCCCTAAAATGGGATGAAATAGATAATTTCAGGCCTTTTTTAGATTGTGTATGTTCTATGAAGTGTATTTGTGTACAGAGCACGAATTACCATAGATGGGTTGAATGATGAATTGGATATTGTTAGAACTAAAATTTTAATAACGGGACCCTTCTCTAATGTCAATAAGGTTTGTTCTTATTAGAATTGAGATGGAACCTTTTAAGAAGGATTATGGTTGACTTTGAGAAAATTGAATTTTGGTCAAGTCACATATTTTCCTATAATGGTTGTTAAGCTTTGTTGATAAAACACCATAGAGCTTTTTTAGAGAAATAGGAGAGAAGTATCTTAGTAAGTATAAATAAGATTGAGTATACTTTTTATAACATTAATATGTATTTGTAGGTTTTTTTAGGTCACGTTGACTTATTCCTAATAAATAAAAATTATGGTGATTGATAATAAAATATTTGTCATATAATCAATCAACATAAAATACATTAAATAAGATTCCATTGAATCTAGTACTATTATGTGAGGTACAAGGTTTATTTATTAGTATTACAAAAGGAAAGTCTAATTGGTGGTTCAAACAATGACAAAGGCCAAGTGTTTATTAATGCTACAAAAAGTAGGAAGCAATTTTGGTGGAGGCAAAGGATCTAGGAAAAGGAATTTTCAAAAGTTGTAGTTTCTATGAAAGAACTACGAACATGATCTAATTATTTTGGAAAAGGAAAATTCAAAAGTTGTAGTTTCTATGAAAGAACTAGGCACACTGGGAATTTGTTTTATATGAAGTATGGTTATTCTAACAATTTAACAAGGAAGATCTATGTTAACAAGGATTTAACTACTTTGTGAAACACTTAGATTTCTCCAAAGCATGTCTCTTTTTCAATCTTCTAACTTGAATAGCTCCTCAGGACAAAATCGGGATGTCATAGTAATTACCATACAATCGTGTCCTCTTAATATGCAATCAATTGATTAAGAATTTGGTAATATTAAATGTTTCTTTTTTAGTGTTAATTCATCTCAATTCAACACCTTGATCTTAGATTTAGGCATCACAAAATACCTTTCTTTAAATAAATTTCTATTTGTTTATTTAAAACCTTTAACTTTTGATTTTGACTTAGCCAAATTACCAAAAGGAGATGTTGTTTAAGACTCATGATTGAAAGGTTTGTCTCACTCGAAGCTATTGCAAGTGACATCAATTGTCTTGTGGAGAAGGTTAAGAGACCAAGTCACATCGAATCGTGACACTTGAGCTGATACGCTCTTAAATAGAAAGAATTACACCCTGACTATCGGTTATAACTTTTGATCTAATGGTAAGCATTCGATTCAACAATTGAAATCAGAGTCATGAGATCTTGATTCCCAATGGGGCAATTGTTTAGGGAGAGATTGTTGTGCATTGCGCAATTATCCCGTAGCGTAGGCCAGATAAGTCAAGTCACAATCGAAGAGTTTGATTCCTTGTGAGACAATTACTAAGGGGAAAATAGTTGTGGGTGACGCCAATTGTCTCGTGGTGGAGGCATAGAGGAAGTCACAATCTAATCGAGACACTAGGGTTGTTACACTCTTAATAGAAAATGTTGCATTTTAAATATCGGTTATAGTTTTTGACCTAGTGGTAAGTGCTCGATCTAACGCAAACCTTACACTAACTCAAGTTCTATATTTGCCAAACTTTTATTTGAATCTAATTTCCATGTCCAAGCTTACTGCCTATTTAAATTGTTCACTTGTTTTCCTATCTTACATTTGTCTCATACAGGCTATGAGAACTCCAAAGATGATTGGTTCTACTGATGTGGTGGATGACTTGTATTTCCTTATAGGAACTCCTCCAAAACCAATATCTGATTTAGTAAAATCAACTCTTCTTGAACCACAAAATCCTCTTATCCTCTTAATGCTTTGTGGCATTTTAATTTTAGACATTTTCTACTTTTAAAATGACTATGTTGTTTAGAGTGTATTCTTTTATGCATAGTTGTAATTTTAATCACATATGTGACATTTGCCATTATAATAAACAAAGAAAATTAATTACCTTTATGTGATGTAAACCTTTGAAGGTTTTAGGATCTACACCAGCCTAAAGGGAGATGAAGATTATATTTCCCACGAGAGAATAAGAGTTGGCACAATCAAAAACTCCATGGAAGCATAAAAACATTCGACCAGTGAGAAAAACAATGAATGAACAACTACAGAAACAAAAAAAACTAAAAGAAATTAAAACATAAAATGGATGAAGGAAGGAAATGGTAGAACACGCCACATTCAAGGTTGCAAGCTTTCAAGGATGAGTGAAGAAGAATCTGCCACTTGCGAAAGCTTATGAAGATAAGAATTAAAGAAAGAGTAGAAACAAAAACTCAAAACTCTCACACAATTTCATAAAGGAAACTCTTCTTCATTCAACTTGTGACTTTATGACGGAGAACACCCTTATTTATAGCCATGGATTTTGGCTAAGCAAAAAAGACAGAAAAAGTTAACTACATTAATCAAGGTAAACTATATTTAACTATGTTTAAGCTAAACTAATCCCTTGAAATTAGAGAGATGCACTTGGTAGTTTCTAAAGTACATGAATGTACATGATGGAATACACTAGAGTGTTACAACAATGTGTGAATGTAATGATCAAAGGAGCGATCACAATCTAAACTAGATGCAATTAATGGGTCTTAAAACTTAAATAGTCAAAGATGACTTAAGTAAGCCATGTGAGGTTCATGTGACAACTTAACCTTCTTAAAACTCTCTTACGTTTTTTCCCTCAAGTTTGTATTTTCTCTCAAGTTCTTCCTAATTTCTACTAATTACAAACATTTATTCTTTTAATTTTTTCCTCCAAAAGCTTTAAAACTCTTTCTCTATTTCTTCATCTACATCTTCATTTGTCATGCTTCTTTTATTTATTCTTCATGTTTTCTCTTCTCTTTCTTCAACAAGTTCTTCCTCATTCTCATATGTATCATCCTACCGTGGTTGGAGGAAATTTGTTCACGGATTCTAAAGACATGTATCACAAAGAGAAAGATTAGAAACATTGAAGTTATGACTTGTTATTTACTTCTACTAAGAAAACTATTTATTACTATCTTCCAAGATAAAGAAAACTAAAGTAATTTGAGTTTCATCCACATCGTTATGGACATGCCCAAGCATTTACCTTACCACTAACAAGTCTCATTTTCTTCGGGAAAGAGTATACTCACTATTTCCTTAGGGATTGGTTGTTGTTCATGTTATTCACTTGTTGAACAGAGTGTTTACTCACATTTTGGTGCCAAAATCACCACATTTTAAGTCTTTTGTGATGAACTTTGTGATATTTCATACTTAAGGGTTTTTGGATTCTTTTGTTATTGTTTTACTATTTCTTTTATTAGAGGAAATTTGGTCCTCAGAACTATAAATGTGTTTGTTGGATATAAGTCACATACACAAGGTTATTTAGTCAATTTGATTACAAAATAATTGCAAGTTCCTATAAATGTTTTAATGAATGTGTCTCTTCATACTTATCAAAGGTCATAAAGTCTATCGATTTTACACCTTCACAATCCATCACAACTTCAACTTCTCCAACTCCTACACACAACCTTTTTTCACCATATGTTGTTAATGAAACTCACCCTCTTTTCCAACCAATTGATTAGTGCAGTTCCCATCATTTAGAACCTCAACCAGAAACTACTCACTGTGGCGCAAACAAAGATCAATTTACCTAAAGGATTATACTTTCCATACTGCCTCAAAACATGTTAATAATCATCAAAGTACTCTTTATCCTATTCACTCATTTGTTTCTTTTTCTCAATTATCTCACGCTTATGTTATTTAAAATGCCAAAGAACCCACTTCTTTTTCTACTGTTGACAAGGAAGAATGCTGGAAAAGGGCCATGGAAGCTAAAGTCAAAACTCTTGAAATCAATCGTACATGGACTCTTATTGACTTATCTCCTAGAATATTATTCACATTAGTAAATAATTGGGTTTACAAAATTAAAAGGAAGTCACATGGGACCATTGAAAGGTACTAGGTTTGGTTAGTACCTATGGTTTACACACAAATAGAAGGACTATATTATTTGAACACCTTTTACTCTTGTTTCAAAATTAACTATCATTAGGGTTGTTAGCTTTAGCAACAATACAAAATTATCATTTTTATCAATTAGACATTAACAATATTTTTCTTCATAGAGAAATAGGAGAAGATATCTACAATTAGTCCCTACGGAATGATTGTCTTGGGCATAAACAAAGTTTTCAATTTAAGAAAATCACCTAGTGGATCGAAACAAGCAAGCAAACAATAATTTGAAATTTTATTTTCTTTCATTTTGAGCCTTTGATTTATCATTTTGCCTCTAACAATTATCTAATGTTTAAATTCTCAAATTGTTCTTTTATTGATTTGCTTGTTTGTATTGGTGATGTATCTTTATTTGGGAATTATCTTGTTGAACTTATTTTTGTTAAGGATAATTTACATATAGTGTTTGACATTTAGGATTTAGGCATGTTAAAGTATTTCCATGGGTTGGAAATTGCATATTCATTTACTAGCATTTCCTTCTCATGGGAAATATTATTTATAACTCTTATATGATGTTGTCATGCTTGATTGTAAACCAAAAGTACACCTTTGCATTTTTTTCCATGCATCTTCATTAATATGTTGAGCTCTTCAACTTGCATTGGGATATTATTGCTTTCCAAGTTCCTTCTTTTCAATTTTGAATTTTCTATGTCAAATTAGTATTTGTGTTTGCATGACAATCTTCAAAATTCCTTTAGTAAACATACTTTAGCTATTTCATTTCCATTAAAGAATTATGCTCTTAGAATGGCTCAAGTGTGAGACTGAATATTTGTTTTTTTTGGTGATTTATTTGATAACGAGTAACATGATACACTCAACAAAAATTTTATTAGAATAGACTATAATACTATTTTAGAACGTGAATTTTAAACCTAATTCAATCTCTCAAAATTGACTTATATGATGAATCTCTAAATGACTTATAACAGGATGTTTGTATCTATTTATACATTATACTTTAGGTATATCTATAATTGATATGAGATCTATATTATTTCATCCAAGGTTCTATGTTTGGGCAAGTAACATATGTCTTCTTTGTTCGTATTTTTCATATTTGCATGCAGGATTGATAACTAATATGTCTTCATTATTCATATTTTTCATATTTCCATGCAGGGTGGCAAAAAAAAAAAAACTTAGTTGTGATGCATCAAACTTGAGGGATGCTAAATTATTTCATGCACATCATTGGGTAATATATTGATTGTCTATTTGCATATGTAATCATTCTTATGTCAATGAACTAAATGATGATTTTTGGCAGGATTCAGTGATTGGAAGTAACTTGCTTTCAACGTAGACAACCTGTTATGTTTCTCCTTTATACGTGGTTGAGGTTAGAGCTGATTTTGTTTTTGATTTTTATAGATTAACTTAAAATGTATCCTTTTTAAATGAAGATGTTAAGTGGTGGAAAACAATGTTTCTAATGCAAATTTGTATCATCTGAGTTTTCTTATGTCACAAGATCTAAGCACATCAGTATGGATCAATCCTTGAAAGGTAATGTTATTTTTTTAAGCGATTTACATAAAAGAGGGCACATTCATGTTCCCTCTATATAACTTATTGCTATGATTATTTTCTATTTTTTTGAAGGTTATAGTATCTACTTTATTGGATTTCATACTTTTCATGTTTCTAATGCAAAATGTATTTTGTTTGTCCCATAGCGGAGCAACTATGACGGGTAGTATGTATACTTTCCAAATAGTATGTTTCCAGATGGAATGGCGATTTAGAAACTCTCTTGGCTATTAACATGTCACATGTTTTTGATTGAAGAGTTCCATTTAATTGAAATACAATTAAAGTATGAGATCTCCGTGAGCTGAAATCTTGGTATGTTTTTCTCTCAAAAACTAAATTCTAGCGTGCCAAATCTTCTATTTGAAACTAGCTACATTGGACCATTTATTAACTTGACATATTTGATAAATAATCAATAATCAATTACTAAAGTATGATTTCCTAGGATATGCAAATACCTGTCTTCATGCTTTTTATTTAAACATAACATAAGTTATGGTGGTACATTCATTACTATGCATTTTAAGTAAATCAAATTGTATGCCTTTCTAACAATACTCAAGTAATGATTCATAGTAGAAACAAAAGAACAAATCAAGAAGTAAATCAAAACATTGATGTAAGCATTGTAAATGTAATTGAGAAGAGAATCAAAACAAAATTAGAAGATAGAAATTTTATTCATAAACCTTTGTTTGTTCAAAATCACATCCAAAAGTATAAAGGATAAAAAAACAAAGGAAACAAAAAAAGAACCATGTGAGGATCAAGTGGTGAATGATCCAATACCCTCCCTTCAAGTTGGAGAATTCATAATCCCTAGCTTGGATATAATAATTTTGAAATTAACACGATGTGAAGGCTTATTAAAAACATCAACAAGTTAATCACACAACCAAATAGGAAAAGATGGAAAAGTTAAGCATTAAGATTTTCATGGACAACATGGTAGTCAATATCTACATACTTAGTTTTTTCATGAAAGGTCAGATTGAAGACAATATGACATGCAACTTGATTGTCACTATATAAAATAGTAGTGGCAGTAAGTTGAATATGTAGATCACGAATAATGAGTGAGCCACTGAATCTCACAAGTAGTAGTGGTGAGAACCCAATATTTAGCTTTAGAAGACAAATGAGAGGCAATAGTTTGCTTTTTAGACTTCCACTATATAAGAGAGGTTCCAAGAACACAAAAATTAGTGGTGAATTGCCTAGTCTTTGGACATGAAACCTAGGTCAAGTCACTAAAAGTCTTCAATTGAATACTTGCATCAATTCCAAAGAAAATTCTTTGTGCAGAGTTGGCTTTAATGTACCGAATAATATGTTGAGACACTTAAGAAGATGACTTTCTTGCTTCACTTCTTCATCATTGTTATTATTGTAAGTTTGATTTTCATTGTTTCTCAAAGTGAGATTACACGATTGGTCAATACCTTTTTTTCTCAGAAAAATTAGATTGTTGCTTACTCTTTTGCTTGTACCAGGAGGATACACATGCTTAGCAAAACATTCATCTACAGTGGTTGAATTTATTACAAAACGAGCATTGTTTTCCAAAGGTGAAATTTATTTCTCTTCCTCTTCCTCCTCTCTATTTCCTCTTGAGGTTTCCAATTTCCTTGTTTCGAATCAATGTCATTCTCTTTTTGTTGTTCCTTTGGCAATATTTTCAGTTAATTAGCACTCCTATTGTATTACTAAAGCGAAGACACGAGATATATTAGGAAGCGGTTCCATTAACATAACATGGGTCTTCATAATGTTGTATATCTCGTTAAGACCTTTCAAGAAGCACATCACATACTCTGAGTCCCTACATCTTACAAACACCTTGACAAATTACAACTACAAGTAATATCACAAATGCATCTCGGTATGAGTATAAAGGAATCCAATTCTTCCCAAAGGGTTTTTAGATTTACATAGAATTGGGTAACATTTCTTTAATCCTACTTGATTGAGTAAATTTCATGAAGCAAATTAGATATGTGAGAATGATTATCTCTCGAGAATCGCTCCTTCAAATTGCTCTAAATGTTCTTGACCATATCTAATGTACATCACACTTTCTGTAATTTGAGCTGACAATGTGATTTATCCATAACAAAACTATCATATTATACATCTCCCAAGCTTGAAACATAAGATCTCCACGCTAAGACATTTCAATATTACAATCCATAAACTTTATTTTGGTCTTTGACAAAAGAGTTCTTCTCATATTATGATTATAGGAGTTATAATTTTGTTCATTGAGATGAAAAATGACAAAAATAACTCCTGAGTTTTTACCAAAATGTAAATAGTAAACACCGAAGAAATTTATACAAAGATCAAGTTATGTGTAATCTCGGCGGTTAAAAAATCTATGAAGAGAAAAGAAAAAGAAAAATCTAACAAAAAGAAAAATAAAAAACAAGAAAGATTAAGGAATTGTTTGGATTGGGGAGTGGATTAGAGGGAGTGGATTTGAGGTGATTTAAGAGAAAAGTGTGTAGAAAGTTTGGTTGTTTGGATTAAAGGAAAGATAGTAAGATTTAAGTGGAAAGTTTATGATAGTTTGTGAGTGATGTGATAGGTGTAATAGATATTTTAATATTTTTAAATGAATAAAATGGTAAGATTACAAATTTACCCTTATGTTTAAAAATAATTTAAGTTAAAATATAATTAATTTGTTTGGTGTAATTGAATTATTTTTTTGTT
>Ga0099824_1000126_pt1 | contig 64855 bp, 34 predicted proteins | sample SiratrowhiteBW_FD_76837 | JGI IMG/M metagenome (GOLD analysis project Ga0099824, IMG submission 76837) | Root nodule microbial communities of legume samples collected from California, USA - Siratro white BW | ecosystem: Host-associated > Plants > Roots > Nodule | place: USA: California... | reverse complement strand
CCGGCTGACGGCAGAAGAAGGAAGTCAAGTTTTTCCAGTATCCTTTATCATTTATAAAAGTAGGTCTGTAAGTTAAATCATAATAAAACATTGTATCATAACTAGCGAGTGGGTATATATACCACGCTAGTTACATTTAAATACATTTTATTGCTATGAATTATTTACAGAAGAATTGCCTAGTTTGAATTATTTCGAAAAAACGCTTAGAAGGGAAAAATAATTTGAAATGGGAACAACTGTAGTTTCCTAAAAGATGCATTCAGTGGACTTGTTCAAGAAAATTGTTCCAACTAAAAAAAAAAACTATGGAATGGAAAGATTCCTTCATGAATATATAGCAGCAGCAATAAAAGTTCTATGGTGCATTTAAGAGACAAAATTCAACGGATAAAATCTCCAGACAATAAATTAGAAGCAAAAACCATCGCATAAAAACTACAAGCACTCAAAAGTCTATTCATATCCTAATGATAATTTAAGCAGCAGTTGCTTGTTGGGCGGTAATCCTCTTCCTAGCTTCCTCGATGATAGAAAGCTTGATACCTTTACCCTTGGGAAGAGATACCCAAGGCTTTGTTCCCTTGCCGATGGTAAACACATTGCCCATACGAGTTGCAAATTCGTGCCCAGTAGCATCTTGAACATGGATAGTCTCAAAGCTTCCCTTATGCTTCTCCCTGCTCTTGATCACTCCAACACGCCCTCTATTCCTTCCACCTGTCACCATGACTACATTCCCAACATCAAACTTGATGAAATCCACAATCTTGTTTTCCTCCAAGTCCAACTTAATGGTGTCATTAGCCCTGATGACAGGGTCTGGGTAGCGGATAGTGCGCCCATCATAGGTGTTCAGGTATGGGATGCCCTTTTGCCCAAACTGCACTGAACGAACCTTGCAGAGCTTGAACTGCCATCATACAAGAAAACAAGTGGACTCATAATTACAAAAGTGAGAAACTAGATCGCAGCTGCAAAATTCAAAAAACTACCCAACCCATAAACGATGCTACAAAGGTTCTGTGGAGTGAACATTCAACACCAGGTTAATAGTATATGTCCAAGAACTTAAAACGATGAATCCGGATTCTGTTATTGTATAATAGTAGTGGTGTAATCTCATAAAGTACCTTAGCTTCCTCGTCCCTGACTGAGTGAAGACGGAATCTGCCTTTAGTGTCATACAGCAGGCGGAAGTTCTCATTTGTTTTAGGGATGGATACAACATCTGTAAGATATAAAATATAATTTATAAAAACAACAAAAAAATCCATTGAGCAAATTAATTAAATGTAGTATTGTTATGAAGGGCAAATTCTCTCCCTTATTCTAGGTTAGCCGGGAGTTGTATTTCATCATATAAAGGGAAATACATCAAAAACTCGTGAAGCAAACACAATGAATTATCATAGCATATCATACAACCCACACTCAGCAAACACACCAAAAATAAAAACTACGAGCAGTAATTCTTAAAATTGAGAATCGCCACACATACCCATAAAACCAGAAGGATAAGTCTTGTCCGTCCTGACTTTTCCATCAACGAGGACATGTCGTTGCATCAGAATAGCAATGACTTCACGGTAAGTCAAGGCATACTTCAGCCGGTTTCGCAAAATGAGAATCAGTGGCAAGCATTCCCTAGATTTGTGTGGTCCAGATGAGGGCTTGGGAGCCTAAACATGGAAAAAACAATTTCACATCAGACTCTGAAATGCTCCGTTGAAAACGGTTGAAAACGATGAAACTTTCACTTACAAAAGCACCACCCAGTTTGTCAAGCATCCAATGCTTTGGGGCATTGAGCCTCTTCAAATGCTTCTTCAATCCTCTAGCCTGTCACAATCATGAATTCAAATCCAAAGCTCAAAAAAAAAAACAAATAAATAAAAAAAACACAATATTTCATTATCAAGTCTAACGTTAAACAAATAAAACCCCGGGCCACAATATACTTATTCCTCCGCCACGAACTTATCTTTATATACAACACAGAACAGATCACATTCAAATCCCAACACTCTTCCATTTTCATGTACAAAACGGAACCTAAAGAAACCCCATTAAACCCTTCAAAGGCATGAAGCCATTGCTAATCGAATGCCAACAGCATGATTTCAAAAACGGATCTGAATTCTAAACAGATAACACTCTGATCGGAAAGAACTAAACCATAAGTTCAGATGCAAAAGAAACTGGAGTAAAACAAGCCATTTGAAGAAAATTAGAGAGTTAAAGTAAAATGCTAAAAGGATTAAGATCAAAAACATTACGAAAACGAGATTCAAAAGACGTGAAAACCCTAAAGTATAATGATAGGTCAGAAGAGGAACGAACCATTCTGGAATTGAGAGATACGCTGGAGCTCCCTGCTACGGCACCACCAAACTGAAGACACAGAGGAGTTGCCTCTCTTTAAAACCCTAATTGTTATACTTGCATTCATTTCTCTTTATATTTTTTGGTCCCTGATACAACTCCGCCAAACCAACTTACAAAGGCCCAAAACACAAGCCCAAACTACCCATCTTGGCCCAGTTCTTTAAATTTTCGTATTTGTTGTTTATAACTTCTAGTTTTATTGATTTGCCTCCTTTTTTATACATTTTTTCTACAAATATCATTTTTGTTTAAACACTTTTCAAAAAATATTAAAATTTAACATTCTCAAAAGAATTTTCTAAATCCAATTAAAACAACAACTATCTTTAAGCTGATCTGTATTGATTATATGTTGATTATTTTCCTTGTTTCTTTCTAAAATATATTAAATTTTAGAAAAAATCATAGAAAAAAAATTCGTAGAAATATGAAATTATAAAATAACAGTTAATCTTCTAAAAATTCAATCGGCACTTCAGAGTAATTAATTTTATAAAATTGTCTTTTAAAAGTAAATTATTTTCATTATGTGTTTGTCAATTTTTGGTCCAGCTGCATTTATTAGTTTTTGTGCTCTGGTCGCATGTTTTTTTTTTTTCATGTGTTTTGTTATTTTATTTGCCTTGAAATCAAGTTGCCGTTTTTTTTTTTACTATTTTGGCTGCTTTGTCTAAAATATCAAAAATATTTTAAATATTTTTCTGGAGATATCAAACCACTTTAAGGAAAAGCATAAACCTAATTAAATCATTAAAATTCATATTATAAGTTTTAATTAAAAAAATATCTCATAAACTATTAGACTTGTCCAAACTAATTAGTTGAAAGTTAGTTTCTTTTACAATAGGTTTTATTTCTTTTATTTATTGACGTAAGTCCTCTAAGCCAAACTTTATACTTTGCATTAACTTTCACTTATAATCTTTACGGGATATGTAAACTATTTTCATTTAAGTATTATTATAAACATATATGATAATGATGTTAAAATTACTACTACGAGAAAAATCAAAATTCTTCATTATCAAAATTTGTGGGAAATAATTAATAATATTTCTTTCACAACTTTTTTATCACTAAAAATATATGGGTAAACTGTGGATAAGAAACATTTAAGGTTTAGAGTTTTGTTGCAATGAAATTTATAAAGAGTTTTGTTTTCATGATTAATTTTTAATAAATTATTTTATGAAAAACATTATAGTTTCTGGAAATTTTTGTTTTTCTTGTAAAAAATGTCACTACTTTTTAAAAAAAAAATCTACAAATTTAGCAACTTATCAGTAATTGTCTTACTATAGGAGTCAGGTTCTTTTATAGTGACTTGATCTATTTAACCTATGTCACATGATAATTATCCATATCTTTGTGACTTGAAGATTACAACATATCAAATACCGATATCTAAATATATCCAACATTTTATATTTGACCTATGAACAAAAAATTTTATCTAAGGCAAATCAAAAGTGGATTATTATAACTTTCAAAAACATTATTATGTGGCACGTTAATGAAGCTTGTCAATTGTAGTTTTTAAATTGAAGCATGAGGTTATGTGTTTGTACTTGATGTAAAGTTGTCATGTGAAATGGTGTCATGCACACTTGGGTGACATTCTCCAAGCAAATTCATCTCATTGGTGTGTTGTTCATTGAAAGCACAAATTTTCAAACACTTAGATGGTGTTTTAATACAATATTAAAGAGAGAGATGGATAAAGAAGAAATAGAAGAAAGGTACTCATAAATAATATTCTATTAGAAAGGTTTCAACTTACTATACAAGAAAGAGAACAAGGGTATATAAGTTTTTCCAAATAATGAAAGATATATATAACCTCTATTATTTGGAATGTAACCTAAAAATTAACATAAAGAATAATAAAAGTCAAACTTATGATTGTTGTAGAGTGTTAACAAGGGATAATAAGCACACCCAAAGACTTTTAAAAGACTATAATCAATTTTTTTTTTTGAAAAATAATTTCATAAGAACTATGATTATCAAACACAAATGTTGGCAAAACATTTATAATAGTAACAATAGTTATGAAGGCTTTCCTTTAAAAATTTTAAAGGCAAAAAAGACCCATTCAAAAGATTTAAATTAATTTCATTTATGTGTCTATGTCTCCTCTCAATTGCACCATTTTGTTCATTAGTATGAGGACAGATCAACATGTGATGAATTTTATGTTCATTTAAAAAAGGAGTTATAGTTAAGAATTATCTAGCATTATCAGATTGCACACTACACAATTTATATCGAATTTAATTTTCAAAAAAGTTCTTAAACTTGATAAAAACACTCAATGCCTGAGATTTGGAATGTAAGAGATAAAGCAAGTATACTTTGAGTAAGCATAAGAAAAGATATATAATACCAAGATCCATTAGAAGCAGTATTAAGGGAAGGTCCCTATATATCCATGAAAACTAACTTGAAAGGTCTAGTGTACAAAGTATCAAAAGCATACAAATGTAACAGATGCATTTTGGCAATAGCACAAATATCACAAAGAGCAAAGTGTTTACTGCAAGTAGTATTACATAGTTGCAAGACTTTATTAACAGTTTTAGCAAAGACATGATCAAGGTGAGAATGCCACAACTGGTAAGAAGTTAGCACAAATTTCATTGTTGTATTATATGCAGAATAATTGATATTTTGATGAAAAATGGAAAAACACATAGACCTTTCTTAAGTTTTTCTTGTAGTACAATTTTCTTAGTGTCTTGAGTTTTAACAAGATAAGGGTTAGCGTGAAACACAAAGTATACATTGTTATCCTTAGCAAATTTGAGACACTTAATAATTTTTTGGTCATGTCAAGAACATGAAGCAGTTGATTTAAATAGATAATATTATTGGTACATGGAAGAGTATAATTTGCATGACAAACATGAGCAATTGACATATATGTTCCATTAACTAGTTTGACAACATCATTCATATGATAGGTGGTATTTTTTGAGAAAGCATTTGTGTCATTAGTGATATGGAGTGTAACGTTGCTATTTGAATATTACAAAGGATCTAAAAAAGTGGATGGAGTTCCCAATAATGATGATTCATTTTCTCCATTAGCAAAAGAATAGAGTTATGATGCATTAGTAGTTATTGTCATACATGTGCCAACAATCAACAAATATATGGTCAATCTTGCTACGTATCTTACATTGAATCTTTGTATTTTGTGAATGAAACGAAGGTGAAACATTCCATGTATTCTTTTAAGGAAACTCGTTTCCAAAATTTTATTTGTTGAACCTAGTATTTCGAGAGGTCCACAACCACCTCTATTTTGATATCTAGAAAAATGATCCCCTATTCTTGAAAGAATATTGGGTTGCCATGATCCTGTCGTAAGGTTAGCTTGCAGAATGTGATTATCATAAGAGTGATGCTTGTCAAATTGTTCTTCTTGTGCTAAGAGAAGAGCCTCGATGTCTTCTACACGATAGGATCAATACGAGATGTAACATAAGTTACGAAAGTGTCATACTCATTTGACAAATCGTCTAAAATAACCTTAATGTGTTTATCTGATGTAATAGGAGATCCAATAGTTTCAAGTGTATTAACAATTTTCTTGATGTCAAGAAGATACATTGTAATGTAGTGATCTTTCTTTGAAGTCCATAGTTGCATATTTAGCTTTTTCACCTTTGTGCAAGTTTGAGTAGTAATACGTTCGAAGCTTGGCCGAAATTTGAAAAAAGGTGTCAATACCCTAGATCCTCATGAGAATGGGTGTGGTCTTTGAAGTCAAAAAGCTAGACAACAAGAACTTGGTCTTTTGTTTGTGATTCGAAAAGGCAAGGTTGATAGTGTGAGTAGTAACATTTGCATCATTGAGAAACTTGAGAGTTGTGAAAGAATTGTATGAGTTAAAATCCTCTAATTGTGGCAAGAATTTTTTGCTCTCAAAAGAAGAAAATTATCATTATCAAGTTTAAGGATAATAGGGTATTGAAATTATGAGGACATAAAGACGAAGAAGAAGAAAACTTTTCACGGGGTAGTACAACAAAAGAAATGGTAGACATGATCACAAAAGGTTACTCTAGACACCATGCAAGAGTGTCGGAAAGAGAGAGAGAGATAGAAAGAGAGGGGGGAAACAAAAGAAAGACACCAAAAAATAATATTGTACTAGAAAGGTTTTAACCTACTATATAACGAAGGGAATAAGGGTATATAAGATACATTACCCATGCATGCATGCATATACATCATGTAACATGTGACATGATACATATGAGAATGAGGAAGAACTTGTTGAAAAAAGTGAAAAGAAGACATGAAGAATAAATAAAAGAAGCATTACAAATAAAGATCTAAATGAAGAAATAAAAGAGAGAATGAGTTAAAGCTTTTGGAGGAAGAAATTAGAGAATTGAATATGTATAGTTTTTAAAAGATAGGATGAACTTAAGGGAAGCATATACTTGATGGTAATAACTTGAAAAGACCATGGTCTTAAATGTAGAAAGTTAAAAGTGTCTTTTAGAAATTTTAGGATTTGTTTGGTTGAGAGAGTGGATTTGAGGGAGTGGATTTGAGAAGAAAGTTTGGTTGTTTGGATTCAAGGATGGATGGTGAGAAAAGAAGGGAAAATTTATAAAAGTGTGTGAATGATGTAATATGTATAATTGATAAAATATTTTTTTAATAAATAAAAGTATAATTAAAATTAATTTACATTAAATATAATTAATTTTTTAAGTATAATTAATAAATTATTATTTTAATTAATAAAAATATAAAAAAATAATTATTTTAAAATTAAAATAAAAATAAAAAATTAAGTTATTCTTAATAATAATATCATTATGTTATAAATTTATTTTAATTATTATTATAATTTGAATTTTATTATTATGTTTTTATTATCATATTTTAATCATATAAATTAATTGAATATATCAATTTTTATTTAATATTTTTTATTATATTATAATATAATTAATTATATGATTTATTATATTTATAATTAATTATATAATTTATTATATATATACTAAATTATATGTTAATATTATAATATATAATCTATTATATATATATAATATATATATATATATAATTGATTATATTTAATTAATTATATAAAAATTATATAATAATAATAATATTTTTTCAAATTTATTATTATTTTTTATTAATACTTTATTATCATTTATAATTTAATATTATTTTAAGTTAATAATATTTTATATTTTATTATGCTTCCTCTTGTTACGAAGATTTGCAGGATGTAAACTTTTGCTTCGATTTTTGCATTTAATTATTTTTTTATTCATTGATAACTAAACTTTCTCTGCATGTGATCCGTGGTTGCTAATCCACACCTCCTGAAATAAAAGGGGCTTTTAAACTATCACATAGTACATGGGAGTACATGGGTTAATTTGTTGTCATTCTTTGACTCTTCAAGCTTTCAAGACACATTCATTGAATCTTGAAACTTTTAACATTCTAGTCATCATTTTGTAATCATTACATTCCTTGAATCTAGAAAACTATCAAGTGCATTCTCTAATTTCAAGAGATTAGTGTAGTTAACCCTTTTCAATGTCTTTTGGAACTCATTGAAAAAAATATTCTTCTATAAATGAGTGTCCTCTCTTATAAAAACATAATTAAACAAGTTGTATGAGAATTAGAGGGTTTCTTGATAGTGTCTCTAGAATTGAGATAATTCATCTTCCTTTGTATTTGGAGTCTTATCTTGAGAAGTTTTCTCAAATGGTGGTTTGCTTTGTACTTATCTTTGGAGTTTTTTTCTCTAAATTGGCGTATTCTTCCTTTTCTCCTACCTTAATTCATTTTATGTTTCTTTGGAAATTGAATTTCAAGAACTAATATCAAAATCAATTTTATGAAGGCCAGATGTAATATGTAATACAAATTCTTCATTTTTAACAAACAATTTCTTTCAAAAATTAATCTTAAATATAACTTTCTGCTAAGTATAACTTTTTTGTAGTGATTTTATTGTATAACTTTCCTACAGTGATTTTATTGAATTTTTATTTTTTCAACATCTCTCAAATCTTTAATAAATTGATAAAATATTTTTTTTAAAAAATGTTTTTATAATTTTTAATTGCAATATTTAACAAAGCAAAAATAATAATAACAATGATTCTCATCTTATCACCAAACAACAATGACTTTGGTAACTCTTATAATAATATGAATAATAATAACAGTTATTACATTTTTTACTTTTGTATTATATTCTTGTCTTAATTTATACTCTCATATGATTTTACCTATATTTAAATAAAATATATAACAACCATTTCTAACCCATACCTTTAGGAAATTAAATGCATAATTTTTAGCTTTTCCCTTTTAAAAATTTCAATTACAGTGATTCTATAACTAAGAGTATCTACAAATATGAGATATTTGAGATTATGATAAATATCTATAATAAAATAATATTTTCAATAAGGAGTCCCAATTAGTTCAAGTGTTCTGAGTTCATTGCATCATGTTCTTCTTCCTCTCTACCAACACTGGTCAGTCTCCCATCTCCGACCACTGTAGCTGGAAACCCCACGCGACGCCGTTAAGAGTACTCGCCCACGTGCTAACAAGCTTCGATCGTACTTGGCACGCTTCTCGGGGTTCAATAGCGTGCGATACGCACTATGGATCTTCATGAACTCGCCCGCAGAGGATTCCTTTCGCTGCACTGGAGCCACGTCCGGGTGGCAGACCCTCACCAGTTGCCGGTACGCCGCTTTGATTTCTCCTTCCGACGCCGCGGGACAGATTCCGAGAATCTCGTAGAGCGTGGTGCAGGAGGCCGTGCTTTGAGGGCTCAGAGCATCGGTGGCGGTGGCAAAGGATACATTTGACCGGAGTTGGATATGGCGTTGCCGTGTGGAGAGGCTTTCAGCGGAGAAAGTAGCACTGGGTGTGGTAAAAGGTGCTGTGATCATGTTATGAAATTATGTGTAAGTTCAAAGTTGAGGTTTTTGAATTTTGAAGAGGAACTGGTTTCTTATGTAGGGAGAAGAGGATGATGTGTATTGGGACCAAACAGCTCACTTCATTCCATATTTCGTTTTTTGGAAAAAAAATGATTTTGACACGTTTGTTTTGATTTGACGTCCTTATAACAACTTTATAACAAATGTAAATAATAATAATAATAATAATAATAATAATAATAATAATAATATATTGAATTAAGTTATTTAAATAAAATTAAAATTAAATTATTGAATATAAAAGTAATAAAATGAGTTTAAAGTTATAAAATTTTGTAGACCGTGAACAAATATTTTTTTTTAACTCTCTTTATTCCCTACAAATTTTGATGGGGAATTTTTAGGATAATATGTTTTTACAATCCATTTTCTTAAGGATAATGTTATGTTAATATCATAACTTCTCTTATTTGATGTTATGAAGTATTAAAACAAATATTATTTCATTTAGTGTTGTGAGTGAAGGTTGTATGTGATATATTTTGTAAATGAGAAAAGAAGATAACGCTCTTCACATTTTAACTTACTAAGTTTTTGTCCCTTCTCTTCACTTAATTGCAAGCCCTCTCCTTTTTCATCTAGTCATCGTCGCCGTTGTGACTGTGGTGTGTCTATCTTCGACTACCGGTGTAAAGGTTCCAGTTTAGTGAAGGTTTCGGTGCGATGTTTAGTGTGTTTCTTTAGGTAATTCCAGCTTACGACATTATCGACTAAAAGTTGGTCTTTTATAGATTTATGATGAAAAAGAGAGTTTTTTGGTCGTGTTATTGTTTAGTTTTTGGTTGACGAATGATTTGCATAAGGGTGGGTTGTGTTTTCATCATTTTGGTCTTATCGAATTCCTTCCATATTTTGTAGGAAAACGATGACAAGTTTTGAAAGTGGTGTTGACTGTAAATTAGATTTGGAAAACAAGGTTTGTTGTTGTTAATACTAGGATTGCGCTCTCATTAAACCTCAAAAGTTACCCCATGTTTCCTACGGGGACATCTACTTTGCACTTTTGACAATCGAAATCACATAGTCTAAATATGATCAATTCATCAAATGAACTTTTTTTTTTTACCCACAACAAGGCTAAATGAGGTTTAACTCTCATAAATAAGTTGTTTTTATAGAACTGTCTTTATTAATACTGAAAATTGCTCTCAAGAAACCTCAAAGGTTACCCTGCGTTCCCTAAGAAGACACCTGCTTTGCACTTTTAGCAATCGAAGTCACATGGTCTGGATGAGAATCAATCCATCAAATAAACTTTTTTTTATTACATTGTGCCCACAATAAGGCTGAATGAGGTTTAACTCGCACAAATAAATTATTTTTATAGAACTGTCTTTATTAATACTAGAATTGCGCTCTCAGGAAACCTCATAGGTTACCCCATGTTCCCTTCCCTATAAGGACACCTACTTTGCACTTTTGGCAACTGAAGTCACATGGTCTGGAGGATTAATTCAACCGAAGTCACATCAATTCATCACATGGTTTCCTAATAGCGCAATTTTAGTATTAATAAAGGCAGTTATATAAAAACAACTTATTTATGCGAGTTAAACCTCATCCAGCCTTGTTGTGGGTACAATGTAAAAAAAATAAAATTATTTGATGAATTGATCCTCATCCAGACCATGTGACTTCGGTTGCCAAAAGTGCAAAGCAGGTGTCCTTGTAGGAAATGCGAGTAACCTCTACAGTTTTCTAAGAGCACAATTCTATTACTAGTAAAAGCAGTTTTCTAAAAACAACTTATTTATGCTTATTTATGAGAGTTAAACCTCATTCAGCCTTGTTGTGGATATAATGTAATAAAAAATTATTTCATGAATTAATCTTCATCCAGACCATCTGACTTCGGTTGTCAAAAGTGCAAAGCACGTGTCCCCGTTGGGAACGCGGGGTAACATCTAAGGTTTCTTAAGAAGGCAGTCCTAGTATTAACAACAACAAACCTTGTTTTCTAAACTTAATTTACAATCAATACCAATTTCAAAACTTGTCATCATTATCCTATAAAATATAAAAGGAATTCTATAATACCAAAATGATAGAAACACAATCCACCCTCATGCAAATCAATTATATAATACCAAAATGATAAAAACACAATCCACCCTCATGCAAATCATTCGTCAACCAAAAGTTAAACAATAAAACAACCAAAAAAACTTAATTTTTCATCATAAACCACATAAAAACAAACATTTAGTCGATAATGTAGTAAACTATAACCACCCAACACACTGAACACCTAACCTAAACCCTCACTAAACTGGAACCTTCACACCAGTGGTCAAAGACGGACACACCATAATGTTGACGATGACGAGACAGAGAAGGAGGAGGCTTGCGATTGCGTGAAGGGAAGGGGACGAAATCTTCTTATGTTGAAATGTGAAGAACTTTTTCTTTTCTTCTTGTTTACAAAGCACGCCAAATAGTGACAACTCTCACTCACCATGCTGACAATAATAAATAAAATCATATTTATTTTGACATTTTACAATATCAAATGAGAGTAATGTCACGTGAAGCTATCAAGATAACATTATTAATATATTTACCTTTACTTATAACGGAGTTGTAAAAAAAATAATGTAAGATGATCATGACTTAAACTTTTATCATTTCATTATTTTTTTTTAAATTCTCTTCTTATACATATATACTTATATATATATATATATATATATATATATATATATATATATATATATTAAAAATAAATTTAATTAAATAAATAATTTATAATTATTTAAGTAATGTATTTAATTAGACAAATTAAAATAGTTATTGTTTGTAGTTGAATTATTTTATCATATCTAAGATTGAAATTTAATTTTTAACATTTAAGTTACACTTCTTGTATCTTTCAAATTAGGTAATTTTAACGATTAATTTTTTAAACTATTTTTATTTTAAATTTTAATATAAAAAGAAATGGAGTCTATCATATTTGTTTCTTTGTCGATTTAGTAGGTCAAGTGATACAAGTTAGAATAACTTTACGAATTAACAAAAAGAATAATATTAAATAATAAAATATAATAATAATAATAATATTGATAATAATAATAATAACAAATTTATATAAATAATATTAATAACGAAAGTAATTAAAAAATGAAAGTAATAAAAAATTAAATAAATATTTATTATTATAAATAATTTTATATAATAACATTAATAATAAGAAAAATTAATAAAATATTAAATAAGATTACTATAAATAAATTTATATAATAATATTAATAATAAATAAAATAAATAATAATAAATTAAATTAAAATTAATTTAAAATTTGTCTTATTTTATTGCATCATTCTATATTTTAATTATGTGTTCAAAAGTGATACTAATTTAAGGTAATTTAGATTCGCTTGATTATTGTAATTTAATTTTCTTTTTTCACTATTCCATATTTATATTATTTAGGTGATTGTTACACTAATTTTGACTTATTTTATTAAATTTTATAATTATTTTTTATTCAAATTTTATTTTATTTTATCAAAACTTATTTTCAACAATTTTATATGTAACTATAATATCATTACGAAACAATATTTTACTTATATGCAAATTTCATAAACAAATAATTAATCATATTTTATTTTTTAAATTAATTTTAATTATAAAGACATAATTATAATCATACACTTTCATCAGTTAAATTTTGTTTTGATTCATTTTATTATTCTCAAAATTTTCATAAATTTTCTCTTTTTTCTTCTCATTTCTCATTCTCTTCTCATAATCTTACAAAATTATTAATTAATTTTTTTGTTATTGCATTACTTCCAAATTTTATTAAATTTTCCCTTCATTTCCTCTATTTCTCATTCTCTTCTTATCATTCTCACTTTCAAGTCTCTTATCAATCTCAATTTCCATCCTCTTCTCTCACAAATCGATCATTTCTCTGTTCACTCCTTTGAAGAACAAAAAAACTTTTAATTTCTTATTATCTTTCCGCGTTTGGAAATCAATAAGTGTTAATGTTTATCCAATTTTGATAGAAATTTTTAATTGAGAATGGTAGTGTAAGCTATCTGGTACATCAAATCTAATATAATGTTTTGGTTCACTTAGTTAAATTTAATTGAATGAGAATGGATTAAATTAGGTTTAATGTCTTCTTTTAGTAGTCCAATCCAATTATAATTTTAAGAGATAGTTTACTAAGTATAAAAATCCAAAATAATTCTATTATAATAATTATAAAATAATAACAGTACTTATAATACATAGAAAAACACTACTGATATAATAAAATATGAAAATAATTTTAATAGTTAAATTATTAAATAAATTTTGATTAGATATACTGAATAAACATAATTTAACCAAATAACCCAACATAATCTATAAAAGTATAAATAGAACGGGTTACAAAGAATCCAAGATTTAACGCAACCCATTTCACATATTTAGGGTTATCTCTCCTTTTCTAAGGTAGATAAGCATTTAATTGAAGGAAATTATTTAAAAACAAAAAACAAACTTTCTTTGGTCTTAAAACCTAACCACGGCCGAACAAAATGATTTCATCGTAAGCCCTTTTTGTTTTCCAGCTAATTTTAGGTATAAAGCGTATTTGGTCTCTTGGCATGACACAGCCAGAAACGTCACTTGTTAAGATATCATTCTAAAATAATCCTTTCTAATTTCTGGTATACGTTGTTTCTTTTGCCAGAACGCAACGTGAAAAAATTGCGTATATCTTCTACCAATTTTCGCACGACAGATATACACTAAAAGTGATTATAGAATATGATTATTTTTAAATATGATTTTAATCGCTATAGAAGTAATGTTTTGATTTATTTCTTATAATTCTTTTTGCTGTTTTAGTCTTTTAAATTTTATTGCAAAAATAAACTAATTTTAGTTTTTATTGATGTAATTTTTTTAACTATAAGTGATTTAAAAAGTTAATGGAGGCTAACCTTCTCTGTTATATTATAATAAATTTTAACTATTTAATTGTTTATTTTTTTCTTTCTCTGAACTCTTTCTTCTATAAGTTTATTACGATTTTTACCAAACTTCTCAGAGTTGGTTTTCATCATTTTCATGAAAGATAATTATTCACATGGTTATTGAGAGGATATTCTTTTTATTAAGTAAAATTTCAATCAATTTTTTCCCTTTTTAAATTTCATATTTTTCGTAAGATCAAAACCATATATATAATAAGTATTTTATTAGTTAAACGTTTATTTGTTTTTATTGTCATTTATAATAATAGACTTTTCCTTTGATACTAAGAAACACGTAAGGATGAACAAAAGTAAATAAAATATAACATTATAAAAAGGTAAACTAATTTAATATTATAAAACTGATTTATAAGATGAAGATTTGCATTCATTTTTAAAATATTGAAAAATTTTATCTTTAGTTAATGTCGAGACTTCTCAACTTATGCATGTGACTATATATTTAATGGTAGATGAGATTTGCACTCATTTTTAAAGTATTGAAAATTTTTATCTCTAGTTAATGTCGAGACTCCCCTACTCATGCATGTGACTATATATTTAAGGGTGGTCTGATAACTAGTGGTTTGGTCTGATAGACCCAACAACCTTGTTAACATAGGGTTTAATACCATCTTAAGAAGTGAACGTTAAATCTAATTCAACCGGCTTGTAAGACGAGGTTTGCATATACTTATAAACTATTAAAAGACCTTATCTCTAGTTGATGTGAGATCTACAACACACCTCCTCACGTCGAGACTCCTTAACTCATGTGTGAGACTATATATTTAAGGGTGCCCTGATAGGCCTAACAATCTTGTTAAGATAGGCTTTGAAATGACTTTGATACCATCTTAAAAAGTGGACTTTAAGACTTTATTTCTAGTCGATTTGGGATATTCAACATCTCACTCAAGCTACAAGTCACCACTTAAGTTATACACCTCATTAGTTAAGTGACTTCGCCCGTTTAAGCAACATATGACAATAGGTGTAATGATTGCACATCGCTTGAGTCTTACTAAAGCAACAAAACGTTGGTTGAGATATATTCTATTCGAGAACACATAAACAATCATAACATAATGTTTGTTAACAAATTTTCAACATCTACAACAATTTTACACTTTACCAAAACTTATTGATAGTGATATTCTTACATGAACAACGATAATAATAGCAACTCAAAATCAACAATCCCATTCAAGAATTCATATAATTAACATATATTCAAAGCCTGCATTATACATCAAAAACAAAGATCACATTGTAAAGTTGTAATATTAGCTCACCTTTCCAATATTGAAGTGCGTTTTATGCAACAATCTTATTTATAAACTTTTCAATAATTACTATAAGCTTTCAAAAAGTTAACTCTACATTGATAATATCTTTTCTCAAACCATCCACTTAAGAGAAGAAGAAGAGAAATAAAAGTCAAATATGATTGATTTTACTTATCAAATTCAAACTTTAACCGATTTAAAACAAAATATACTCCTTCAGCTCCTCAAATCTTAATCCATGGTCATAATCTTGTTGGTTATAGAGAGAAAGTTTAAAAAAGTTTAAGATTTTAAAATGAAATAATAAATACACATTTAAATTCAACTTATAAACTTTTATTTCCTATTTATTTAAAATATATTATTAAAATAATATTAGTCTTACATAGATGAAGATTTCTTAGGCTATATTGCTAACAATGGGTTTGGTGTGTGAATACAACATAATAGGAGAAAGTTTAGTCTTCTCTAACTCTTTAAAGTTTATTGATCAATTCTTTAAATAACAAAAAAATCAAGATAAGAAAAATTATTTTAAGATCTATTTTATTATTGAATTGTGTGAATGAAATTATTATTGAATTGGTAATTAGTACATTGAAAATAAATTTTATGGATTGATACTTATATGGGCTTTGAACATTGGTAATTGTTAAAAGAGACAAATTGAATTATTTTATAATGGTTAGGAAAGTCAAAATGAAGTATAGTAACAAAAATGAGTAAATTGTATCTTTATTGAGTTTAAATGTGTTTTAAACTAGTTAAAATAATTGGTTTGAACTATAATTGGTTTAAAGTTATTTTGATGATTTTGCAAAAGTTATTCTTTTTAACTATAATTGGTTTAAAGTTATTTTGATGATTTTGCAAAAGTTATTCTTTTTAAACATGCTTCATTTGAGTTGACCACTAAATTTTAGTGCAAGCGTTATTGCTGAAATGATTGTTTAGACATTCAAGCAATGAGACTTATTGTCCAAAGTCGTGGTTTAAAACTTTGAGCACGAGAAAAACAATAATAATGTTCTTTTTATTTGGCTTGCATTGCTTAAATGATGACTTATCACTCAAGTATTGGAGACTTGTTGTTTTGAGTAAGATTATAAAATTTTTGATGTATACCGCGTAAGCGTTGTTATGGTGATATTTTGTATGTATATCACTTAAGCGTTGTTGTGACATTTAGGTGATAAAATATTTTGCTTAAGTGACCTATGTTAACTCAATAGATGAGGAACTCAATAGAGATTTTGATTTTAAGGATATGTTTAAGCTAGGTGATTTCCACTTAAACGATATTTTTTCCTAAAATGCTTGCATGTTGATAATTATAGTTCATGCATGTTATATAATAGTGAATGATTTATTATAAAAACGTGTTAAATATTTATGAGTGGATGAATTGATTTGATTAATGAAAAACATGTTATATCTATGTGTGGTATGATGTTTCTTATGTTAAATTGAATTATTTAATATCACATATTTGGAATTATATGTTGAGTGAGTATGTGATTTGTAGTATTAAAAATATAATCTTGTTGTTGGAAACGATACCCTTATTTCATTGACGATCTCAATCATGTAGATTAAGATAAGCAATGAGAAAATGAAAGAGATTTATTATACCACTGAAACATATTTTGGATATATAATTACTTGTGGAATGAACTTACCCTGACTTGTGGAGTTGAGATTTTTTATGTGTAATGATGTTGATTTGTGATGCAATATACTTAATGTAAATTATCCGTAAATATTTTTATATGATACTTGCTATGTTATATCCAATTGGAATTAAATCTATTTGTAAATCTAATGTATTTAAAAATAAAATAAATAAAGTTGATTTGCATATGTGGTCACTCTTTGAGATTATATAATAATATGGTTTGAATGAGTATATACTAATTTAATAGAATCCTAATTATAATATATTATTATAATAAACATATATTTTGATGTAGTTTTAGTTAAGAAAAGAGGCTAAGAGTTTAAGACATAATTCTTAAAAATCTCAGATGTTTATATATATATATATATATATATATATATATCAGAGGAGTATAAATTAATTTAATGAAATTTTGATTACAATTTATTAGAAAAAGTGTCAAAAGTTTGAGATAATTCTTAAAAATCCTAAATGCTTTATATGTATGCATATACTTTTGAAATATCTTTTGTTTTATAAACATTTTATGATGATTTTTAGTATGTAATTAATGAATGAATCTACAATGGGAAAGTTGAAATTTATATAATATAAAATGCTATAATAATTTTTTTCTTATAAGATTCATTTTAAAATAAATAGTAAATAAAATTTTTTGTTTTTGAACGTGTCAATTTACTTTTTCTTTGAAAGGGTTGAAAATTGGATTTAGTTTCTAAATGTTGAGATGACCGAGCCAATCTACTTTTTAAAAGAGTTGAAAATTCTAAATGTGTGAAAAAAAATAAAATTATCCGATAATATCACAATTTTACAATAAAATAGTTAATGATTTATCGTGGTCTTTGAAATTATATTTTTATGTAAACATAATATCATAAAACTTAATAATAAAATGTTGTTAAAAATATTCCTTCTTTTAAGAATTAAATGACATTCCTTCTTTTAAGAATTAAATAGAGTGTATCTCACATATTAAAAGAAAAAAAAAACTAGTCATTTATCCAAAAGTAAATAATTAAAATTTAAATTTTTGTAGGTATGACATAATATTGTCTTATAGAAATAATTGATATTATAAGTTGATTTGATGGATAGAATATGATAATAAAATGATATTTGTGTCACCATGAATTCGATAATGTTATCTTATTATTTATCTTATTTTATTTTATTGATATAATATATTTTTTTATCACAAGGAGAAGAAGTGAGTTAAATTTATCATGATAAGAAAAACTATTTTTCTTTTTTCTATACATAATTTTTACTTATAAACTTAAATTATAATGACAATTAAATATAAAAATAATTTTTATTGTATATAAAAGTATTTGCATCATGACATTAATTTTACAAAACTCATAATTTATTTATAATTTTAGTAAAAATAAATAAATAAATAAATAAATAATTTATATAATTTTGATAATATTAATTTATATCACAATTTTTTTATTTAAAATTTATTATATATGCGTTTTAATAATTATTTTGATTCATACATTTAAATTATATTATTTGTTAAACTATTAAATATAATAATAATAATAATTTAAATATTTTTTAAGATGGTAATTATAATTTTTATATCATATGTAATATTTTGCATTATAAAAATCGTTATATAAATAAAATATAAATTCATATAATTTATTAGTTTTTTAAATAATTTTCCTAATTTATAAAAAAATCAAATTAAAAATTAATTAGAAAATATATATTTTTTAGCTTATTTCCTCTCAACTGCTCACTTTATATATTATGTCATTCAAACAAAGTATCATAGCTATTTAATATTACCATATAAAAAAATACATTTTTTTTTTAAATTGTTATTAGGGGACTGAAGTGTAATACAAAGGGAATAAAGGACCTTCTTATAATAAAAAATTTGCAACACTGGGAGCAAGCTTTAGATCTAGAAGAATTGATGAGAGATAATCGATCTTTGCTTCTTCTTCCCTTATCATAAGTTAGGGTTTGCTTTTATTATCGTTAATTAGGGTTTGCCAAATTTAAATTTCCTTCATTTTGCTACCCTGCACTCGTAGCGTCTCGTGATTCCTCCGTTTTTTCGTTTCTATTACTCACCAAGGTAGAAGATTTCGTTCTCTGATTGCGAATGCTATCCGTCTGAAAAAAGTAACTGCAGAGTGTGAATTATTTTTTCAGTACCTGCAACTTAGATTATGTGTTGCGATATGATGTAACTGAGTTCATTAGTTATGATTGTTATGATCCCTGTACCTTCTAAATTATGATCCTTTGTAGCAGCTGAGGCATGGAATTTTCCTTTTTAACGTTGAATTGATTATCCTACATTTTGACTTTGCTAAAACTTTTTGCAGGTAATGTTTGATTATTTTTGAAGGATTTTGGGCAAAGCTCTGCATCGAAACCCCTGTAACTGTTAGAGGATAGTCTTTGGCTTGTGTTTCTGTAGTGTGAGTAATGCTTTTGTGCCACGTGAATTGGTGAATGGAAAAAGCGTTGTGTTGGCCTTGAAGTTACAATACCCTTGAACCTACTTAATAATCTTTGTTCATCCCTTCGTAGAAATTTGTTTTCCAGATACACAAGATGCTTCAACATCAAATTGTGCAGTCCCCTGCTAGGCTAGGCCTCGCAAACCCTAATTCTCCTTCAATTCCGAACCCTACCCCTCCAAAGCTCCCTCCAACACAGACCCAGCAACCCCAAGACCGGAACTCTTCAACCCCTTCTTCTGCTCTTCTGTCTCTCCTCCCACCCCTTCCTAGAGCCCAAGCACTTCTTGTCCAAATGGCGACCTTAGCCTCCAAGCTCTTTGATGTTTCCCCTAACAGGTCTCTTTGGGTCACTGCCTTCCGTGGATCCCTTCCAACTTTCCTCCCTTCTCATTCGTCTACCCCGCTTGACTCTTCTCCTTCCACTGCAAAAGAAATAATTTCCCTCTTTACTGTTCTCCAAACCCAAATATTTGAAGCTGTTGCAGAACTCCAAGAGATTCTTGACCTCCAAGATGCCAAGCAGAAGATGGACCGTGAAATTCGTTCCCAAGATTCAATGTTACTTGCCTTTTCCAACAAACTCAAAGATGCTGAGTGCTGCCTAGACATTCTTGTTGATGATTACTCTGATTATCGCCGCGCCAAGCGATCAAAATCTGGGGATGATGATTCCATGACTTCATCAACTGTCTCTTCTCAGCTGAAGCTGTCAGATATATTATCGTATGCCCACAAGATAAGCTACACCACCTTTGCACCACCGGAATTTGGGGCTGGCCAAGCTCCTCTTCGTGGTGCACTGCCACCTGCACCACAAGAAGAGCAAATGAGAGCTTCACAGTTGTATAATTTTGCTGACCTTGATGTTGGATTGCCTAAAGAAGTTGAAACCAAGGAGAAAATTGTTGAAGCTATTGTTGAGCCTCCATCACAGGTGGATCCTAATGCAGTTCCAAATTTGTCTGCATTTCAAGGACTGCTGCCTCCGGTGCCACCTGGTTGGAAGCCCGGAATGCCTGTGCAGTTGCCTATTGGTTTGCCACTGCCCCCGCCCGGGTGGAAACCAGGGGATCCTGTGCCATTGCCTCCCATGGACTCTCTTCAAATACCGAGATTTGCAGAGCAACAAATGCAACCTCACATTCCTCAGCCCAAACAACCAGAAGTTATTCAAGTGCAGCCAGTTAATTTGGACCTTGGAGGAAGTGATACTAGTGATTATAGTAGTGATGATGTCAGCTCTGATGATGAAGATTAACAAGTTTATTAAACTGATCAATCTCAAATTGATAACTGTACAGGTGAGGGATTTTTGCACTTGGTTGTTATGCACTCCCAAATGTTTTATAGAGTTCTTTTAATTGTTTCTCAAGAATTGGGTTTTAATATGATGTTTTCAGCATTGATAGGTTGAGAATCAATAACAACTTTTCATCACCTTGATGTTGATTTTGGTATTTTGTGTAGTGAATATAATCCTCTGCTTAATGTTTAGTGTTTCTGCTTTAGTCTCTAGTGGGCACAAACCATGTCTGTACTTTATAACCACGAAGATTTCAATAAGCATAGCACCTATACTAGCGCAGGGTTGTGTTTTCCAAGCTACAAAGGCGTTCAATATACAGTAATGTATTTAGTTCTATTAAAAAGAATATACATTTTACATCCGCCTAATATGTATCTTGTTTTAATAATTTACTTTTTTACATTAACAAATGAATTGCCCTTTAAGACATTTTTGTACCAAATTGTGATGAGGCACAGTGTGGACATCTTTTGGTGTCATAAAAACACTTTTTAAAAAACCTAACTAATTTAATAAATAAAGCAAATTCAATCACTAGAATTTGCTGTCTTTTAGCAGCTGATTCCTCAGTTAACCATTCATACTTCATCCATACACGTCATAAAATTATAGATTTGTACATAATAACCATTTCTCTCTTGTGGATACTTTCATTCTCGTTGATACTCATCAGTCATTTCAAACCACCTTTTTCTCTCTTCCACCCTCTGAGAATGCAGCACTCAACGAATTTTGCCTACTCACCCATTTTCACACCCTTTAGCATTCACGTTCTCTCATTTAAAAACACTGGTTAACTTTCTCATCGCTCAAATTTTTGGTCGTAGGGTTTGATGATTTTGATATTGTCTTCTGCTTTGTGGACTATTTAATTTCTTGTTTTAATTTTGCTATTTCGATGTTCTTCCTTACCGGTTTGGAAGGAGTGATAGATGTTATAAGATACTATGGAATCTGCTTCTACATTTAGTTTATCGGGGATATGTTTTCTAGAGGTTTGTAGTAATCTGTGACTGTTGCTGACTGATATGTTTGATGTTTAATCATAATGACACGTTCATTTATAGTGAGCTTGCTGTCACACCATTAAGATTTAATGTACTCTAGGATGAGTCTCAGTATCAATCATTTGGGAATTGTTTTTCCTTGCACAACAGTCTAATTTGCAGCATTTTTGTTTGAATGATGCTTACCAAGCACTGCTGAATTAGGATATTCTTCATATTATTGTTGAGACACTGCCATTGAAATTGAAGTTAACCAAGCATTTTTCTTCTTCTTGCTCTAGTTGTGCTAATTGGTGAGTTAGCATGCTAGTTGCTTTATTCTGAAGTCTTTTATGGTTGAGATTTATAGGTGATCAGTCTATGACGTTTATAATGTTCTGGCTCTATTATTTCGTGGGGAAGGCTGGAACTATATTGAAGTTGAAATAATATGCCATACTAATTGCTAAGTATTGTACTGCTTATCCTTAGTGATGTGAAGAAATCTTGAAAGGAAACCAGCAAAAAGCAACATGATGTTGATTTGTAATGTCTATTTTTCTATCTTTGTGGTGTGCAATGGAAAATATCTGTCATTGTTTTTGAGTTAAATAACCTTCAAAATTTCCTCTTCTCCTAATGCCTTCTTGATTGAGATGCTGTTTACAATTGCGGCATATTGTTTTGCTTTCAACTCTTTTTAGTGATGGTGTTGGAGATCTCATATTCACTATATATATGGACAAATAATAGTATATAAGTACAAACCTCACTTTGCAATCTAGGTTTGTGATATTGAGTTAGAATTAAAATCTATTTTCTAAGATTTTTATCAAAGCTTATAAGGTTTGTTGAATTTATCATGTCACTCACAAATATGTAGTCCCGAGTTTGAGATGTCCAATCATTAGCATGAGAAGGTGTGTTGGATATCTCACCTCGACTAGAGATCGACTAGAGATATGACCGAATTATAATATATAAGTTGAGAAAAAAAAATAGAACTCAAACAGCTCAAAAAATAAGGGGAAGAAACACTGAAACTCTAAAATTACCTCTTTATTGAAAAGAAAAACAAGAAAAATACATAATATTAGTCCAGTCAAAAGAATTAATATGGCCAAAACTCTCGCAATTCTAAAATATATGGCCTGTTAATAGGTATTACATCAACCTTTTAAAAATATCCCGACCAACTCTTTCCTTTTTCTATAATAAACCTGTAGAGGTCTTTCTCCTTTGGGATAACCTGAAATCATTCCCGGGATTCCTAATATCATTCCCAACATTGAATGAATATGAGACATGGATTAAGATTTTAATTAATTACTGTACTTTACAGGGTAAGACAAAGGAGGAAACATGCCTGTATTCTTGTTTTTGTCAGTGTCTCTTTTTATTTGATACAACAGCCTCCATCGGCTTGCTAGAGAGCTATACCATCCTTCATCACTTTTATGTTAGGATAGATTAGAAGCGGTAAGTAACTACTTTTTGAAGGCTAATTTTAATTTAAATGTCATAAATGAAGAAGTGTACATGTTCAGATGTCTTGGTACATTGTTGCGTGGTCATATTTTAGTTATTTTCATTCTTTGTTAAGTAATGAGTAAGTATATGAATCATGAGGTGTTGCACTGGATTTGGGTGTCTGGTGCTTCATATTTAACCCCTTGTATTGTTAAGTTTCTATAGAAACCAAGAAAACAAAACGAACTAAGGAATTTCACTTCTCTGTAAATGTTTTTTTATTGAATTCTCAAACAAAACAAATACCGAATTGCAACTCAGTATCCCAAAGAAAGCACTATTCCTTTTACACAGGAATGCCCTGTCAACAAAACAAATAGCCAAAGTCCCTCTACAACTAATGGTTGGTCTTTATATAGACCAACCTACATACAACCCTCACCAACCATCCTAACACCCTCAATTGACTCTCTGTCTAATTAATTCTTTTCTACAGTAAACCTTCCATCCCTTTTCTTGATTGGGTTGATCCAAATTCCTAACATTTTCTAACAAATAAAAACCAAGAAACAGAACGACCAAAGGAATTTCAGTTATCTATTAATGCTTTTTTCATTGAATTCTCAAACAAAACAAATACTGAATTGCAACTGGAAGCACTCTTCCTTTCACTCAGGAATGTCCTGTCAACAAAACAAATAGCCAAAGTCTCTCTACAACTAATGGTTGGTCTTTATATAGACCAACCTACATCATACAACCCTCACCAACCATCCCAACACCCTCAATTGACTCTTTGTACTTAATTCTTTTCTACAGTAAACCTTTCATCCCTTTTCTTGATTGTGCTGATCTAAATTCCCAACATGTATTTATCCCCTTAATTTGGAATTGGAAATTGGGGAAAGTCACTCCAAGAGAGAAACCTTTCAAGTGTTAATCAAAATGTCTAAACACCTGTTAACTAGTACATCTAACCAAATCAGGTTCAGATTTCTGATCCTTCATCTACATATTGCTTTTATGTCCGGGACATTAGGCAGGACCAGCACAACTACCAGGTGACTAGCTAGCCAATGCAAACCCAATTTCTTTGATCCTATGATCCCTGGCCTGTCTAATAACACTAGCTAGCCAGCAACGCAAACCCCAACCCAAACGCTATTCTAAGATCCTGTTCCTTTCATCAAAATATATATATATATCCAGACCTATGTAGTATGTTTGTGTACTAGTCTCTGCCTACTATGTCTGTGAGGGAGAAAGGTTTCTATGGTGGATGGTAGACGAGGGAATAATGATAATTTGGAGGGTGAAAGCTGAGAAAATCCAGTTCAGACTGAGTTCTAAATGATGATCCTGGTGGGGTGGTCCTTCGTTGTGATTGTCTTATTGGTACGGAAATGCGAGGAAAGGGGGGATAAGGCTTGTAGAGAAGGGATCTCTTGCAATTTTGTACTACAATGGTATGATCCTTCACAAAAGCCAAAACCAACAGTAACTCTAACTGACCAATTCCTTATGGCAATTTATGCAAGACTACAAACAATTTGTATCACTTGCTTACCTCCCCCACTTCTCTCCTTCTCCCTCATAAAACTACCCTTTTTTGTTGGGAAAGCCTGATTTCAGATTATGGATTCCTCTATATTGATGAAATAAAGCAGGGTTATATGTCTAGGCCATAGTGATAAGGCCGCATTGTGGGCACTCGGTTTTCTATTCCATCTTGATTTCCATGCTGACATTCTTGTATTTGTTTTCTGGTATCTCTTGATTTCCATGCTGACATTCTTGTATTTTATTTTCAGGTATCTCATTGATTATGGATCAGATAATCTTGAAACTATAATTTTATGTCCCATGCTTGTCTCAAATCTGTTCAAGACAATGATTAATAATTTTTTCTCTCTCGTGGGTGCACTGGAATGTGCTTTGCAATCTCGTTGAAGAACTTGAAAAGGTGGTTAGTGAGAAATTTCAGGAAATTGGCTTCAAGTCTATTTAAGAGCATGTAAGAGAATATTTTAAGAGTTTTTGGATTATTAGAATTTAGAAACAAAATTAAGGATTTTTATGACGTATTTTGTCTAATCAAATCCTTGGAGGTTAGCATTGTAAGATTTGGATTTCGACCTTAAGGTTACTTGTGCATGTAAAACAATGGAATATCATTTATGAAATTTTAAGAGAAAGTTGCTCACACGAAAAATTCATTTCTGCCTTATTTTATTTATTTTTACTTAAAGTTTATCAAGAGCAATTTAACATTAAAATTTAGGATAAATAGTCAATTTTGTGCTTGTAACGTGCTATCAATTTTTCTCTTTGCAAGTACACAAATTATAACATCGCTCGGGAATGAAAAATGTGTTTCAATTTGATCTTACTCTTGGATTTGTTAAAGTTAACATTGATGCTATTCATCTACATGACTGTAATGGTGTGAATATGGATCATTACAGTAATTTAATTGACATGAATAAGAAGTTGATTGTGTTTTTTAACTGTTTTTTAAGACTTGTGATATATTATTTTTAATTTAGCTTTCTATTTCAATTTATTGTTATTAGTTTCTAATTAAGTTTTATATTATCTATAAATTATTAGCAAAAACATTATTTTTCATATTCATTTTCATTATTTCTACGAGGCTCATCATATTAAATATGTTGAGTAAAATGCAAGTAATAAAATAAGTTTTTAAATACTAAGTTTTAAAATTTTTATACATGTTAGATTTGAGTAAAAAATTTGATTTGAAACTTAAATCATGTTTTCATACTTTTACTTATTTAAACTTCTAAGAAAGAGTAAAAATATAAGAAATACTATGTTTCGTATAGCCTCAAGTCATGTAATTAGAAGTTTTAGAACTTGTTTTCTTTTTTTATAATCAAGTAACATTTAGATATACTATGTATTTATAATTAGATTGATAACTTTTTCAGAAATCATAGGATATTTTACTATGTGGTAATCTAATTGTAAAAGAATTGTAAGAAAATTGTAAGAAGTACTTCTTCTTAAAGATTACCAAAAGTATTAGAATTAATAAACATATTATTTATTATTTTCGTAAGAGTCATATATTTTTTGTCTCAATTATTTTATTTGTGAATATGATGGAATTACTTCATAAATAATACCTCCTTTTACACATTAATCATTAAATAAAATATATTCAACACCTTCATCTAATCTAATCCTTTTAATTTTTTATTTAATTGATTCTCTATTTCGGTTTTGTAAGTTAAAAGCATATCAAACTCTTCATTATTTTATACTTTGGTGTATCTAGAATAATTATTTATAAAGTTTATAAAATAATTTTTACCACCTTTAGACATGGTTTGTTTTAAGTCAGTGATATCAATATAAATTAAACCATGGAGTTCAATTTGACATTTCACAAAATGACATGTTTACTTTATTTATCATGCATATTAAGCAATCCTAGTCATTGCAATTTAATAATATATGAAGAATTTACTTGTCATGAACTAGCATGTCACATATCACAAGAATCAACAATATAAGTAGAAGACCCAAATGCATATTTATTAACAACTTTAGAAATGTTAAGTATGAATACCTTGATCACAATATCTCTTTCCCGTAAACACATTATTCTTTCTCATAGCAATTTTTGTAAGATTCAAATGACACTTTGACCCCAACCATTCCCAACAATGTTATAGGGATTAAGCTAAATATAATAGATGACACATGTAGCACATTGTTAAAGCCAGAGTCTTTTAACATGTGAGCTTTAAAATAATTTTTTCTTTTCTCAAAATTAGAGTTGTCATGAAGTCATCAAGATATACTTGTTTTTCTCCATCCCACAAATTAGTGTAAGACGTAAACACATTTATGTTTGCACAAATGTGTCTAGCAGTCCTAAATTCTACCACTCATTTGCTCAGATTGGTCAGAATGTTCACTTGTGAAATGACTATAACAATTATATCTTCCCCTTCAGCTATATTTTTCTTAGGGAATATTGTCGTTATTGACTTTATGCCACTGATGTGCATGATGACCTGATTTTTCACAAACAAAACAAGTTTTCTTCTTCTTGAAGGTGGGGTTGAATATATTGGGACAAGAAATTTTAAATTTATTTTTCTTTTTCTGATAAGGTTTTCTTATACTTTTTTCTTTTATCATATTTATCTTAGCAAATAATACCTTAGCCCTTGTAGCAAAACATTCCTTTTTGTTGATGTCTTCTATGATGATATAAGTGATCAGATCTACAATAATATTTGTTATATCTGTGCTTCAATTATTTGTAATCAGTTGGGTATCTTGATGTCCTTATGTTCAATCATCTCTCAATAGTAATAATTTTCAATAACAAATTTTTATTTAACCACATATTTAACAATGTATTTGAGAATAAGAGAATCTTAAATAATTTTAGCTTCCTTGTAGGAGCAATACACATCTAACAAATATTGCTAGATAATGTGCTAAGCAAAGTGTGATGACATACCTTATTGCATGATCAATATAGTCTTCATGTGTTTTGTAGATGTGTTTGAGTCGGTTTGGAAGTTGTAAGAGCGAAAGCAACTTCATACATATCTAATAGAGTGTACACTTGTGTTCCTACCAACGTTGGAAGTTTGACCATTGAAAACTATTAGGAATGATTTTGCAAAGATGGTTTGTGTCACAACAACATTGTTTGGTTTCTCTAGTGTAGAGTTGGTGTCAATATCCATGTTGTCAACCACAAGTCTTTAAGATTGTAGAAAAATCTGAGATCAACAAGATCATTTCATGAGGCATGAATGAGCACTTTCCTTAAGGAATTATCCGCAACATATATGTAATAAGAACTTCTAAGTGATATCGAAGATTAGAAAACTGGCAAATAAGCTCCTAAAAGTGATGAACCCATGATAGGAGATGATATGAGAGTGAGTGAAAGTGTTTTTTGAAGAAAAAGGAAAGACACGTATTTATAGTGAGTGGAGACTTAACCTACATGATCATATGCTCTCATGATCCCAATAAGTAATATGAAGGTCAAGGATATTGTAAGACTCTATCATTCACAAAACCAAAATAGTAAAAAAATTCATATAAGCATTTAATGTTTTTATTATTTTTTATTTTATTTTACAATTTGTCCCTTTTATTCTAATTGTCTGCTGGTTGCTTACCCACAAAGAATCATACCTATAAGTCATCAATATTAGAGCTTGGTAAATTGCAAAAATTTGTAAGAAATATTCTAAGACCGAATTAAAATTTTAAAATAATTTAATAAAATTAATATGTAAAATACTTTTAATGAATTGAAATTAAATATAATATATTTGAGTGAATCAAATTAACGAGCAACTTTAAGTTATCTTTAAATTTCTTAAGCTATATATAAATTGTTTGACTAATTATCAATAAACATAATATTTTAGAATATATTTTTCAATTTCGTAAATTTCTAATTCTTTTTAAAAACTATTCAATTTTTAAAAAACTAAATTAATATAATAATTCAATTCAACTTTTATAATTATTTATCTTTTTAAATAATTTGATTCAATACTTTGTATATTTTAACCTAGTCAATGAGTAAGAACATTGATTTTAATTATAATATGTTAAGTATATTGATAACCACAAACAAAAATTACGTATCCCTCAACAAAATTTTAAGAAGATTATATTATCTATTTGAGATAGTAGGATATAATCACAATCTGAATAATTTGGATTTGTGACAAAATTGATTTTTGGTACAACAAATTTAATAGCTTAATACATAGAAACAACTTGTATTTGGATATTAACATGTACTCAAAACTTTATAAATATAATATCATTACTACTTATTAAATATTTTTCTATGTTTTTACTAACTTGAGTTAATCTTGTCAAGATGTACACTCACTTGGTGTTCTATCAACAAAAGCTTGACAATTATTTTAAGGAAAATTCAACTTGATCAAAATTTTTCTAAAATCTCTCCTAATACACCTTGAAGGATTATAATTCAGTTTCGGCAAGAACAACTTATATTATACTTATATTTAAAGTTATATAAAACAACTCCCATATAAATGATTATTAATGTGATTAGAAAGAACACTAAATTTCACCTTTAAATCCTAATAAAATGATGATTAATTATTGATTGAAAGATTAATCTATAACTTATAAATATGTAAATTTTAAAATTGAAGTCACAACTTAAATTCAAAATCATAATTTAGTGACAAATTATTAACATAACCTCATAAGACTCATTAAAATAAGAATAAAACATATTGTGAGGGTGGGATATTGGTGGTTATTTTTTTTTTAATAATGAGTATAACGTTATTGTATATAATTTTGTACTATTATGTATACAACAATTATGACTTTTCAACATTTACTGGAAAAGTAAATAAACTCTTACATATTTTTGCATTATAACGTGTTAATTTCTCTACCAATATTAACAATAATTTAGAGTTATTTAATAATATTTAAAAATCATCAATATTTCAAAATTCTTATTAAGGGACTATAGTGTAATAAAAAAGGAATAAAGGACTATTGCTAATATTTTTTTTTAAAAAATTGCAACGACTGGAAACGAAGCGTTTAGATTTAGAAGAACAGAAGATGCAGCTTCGTCGATCTTGCTTCTTCTATCATCATTCGACATCGCGTTAGGGTTTGCAGATTTTCAATTTCTCTTCGATTCGCTACCTTCCACCCTCAGCATCTCGCAATTCCTCTGTTGTTACGTTTCCAAAACTCATCAAATCGAAAGATATCGACCCACAAGGTAAAATATTTCGTTCCCTGAGCTTCAATTTGATTATGTTCCTCGCGTTACATACTCGATTCCTGTTCGTCAGTTTTACGAAATTCGAATAAAATCATTTTCATGCATCATTTAAATGTCTGCTAATAGTATCTATCTGGAAAACTAATTGGAGTGTGAATCATTTTTTTGTGTGCTTGTAACCTGCATTGTGCGTAATGATATGTACCTGTATTCAATAATTGTGATCCTTGTTCCTCATAACTTATGATCCTGTGTTGCAGTTGAGGCATGAATTTGGGACTCTAATAATTTTAATTTTGAATGAAATTGAATGTTTTTGTTAATTTTAATTAGAGATTGAACTTTGTTAGATACATTTTGTTTATGGGCTTGAGCCCATCCCTCTGTAATGCCTTGTATGTATATATGTTCCTCAGCTGTGCTAATTGAAATAAAAGAGGATTATATCACATAAATGTATACCATTTCTCTCTTCAAACTTCAACAGAAGAAAGACGAGCATGTAAACAGCTGAAAAAATGGAGGCTGAGGCGCAAATCTCTCACGATTCAAATACTCAATTTCAGCCAGAGCCTGTTGTCTCAGTTCAAAATGGGGATCCTGGTGTTTCCTCATCTGTGGCAAATGCTGTTATCCCTCAGCAGCCAGGTCAGTTCTGTGTGCATCATTCCTATTTTTAATTTACTGAACAGTTGAGTTTGACACGTGAGGAGAAGCTAAAGGGCTAATTGATTGGTGTGGTATATAGCTACAAAAAAGCCAACCAGGCAGTGGGCCGCGTGGACTCGGCAAGAGGAGGAGAGTTTCTTCACCGCATTACGGCAAGTTGGGAAGGTATGTTATGTTTGGCGTTATTATTTAAACTTTAATATGTTTGTTTCGTATGGTATCATAATGATTGCTGACATGAAATATTCTTGTGTGTAGAATTTTGAGAAAATCACTTCCCGTGTACAAAGTAAAAACAAGGATCAGGTATCTGTTACAACTCCATGTGCCTTCCTAACCCTTTGCATTTTCCCATTCATTATGTTTAGTTTATTGTGAATAATATCATGCCTTGTTTTAGTTTTCTCACTCTTCTCTTTGTGCGGGGGTTGACTTGCAGGTCAGGCATTATTACTACCGGCTTGTGAGGCGGATGAACAAACTTCTTGGTCCAGGACTATGTTTGGATGCCAAAAACTCTAAAGATACTAATGCTGCAATGCTTCGCTGGTAACAATTTACTTGGAGTGGTTGTTTGTTAAATGGCTTTATTTACATGTGTGTGCTTGTGTGTGTAAGACGAGAAAATTTGTCCACCAAGAAGTTATTTCTGTTAAAGTTATCGAGGGCTTATGATGGAGAATGGGTGAAGAACTGAAATTTAGTTGATTTTATTGCATAGATATAAGGAAAATAATGGAAAGAACAGGTTGATAATGGGAGGGGAACATGTACAGAAATGTGTCTAGCCTAGACCATAATGGTAAACATTTTCTGTAGTAAGAAAATATTAAGGGGTGAAATTCTTGCTAACGTGCTTAAAATTGCATAATTGCGCTGATTAAAGACCATTTTTAATTTTAGATTAGACTGGCATGTTTAATGACTTGGTGACTGATATTTGATTTTGAGACTGAAATTGTCTGGATCCATTATTTGGTCATTTAGCCTCATTCATCACTCTTAAGTGTCTCCTGTAATTATAAAAACTTTTATTGATGAGAGATTATTACATTTCCGCATACCTTTCATTTTCTTGTGTTCAACTCTTCTCAAATGACTTGAAGGTATATTAGGAATGTAACCACTAGACCGTCTACATCAGAGATCCCTATGCTATGGAAATTTGAGAATGTTAAAGAAGTATAACCTTGAAAGATAACTAGTTGGATTTCTGATTTGAGTTTTATTTTTATACACTGAGCGAAAAGAGTTTTAATGCTTACCCCATCATCCAATGATGTATTGTCACATCATTTAATGCTTGTTAACAGCATGAGATGTCAGACTTATTAAATGTTATTGCAGTCAATAGAAATTTGGAATTGACCACAGAAATAAATGAGACTAAGCTACATACAAGAGGTATGCCTCTGCTTAAGGATTAAATTGTAGAGGAATGATAAAAAAAATAACAAGGGGAATCAGAGGGCTTTCTACTTTCCCTTTCCTGTTGTTTGCATCCCCTTTTCTCTACTAACCTCCTAACCAATTCTCTTGAATCTCACTTTTTTTCTCTTGAATCTCCTGCCAACATGTAATAACCTGAATAAGAGTAGGGATATACTCTACTATTTTAATGAGGGTTTTCAGCATTGAAAGTTTCTCACTTTTACTTGTGACGCAGGTGGTCTTTATTGGAAAAGTATAGCTGCAAAGCCTCAAAGCTTCACCTGAAGCCCCGGAGATTTAAAATATTTTTAGAAGCCTTGGTTAGTGGAAGCTATTTATAAGTTCTGTTCTTTTTTGATATCTTCTGTATGTTCTGAAGCTGATCTATATTTTTTTTGTCGGAAAGGAGCACCAACTATTGAAGGACCGAAAGAAGAATGTAAGGAAGCGACCCTTGCAGGGGGGGAATTGTCTTCCTCCTCTGCCTACCACTGTCTCAAATCAAAGTAGAGCATCAGGAAATGAGGCCCGTGCAGTTAAACTGGTTCTTGTTGACAGTCAAAATATTCTAAAATTGGGACCTTCAAAATCATCAATGAAGCGTAATATAAACATGGCTGTTAACCGTAGTAACACGAAAGGAGATTCAAATACCATGAAATCAACAAGGCAACGAAAGAAATCTGGTGATTCTTTTCAATTCCCTTCAAGATATCTTTTACCTGTTTTCTGCTTTGAACTAGATTTCCTTCATGAGTATTGGATAATTTATATTTAAAGTAAATTTGCATAAATCATATTTTTACTTTACAATTAAAAATGTTCTCTCTCTCTGTCTCTCTCAGGTATGATTTCAACGGCTGCATATAGAAAATGGGAGAAGGCTGCAATTGCTGGTGTTTCTTTAGTTGCAGATGCTGCGGAGCATTTGGAGCGAGCTGCAACTGTTAGAGAGATTGAACAAGACCATGTGAATCCAGGTAGATATCACACTTTTGTTTTATCCTATCCTTGCTTTCACTAGGGCTTTCTCAGATCTTTTGTAACTTCACTCTGATTTTTATTCCAGGAGAAAAGTGTTCTGATCCAACTGATTATGTCCTGCCCCCTTTACCTACATGTCCACAAAACCAATTTGTTGATAACAATGTGAATAATAGTATGAAACTTAAGCTCCAGTTATTCCCAATTGACGAACCTACTCGAAGAGCATTGGAAGTGGTGAGTATAAAGAAAACCAATGAGCATCTTACTATAGCAATGTATAAGGGCTTTTGGAAACTAGTATATATACATATATGACTTTTTTTTTTTTTTTTTTTTTTTTTTTAGATTAAAAATAATCCATCCCTTTTTTTTTTATTTTTTTTTTAAAAAAAAATAATCTAAATTTTTTAAATTCTTATAATAACAAATTATGATTTTTTTTTTTTTTTTTTTTTCGTTTTAAGATAAGCATAATCCACACCTGGAGCTTACACTTAGTACTCGAAAGAAGATATCATCAATTTTGGAACATCTTAACCGTAAATGGGGTCATTCAAGCATAGCAGTTGGAGAATTAATGCTTTTTCCTTATGGTATTCAAAGGGAAAACTTGGTTAATTATCAGAGATGGACCCAGGAATCTACTCTTTGTGCAGCTGATATATATGCAATGATTGGAAGTCCACCCATATTTCGTTTAAGGTACTCTTTTATCTTGCCCTCTTGATGTATTGTTATATTTGAAGTAACTAAATAGAGACATGTAAGATAGTTGATTTAATTGTAATGTTTGCAATTAATTGCTTAGACAAAGGAACATGTGAAAATCCAATTGTTATATAAACAAGCAAAATGTTTCGAGGAATCTTTACACACAATAAATGTTATGAATGGAAAGCCAGCTGAGTTACTTACGTTCTTTATTCAAGACCGTTTTAAGTATTTATTGAGTGTTTTTAGTCCTTTGGAATTTTGAGAGCATTCACGAGAAAAGAAAACAGCATGAAAGGTTAGTGGGTCTATTTTATTAAAAATGCATGGGATTGATTAAAAGTAAGATATATAGAATATAATTTGAATATATTCCAATTCCTAGCTTTTGATTCGTTGGTTTCAATATATAGATAAAATTGTGATCAAATTTTTCACGTACAAAACTTGAGATACTTATACAAATGTAAATATGACTAGTGTTTGTAGAAAAAAATTCCTTTCCTCTTTCTTCACTTTGAGAAACCCATAGCCTATACCTTGGTCAACTTATGCAACAAAATGATATTTCGACATATATTTCGACACCTGATATCCAAAATGTAGTATACTGGGACATATGAAGACATACACGTACATCAATTAGAGAGAAAAAAAAATATGATCAACATGGCAAATATTTTAAATTGACTATCAAGGTTTAATTTTTCACCTTCCCATGATAATGAACCTGACAAGATGAGAAAGAGGCATTATTTGGTGTAGTTTGATTCTTCGTCATCCTATGATAATGAACCTAAAAAGAAGAGGGACATTATTTTTCTATATATTGTATTTATATTTATTTGAGTTTTTCTAAATGTTTAGAACACCTAGTGAGCAACGCTGGGCATAAGTTGTTTTGTGTAATCACGTCGGAATCGTACCTGACACTCCTGACATAAGCAGGAGTGTCGGTGTATGTTTTAGTGCGTAGTTACATTGTAATGATCATATTCACTTATCTTTATGAAGGTATGGTTGGTTCTCCAATACTGAACTTGGGTTATTAAATATGCAAGTGACTGTAGCACCCGGCTCCATGCTCACACAATCCAAAAGTAGTGTGTATAATTCTAAGGATCAGATTGTGAATTCGGTTTCATTTCCTACGCCATCAACTAATACTCATTCCATGGAGCTCTCTGAAGATTGCAGAATATCCATGAACAGAAATCATACTCTTATGACCTCTTCACCTGATGTGCCTAACGCTAGGGGCAACAGTGCTCACCTGAATACAGGCTCTGAGGAATCTCGTCGTCCTACAGCCAACACATTGTGGCATGAAAAAGATGTTAGGGATGGAGCTGTAACTACGCAATTAGACGACTTGGTAATTTTAATCCTCTCAATTTGTTTCTTTTATTAGCCCTGTAGTTTCACTTTAGACTTTCAACTTGTGCCATAGGATCTTAATGGGTTGCTTTGTTGGCTCTCATGATATAAATTTTCTCGTTTATTGTGATCTTGGGCATATCTTCCCTCCTGTTTTAGATTGTTTTGTTTCAATTAAGCACTTCCAGGTCGAGTGGTATACATTGACCAGGCTATTTTATCTGGTGAGTTAAATTGCATTGTTTGTATAATCAACTTCCATAACTTTTAAGTTCTCTGTATTCAGGATGAGTTAAAATTAAGCAGTGGAACAGGACTGTCCGCTGGAGAATGGGCTGACAGCCTTACCAACATTAGTGTGGGGGATCTACTTTCAGGAGTGTCCCAGGATCTCGAAGATGACTGCATCAATCCTCCTATTGCTGAGAATTGTCATGATGTTCATCAAATTCCTTTTAGTAGTGATTCTTTTGATGCTGCTATCGCTGCTCACATATCTAGACACCAAGACAAGATGGGACAATCATCGCTGGCAGGCCATATGTCTTCCATCTGGGATGCTGAAGAAACTTGTGATGCATTTTTATTTCGAAAAGATCCTATTCTTCATATAGATCGGCCTTGTTTGCCTCCAGTTGCTTCTTTAGAGTCTGAGAAAAAGGTTCCTGAAAGAAGCTTTGAGAAATTGGATGAGGTAGTGCGTCTTAATTGTTATTACTAGACATTGCTTGCGAAGTGAAATTTTAACTTTCGTGGTATTTATTGCAGTTGTCACCCGAAAGAGAGAGGCTTGTGGAAGATGTTCAATCAGACCCTTTGCCTATGGACAGTTCCGAGTCTGATGCAGATATCCAGGATCATTTAGGGAAGGATTTTACTGCGCTAGCAGATATATATTGGGTATTTTTCTTCTATACTTCAGTTTTTTCCCTGTCAAAGTCACGGCTCCTTTGTAGCTGTTTAGATTCACTTACATCAAGACAATTCGTTAGAAGCTTATGTTAGGGAGTTATTACCAACACATTTACATTCTGCTACTCTGAACTATCAAACAAAATAATTAATCTGATCTTCAAAAACTTTTTTAACAGTTAATATACAGTGCGTCTGACTTTGTTTCTCACTATGATTTTTGATTCTATCATGTGGCAGCCTGATTCCTTGGGACCTTTGGATCTGGATATGCCATCAACTAAGTACCATACTGAAGATCTAATTTTTAGTGATAGTCTTAGTGGATTGAATCGCTTGATAGCAAGCAGCCTGGATGCATTTCAGAATTGCTCCTTTTTTGGGTTTGACAAGAAGGAAGCACCATCAACAGTTGAGGCTCGAGAATCTGCCACTCTTTCAGATTTTAAAATTGGAAGTGGTATCTGAGACTCATCATGACCGGATCTTGGTAATGTTTTCCAATTCTGGCATGATCTGGGTTGAAGTTTGTTAAGAATTAACAATTTTCCTATGTCTTACTGGAAGGTGCATGCTGAAGAATTGTACTGAGTTACTTCAACTCTTCCTGTATATGTTTCTCTAATCTGTCTCTCTTTCCTTTTGTACAAAGAAAAAAAGATCGTGGAATCAGTCTCCTGTAGAAATTCTCCTTTTTTAGTTGAACATACATTTTTTATTCTCTGCTTCTGGACGTTGTATTTTAAGGAACACCGCGTTTTGCAACTCCGTGGCATGGACTTGCTTTTTAAGCTAATGGACTTTTTCTTTTATTGTGCAAGTTAATGGACAAAAAACTCAGTTTTTTTATCATCTGATTTATCTTATTGTTTCTTTTGATAATGCGTGGAAGAACTTGCGTCAGATACACAACCAATGCATTTGGCGGTTTTAAAATAGTATAAAAACATGCAATTCACTTTGGAACAAATTGTTTCATTCAGATTTTGTTTGAGGTTTTAAATGATGAGGGGAAGACATTTTACGGGATCACATTCATGATAATACATATATAGATATAGATATAAAATTAAATGACAACTTACAATTTGTAAAAAATACATTAATGCTAAAACCCCATCTCATCAATTTCAACCATAAAATAAAATACGCATATATTAAAACATTTAAAAATTAAAATTAGAACCTCATTACCAAATATTTAATTTATTCTAACATTTCAATTATTGCATCACTATTGTTTTAAGTTTATCTTTTAATACATCACCTTCAAATATGAGATTTTGACTTGCGCGATATAGAATTTTGATTTCCATCACAAATTTATTTTTTAAAAAATTTTAAGAATTAAAAGAAAAAATATAGTTAAATTAATCTTAGTTTTAACTCTTAAGCTATCTGGCAATATTTGACCTAAAAGAATAATTTTTGTACCAAATCCAAACCGCACCTATATGCTAACCTTTCTGCAGCATCAGGTTCAAAACATGCAGGAATAATTTTGAAGCTCATACCCAAATCCCTCACTCTTTTTTTAACAAATTAAAAGACTTGGGATTTAGATCTGCCAATGCAATAGTTGTTGGAAGATCCAAGTGTTTGTAATCACCCTTTCTAGCTCAATCTTATGGCATTCGCCAAACCTCTCATTTGTCAAGATTCACCTTCTGTAGGTACAGTAACTTTCTCCTTGGATTATTGAAAAATATAAAATTCAATAATTATTTTATCGTACAATAATTTTATGACATAATGATATGCAAATATTTGTATCGAATAGATATTACTTTAATATAAGTAAGTCTTAAATTCAATATATATTACTAGAAATAAGTAATTATTTTATTATAAAATCTTTTTTTAAAACGTATTATAAGCGTGGTTAACTTTTTCTATTATATCACATCAATATGCAGTTAATCTACTCATGTTTAATAGTATTTGAATCTATATGATTTTAAAACAATAGACTCTTATTAAATATTTTCTGGTTAATATAATGAAATGTAAATGCTTTATAATTCATTGAAAACTTACTCTAAATATTTCCACAATATACAAATCACGTGCTAATTTCTAATATCATCAAACAAGTAAAGTAATAGACAGAGTCGTTCTAATTTAAATTACAACTAGGTTTGGAAAATCTCCTAAATTAATTGAGGAAGAGTTTTCTGATTTAAATAATGATAAATTTGAGTCTTAGATTTGTAGTTAGATTAAGTAAGAACGTTTTTCATTAGCCATAGCAAGTCTTTAACTCATTTCATTAACCATGACTAGTTATGAGTTGGTGTTGTTTAGCTTTATTGATTTTGTTGCCTTTCTTTTATTTAAAAATAGAACAAAGATTAAAAAGTTTATTAGACTCTGCGTATCGATTTCTTTCTATTGGCCAATTTGTTCAAAATCATAGAATTATGTGGGTGGTCAAACTTATCATCTAATAATCTTCATTCACAATTTTAGTCTTCAATACCATAAAAGAGAGTTTTGGTGACAACAGCTGAATGTACAGAACAAAAATTCACAATTGTAGAGAAATCTACAAGAATACTTGCCTAGAGGGTGGACAGATTATGAGAGGCAGCTCCTTGAAGGAACTTGGTAATGATCATAATCATGCAAAACTAGTATTTCCGCTCCACATTGTGGTTATGTTGGAGGAGGAGGGTTAATCATCCATTCTCTTGCATTATTTATTCCTAGACTTTGAAGAAGCCCATCCAAAGTAACCACAGTTTGCTTCAGGATTAGACGCAGGGCCCTGTAAGGGAAATCATGTTAATATTCACCACCTACTATATAGGCTGGTGTTACACAAATTAAGAAATGACACCCAAAACACACAAGGTCAAACGGAAAGATTATAATATAAGAACCCGGCCATACTCATGACAAGCTCAAAGATAGGTCATTAAAAGTCAATCCGCAAATAAGGAATGTTGATTATTTTTCTTGTGTTATTGTATGGTGCAAGTATGCTACTTCTTACAAGACTGAATCCTCATTTTGTACCTAAAACTAAACTAAACTGCATCGTGGTAAAGTCTAACGAGTTTACGAATCTAGTTTACCAACCCTCTACAAATTTTCATAAACTTTTGTGTTTGACAACCTTGAAATCAACTAAAAACACCAAGATTGTTCTAATTTTAACAGGTGACTAAATTCCTTGGATTGACGGATGGATTGAGTTGAGTTCTCACAAAACTATAGTTCAATGCAGAAAAATAATTGTCAAAGAGTAAGAAGCACAGTGCCTGAAACCACTCAATGGAAACAGATTACCTCAGCACGAGCACAAACATAGAATCTGCGGCCAAAATTTGGTCCTTGTTTCTTCACCACCCGAGCAATACAAGGTTCCTTATGGCCCTTGCAAATAGGTATACTATTCTGCATCAACTGTTGTATTCTTTGCCACTCTAATGAAGCCACATTACTCTTTTCTTCCTTAGTGGAACTATCCTTTGGCCCAGCAAAATCCTGATCGCGTGCATCAGTATCCAACGAACATTGCTTGGGACTGATACTTTGATCAGACACTGTAGGAGTTTCATGTAACTGAGGGTTGGGTTGAGAAGGTTCAGCCTGACTATTTGAGTTATCAGTATATGAGGAGCCATTGACGTCATTGTCAAGATTTGTACTTTTCTGGAAAAATGACCGAAGTGAGAGCTGGGACCATTGACTATTTCTAGCCTTTTTGAGGGGTTTGTTACACTTGTGCATTATTGATTTTTCACTTTCATTTAGTGATTTAGAAACAGGCTCCTGAGAAGAACCTCTGGAAAGTTCATTTGGTTTCAAAATGCTACCTTCATAAACCTGTCGTGGAGGTAAACTATATTCATTTGGATTGGTTGCAGATGAAGCAGCTCTGTTAACTGGTTCTTCTCCCTCACAAGTACCATCCGTTGCAATGTCTTCATGTGCCATCTTGCATGATTTAATTTGTTCAGAAACTTTCCTTTTCATCAACACTGACACTGCAAGAAAAGGTTCAGAAACAAAAAAATTTGTATAAACAGAGACTCATCCAAAGAAGAAACCATGCTTGGTACCCAGAGTTTGCTGTATGCCGTGAACCATGGGAACATATCTAGCAGATAAGGAAGGAGTACTGTGCAGAGAGACATCAGAAATTTCATGTAAAGACATAAAAACTGGAGCATGATCAGATCCTTCCAGTTTGATGCTGCGCCCTTCCTTCCACCTATGGGCACTGAGCAGATCATTAAGCTAAGTTATATCCTAACCTTGAGAAAGACACATGCAACACATATGCATTCAAATATTGAACCATTTAACATAGTAGAGGTGAATACCAAAGTTGAAAACAAACTAAACAAGTCTATTAAAGAAATACAATGGAAAACTATGAAAAAGAAACAGATAAAACAAGTTATGAAAGTAGCAATACAATCCTTGCAAATTTCATAAATGTATAATGCCAAATGATCCAAAACACAAGGGCATCTTAAGTTTCACCAAGTACATAACATTTACATCCATAAAAATAATAACCATCTTGGTTCACAGGCAAAAGACCTTAGGATTCCACATACAAGGCTTGCATTTTACCTCGGTGTGTTTTCTGGCTTACACCGTTTGTACTGTGTCAGAATGTCACATTCCTTGACATGACATCTTACAAAACTATGGGATGGCAAGTCATTTGATTCATGTAAGCATGAACCGGCAAACAGAATATGGTCAATTCTACTCCCAAAGTTAAATACTTCAGCACCTGTATTTTGCGACCAACAGGTATATGCTTCCCTTCTGCACACAATCCCAAAATGTACAGATATGATGTAACGAGATTAATACTGATCATATTGAAGGTGTGACCATATAATATTGAAAATTCCATGTAAAATTTGAATAGAGATTAATACTGATCATACTGAAGGTGTGACCATATAATATTGAAAACTCCATGTAAAATTTGAATAGAGAAATACAAAGGAGAAATATGGAGGATGGTACATTACTGGCCAACAGCCACATACAAAAGAAATGTGTCACACAAAAAGACTAAATATAAGATTCAAAGTTAAAACATATATCTGAATTTCAAAAAAGACTACTTCAATATGAAAGTAAAAGTGATATAATCCCATATTAAAGATATATATTCCCATAAAAATAAAAGATATGACAAGATAAAATGATTGTAAGAAGCTTTCTCCAATCTCCATCTTCTGACAAGGCAATCCTCACTAAGTATCAATATCATTAAATTTTCCAGAAGAATCCAACACATCATATTTGATATTTAACAGAATAGAGAATAGAATATCCATACCTATCAGGATGTTTAGCTCTGAAGACATCAAAAAATTGACCGCCGTTTTCAATTAACATTGATTTGAACCATTTTCTAAATCTACATATAAATTCAGGAAAAAAAATTTAAGACAATTATTAGCATGTGAGATTTAGCACCACCAAAGATACTTCATAGAATTTGGGTAGTAAGCTTACTCATTATTTTCAAAATCAGGTCCTGCATCACATCGATCAATTGCAAATGGAGCAATATTGAGATCACCAACAATAAATATTCTCCTTCCTTGATGCAGGAGATACTCCCATCTTTTCTATCAAAGAGACTATCAACATCAATCAACCAGAAAACAAGAGAAATTAAAATTTTCAGTTTGGTAAAACTTAACAGAGACACAGGAAATGAACATCAAACATAAACTACGATGTCCATGGTCCTATTTTAAAACATAGCCTTTCCTCTTTTATATTTAGTGTTCATTGATCATATTAATTTACAAATTTACAGATAAAACATAATAAATAGTAATAATACTACTTTTAGAAAACTAGCTTCATAGTTATTAAGCTCTGAACACGTTCTAATAGACAGACAATACTCAGGTCACATCTTCTTAGCAATGATGCAATTGGATGAACCTATTCAAACTTTTCAAACATACATTCTAATTATTAACTTTTGAATTTAGTTGCATCATTTACTGATTCCATTAACATATGAACATTTCAAATACCTGTAATACGCTGTAAAATTTTTGCTTAAACTGAATCCTCTCTGTGTCATCACTTGCAGCTCGAGGTCCATACACATTGAAAAGAACTGAACATAATGGAACACAGGTATCCAATATGTCAAAACAAATATAAACTTATTTTTCTAATCACACTTCTATATCATGTTTCACACAACTGGTTTCAATTTTTTTTCTCCTGTACTCACCAAAGTGAGTGTGATCCGTCATAATGCATCGCCCCTCACTATCAAGACTTATAAGCTCATCTTTTGAAAATTCCTCTAGATCATCTGTCATGAACGGCAATTCATCTTTGCTAGTTTGAGAGTTTTCCAGAAGTCCTGTAAAGCCTTCCTCTGCTGCTAGTGGCAATGCCACTTCATTACTAGAAAATGCTGATTTTACACGACAAAACGTAATAACGCCTACACACACAAGAAAGTATATTGGCTCGTAAGTATGATTTAGACACTTTGTACCACACTCTTTCAAAAGGGTTCTTTATAGTTAAATAACATTTTATTAAAAAATACGAAATTGTGGAGTCTTACTTCTTATCAAATAAGTTTCATTCATGATAATGTAATATTGCTTTAATTTCCCACAAATTTTCTCCTTTTAGGCAATCCTGTTTGAGACAAGGTGAGGTGCCAATAAGCTAGAAACTTGTCTCGCCATGAAGTGGGAGACTAGTCCCTCTAAGCTAGAATCAACCTTATATGTTGTAATCTTTCTATAAGATAATACACTCTTCTTCCCATTTCCTTTATTGATAAAAATTTATTGAAAATTACAAAATCAGTAAAAATTACTTGACAAAGTTGTGTGACCCACTAAATTTTTTGATTTTTAATCAATTCTAATCCACTAAATTTTGTGTCTTACTAGTATTTTTTTTTTTGTTATAAATTTTTTTTTTAAACAACAATAAATAATGTGTTTGATACCCTAATGAGCATTTCTCTGAAAAAAAAAGAAAATAGGAAACTAAGTAGGTTATCTTCAGAATGAATGCAAGAGGGGAGGGGGTCACCGGAATAGCCAGTTCGGCCCTTCTGAGAGGTGCGGGTGCATGAAAAGAAGGATTCGTAACCGTCGGCCATGATCAAATCCGCCGTAAGTTCTTGCCTCCGCAGTTTGGTCTCCTGAAAACAGAGGATGTCTGCATCGAATGAATTTAACAGATTCCGGAGAGACCCAAACTGCGCTATGCGCTGTCTCAGACCATTCACGTTGTAACTCACTATCTTCATTCTTTCACTCTTTCTTTCTCTCTCTCACACACATCACACATCAGAATTTAGATTTCCAAACAAATTCCATTTCTTCTCCCTAATTCTCTGTACTCTCCTCTTCTCTCCTCCCTCTCTACACAATTGCAGAAACAGTTTATTTCTGTATTTTTTTTTAAAGAAGATACAAAAGTAGGGCAATTCCAAATATTTGTATATTATATTTCTTTTTTGGTTGAATGTAGTATTGTTACAGGTACTGGTAAACTTAACTTTTTTTTATAATATTTTAGTCAAATTCTCAATAAAATACAATAACAAAAGTTATATCTTAAACATTAAAGTTATAGTAATTATTACTTTAATTTTTTTCTTAATTTTGCACAAAATTATTATAAAATCCAATAATAAATTATTAAAGTTAAAGAGAGATAATTTTTGATTTAAATATCACGTTTTTGAATATTTTAATAGAAAAAATATAGTTCATAATTAGAAGGGTATGCTTATAAATTTAATGAAGGATTGTGTTCAAGTATAAATTATGAAAAAATTAAGTTATTTATTTATAGAAGAATCAATCTATGTATGGATGTAAAAAATAAGAAGTTAAAACAAAAAAGAGAAAATTAAATTATGTTTTAAGATTTTTGTAAAATTTTATAAATATAATATGATAATGTAGAGTCTTATTATAATTATGTTTTTATAGACGAAATATTAATAACCTAACAAGATAAGGAAAAAAAATTACATGTAGATATTTATATTTATTTAATAACGAAAATTATTTTTAGTTTTCAATCAATATGATTGAATTTTAATATGTCAACTAACAATATAAGTTATAATAAAATTTTTCTTTCATATGGTAATATTTTTTATTTTTTTTTTCTAACTCGTTGAGTATTATTTTAAAATCTGGTCACTCTTAGTTAACCATTGAGTATTGTTTTGAAATATAGTCACTTTTACTTAATTTGTTAAATATTCTTTAAATAATTAGTCACTTCTAAGTAAAAATTTGGGTATTCATTTGGATTATAGTAATTCTTGATTAACCCACCAAATATTCTTTTACACACAATCACTTCTATTTAAAACAAAAATTGTCTAAAGAGTGATCTAAAAGATCACTAAGGTTACTCATTAATGAAGATTATACAAGATTTAAGTACTCTACTAGTTCACTAGTGAATGCAATCATGTTCTTTCTCACAACAACAAAGGGTTTTAAGCTTTAGATCTTATGCATGTTCTTGCATCAAGACTTTCATTGTTGTCCCTCTTCGTCATTGTGTTTCTTCAATAGATGTTTTGTATATATCACTTTGAAGGAAAGAAGAGTCTTGCATATCTTTTATAGTCTTTGTAAAGGTCTTTTTTTTATATTGATTATACTTGATCTAAGTAGGCTCTTAGACTTCAAGATGCATTGAATGTACTTAACTTAACACTGAATATATGTGACTTTTTTTACAACACCTCTGAAGTATAGAGCATGGGAGAACTTTACATAATTGTTTAAGTAGTTTCTTTTTACCTTTAAATAAAAAGCACAAGTGTAAACGACACACCAACAATTGACTTACTTCGTAATATTGACAAATATTTTTTTCAAGAAATTTTTTTTTATTTTCACAAGGTGTTGCCAAATTTTCTTGAAAGATTAAAAAAACTTGTAAAATAAACATTTATTACAATTTAACATGTATTGTATTTCTTAATGAAATATACTTATTATCTTTTTAAGCAAAAACTTATATTACTTGCATCTTTATAAATAAAAGTTTTATCTAACTATGTGCACATCATTGTTCACATCATTTGCATTTGTTACACAAAATATATATTAATATATTAAATAACATTTATACGTGAGCGATACAATAAGTTTGATGGACTAGATGGGATGTTTTGCCACATGATCTGATTGGAAATAATAATTAATAATAAAAAAAGTACTTTTTGTCATTATTATTTAAAATAATTATTTATAACAATCAATCTATCAATTATTATAAATAAATATTGTAAAAATCATATTTATCTTATTTTAAATTTATTAATAATGTAAAAAATAATGAGTTCAAATTAATGAATTGAGATGTTATAAAATAAATATTGAATTTATTTCTATATGCACAACCTTTCAAAATAGTAATTCAAACATACAAATAAAAAATGTGATGAAACGACTCGGAGAAGTTGAAAATGAATAGAGATAGACCAACCCACGTTGTTTTATAGGTTAATGGGTTACAATCTATAAGTTAGAAAGATTAGTTACCATCTTTAAAAGATATTATTTTCAAAGTCAAACTTGTCCTAATTGAAAAACATTAAACCATCATTTTAAAAGAAAAAGATAGAAACACCATTGACAGAACAGTATCAAACTAGGGAGTGTTTTTTTACTATTCACAAGTAAAAGACTCATGTAAGAAGAACATTATTCCCATTACAATTTTTATTAATTTCCCTAAGATAAAGAATATTTTTTTAGAAATAATTAAGTGATATAACGCTAGTTGAAGATAATCCATATATTATATATAAGAACAAAAATTATCAGTTCATATTATTCAAGTGATTAACCTTATTATATTGTGAATGTTGCAACTAGTATTGTGAAGATAATCTCTTTAGATAAAAAGTTACTAATTACTTCATTGGATACTTTCTTTTAGGACCAAAGAATGATTGGATAAGAATATCGTTATGTGAAATATTAACTTTAAAAACATTTTACTTTCACAGTTGGTATTGTGAAGTAAAAGGAAGAAGACAAATTGTTGAAGGTGTGACGCATTTGCTTTTGTTCTTGTGTGAAGATATGATTGAACATGTAAAACCCATGCAAGTTGCACTTCTATGAAATGAAAAGTTTGGAAAGGAAGAGTATGGAATGACAAACAGATAATGTGAAGTGACACCTGCATAATAGATATTATATATATGATTAATGTTAAAAGTCATCATATTACCATTGTTTTGAAAAACATACTCAATTACATTTCTATTTTCCACGCAAGAACAATGACTACACACCTTATATTTTCCTTTTATTTAATTCTACATATCTTTTAAAACAAAGACACTTTAGTAATAACTTCCATTATATTCTTACAATCTACATTTTATTGTTTCAAATTAACGATAATTACTTACAAATATTTTGATTCATTTTTCTTCTCTTTCTACTCTTTTCTAATTTAAACAACCTCATTTTTTTCATTTTTTTTTAGTTTATTTCTTTTTCGACTAGCTCACTTTCGATCTCTTCGTCTAAACAAAATACTAAAAGTTAGGTACATCTTAAACAAGTTTTATGAGGGTGTCGCTTGTTATTTGACAAAATGTATCTATTAACAAAACATGACAAAATTTTCCCTCAAATCCTATACATTTTTGGGTACATTACAGTCGCATAACTTGAGTGGTTGAAAATAATGTACATACTCCTCACCATGGTTTACAGAATCTATTAGTATCCACAAAACTAATCTTACCATGGAGCTATTAGTATCCTCAAAATTAATCTTACCTCTATCTTTCTAATATCATGCTCCTATTACTTAATGGGTGACAGGATTTGTCCTTTACTAGGTTTACCTTCAGGCCTACATTTCAGCAATGAACTGCCCATAGTAAGAAAACATTGGTGTATTGTGTTCGAGGCTGTCAGAATATGATATCACAAAAGATGCATGTAAATGTAAAATGCAGAAGACATCCCGGCTACTTCTCGCTTCTTCGATTACAAAGGCAAACCTGTCAGATCATAATATAAACTAAAAGAGCAAACGCAAGTCATCAAAAACTTCCACCACTCCCTTACGGTATCTTCCCCGCTAATTCTTAAGAGAAGAGCACTACAGATTCAAACTAGTAAACCAAATTTATACAATCATTTCACTAGTTTCTACTAAGAACAGCAGGGTGCATTCGCCTTCTGCAGGGAAATAAAATTAGAAAGAGATGGAAAAACAGTGAGAAAGAACAGAATCTGATCCGTATTTCATTTCATCATCATTTATAGTGTTTTTTTTTCATGTTTGGCTAGAAGATTTTATTTATAGTTACACGATACATGAAATCAATCCAGGCATAAATGATACCGCGGAAACTGCAATACCTGAAGCCAATCCAGGCATGGTCTACATAAACTCTACCAAACACCTCTTGATGTAGTCCTCGTCAAATTGTGGACATAATCACCGCAAAGGGGATACCGCAGTCAATAACTGGTGTTGAGTTTCACAGATTGTCAGCACAGATGAGTGATTAAAATTTGCATAAAAGAAGAGACAATCTTAAGAGCTTCAGGACAATCACACAAGATACTAAGAGGAACTCCACTCGCATCTCCAAATTTATCTGTCTCAGAAGTGCCTCTATTCTAGATTCTCCGGCGATAGACAGATGGGCTTGAAACCTTTTGAGAACCTATGCTCGCAGTCCTTAGAAGTCTACGGAACTCTGGTAGGCTGATTTTTCCGTCTTTGTCAATATCAGCTTCCTCCAGCAAAGGATCAATGGAGCCTCTCAAGCCTGTATGCTGAAAAAGCCAAAGAGGAATATTAGTTATAGCAACTAAGCTATCTTAATCGTTTTCAACGTTTATCTTCACAAATGTGCAACGCCTAAAACTGAGAAGCGTATATCCCTCACCCAAAAAATCATAAACTTATAAGGATGCATATATAGGCAAGAAAACTAAAATTAAACTATTTTGAATCTTTTTGAGAAAGTTTTCGCAATAAATGAGTAGGGGCCTTCACAAAAGTTGTGATACCAACCATTCTAAGTTCCTCTGGAGTAATATAGCCATCTTTATCTAAGTCAAATTTTTCAAAAGCAGCTTTTGATCGTTGCTGCCACTTATCACAGTCGTCCTCCAGCTGATGCACATGTAATGTAGCAGCTACAAACTCGCTAAAATCCACTAGCCCATCAGTGTTGCTGTCTATCTGCTTACACAAGATTGAATTATACTATTTTTGCAAGCTAGAGAGTATGACAAAGCAGCATTAGTGGAAGAGATTAATTTGGGGAAGCCACATATATCTTCTTTGAAGTAAATGAAAGATTATCAATTACCAAACAAACTCCGTAATTTTAGACGTCGAATAAAGGCTGAGAAGAAGCAGCCAGCAAGAAAAATTACATGCGTTGCTTGTAAGAGATCAAACATACTAACCGCTTGCAATATCTCTAGTACTCGTGGTTCTTTCAACTTCCAAGGAAGATCTTTCGCAAGAGCCTGCACAAAATCTACCCTTTAAACTAAAGTAGGGAAATATTTAATGGAATAATTTGCTCATCAATAGATAAGTGATGTTTTTAGATTTAAGTTGGTTACAAAGCCAGTAAACTAAACACTACCTGTCTCATCTCTTCCAAACTAATAGAACCATTTTTGTCCACATCTATAGCGTCAAATTGATCTTTTAGATCAGCCAACTCTTCTTCGTTAAGTGTGCTAGCCAATGCCTGCAGGGTAATTATTGAAATTATGTGTTTCATATGATCATAAAACCTGTAGCATTAACCTTACTTATACAAATCATAATCCTAGCTATCAAGGAAACAAATCTTGATAAGATAAAGAAATATGGTAACTAATCAAAGGGATAAAGAAGAAATAGGGAAACTAATTCTAAAGGATAATCTAAAGTATGATTAGATATTTCCCTATATTCAAACAGTAATCAATTGTCAGAAAAGCTAGATGTCAAAAAGTTCCATGCCTTCTGTCAAGAAAAGTCAAGAACTAATCTCTTACCCTGAGTGCAAATTGTTTCAATCGACTATATTTCACAAATTCCCGCATGTTGCTAAGAACGGATATATCAACAGGAATCTCCGATGCGTCTCCTCCTTCTCTAACCCATGGATGTGCTGGAATTATCAGGTTTAATTGAAACAGTTAAACATAAGGAAAAGCTTTACTTAAGAAAATGTTTTGCATTGTAGATAAAATAATACAGTTTGACTTTGCAAATTCTGTGAATAGATAATGCTACTTGAACAACTAAAGACTAAAGACATGATGCAGAGCCATTGCATTCCATTTAGTGCAAGAATCAAGATAGTTAGATAAATATGATATAGTATATATAGGGTTAGTGCTCTAAGTTTTAAAAACATATCAGATTAAAACGTAACATGGTGTAGATTTAAAAGCTATATCTCACATTCCAACTCTCTCTCACATACAAATTCTTATATTTTTCTCATGCTGGTAACATAGTGCAATGCTACACAATTACAAAAAAGCATTTTAATTACATATATCAATTTAAGTGAACCCTCAAAGACAAATTGATAGTGGTAACAAGAAAATATGTATAACTTAAATTATTATAAATAATTGAGCAATTACTTATCATTAAAGGGCAAATTGATCTCACAGAAAAAAAGATAAAAGCAAAAATTTTAGAAAGAGTCCCATGGTAGAGTTCAATATTTGATATCATTCTAAATTTATATATTTGCAATTCTTAGAAAGTGGACTTTAAGATTAACTCAATCTCACAAAACTGACTTAGTAAAGTAAAGTTTGCACCCAACTTATATATTATAATTTGGTCAAATCACTAATCAATATGGAATCTCCAACACGCCCCCTCATATTACATAATATCGAGCATAGGAATAGAGAGGGGCCCAATAATAGGTTGTATGATAGGCCCAATAAACTTCACTAGGAAAGGTGTTGATATCATCTTAAAAAGTTTAGCCCGACGAGGTGTGATGTTAAGTACAAAACATGTGTTTTTGAGACAACACGTGTTTTATTTATATTGAGAAGATGAATGAGTTTAACCATTCCACTTCGACTACTGAGTCACTTGTTGCTCCTATATTCCCATATGATCCATCTCCAACAACATTTGAAGATTTTATCAAATGGTATGAGGCATGTCAATCCACTAATAGCATTGCTTTAGTGACACATATTGATAATTCATCTTGTCTTTCTCAATCACCTTCTTTTGGTCCTTGGTTTATTGACTTTGGTGCAACTTAACACATATTTGGTAATTGTTCTCTTTTCTCCTCTTTTACTAAAGCTGTCAATTTCCTTTTTTATTTTTATAACTACTACCAATGGTTCACAGATTTGGTTTTACCTAACCCTTACCAACATTTGACCCTATGTTCCTAATTGCCCTTTTAATTTACTGTTTGTTGCCCGATTGACCCAATCACATGGCCTTTACTATCTCTATCCATTACCATCAATATGTGCATCTATGGTCTCTTCAGTGATGGCTCATGCTCAACTAGGAAATCCCAAGTTAACAAAATTGCAAAAGATGGGGTCAAGTTTAAAGTATTTGTCTACTTTTGAATTGTGAGTCATATCAATTAGGAAAGCATGTTCGTCAGTCTTTTCCTGATAGTCTTATTAAACAAGTTTTGTTTCATTTTTCTATAGCTCACTTTGATATCTGAGGTTAGGGGGTCCTTCTCGTCTTTATTGATGATTATTCAAGACGTACTTTAATTTGATTAGCTACCATAGGTTGAGAAAAATACAAAAGAATAGACAATAAATTTGAGAGTGAATTTCCCTCTCCCAGGATCTCATATTTATAATAACTTTGGAGATTTCAAATACAATGTATAAGAGGGAAGAGAAGAGAATAGGAAAGGTCATATATAGGAACTAGGTACAGCCCAAAGCATACAAAAGTTTTCCAATAAATTCTATATAAGACAATTTATTCGAACAAGTAGGAGGATATGACGTTTGATAAAGCATATTGTTGGGCTCACAACAATAATAACAAGAATAGGATTAAAAGAAAACACTTTTATTAATTGGAAGGTTCTATACACAGAGTTTGTTAGCAAGAAACAGTGTACCCCCTATGCACATAAAGTTCTCTATATATAGAACCTAAGAAATGAAATAACATAAAACCGTCAAAATAGTGAAGCCTAAATATCATTAAAACATGCGTCAAACAATACCACATGCATCCAACAATGTGTCTAGACTTAACACTACTAGACACTCCTCTAGTAGACAGTCTTTCGTGTTCTTCATCAGACACATGATTTGAGAGTCAATCATCACATATATCATTGGATTTCATGAAATGCTAAAATTGGTTAGACAAATATTCACGAGCATTGTCACTAGAAAAAGCACGTATGGCTATACCAAATTGTATTTTTTATTTCATTAAAAAAAAGTTTCAAATATAGAAAACACTTCATTAAACAAATTCAAGTAAATCTCGAATAATCATCAAAAGGGACCGTATTTAAAGATATCTCAAAAAGATCTCAAGACAAGGACTACTTTACAAGATAAAGGGAATATCCAAATCTATGTATATTGTGATGTTGATTGGGTTGGTTCTCCTATGGACATGCTCTCTACTACAGGATATTGTGTTTTCCTTGGAGGAAATATTATCTCTTGGAAAAGAAACAAAATGTTGTTACCCAATCAACTGCTAAAGCTAAGTATAGGGTAATGATATCCCTCACTTGTGAGCTTATATGAGTAAACCAATCCCTCTAAGAACTAGATTTTTGTGAGATTCAACAAATGAAGATGTATTATAATAACCAAGTTGCTCTCCACATTGCTTCCAATTCAATGTTCTATGAAAGGACTAATTGTCATTTTATGTGAGAAAAGTTGTTTTCCAAAGAAATTTGCATTGAGTTTGTTGGATCAAATGATCAATTTGTAGAAGTATTAACAAAATCCTTGGGAGGACCTAAGATTGAATTTGTTTGTTCCAAGCTTGGCACATACAATTTGTATGCTCCTACTTGAGGGGGAGTGTTAGAATAAGTTGTCTCAAATATAATTTATTGAAAAGTTATGTGCTTTGTGCTGTATCTAGTTCCTATATATGACCTTTCCTATTCTCTTCTCTTCCCTATCATATACTGTATCTGAAATCTCCGATGTGAGATCCTAAGAGAGGAACTTCACTTTCAAATTCAATCTCTATTCTTTTGTACTTTTTTCTCAAATATACCTAACAAAATGGAGTAGTTGAAAGCAAAAAACAAACATCTTATTGAAACTATTTGGACACTTCTTCACAATCATGTTCCTCACCATTTTTGGAGGGTTGTTGTCCTTACAACATGTTATCTCATTAACTTGATATCATCATTTGTCCTTAATGATAGGGTAACCCACTCTATCCTTTTTCCTCAATCCCCTTTTACAGTCTTCCATCACATGTTTTTGGTTCAACATGTTTTGTACATAACTTCACACTAGGTCGGGATAAACTTTCTAAGAGCATTAAATAAAAAATTAAGAAAATATTCTAAGTTCTAACAATAAAGTAGCATTTAAAATGGGGTGCATTTGAATTCTATGAATTCAACGCCTAAATTTTAGGTGCCACATAGAACAACCACCCAAAAATAATATTACTATTATCATCATCATTATTACTACTTTTATTATAAGACAAATATCACTTAAAGGCTCAAATAACATAAACAGTCTTCTAATTGTAAGAAAACAACAGGATACATACATAGAGCTTGAGCAGCAGTTAATCTTGCCCGAGGATCCTTTACCAGTAATTTTTTCACAAAATCTTTTGCAGAATTACTTATAGTTGGCCATGGTTTCCGATTGAAATCAGGCTTCTTCCGTAAAACCTGCATATCAGATTATATTTTATACACAACAAAAAATTAGCAAATTCCTTTGTAAATATTCAAAATTATGTGGACAATTAAAGTAAAGGTCATAGACTTATAATGTTATTAGGAAACACGAATGGATAACAAATCCCACATAAATAGGTAAAATCAGAAAATTACATGATAATAAGGTACTGTACCTCCTTAAAAATACCATCCTCGGTCTTATCCCAAAATGGGCGTCTCCCACTGAGCAATATGTACGTAATAACACCAATACTCCACACATCTGATTGTGGGCCAGACTTGCGTTTTAATACTTCAGGTGCAACATAGTAAGCACTACCAACAATATCATGAAACTTCTTTCCTGCAGGATTTTTTAGTTTTCAGCAATAGAGAACTATAATTCTCAAATAAAAATTGCAAGAGCATGTCTTGAAACTCAACCAAAGAAACAGGAAAATAAGTCCGAAACAAAAAATGGAAGACAAGAAAAAAGAAAGAAACTGGTCATGCAAATAAGGACTCTCCCTCACCAGGTTTAATGAAATCTGACAAACCAAAATCTGTGGCCTTTAAAGGTGAATCTTCTTTGGTTGATTTAAGAAGAAAATTCTGCAAGAATATGAAAAAAAAAATTCACCATATAGCATCCAGTCATGCAAATACCATTTCACACAAATTTGGCAGATATGTAAAGTGCTTGACTATACTTCTGGTTTCATGTCCCGGTGCACCAAACCATGTAAATGGCACTCAGCTGCAACCTTGAGCATCTGCCTTACAACCACCGCTGCATCTTTTTCAGTATAACGACTGTCCTTTCTGATTGAAGCAAAAGAAGAGGAAGTAAGTTCTGGTACACATAAACATAGACTCACAAATCATTATTGACCCTGGTTCTGCAATTTCAACTTGGAATTTCAGAAGTTATACATAACCAAAATGAGTAAACCTCCATTTTGCCCCCGAGATTATAAGTGTTAGGAAGAATGGTCTGTAAATTCACAAAACTTTCATTTTACTCCCCAAATTCATAAAATGTTTAATTAGTTTGTTCACCAATGGACAAATACAATATATACATCGGATACAATATGTATTGGATACAATGATTCTAAAACTATTTAGGATACGATAAAAGGGTGAGCATGGTTGTCAAACTAAAAGATTTAGATAAACTCATGGAGCTTCCGTAAACTTGACTCATAAATTCAACTTGTAAACTCGTAAGACTTTACCTAACATATAAAATAATATTAAAAGTTTATTAATGGCATATAAGCATATGATAATAGTCTTAATACAACAATAATTCAATATTTCCACTTCATAATAAAGAAAAGTAGCAAATCACAATAATAAATTATGATAGTACATTACTGCTAAATAAGATTAAACTGACTAAATCATATATAAATTCCTAAAAACATAATTTAATGTAAAAACAGTTCAAAATGGAGTTAATGTCTTCAAATAATGAGTCTAATAAAATATTGTCATTGTGGGAGGAAAAGTCGAACAAAAAATACATTTGATTATATTCCAAAACTTGTTAACTTGCTTCGTGACCCAAAAGTTTGTGAGTATACCACAAGTTTAAAGAGTTTACCTGAGTTTACTTAGAAAAAGATTTGATAGTGAGTTAACTCGTTTTCTCTATCTAAGAAAGTAACTCCAAGAGTTTGAGAACCTTGGGGATGAGCATGACCCAACCCAAACTGTCAGTCCAACCTGAGCTAAAGTGCATTTGGATGAGCTTGAATTTCAAAATAGACACCATGTATTTTATAGGACTAGTTCGGGTTGTATTTCACGTAGTCACAACCCGATTTTGTCTTAATATTCTCTTAAAAATATAAGTTTCTTGAGCTATTTAGATAGTGAATATTTGTATAAAATGATATTGTAGTTATAGTAATTTTTTAGGGTTGATTTAGTATAATTATTATAGCTTAATTGTTATATATAGTATAATTATTTTTAGTCTTGATTGGATCTTTCTGACTTATATAATGATCTAATCAAAATTTCAAGTTCGGTCAAAACAATGACAAATCCAGCCCAACTTCACCGCTAATGCAATATAGTTAAGAAATATAAGATGTCTACAAAATTTCACCAAACATAGTAAATATATAATTGTAATTCTTCAAATCCAAATTAAAAGAAATACTCCCCGGACATTATTGAATACAAAATAAAAATTATAAATCAGTGTCATAATATATTACTTGATATCATCTACAAATAGGAAAAGTACAATCAATCTCACTCATTTCTAGAGGTAATCCATAAAGAGAACAATTTCTACTTTTTGATTCATCAAGGGGCAACGTTTCTATATGTCTATATTAAATGATTAATTACACATGCTTCTATGTCTCAAGTTATTGAATTTTCATCACTTTTTTAAAATGCTTGAATACTTAACCAATAAGTATAGGAAATATTCAGGAGTATCAGTATCGGATGCTAATACGTGAAGCAAATTAAACGATTGGTGTTTCGTCAGCTTTAGTACTTCTCCAATAAATTTTTCACTTAAAACTGAATAATATTTTGTAACATTAAGATAAGTCAGGGACTGTAGTAAAAGTTGTATAAAGTAAGGGACTGGAGTAACTAACACTTTCAATCTCAGGGACTAAATTGTTGAGGTTTACTACTCCGAACATAGCAACCACATCCAAATCAAACAATACTTACTTGGCCAATATCCGATCTAGCAGTTCTCCACCCTCGCATAACCTAAGAGCACGTAGAAATATAAATCACATGGAAAGAAAACAAACTACAATTTGATAATTGAGCTCCCAAAGCATAAATCCAGAACATATCAAAGTGCTGAAAAATCAGAGAAACAAAAGAAGAAACGGCAACCAAAGCAACTTACTCCATAACTATATACACGTAAGAATCATCTTCAAAAGCATCATAGAACTGAACCACATTCTCGTGGCCAGTGAGCGCTTTCAATATCTTGACCTCTCGCTTAACATCCTCAACGGCTATAGGCTGAACCATCTGCCACCAAATTCAAGAATTAAAAAAAAAAATCAAAAAACAATTCCTAACATTACATACAGCAACGAATTTAAAGCACTAAATTCGAGTCAATTCATTCGTAATCGTAAGATTCATGACTTAAACGACGATGACAAGAACGAAAATACCTTACTCTTATCGAGCCTCTTAACTGCGACGCGATCGCCATTAGCTTTGTCGATTCCTACGTAGGTGTAACCGAATTGACCGTGTCCAAGCAATTTGCCCAGCGTGTATCGCTTATCGAAATCCTTCTCGTAACCGAAATCCGTGCGCTTCCCGCACGGCACGTGCCGCGCACTTGCCTTGTGGCGTTCGGGATTGGCCACCGCCGTCGTCGTCAATTCGGTCTTGGCGGCGCGCTTGCAATTTTTGTTGACGGTGACGGCGGTGCCGTTGGAGCCGCTGACTTTGGTGGCGGAATAGCAAATTCCCATGGTCGGAAAGGGTGGAACACGCTTAAAAGATTAAAATCACGAGGAGCTTGGAAAAAGTTAGAATATGTATCTATTATAACAATAATTAAAGTAGTTGCATTTGTGATTCCTGAGAAAGGGGTGTGAACTGGGATGTAATGGAAGAAAAGGGAAGGATGAAAGGTCAAAAGAGACCTTTGAATGAGAGCGATAACGGGACGGGGTCTGGATCAGACCCCTCCCCAATCAACTCCCCCTTCCCGATCAACCCCTTCTTTGGAAATTAAACAAGCTTTAAATACTCTTTTTAATTCTTTAAATATACTAATTTAATTGTGTAATAATAACTATAACCGCTCAACAACATTAATCAATGTTTCTTTATTAATAAAATCTAAACTTGCTTAAAGCTTAAATAAACTTTCTCTATTATTATTTCTTTAAATTTTGATTTTTTTCAATAAAGTGCTTGGATTATATATTATTCACTTACAAAGTAAAGTATATGACTATAACTTTTTAATTATTTCAATAAAAATTAGATCACTACTCTTATTCATGATTTTCTTTTAAATATCATAATTGTTATATACGAAAATTTCTCTTCAATCAAACATGTCACGAGAGTTCATTTTCTATGTTAAGTTTATACTCGTTCCCTATTTCTTCCAATCATTGAGCTTTAACAACTTCGTCATCTTCAACTAGGGTTTTTAGAATTGATAGTTAGAACCGTGATCCATACAACAACCTCATCTCATTCTTAAAATAACTTTGTATTTACTAACCCCTCTAACTAATGGTCTAAAAAAATTAAACCCCAAAAGCTTTCACATAAAGTTTTTATGTGATTCATCATTGCGACTATCGTTATAAACGTATAAAACATTATCAATATCATAATCACATGAACTAAGAGATATAATTTTATCTATAATAAATATTGTCAAAACAATAATTTATATTTATTTGAAATATAATTTAAAATAATTGAATTAGATATCTCATCTCTTATATTTCACAGTCACAATAAATTTTAAAGTTTAGTACAATATTAAATATATTATAATATATTTAGTATTTTAACATTTATTTAAAAGTCTTAATTACTTTAAATATTTAAATTCATAATTTTGGTTTATGACAAACGACTTATCTTCATTACTATGTTTGAAGTAACATTTCCGTTAAATATTTTAAGTTAATTCAAATAATTACTCATTATTATAAAATCATGTATTATTATTAAATATAATGATTTGGAGAATCTAATTTTAATATTTATATAATAATATTTAATTAGTAAACTTATTTAAAATTGTATGAATACTATATCATACATGATTGATATAGTAATCTCATTACAAAAATAAAATAGATATCTCTTAATATTGTAATTAACAAAAAAAAAAATATAGAGTATAAAATGTTGGAGAAATAAGTTTGTCTTATAAAAACTCACATGTAATTAAGGATGTGTACTTGACTTAATTAAGTCTTAATAAATTATTAGTTTATCTTTTATCTTTCCTTTAACTTACTGTTGAGCATTGTACTGGTTAGACTGCTACAACATTTCTTTTCACAATGTAACATTTGTAGAATCTCTAACATATGAACGACATTAATATAAAAGATCAAATAATATTATCTCTTTTTTCGTAAGTTATATGAGTAAGCTCAATTTTCACTTTTTTAAGAAAAAAAAACAATATTCATTTGTTTTACTTTTTCATAGACTTTTTAATTAATTAATGATATTGGTGCAATTTCAGCCTTTTAGCTTTTTGTTAAAAGTTTTTTTCAATATTTGATGTAAGTGATCATAATTGAAAAATCTTTCATAACTAGTATAAGCTATATTTAGCTAATACCTTTCACATATTTGGTGTGCATGATGTCCCTTAACAAAGTAAAATTGCATGTGACTTCAAACTTGGTTAGTGACAACAAATACATTAACCATGGAGGAAGAGAGGAAGATTATATACAGATAAAACAATAACCTATGAATTATGGTTGTTGCTTAAGTTACTAAATTGATTCATACCATCCACAACATGATAAGCCTTAAGTTTATTGCCTCATTCCCAAAATTTGAAAATAAAGTATCAATTTTCTTCCACTGCGATGAATAAGATGAATAATAAAGTTGTCCACATTTTACTTTCATGTATGTCATGTTAAGTTCCTTATGATTTTTACAAGTAACCATTTAAACCTTATAATAAGTTGAAGATGCCACAACATCTTTGCAAGGAATTCTTCTTTCTACTCGTATACAAGTAACCATTTAAACCTTATGATAAGTTTAAGATACCACAACATCTTTGCAAGGAATTCTTCTTTCTACTTGTATCAGTACTGCAATCACCAACTTTGTAGTGTGATGTTCCATATCCTAGGCACTAGTATAGAATTTTAAATACTTTTTCTTGTATAGCACATATTCCTTAATGAACACATGTATTTTATAGTTTTTCAAGTTCATAGTCATGGTTCGACAATATGTTACATATCGTGAGACAAGTTTACATGTTCTTAACCATAACATTAACCAATCTCTATTGCAAAAACTATAATTTTAATGCACTCCTAATATAAAGATTAATTATCTTTTAATACATTTGTGATTCCTGCATTTTATTAGAATTGGATGGCTTTTAATTGTTTAATGAAGGTTTAGTTTTTTTAAAAGAATGTTAGTCTAGCAGTTACATTATTGTTGTTTCCTTTACTTAGACTTTGTGGTGATATTTATATTAACCCACTTTTTAATTTTAACAGGTGTTTATTATCGGAGGTTACAATAACATCTAGTAACACATGCACATATTGAGGGTGTTTTTGAACCCCAGGTAAGTTATTGTGGTTTTTATTAAATAACTGGTAGTTTAATAAATCGCTGGTAGGTTACTGTAGTTTTTCATAAACTACTAGTAAGTTAGTGTCATTTTTAATAAACCATTGTTAAGTTGAGTTTTAAGTTTTAATTCCCATTTCTCAAATTGTATTTCATTTTGTTTTGAACATTTGAGATTTTCAACGTTGAGGGTTTCATTCACAGTCGTTTCATTCTCATCCCTTTGTTGCTCACACTTGAAAGGCGAGTTTGTTGCTCGCGTAGGAACTCTCTTTATCTTTTTATTGCTCACGCTTTAGAGGCGAGCTACTTATATAAGATTGTGATTTTCACTCTATTGCTCGCGCTTCAAAGGCGTAAGTTTGTCTCTCATTTCGTATATGTGTGATTGTTATCATGCTTTATTTAGGGTTTGGGTTTCCGAACATGAAATTGTTTTCCACTGCATATCTATTATGCATGGTTAATATGTGAAGGGTTATAATACATTAGTGAATCCATCAGAACTAGGAACCTTATTTATAGAATCTAGAATAAATGATAATTTTGTATCATTGTGTGAAGATGTTTGTACCCTATCAAAAATCCTTCACAATATTGGCCTCTAAAGAAGAATTGTTTTCATACTCTGTCTAGAGTTCTTTAATCTCTTCAGCTATAATAAGACAAAAAGTGACCTTCAGTAAATTTGATGTCAAATTTGGAATCCCTGTAAAAAATTATATACAAATTATGATTCTTTTTTATATATTAGGTATTTAATTTAGGAAGTGTTCCTATTAAAGACACAAATGATCAACATGAAGAATCATAATTGAATAATGTTATTTACTTTTTCATTTTGCCCAGTTTTATCAGTGAGAACAATGATAGTGTAATGTTTAAAAACTTTAAAGTTTGAAGTTTATAAACTTTGTTAAATACATTGTTTTATCTTGAAGAAATTTTGTTATTTACATTATTTACCTTGAAGTTGTACACTTTGTTACTTTTTGTTACATTCAATTATAAATATCAATATTTAAAGTCTTTGTTTTTTATGATTTATTTAGTTGTTTCATAAATTTACGGAGGTTCACTTAATTAATAAAACCTATTTAAAAAAAACACAACACATGAAATTAACAGAGGTTTAAACCCCTGGAAGTAAACCGTCGAAAAATAATGGGAGTTAAAGCGGTCAAAAAATAATAAGGGTTAAAAACTCCCGGAAATAATGGGAATTTGCAAACCGCTGGAAGTTACTTAGTGGAGATTAAAATCGTCGGAAATGCTAAATATAACCTCTGCTAGGTACAATTTGTGTTGTAGTAAGCAAATGGAAGAATGTCAAATCTTTGTAAATGTGAAACGGTAAGAACTAACATACTAGTTCTTCTTTATGGTATGACAAATTGTTTGGTGCAACTTATGTTTCATGTGTTATTCCTATGTTTAAATGCAGGTTTAAAAACTATGTTTTATATTGCAATACTCCCACTCTCTTAGATTTGTGAGGTTATGATTTTTTTAATATGTCATTACTCTACTTTTTGTTTATCTCCAATTGATTACATAGTTGTTCTTTCCTTTGTTCTAATTATTGTCTTTCATTATATTAACCTCCTTATTTGATTCCTCTATTCAATTATAGGTTTCAAAATATGTTTATCTCATCATTTTGAAGTTTGGTTGTTTTACTATACACATAAATTGTCTCTGTATACACATTTCAGTCTATAAATTTATTATCTTTATTTTTATTATTGCTCCAATTGTGTCTTTACATTACTATGGTTAGTATGTTAATATGCTTCCTTTGTTTAAATAAAACTCAACAAGTTCAACTAATATTGCACAATGCAACTCAACATAAGCTTTATTTTACTTATAGCACTTAAGGAGCTAATAAAACAATTAAATAACAACATCTTCAAATACAAATGAAGTAAATATTTTCCTAAATTTTTTAAAGACACAATCGTATGACAAATATGGACTACAAACAACTGCAAAATATATTCTTTTATCATATACATTAGTACTTCTAATAATTATATGTAAATAATCTATAATCTATGACTTTGTGTGTGTGTGTGTGTGTCTGTGTGTGCACTACATTATAAAACTTTAAATAAAACTTTGATTGTATCTTATCAGTATAAAAATATAACTAAGAAGCAGTACCAAGGTATAAGAAATGTAATGTAGTGAATGCCCACTTGAATGGAATTAATGTAATCTTGCCTCCAATACTGCAAACAAAAATAAAGAAGTCACTAAGCTAGAGTTTTGATCAAGAACTTATCAGGAGATTAGGCCTAATTGGGCTTGTTTGGGCCTCCAAACAAACTTTTGGGTCTAAGTTTAAAATTGGAGAAAATCACTCTAGATACTTTGGAGCTTCAAGATTACAAGGCATATCTTGTAAAATTTGTATAACTTAGTGTGGAATTTATTTTAGACCAAGTAAAAACAGGATTTTGGGCTAAGGTGGTATAAGAATTTAAATTTCAGGCCTTGTATTCGGCCAAAGAGTAGAATAAGTTGTCTTAAATTTTTAGACATTATATTTGGACCAAACCCTAACCCTAATAAAAGGAGAAGCTAGCACCTAGGGTATTTGAGTTAGGGCTTATGTGGCACCTTTTTTAAGGCTAGAGTGGCGCCTCTCAAGTGTCAAGTCATTGATCCATGCTTATGTCACATGTCAGCTTACCAATGGAGATGATCCTCTCCATTCATGGCTTGACTCATTGGAGAGGTTTAGGGTTCAGATATGTGAAGAGTTAGGAAATGGACTTACATAAACTCTATAAATAGAAGCCTAATGTAATCCATTTTCAACTTTGATGAATATATTGAATTGCTGTCAAAATTTCTTCAACATTTCTACTCTTGTCAAGGTTCTCTCTTGATGAGTCTTACACAAGACCCTTTCTAGACTTCCTCTTAAGTGTTGGCCTAACCTCACTTTGGAAAATTCACTTTCAAACTTTCATGTCTTCACGTCAATTCACTATTTCTCCTACATATTTCCACTACACTCCACAAAGCCAATGAAAATCAACGTCAAAAATTGCAATCAGCAATGACTAGTCAAGATAGATGAGCATGTGTACATATCAAACCTCAACATCAACACTTCAACTCATCTCAATCCTCAAGGAATCAAATCCTCCATTAAAGGATATGCCAAAATGGTACAACATGATCATGAGACCTTTCCTCCATAAGGAGAATAATAATAACCATCAACAAATATTATCAATGATATTCTATAATGAAGTTTCACAATCTCAAAATATATTTCATATAAATCGAAAATATGAGTTATAAAACCAGATTATCTTAAGTAATGAAACCTTTTGTAAAGAAACTTGAGTGAAATCCGAAAATTAGATTTCAAAGAAAAATTGTAAGTTTTATGGTTTGTGAGGATTTAGAGATACCTCACCAAATACAAAACAAATGCAATATATATACATATCTCATTTCCCTACCTTGTGAGTTTGAAGCATAGCTTCCCTCACATACATTTTCTCACAAGTTTCTATAATAATTTTTTTGTGATATTTTGGTGCGATTTGTAACTTCACAATCATTCCTATTTATAGAGAAATTGTGGGTAGTTATCACTCATTTACAACTATATAGATGTAGTTCAACCAATCCTTTAACTTAGTTCTAGTTTAGTTATAAAGAGATAATTATTATGATATGATATATTCATGGTAAATAGTAGAAAATAGGGCCTACATATTCAACCTAATCTATAATATTAATTACAAAAGAATATTTATATTTCCAAAGAGATAGTCTTTATCTCAAGAGTTAGATATGTCCCATCAAAGTAGAGATAATATCTTTAGTAATAATGAAAATTTACTCCTATTAATTGGTCTAATTTCTAAAGGTAGTGATTACCTCTTCCTCATATCATTTTGCCTCAATTTATACATGTTTCACACAAATTATTCATCTATAAATAAACTTTTATTAAATTATTTGTTTTATGCTTCTAAAGACGTTGAATCTTTGACTTCAGTGACTTAAAATCATCTTATTGAGTAAAAATTATCTTATTGAGTAGAAATTCAATCATTCTTTGCTTTTTGACTTCATCTAAAAGTATATGCCTTATTGTAGACTAATAATTTTTTTGTCTAATTCCATAATATCCCTTTCTTAGTGTAGATTTTTAGATTTTCTCTCAAAATCCTATCACACGATACATTTTTGGCATTTTTGTATTTTTAAAGTGTTGAATAATTATATATATTTTTATAATATTATACTTAAAAATTCTAGGATGTTACATAAGATATTTTATACTGATTTTATCTCCCATATTTCTTAATATTTACATTAACTATTACTTAAACAATATTAAACTTACAAAAAATCAAATTAAACAACGAAACCACTAAAAAAAGGGACATTTAAATGATTACATGGCATAACCTACGAAATCGAAGAAAGATTAATAAGATTTATTATAATATATTATATAACAACATAACTATTAAACCTCACTACTGTATACCACTTCTAAAAGATAATCATTGTTTATTTTTTGATACTTTTTACTAAAAAATAATTACTTTTTATTTTTTATACTTTTAACTTAAATATTGTAATTTATAAATCTTCTACATAACTTCAATAGAATGAACAAATATATTTAAGTTCCAATCCAATAAAAAAAAGTAGCTTAATAGCAAAATCAAACAAAATTTTAACAAGCAAACAATTAAATCAAACCTTGAACGTGTTCGAAAAATACAAGTTTTTCTTATGCAATACGTTTTTACTTTGCCTAAACAATAACATATTTTCAGAAGTATGTTTTGAATTTATAATACATATTTTTTTTTCAAGTATAATGTATATATTTTATTGAAATTTTAAAATTTCATTCAAAAAGTTATTGTGTGAACAAATTTCCAATTAAAATATTTTTCCTAATCAAGTTTAACAGAAAAATAACGGGGTTCGTACATATGCACAAGTCTAGGACTAGTTGTAATAAGTAGAAAGAAGAGGCAAAAGATTTTTTTACAAAAAGTGGATACTTATATATATATATATATATATATATATATATATATATATATATATATATATATATATTTTTTTTATTTTTTTTTTTTTTTTTT
>Ga0099824_1000125_pt1 | contig 64868 bp, 23 predicted proteins | sample SiratrowhiteBW_FD_76837 | JGI IMG/M metagenome (GOLD analysis project Ga0099824, IMG submission 76837) | Root nodule microbial communities of legume samples collected from California, USA - Siratro white BW | ecosystem: Host-associated > Plants > Roots > Nodule | place: USA: California... | reverse complement strand
TTTATAAAATTTTTATTATAAATATATATATATAAAAAAAAAATATTATTTTAAAAAATTTTATGTGTATATATTATATATATATATATATATATATATATATATATATATATATATATATATATTACATAAATTATCATTAATTACTTGTGATGATATTGTAATGATAATTATTAGGTAAGATATTGCAAGATGATACATATTCTCTTATATCTTTATATAAATCACATCTTTAACATAACCATATTTCTTTTCTATCATTATTTATATCTCTTTTTCTAAGTTGAAAAAGAAAAGTGAGTTATTGAAGTGCATAGGAATCTGATTCAGTACAGTAATACTTTGATTTAATCTTGATTCAGTAAAAAGAAGAAAATATAATAATATTTTTTTTGTTCATGTTTATAATTAAAGAAGAAATTCTAAGAATTTAAGTATGACTAGAGATTACAAAGTTGAGAGGTATAAAAGAAATTCAAAAACACCAAATCATATATAATAAAATTTTAGTTTAAAGATTATAATTTTGGGTTGAAGAACATGTTATGAGTTTATTATAACTAATTGATGGTGGATTTTCTAAGTATATCTTCTTAAAAAATTCGAACTAATTTCTTAGAAAAGTACTAGTTCAAAGTAAATTAACTTTTAATTGACAATTATACATTAATCTTATAAGCAAAATAATCTATTTTCCATTCAAACTTTTTTAAGCACTTTGTTTTTTAAGTTTTTGTAACAAATATTTTAAAATTGGGAAAATTTAAAATAAATTAATATATATATATATATATATATATATATTTAAAATCATGAAAGATAAATATTATTTAAAATATGTTGAGAAATTTTACACATTCATCATTGTTAAAAATATACTTATGAGACTTAATCAATAATTATTTGTTAAATTAGCACATTAAGTAGATTAGTAGATTATCTCATCCTAAAAATAAAATGTGGACAAGGTTATCTCCAAGCCCCATAAATAATGGAAAAAGCTTAATAACTATACATATATAAATAGGAGAAGATATATTGTTTATTAATTGCACCTTTATTATTATATTTATGTTAAAATTAAGTTGAATGTGAAAATATCTTTATAGACATCTTTGTTTTCCGTTGACAAACATGAAGAATAACAAGGATTGGCCTAAGAAGAGAAAGAAGATAGCGGATTAAAAATATAAAAAGTCTTGCAGAGATAATGTCAATCCTGTTTAAGAACCATGATTAATTAAAGATAATTTGAATTAAAAACCCAAGGACGTATGTTTTCTTTCTCCAATTTTTCTTTTCTTTTATAAATGTATTTATTCTATGAATATTAATAGTATGATAGATACCTATGAAATATAGACTAAAGAAGTTGTTTTTTAGATTTGGATTTTTATGGAACGATGAGGTAAAAGGAAATTATAAGAAAAGGAAAAGGCAAAGTAGCTTTTGACTTCGCTGAATGAGTATAATCAAATATTTTAGTTTTAGGAACTTTTCTTGAAAAATTTTTGACTGTGACGTTTTATTAAAGGATCAAGTATTGAGTATAATTCCTTTTAAACACACGACTTCAAATAATCAAACAAGAGGTCTAGAGTGTAGAAGTTGAAGATTATATTCCAGACTCTCTATCATGTATTTATTTAGTTCTCTTAATTTGAAGTAATGAAAATAAAGTGATATTGTATATATTATTTAGTATAAGTACAAAGGATGAAGTATTTGAATAAAATTTACTTTAGTATATACAAGTTAAAAATTTGATGTTTTGCTTGTATGGACTCTAACAATCAAATAAGTATATAAAGAGGAGATTTGGAATGTAAAAAATGAAGAGTATAATTCAAACTTTTATGAATTATTTATATATTAGTAATTTTTATATGATGAAATGTAAGAAGTACGTTGGGTGAATTTCATGATTTTGGTTTAACATTATTAATGAATTATAACTCAATCCTATGCTTTTGCTGTTACATGAGAGTCATGAGTATTAAAAGATTGTCAATTTTTTTTTTCTTTTTAAATTTTCAGTAAAATTAAAGGTATTGGGTCACTAGATTAGGTTTGTCGTGTCATGTGGTCCAAGTTCTTTGTATGAGGATCAAAATAGTTGCTCTAATGTACTAGCTCAATATTGTCACTTATTTAGGTTTTAACTTTAGTGAAATGGAAGAAGTATAAGTGCCTTATAGTTTTATTTTAATTATTGTTAGTTGATTGAATATATTGCTTTCTGGTAATATTTATTTTGTTGGATTTTAATTTTGATAATTTCCTCTATTGACTTTTTAGAAAAATTGAATATAATTCAACCAAATAAACACTAGAATGTTGGGATTAAGAATTATAAATCCGAAATCTGAGTCAAGTTTAAAAATCATTATTTGTAATTTATTAGATTTGTTAAAGGAATTAGTCAACAATCATAATTTTTTTTTATCACTAATAAAGAAATAGTATTTATATTATACAAGAAAAAACATTTCATGATACAGATATTAAAGAAATTAATCAACTCATGTACATAAGAAAAAAAAAACATAAAAGATGATAAAAGAAAGTGAAGTGATTATGGTATATTTTCATGATATATATTTTATTTTTGTTTTATTAGGAATTCAATTAAAAATGCTTATTAAATTTGTGAGAAACTTAAAAATAATCAAATAGCACTTGCATGTCATTCTAATGCTACTCAACCATGAAAATAAATCGTATTGTGACGATATGCTACAAATAGGATTGAAAGTAAAAGGTTAAAAAATTCAATGTAACGATTTAGTAACTTCATTATTGAATAAGTTATGGGAATCTTATGCTGAAACTGCTGAAAATATCAAAAAAGAAAACTTTTCTTTTTTCATAAGAAAGAAACAGCTGAAAGGAAGAAGCAAGTTATCATTGTGGGAAGAAGAAATAGTGAGAGCTTCCATATTGATACCCTTTACCATTGTTTTTTCACCATGCATACTCTCAATATGAAGAAGGTATTGTGACTCAAGTTTTATATGAGAATGGTAGTGTTTGATAAAATTTAGAAGAAAAAAGGAGTCTGTTCTTAAAAAAATTGTAAGCTATTTTTTCTTTTTATTAATAAGTGTTTCTCTTGTTTGGTTGATTGTAAAATTAGGATGACTATACTAGTCAATTTTAAATATTTTGATTCGTCATCATTTGTTAATTTTTCAATTTAAAATTTTTTATTTACTTATTTTTCCAATTGTTCATGTGCAGTAACTTAGTTATATTGGAGACTTTCATTACCAAACACTGTTTCTTGTATTCAATAGCTTATTTATATTATATAGACTTTTAATTCCAATTAAAATAATTTCTGCCGTGTACCAAAACTGTAAATGAAATTCATAATTTCATATTCATAAGAGTCTGGTATTTATTACTCACTTTAAAAATATATAGAGAATCTTACTATCAAAAACTCTTTCGAAAGTGAAAAAAAAATTAAACAATATAAGACTTTATTATTTTTAGATCATTTTTCTTCCTTATTTATGAGTTTTCTTTCCTTTAAGAGGTTGTTATATTTTTCTTTTTTGTTTTAATGATTTAATGTATTTTATGAAACCTATATAAAAACATTTGCATGCATTTCGTAATACAACAAATGTGTTATTGAATAATGAAGTTATTTTCCTTATTGGATGGTTCGTAGGTGTAAACTTTATTGATGTATTATAATATCTATTAATATCTTGGTTAGATCTAACTTTATTATTGTGAGTCTGAGAGAAAATGTAGGTATAAAAATAATAGAAAAAAAATATAAACTAAGCGAGCAATAAGAGAGCTCTCATAATCATAAAAATATATTATAAGAGAGTAAGATATGATAATCAATTATAATATTATATGTGGAAAGCCCGAAAAACTTGTTTATAATTATTGAAAGTTTTCAATGACTCCCACTTTAAAAACTTACTATGTTCAAAGTTTCATTCATTTGAGTTTACCAGAAGAAATTAATAAAAAAGATTAAAGGAAAGATCAGTTAACACTATCACAAATTCAATAAAGAATAGACTTTTCTATTTTTGATAAAATTTCATATTGCAAAACTATCAAAAGTGCATGAGAAACATTAAAGTTATCACACAACATAGTAGATAAAACGCAAAAAAATGAAGTTAGTAAACTTTACAAAGAGATTAAAAGAAATGCTAAATGCAAATATGATCATGTGGTGACTATGATAATAAAGTCCTACAACACAAACATTTTGTGAGTAGCATAATTACAAGGAAGTATTGAAAGTTATGCAAGAAGATACTAGAAAAAATAGATGAAGAAGCATTAAAGATTCAAGTAAATTTCAACAACATAGTAGAATATAATCAAAGTGTAGAAAGGAGAGGTTGTGATAATTTTAGCAATAGTAAAAAATGTCGTTGTAATTTTAGAGGGAAAAGGACGTGATAATTTCAACCAATTGAGAGGCAATAAATTGACATTATCTACTTAAGCAAAAGTTGACAATCTTGCTTTACTAATCATGTTAGAGGTAAAAGAGAATTTTATTAAGATAATAATTTCAATGGCTTTCACTGTGGAAATTTTGGAAACAAAGCAGCATATTGTTGATTTTGACAAGTTCACATTGTATAAAATCAGTTTCAAGATATTGATGAGAAGTCAAGCAACTCATAAATTTTATTTTTGGCAAGCAATGATTTTTGAGAAGATGAAAACATTTGGTATTTAGATACCAATTGTAGTTAACATATATATAGAAATAATGAACTATTTTCTTTTCTCAATGAATTAGTCATATTTATATTAAAATTTAACAACAAAACCAATATTCTAATTTTGATGAAAGAAATAATCACAATTAGATTGAAGAATGATATTCAAAATTTAAATCTCTGATGTCTTTTATGCTCTTGGTGTTCATAACAACCTATTTAGCATGGGACAACTATAAAAAAAATGCTAAAATATAGATATTCAGCATGGATATTACACGTTAATTGACAAGAATGAAATGTTTATTACAAAGGTAAAAATGACTCCAAATTGCCTATTACCTTTGTAAATTCAACATGAAAAATACCCTTGTTTAAGTTCTATCATACCAAATGATGATTGGTTGTGACTTATGCGTTTTGGACACTTTCATTCTTCTGGGTTGAATTTTTTGTCAAAAAACAAATATATTTTCGATTTACCTATTGTATAATGTGTGTGAGACTTTTCAATAGGGAAAGAAACATAAGAATTCATTTCTCATGAGAAAGTCATGAAGAGTAATCAAGATATTGGAGATTGTACATTTAGACTTATGCACAGTTGAGATTCCAACTCATGGCGATAGTAGGTATTTCGTTACCTCGTTGATGATTTTATTAGAAAGATATGAGTGCATTTCTTGAAGCAGAAATCAGAAGCTTGTGATAACATCAAGACATTCACAGTGCTTGTAGAAAAACAAAGTGGTTTTAAAATTAAAGCTTCGGGAACAAATAGAGGCCAAAAATACATCAATTGTATAAACTTCTTCGAGCAATCCATCATCAACAAACAACCACATATACTCCTCAACAAAATAAAGTTGCTAAAAGGAAAATATAGACAATCATGGACATGGTGAGATGTATGTTAAAGGCTAAACAAATGCCTAGAGAATTTTGGATAGAAGCAGTTGATATTGCTCTGTATATATTAAATAGGTGTTCAACTAAAGGTGTTCATGATAAAATGATTGAATAAGCTTGGAGTGAAAGAAAACCATCAATTCAACATCTTAAATCTTTTGGGTATATATCTTAGGCAGATGTACCAAATCAACTAAGAAAGAAACTTGATGATAAGATAGAAAAGTGTGTGTTCATTGGATACTGAACAAATTCAAAAGCATACAAATTAAACAATTTAAAAATAATGAAAGTGATTGTTATTCAAGATGTGACATTTAATGAAGAAGGAATATGTGATTAGACTCTAAAAGTCCAAAAGCAACATGAGGTGATTCCAAACAATTTTGTAAAGCATATTGAATTTTGATATCTCAAAAAAAATATGCTAGTGATATTCTGAAGAAGTTTAAGATTAATAATTCACAGTTAATCTCCACACCAGTTAAAGAAAACTTGAAGTTGACAAGAGAAATTGATGATAAAAGAATAGATCCAACCTACTACAAAAGTATGATTAAAAGTCTTGGATACTTGATTGTAACAAGGTCATATATTGTATTTGGAATAAGATTGCTTATCAGATTTATGAAAGAGTCATGTATGCGTCATTTGAAAGGTGCTAAAATAATTCTACGCTACATATTAAAGGTACTTTGATTGAGCAAGTTTTTTTTTTTTAAATTAGTGATAATAAATTAAAAATTGTAATATGCACCTTATCTTGACAGTGGTACAATATCATGGTCTTCAAAGTAATAACCAATAGTTGCACTCTCAACCATAGAAATAAAATACATTACAACGACTAGTTGTGTAACGCAGACAATGTGATTGAATAATTTTGGAGGTAATTCATCAAAAACAACATACTCCCATAGAAATATTTTGTGATAACAAATATATAATTGCATTGTGCAAAACTCCAGTATTTCATGGGCAATATAAATACATTGATATTCGGTTTCATAAGATGTGAGAATTGTTTGGGGAGAAGGAAGTGGTCCAACTAGAGAATAAGTTAGAAATATTTTCACCAAGCCATTAAAAGTCGAGTTAATTTACACATTGAAAAAATGCTTAGTCTAATAAGAGTTTAAGTTTGACTAAGGTAGACAAGGATAAACGTTAATCAAGTTTTACTAAGCCACTTTATTTTTCTCTCTTGTTTATGGGTTTTCTCTCCATTTAAGAGGTAGCTATATTTATTTACATGCATTTCGTGATACAACAAATGATGCAATGTTATTAAATAATACTTAAAAAATTTATTTTCCTTATTTTATGTGAGTGTAAACTTTATTTAGATATTATAATATCTCACTATATAAGATTATAAGATTTGAAAAAAAAAAATCTATTAGCTTTAAGATTTTTGTAAATGTGGCCTAAGTTTCTTTATTAGGTAGAGGTAGATTTTGAATATCTTCCCATATTTGTCTCATAAGTTCTTCGAACATTAATAATATAAACAACATGATGGAAGTTTTGACATTCATGATAACTCAACTTATCACAACAGTGCATGTAACTTGATTAACACCACCTAAAACCTCGTCCCCTACTTTTTGTTATATGCGTTATAATGATAAGTAAAAGAAACCAATTATCACTTAAATAACAATACTGAATTTGATTGATGAAATAAGATGAAAATAAAATCTTACTGGGGAGATCATAAAAAGTCAAAACTAAGATAGGAAAGAAATATAAATATTTAAATATAATTTATAATCATATTAATCTAAATCACTTTAATTATACTTTAACGAATCATTTTCCAATTCAATTTAATTAATTAGATTTAGATGACACATCGTTTTAATTTTTATATAAAATCTAGAAGTAATGTTCATTATAAGTAATTCTTTGACTAAGATAATTTTTGGTTAATTTTAATTGAGATATTTTTACTTGATTTATAAAGTGTTTATTTGGTTCATATTATAGTTAAGGTATTATTTGTCTAAGAAATTTTTTTGTTTAGTTTTACTAAGTCAAGATATATTTTTTTTTTAAGTCTGGACTTAGGCTTTGTTAGCTAGCTTAAGATCAATTAAAGCATCATTAACATAACATTAATTATAGGATTTTAACTTCGGCCAAGGCAGTGTCAACCTTGTATCTATTATAAGTCTATTTTCTAAAGAGTAAGTAGGACTTGTTTAAAATTTTGGTTGACCTAAAAGTTTATTTAAATGACTTATGTTAGAAAGATCCACAAATAAACCAATAAGTTTAACTAGGTCACCAACCTAAAAGATTTAATAAATTATATTTATCATATAATTTTTTTCTTTATATACTGATATTAAGAAAGGTATAACGAATTGACTCACCACTAATTTGTCCAATCTGTCATTTTCAATAATTAAAAAAGTAATTTAAAAGATTAAATTGTTTTATATTATATTTTTAAAAGATATATATATATATATATATATATATATATATATATATAATATGATTTTTTAATTTACATCATTAATATTTTCTCAATTAATTTTATTGAATATGATTAAATAATTTAACATGTGAAACTAATATTATTTTCATTTATGCATTTGAAACCTTAATTAATTTTTTAAAGATTTATAAATATTTACATAATTAAGTTTTAATATATATATATATATATATATATACACACACACACACACATTTCTTAAAAAATAATAAATCATTATGTTAAAAATTGACAACCTTATAGAATATACGCCACAAAATTACAAAATGAACAAAAGCCTTACATAAAGGAATAAACAGAAAACTTTAATTAAAATCATCATGTAAAATCATGTTGCTAATCAAAATTTTGACCAAAATAGCACACTTGGACTATATTTTTTTCTCCCACATATCGTATTAAATATTTACTCAAATAGCATATTATATTAAATAACAATTATCTAAATAGCACAGTTTAATGTAACAGTTCAGAATTTGATTCTATTTTTCACTACTTTTTCAGTTTTTTTGTGAAATTTCCAAGCCAAAATTTAAAAAATAAATTATTTCAAAATTTATAAATGTTAATTTTGTTAACTTTTTTCTTATTTACATATTCTAAATAATTATTTCTTAAAATAAATATTTTTGCAAATATTTATTTCTTCAAATGATTATTTTATAGATTATTATACTTTATACGATTATTTTCTAAATAATTTTTGAAGAAATTATTTTCCAATCTAATTTTTTTCAAATAATTATTTTTTTAAAACCTTAAAATTATCAATTCTCTTTCTTTTATTTTTAAATAGAAAAACAAAAAAATAAAATCAAGTTCATAAACCATTAAACTGTGTCATTTGGATAATTATTTGGCATAATATGGTATTTAATAAATATTTGACATATTATGTTATTTGAGGAAATCCCTAATCTAATATGCTATTTTGGTCAAAAAATTTCTATTAATCACTGTATGATCACTCCTTCTCTTATGTTAAAAAATTATCTTAATTATTTTGTAAAAATACAATAATTAAATCAATTTAAATAAAACTGAATTTGAAATTATTAGATATTATGATCTTGATTTTATCCTCAATTTTTATTCAAATTAATCCATTAATCCCTGTGAGTTGTTAAAAAAAAAGGTAAAAAAATAAAATAAAATTTATCAACAGTGACAGAATTAACCAAAAAATGGTCTGTAGCACTTGCATCACACCAACCAACCCCTGAACTTGTTGTGGGAAAATGAATGTATCAATGCTATCATTATCTATATTTAATGAACCTCTGTTGCCTGTTCCTCAGTGGTAAGACACAGCATTTTTACCTAAGGTACATTGCATATTCCCAAACCATCTCTCTCTATACATAAATATATATATTCATATACATATAAATTGTGTTTATTTGAGAACAACAAGTTGTGAAAAAACAAAGTTATGGAAGAAAACACAAGTTGTGAGGCAAAATAATTGATTCTCTCATGCATTTACTAATATCAAAAAGTCCAAGATTGTAACATGCAATTGGTAGGACAAGACAGGAATTGAAAGAAAATGGTGTTCTTCTAAGTTACATAATTTTCATGTTGGCTCATTTCGTAATTGTCTATGCACTACCAGACATGAAGCAGACACCAGCATGCATATATTTATATTTCTACATAAATCAAAAACCAAAGGGTCCCGTGATCAAGAGTGCTCACTCATTTGCTCACCCAAAATAACTATTATCACGGGTTACCATAGATTCATTGTCTTTTTTTGGATTTTTTAATGTTTATTTTTGTGGCATCTAATGGTTTTGGTTGTGGAACTGAATTTGGTGAAATCAATGGATGGTGATGAAGGGCCACCAGTTCTATATTGCCGTCTGAGATGGGAAGAGAGAAAGAAAACTTAAAGTATTGCTTAGAACATCGATGCTGTCGAGGAAGATTGGAGCATAGTAAATAATGTTGTACGATGAGGAAACTTTCAGTTTCTTTTGGTTGGACTATGCAGCATATATTTTCTTTATTTGGTTAATCGAAACTAAAATAGAGAATCATAAAAATTCAATATTTTGTTCACAATTTAAATGTCTCTTGTTTCCTTCAACCAAGGCAAAAAAATCTTGCCTTCCACATATCTCTCTTAATTCTTTTTATTAACTTTTAATTTAGTCTCTCAAATATTCCATAGTAATAGTTAATACATTTTGAATCCATGCACACAATTTATGATTAGTATACACCAAGAAGTTGATATATGAACAAATGTTTTCACCTAATTGGGTGTATTATGTCAGAAAATATCAAAGTTCATGCACTTGAGAAATGAACAAAATTGCTAACATGGAAAAGGGTAACTTCATAATAATAGTAATGTTAAAAATAATAAGCAACATTAATAACAAAAACTTATCAATGGAATAATTATCTTCCTAATATGAAATAAATACTTCGTGTCACTTATTAGCTTATTTTTATGATTGCATATTAGTAATTATATTGTATAAAATAAATGTTTATTTTTATATAACTAAAATTTAAAATGAAAATATCTTTTAATATATCATAATAAAATTCATATTAAATAAGTCTTTTTTAAATATATATATTATATTTTAAATTTATAATGAATAATTTAACATAAAATATGAAATTATTTTTAACTATAGATAATTTTAAAAAATATTAAAATTAAATTTGTATATAGAGATGAAATGATGTGAATACAAATAGGTAAGGGATTGTATAAGAAAATCAAATAAGAAACAAATGCATTTTCAAAAAAACTAAAAAGTTAACTTATCTAAAAAAACTTACATAACTTATTAATAATAAAATTCAAAATATACTGTTAATGTTCCCCATTACCAGCTTGATTTGTTCAGTTCTAAATTGAAGTTCACTCAAAGTGAGTGATTTAAGTTTTTTTTTTTTTTTTTAAATAAGTGGTTTAAGGTTTATGGATATGGAAGGTGATGAGATTGAGATAGAGATTTGGTATGGCCCAATAATCTTATAGATAAGCCCACCAACTGCATGGATCAATGTCCAATGTTCATATGGCAACTCCTCTTGAGTTTGTGAAAACATTTTTTTACATCTTAATTTATTAAATAAATAAAGTCTCAAGTTACCATTTCTGTCCACAACAGAGATATAACTGTAAAAACGATTTTAATAAATAAAGCAATTAATTATAATATTTACATAGTAATTACATTTTATTTGAAACACACTATTTTTTAAATAGTATTTATAATCAATCAAAAGTCATAATTTTAAATACGAAAACATGTCATAATAACAATACAAGATTGATTGTAAAAAAACAAAAAAGACATAATATGAGCTGCATTGAAAATATTACATTACAAATCACTGAAGACTTTATTATTAGATTTATTTGCATGCACACCTTGTTTAATCAGTATTTATTATCACTGGTTGTCAATGAAAAGCTGTAAATGTAATGTGCATGTTCTGCATGTATAAACTGTTCCTGCAACAATTTTAGTTTTAGTTTTGCTTAACATTTTTGTGTTGTTCCATGGATTGGAATGCAGTTACTGCTATCTACCTATTTGATTTGGAGTCATATAATCTCTTTTGTCTAGTTTCTGGCTTCTCAATAGAATTTACTTTAAATTCAAAGCCTTTCCGGTACAGTTCTCATCCAGTGACCCTGTTAGAATTTTTATTTTAGATATTATTTCTTGCATTTTTCTTCTATGATCTTAATTGATATAAAAACAAAATAGTTTTGTTCTTTATTTGATTGGTCAGAATGAAAAAAGAATAATAATGGTCAGAAAGAAAAAAGAATAATTATGGATAGATACAAAAGAACTTGTCACTCACTTTCTTTTGTTAACACGTTATTCTATTGTTTTTTATTGGTCAGAATGAACATCTAAAGAAAGAAAACAATGGTCTCCTATAGGTTCCACATACTTTATTTTGTTTTATACTTGGATGGAGAAAGGTAAAAAAAGAATTATTTTGTAGAAAATAAAAAAAAAAAGTCTCATTCATCCATTTAATCTAGTTTCTTTCTATTTTTTTATTTCTGATATACTAAATAACTTAAAAAATTTATTAACATTTCTACTTATTTTTTTTTTACTCATATTACAAAATTTACATGACTTAACACTCAACCAATTTCCATCACAAACAACAATTTACCATTATTACTGAAGTGCTTCATGTGACATCAGTCCTTGATGGTCTAAATATGATAAAACAGAACTTTCAAATTACTCTTTTTCCTTTACTTAATCTTATTCTTGTTATTAACAGTGCTATTATTACTACACCCAATTATGCTAATCATCTAATTGTGAATGCAGTTGGACTTTGTAGGGTTCCAAAAAGACAGAAAATCAGTGTCAAAATCAGATATTGGCAAAAGTGTACGAATCAAGCACGTGGCGACCACACTCCACAATAACTAAGGTCGGATTTTTCTGCTACGTGTCAGTGTCGTGTGTCTTTGATCTACCCATCATTAGCCACTAGATTCAAATTCAATGATCCACTATGGAGCTAGTGGTCATCACAAACACACATGAAAAAACCTTCACCCTTCCTTTCTCTACAAATAGATGCCACCTATAGCCATAGCCATCCACACATCATAATATGCATTGATGCAAAAACCCTTTTTCTTACTTAGCTTCCCTCACTCTACATATATACAATTACATTCAGACACAGAATTTGTGCACGATGTGATGTATGATGTGTGAGATGTGTGAGTGTAGCATCTTTCAAACTACCTAGTGCTCATATTCAACGGTTCTAATGATGCAACTAAATCATCATCATCACACCATCTTCAAATGCTAGGCACCAAGTTTTACCATTTTTTCAGCACCCAATTCATCACACTTCAATTATTATTATCCTATAGGGTGAAATCAGCACACATGGGTGATAAAGTTTGGGACAAGATTTGATTTTGAAAGATAGAAACTTTTGGTTTCCCACACATATTTCAATTAGTATATATGTATATATTATCAATTGAGAAAAAGAAAAGGCATTGATCCAAGTTTATCACATTCTATCATTTTCAAACTGGATGCTGATATTTGACAGGCCAACCCATCCACTAAGGGATGCAATCGATGTGGTATTTCAATGGCTCACCTTAGTCCCCTTATGGGAAGAGAATCTTTGCCACTAGCTACAAATGTTATCAGACCCTCATGGAGGGTAAAGATGGAAAAGGGTGGGTCAATAGTAACGTTAACTAGTCAAACCAAACTGAGAAAAAAGCTTAAAGCTTTTGCTTATTCCACCCTCACTGTTGCGGTCATAACAAGTGCATCCAATTCATTACATTTGTGGGTGTGCCTGTTATGTGTGCGTCTATATATATAATATATATATTCTGATTCTGGACATAATATGTTGTTGGACAGATGAACCTTGTCATTTTTTTCAAAGTGCTATTTATTTTTGACCGTTGTTGGGCGAATCTGTGAAAAGTAAATCCTCAATTGTCAAAACTGTTCTTCCCGAGACTGTAAGTTTGTAGTTTACAGGTCTTTCTTGAATAACAAAAACAATCAATTTCGTATTCAATCTCCAATTAAAAAAACATGATATTTTTTTGGTGTATATTTATTAGTATTTTTTTTTTGGAATTGAACACAGTTGAACGAGATTGTTAAATATATGTTATTAATTATCATAATTTCTTCATGTAAAAGGAACTATAATTTCTTAGTATTATATAATTAATACTTCCTTCTAACAACTCTAGTCTAAGATCAAGGAATGTATACCATGTTGACTCCTTTTCTTACCATTCTGAATGTTTCTTACTCAATTGAGGTAATAATTGTACGGCACCTAAAAGTAATAGAAAAATCATGTTACAACAAACTTATTGTATGAACAAAATTGTAATGAAGCCAATTGTGATCTGCACTATGATTGGTGGACACAATGTGGATTTTTGGAAGAATGAATAGTATTTTTGTAGTGTTTTAAATCCGATATTTATGGATAGGATATTTTAAACACCAGATGCCAACCACAACATTCCTGGATCAAGAACCTTAATGTGGATGTAATTTACAATTAGATCTCACAGAAATACTATAAATACCTACACTTAACATGCAAAATCCTTTACTAGTGTGCGGTAAATTAAGGAGTAAACAAGTAGTATTACAATACTTTTTCACTTTGTCTTACGTGAGAGATTGAACATCTGTTTGTCCTATCCCAGTCATTAGTTAACACTGCTCTATATATGTACCCCACATCAATCCCTACAGTAGTTGTGCCTTTGGGAAAGAAAGCATCTTAAATCTCTCATGGTCGGGAAAAGGCAAAGGAGAAAGAACAATTAAACTAAGGTAAGGAAGATGTTAACAGTATATTATAATTTCACTTTTCATATCTACACCCACATCACAATTAATAAACATAGTATTAATACCAACCAGATATTATCATTTTTGGTATGCTTGAGTTGTGTTTTGTCTGATGTTCAAAGTTTGTGTTACATAGGTCATACAACTGCTACTACAGTTATAGAGATGATCTCCCCGTCCAGTAACCTTAAGATGGAAGAAGAGAATAAAGTAGAGATAGTTGAAAGAGATGAAGACTTGGAGGATCAGCTACCAGTTGCTGAAGTTAAGCCTCAGCCATGGACAGAACAGATAACACTGAGAGGACTGTTTGTGAGCATGTTGATTGGAATCATATATAGCATAATAGTCATGAAGCTCAACCTCACAACTGGCATGGTTCCTAACCTGAATGTTTCTGCTGCACTCCTTGCCTTTGTGTTTCTCCGAACCTGGACCAAAGTTTTGCAAAAGGCTGGTATTGTAGCCAAACCCTTCAGCCGCCAGGAAAACACCATCATACAGACTTGTGCAGTTGCATGTTATAGCATTGCTGTTGGAGGTTAGAGTTTTGTCTTTTATGTTTTTGAAAATATATGTCCTCTTCATATATATTTCTTACTGAATTTATACTCTCCCTCTCTATGTCTGCTTTTGTTTAAAGTTTGATCTATGTATATATTGGCAGGAGGATTTGCTTCTTATCTGTTGGGATTAAACAGAACAACTTATGAGTTGTCTGGAGGAGTAGGAAGCGAGGGTAACAACCCAAACGCTATTAAAGAACCTGGATTTGGTTGGATGACTGCCTTCCTTGTTGTGGTGTGCTTTGTTGGCCTCTTTGTCTTGATTCCACTCAGAAAGGTATTACTTTTATATCTTTTTTTTTGCATGAGCAAAGTTTTGGATTCGATGTCTTCGCTGCACATCGTTTTGTGACTTACATATGATTGGATGCATATATATATAGAACTTGTTACAAACACTCATCAACAAAACGGGACTAGATTTTTGTTTTTGTTTTTCTTTTGGTGATATACTTGTTGTCTGACTTGATGAGAGTAATGAAGTTGAGTTTGAGTTGCATGTAATGAGTGACTCCTTACTCAGTACGTCTTTCTGCTGCAGATCATGATAGTTGACCTCAAATTAACTTTTCCCAGTGGCTTGGCAACAGCTGTTCTCATCAATGGTTTCCATACTCAGGAAGACAAAATGGCCAAGTACCCTACACTTCTCTATGTTCATCAGTTTTCCTTTGTTGCAATTTGCATGAGTTATAATGTTGAAGAATTTTTCTTAATAACTTTTCTTTTCCTGTTGATATTATACTATAAAAGAAGAAAGACTACTTGTTAATAACGATATTGGTATAATATTGCAGGAAACAAGTACGGGGTTTCACAAAATATTTTTCTATCAGTTTCTTATGGGGTTTATTCAAGTGGTTCTTCTCAGGGAAAGAGGAGTGTGGGTTCGAACAGTTCCCCACCTTTGGATTACAAGCTTGGAAGCAAACGTATGATTTTGAGCATACTAAGTTGTTCTAAATGAAGTGTTCCATCCCACATGTTTCTGATCACGGTCTTTGAAATTAATATGCAGATTCTATTTCGATTTTAGTACGACTTTTGTTGGAGCAGGAATGATTTGCTCTCACCTTGTGAACGTGTCTTTGCTACTTGGAGCTGTGCTCTCCTATGGGCTCATGTATCCACTCATTGATAGACGTAGAGGTGACTGGTTCCCAGACAATTTAGAAGAGAGTAACATGAAGGGCTTATACGGTTATAAGGTTTTTCTATCAATCGCTCTAATCCTGGGTGATGGCATATACAACTTCACCAAGATTCTAATTTGCACAGTCCTCAACGTCCATAACAGAATAACGAGCAAGAACAATAAAAGTGGTAAGACCACTCACAAACTCGCCTTTGTTTTTTTTTTTATTTTAAAATTATAATAATAATGATAATATATTATATTTAATGTTGAGGTCGTATTCATACTGTAACAGTGGCTGCTGATAGAAAGGGGAATCCCACTGAGGACATTAAACAAGCTGAGACATTTCTGAGGGAGAGCATTCCCATGAGGATTGGAATAGTTGGATACGTCGTTTTCACAATCATTTCCATAATTATATTACCACGCATGTTTCATCAGCTGAAATGGTACTACGTTGTTGTTGCTTATATATTTGCTCCTTCTCTGGCATTCTGTAACGCTTTTGGAGCAGGTCTCACGGACATAAACATGGCATATAATTATGGGAAAGTTGCACTGTTTACCCTGGCAGCAATTACAGGAAAAGAAAATGGTGTGGTGGCAGGACTTGTGGGTTGCGGTCTCGTTAAATCCGTGGTCTCGGTGTCTTGTATTCTGATGCAGGATTTCAAAACTGCTCATTACACACGTACCTCACCCAGAGCCATGTTTATATGCCAAGTAATCGGCATTGCAATGGGCTGTGTGACAGCTCCTCTCAGCTTCTTCCTATACTACAAGGCATTCGATGTGGGAAATCCGCAAGGAGAATTCAAAGCTCCTTATGCTTTAATTTACAGGAACATGGCAATCATAGGTGTCCAAGGTTTCTCAGCATTGCCCCAGCATTGCTTGCAGCTTTGCTTTGGGTTCTTTGCTTTTGCCATTGGAGCAAACATGATCAGAGACTTTTCACCACAAAAGATTGGCAAATGGATGCCATTACCAATGGTCATGGCCGTACCATTTCTGGTTGGAGCATACTTTGCAATCGACATGTTCATAGGTAGTGTGGTTGTGTTTGTGTGGCAGAAGCTGGACTCCAGGAAGGCAGAGTCAATGGTTCCAGCAGCTGCTTCTGGACTCATTTGCGGCGAAGGACTATGGACTTTACCTGCTGCGATTCTAGCTCTTGCAAGAATCCATCCTCCTATCTGCATGAAATTCGTTCCCTCCTAAAGTTTGACCGACAACAGAACAAGCTGTTAATTAAATGCTATAGGAATTAGCTACCGTACCCTACTTTTTTTGGTGAACACAAGTACACTCTGGACTACATCAGACATCATCCATATGCATTGCAGAAGCGTGTTAGTGTAACCGCATACAGTTTGTAACATCAAAATTTTCTGACAAAAATAAGGTCTGCTTTTGGAGCGTAGCTTGCAGGTACACCCCATTCCAACAGACATAGTAAAGAAACCCATCTAGTCTGAGTAATACATGGTTTTTCAGCCTTGCCAGGAAATGGGCTAAAGAATGTATAACCATCGAAGTGTAAAATCGCGCAGAGGATCAAACAACGAAAATAAGGCTTAAACCAGAATAGAAATTCATAGAAAGTGTAAAGAACATAAATTCTTATTTCAGTTCCTAAAACTCTGCAAACTTGTAAAATGTATATTTGTAAAAGTTAGCAACAACCTGGTTAACGAGTAAACCAAGATTTTTCAATTGTACTGAAATTATTTCATACATAACTCAATATTATACACAAGTTCGCGAGAAGTGCAAAATGCGTGAATCAGTTCTTACTCAAATTGGAATGTTAAATTGATGGTACACTTAAAACTTATATTCATCCTGTTATTATACCAGCTAGAACATCACTTTTGCCTCGCACATAAATTGTGTAAACTAGACGAAGTGCATCCAGCCAGCCATCCAATGATTCCCAAGAGTCAGCAACCTTGATAATGCAAGTAAAAATGAATATTAGAGCTGCATTTTCAAAATCTAAAGAGATGCTCGTGTTTCTAGATTGAGATAAAATCACATTTCAATGATTTCATCAAACCCTCGTAAAATTAATTAAATTTGGATTTAGGATAACCCTTTTTAATGTAGGCTGGTGATCAGTGGTGGATAGGTTACTTGGGAAACACAAAACACACAAATGGACTCTGCCTTTCTGTGCAAATGCATGGAAAAAACTATTGGAAGCATGAGGTTATGCCCCCTAGGTGCTGTGATTTCTGTTTCAAGATAGAATGGACAACAATAGTGCAGGTTCATGTAATTGCCTTCGCCGTTTAAAGCTGATAATCTAATGACATAATCAGATAATCTATCAACACAACAAACCATCACAAAACAATTTCCAGTTGTCAGAAGAAAACAACTGGGTTGACTAAGAATAAGACAAAAACTATAGTTACGAGTTGAAGGAACAATCAAGTGTAAACGGTAATTTCATTATTAGATGTGGGTGTCATGATTACTTCATTATGAAAGAGGTCATTGGCTTTGTCAGTCCAAAATTGCTCTATGTTGTCTTCAATCAAAATTTATTTAGTGCAATTGATTAAACAATATTTGAAAAGTGCAGAGGAAACAAGAAATAAATCGGTGCAATATAGATAAACTCCGATCAACGAAAGTGTTGCTTACCAAGTAAAATGATCCATGACTTGTATCTATGCAGAGGCCTGCACCAGGTGGTAAGGTCAGATCAGCACATGCTGATACAGAGATAATATCTGCTATATCTACTTTGATAGTCTTCTTATCGACATTCACTGCATCTACTGATCTGCCTGAGAGGCTTTGAGATACTTGTTTATGATCTCTGGGTATCTGAAAGAAGGAATGTAAATTGTTTAATCATAATTAGCAGTTGTAAGACTAGAACCTATGGGTTATGAATGATTTTTAAACTAATTAAAAGAATTCAATTTGCCAGCCGCATCTTACCTGCTGAAGCTTTTCATGATCCAAAAGGAACTCTGACCGTTTCCAATCATTATGGGGAGCAATCATTGACCCCATAGGAGGTGCAGTTAAATATCCAACTTTAAGGTGTGGTAATGGTAGCTGTGGAAAATGAGTTCTGTCAAAGTTAGTATTTAAATGAATGATTCCATCAACTAACACTCACATTACAAAGTGATGAAACAATAATAACGGATGGTATATATCAATCCAAGTAGGACAAGTTAACTTTTAAAGAAAATAAAATAGGTTGTCTCACTGCAAGGACTACTTAAGGGGATGAGTGGTGAGAACCAATAATCCAATAAACCGCATGATTACTTTTTTGAAACAAAATTCAGAAAGCTAGAAAGAGCAATTTTTTAAGTAATTTAAATGATAAATTACGTAGCATATTGCAATGTTCATCCGATCAAAACTACTGCACTAACATAATTTAATATAAAATGAACTCACCATAGAGCGCACCAACCGCAAGGCACTGCTATAAACCTGTTACATTCACCACAATAATAACAGTAACAATAATACATAAGCAGATTGCACGATTAAAATAGGAGAATAAAATTAACAGGATCCAAGGATCAGTAGTGGTTTCTTACTGAATAATTTGGTTTCAGTGCATGAGCAGCAGCAATATATATTGCAGACTGGCTGTACAATTCATTTGGTGAAACTTCTTGAGCACTCACTGATCCCCCAGTTCTTAAGGTGTCCTCTGCTAATCCATACTGTGAAAGCATTAAACTAGTCGATTATTAACTCTTAATACTATTACATACATGTGAATACAAGACACCAAAGCACAATGTGTCATTAAATATGTGAAAAATGGAGAGGAAATATGACCAGAACAGTTCCAAGATTGTAAATTGCCCGATGGAAATCAAATTGCAACTGTATGGCTGCACGAAACTGCATCAAAGAATATGGAAAAGTCAAAAGTAGAAAAGGAAATGTGCTATATTCAGAGGACATGGCTGATGTAAGACAACTGTTTGTCACTTCCATCTAATTCCCTCCAAAAAAATTTGTTACCTTGCTGATTGCAGTTCTCACAATCTTTTGCTTTTCTCGGGCTGGAACAATGGCACTGAGTTCCTAAATTGGAAATCAATTTTTTAAACAAGGACAATACAAACAAATTAACTGAGAATTCCAATAAAGAAAAATATGAATACAGCATTGAATGAGCCAGAAGTGCTATGCTACTATACCACTTTTAAGTTTAGATGATTAATTATAATACTTGAAAAGATATTTATGACAACACATTTTCATCAGGTTTATTCACCTGGGCCCAAAGTGCATTTGGTATAAAAAACTTTTGGATGAAGTAAAAAGATCCAAGTCTCAGAAAAAAAGATGAAAATGTGCTTTTAAAAAACATTAATGTGGCTTCTCCGAAAGTTCTATTTTAATTACTTGCAAAATACATACATATTAATGGGGGAGATACAAACATGCAGTTAGAAGCATGAAACGTGCAAATACTATTCCTTTTAATTGCCGTTTGTATGAAGTAGTGAAATGCTGGTATACAGGAAAGTTATATATACCTGAAGAGCAAGTCCCCAATTATTGAGTGCCTGAAATAGATTCCGTGAGAATCAGTAACAAGGGATACTTGTGAAGAAAATCAAAAGTGTAGGAACAGAAAAGTGTACAGGATAAAGCAAATAAAACAAAGGAAACAAGAAAGGCTGTTCCAAAATCATGCTTGAAAATTATAAGAAATTGAAAGACAAACTCTTAAAAATTAATTAAGAAGAACCTGAGGACTGTTCCAGTTAAGTTGAACTGCTTTTTCGTAGTTCCTTGTTGCCTGGGAAAAACATTAACAAAAACTAGATAAGTTATGATAAGCCTCTCTATCAACCGAACCTTGACAGCTATAATCAAAATGTGAATAGTTCTTCCATTCAAGTTCAGTATGAAATTCAGTTCTCTACCAAGAATCATCCAAACTATGCATCAAAATCATTAATAAAAGGAAACTGACCTGCTTCCACAGCTCTTCGGCTTCCTTTGTGCGGCCACGCATCTTTGCCCGATCAGAAATTGCTATAGCCCAATTGTAGAAAGCCTGAGTACAATCAAATGTAGGGGGAAATGAAAAGTAAAGACTCGCACTTTAGTATAAAATACAAGCATACTTATAGGCAAATAGGAACAATTTTGAGCTTTCCGACTATATAAATAGATTTTGACAAGGGTACTACTTGTGTATAATATGGACAGCATTTTCCTGCAAATAGACGGGATACAAATACTGCAGTGCTGGCAAGACAGCAGAGGTTACTACTGCCCCCAGGTATGGATACTGATATTTGGTGAAGCATGCTTAGTTATTTAAAATGCAGCTCATACTAATACTAATCAATGGAATTGTGGGATTACATGGCCAGGAAATTCCAAAAGTACTACGTATAAACAACAAACTTTATTTAACAAGGAGATCGAAGGGTGATACTGATAATATATCTAGAAGTGTAGAACACATGCCACAGAATTTTGAGGGTCTGAAACCACTCAATGCTTATAGGTCCCAATTTCCTCTCACAAATGACCAGATGGTTCCTCTCTCAATCACCCCTTTTATAAAGAACATGCCTTGTTCAAACTATTTCAGCCCAGTAACCTAACCAACCAACTTTATAAGCATTAACTATCGGGTAACTAGTGAAAGAAAGATACACCAGTTTTCCAGTTGTTTAACTTTGAAGAAACATGACCAACCCAACCAGACTGCTGCATGCCACCTAAAATGAACTTACACTTCTGCATCAAACTCAAATATGTGAGTGCTCCTGTACTCCTTTAGTGACCTATTTTCGTCTTCATTATTAGCCATGAAACAGAGAATCATCATCACTGCTTAGTTGTAATGAGAAATCCTGGTTCCCTTGTTAATTGCATAACAACTTTTGCCTTGGCACTCACTGTCCTTAGTGGGCGGGGTTCAGCCCATTAAATTCAGAATTTTATTTCTCCTGCTTTGTCAGTCACTCCTCCTTCTTCTTCGTTGTCATTGTCGTCCTCCTTGCAAAAGCATGATCCACTGGTTTTGACGATGGTGGCTTGGTTAATATGTTATACTTTGTTTCTGCTATATTTGTTGTCATACAAACTGCATTTATTTGGAATTAACAGGCAGTGCCTTTCTCCACAATTGATTCGTTAATAGAGTAACATCAACCCCTTACAAGCATCCCAATCAAACTGTGGACGCTGGGCCAACACACGAGAGAGACACCTCCATCCTTGACAGCAGAGGATCTTCAGGAAATATTTTCAAGTACCAAAATACGTGTACAAAAATTTTGGGGATGCCATATTATAAAATATACTAAAACTAAAAAAATTATTTCTATTTATATATTAATTTATACATGTGTAAAAAAAAAATTGGGGGGCCAAAGTCCCCTTCACTAACAACAAAGCTCCGCCATTGCTTGACAATGACCATACCAAACCCATGCAATAAAACAAATCTGGTGGCTTTTGTAGTAATCCCTTGACGGGGCAACCTGAGATACAAACATCTGTAGCCATGGCAGACCAGTGTTTCACATATTCATCCATTATGGTCAACCTTCCATGTCTCCAACTATCTCTTTCTCCGATGACCTGCAACTCTTCACCTTTTGGAGCTTGTGACTCACTGGTGAAATTAGATTTACCTTAATCCAATCTCTGCATCTTCACCTTCAATTTTTCAAATTCTGCCTCATTATGATGTTCTTTCCTATCTTTTGCACGAAGTCATTTTTTTTAAATTTTGTTGTTTCTTCATGTACATGAATCAGTCCTTGACTCCTTTGCTCGCATCCCCCAATGAGATCAGTTCAGATTTTATCTTTGTTTCTGCTTCCACCATGTCACTGACTGCTCCATCCTTCAAGACTTCCTCTTCCCCTCTATTTTTATCCTCCTAAGATTTCAGCTCCATCTTTCAAGACTTCAACATCCCCTCTGTTTTCTTCCTTCCAAGGTTTTTTACCTTCTCATCATATTTTTGCACCAACAATCATCATTCTTCCTTGAGACTGAAAGCCTAAAACTTGCTATTCTCTATCTTCATTTCATCAAGAATATCAAGAAACTGTTTCTTCATTCTTGCCAAACTTGTAGAGCCCCTAGGTCCTCCCATCTACAATACCCATAGCTCCAAGATCAAAACTCTTGTAGTTGTATCCTTAAAAGAAACCTAACATCTTCATTACAAAAAGTAGGGAAGAAATCACCAGTTTATAGAATAAAACCACACACCGCATTTGAGGATCTGTGCCTTCTATTCTATGCCACCAAATGGTCCTAATTTACTCTCACAAATAACAATATGATCCCTCTCTCAACCTCCCCTCTTGTTTATAAACATCATATCTGGTTGAATGTATTGTAACACACAAACCTACCAAACTCAACAATGTAACTAACTAACTACTAACTAATGAGTATCTATCACTGACTCGGTACATTAGATACTTGGTCAACTCATTAGTTAGTTAGTGCATACTCAATATGTTCATTAACAATTAGTTAGAACAATTGGTTTTGTATTTAAATAATATGTGTAAAGTAAATAATTTGATTTGTTCAATACCTGATCCGGCAATGAGATAGAATGTTTCATCAAACTACATCGAGTCTTGTATAAGAAACAAATGTTCATAAAACTAAATTGTTTGCGGGGTGGTTATATGTTTCTTATACTCTTTCCCGTCTTAGTATAAGGCACACTTTATAAGAAACTCATATTGTCCTTTTATAACGCACTTTATAACTTCTATACAGCATTAGATTTATTTTCCTTGTTTGCCCCTATTAAATATTATGAGTCTGTGTTTTATATTAATGAATAATGAGAAAAGAGTTTTACAAGTCATTAATAGTGAAAGTAAATTCAGAGCATTGGTAACACTTTTTAAAACATAAACAAAATCTAATAAATTAATTTTTTTTATTGGTTTGTGTTATTCTGTTAGAAATACCTCATATTAAGTACCAAAGAGTGTATTTAGAACAAAAAAAATATTACTTTCATTTGTTTCTTATATATAGGACCAGAAGTAGCATCATTCTTAATCACTTGTCATTATCACATCGATACTAATCAAGGCTATTTCTTTACAAAAATTCCTCACTTCTACCCAAATTTGGTCCAATTTTGTCCTTTTTTCAGATCCATGATTAATCAAAAAGACTGAAACTCATTCCATAAACTATCTGAGCTTGAGAATTTTACTGTCTGGCTCAGCTTGTTAATAGATTAAATAAGAAAAAAATAGTAAAAAAATAATAATATGCACAATAATATTTACAACTTCTACGTATGCATATGCATGCCCATTTCAAAGGTTTTTTAGTGGTATTTATTACCATTTGCATAGCAAGTCTGATTTAATGTTCGGACTCATTAAGACTTTGACTGCTTTTGGCCATGCCCAAGCATTTCTAATGTTCAACTCATCCACACTTGTATCCAAATCCTAGCTAAAATTTTACTAGTGTTCATCTAAAACATTGAGGAGAAGGATATTTCACATACATCATGTAATGTGGGACAAAGGAGAGTGGCCTCATCATACTTCTTACAAGCCTCCTCCAGCAAAGCATCTTTGGAGGGTGAAGTAGAATCTGGACTAACATTATCTGCACTTTCCTGCACATCAGAAAGGATTGAATAGACAGCTTATGTAAAGTTTGGACCAATTATGGCATAGCTACTACAATCAAACCAATAGAGATAGAAATTGGAAAGTGTATGTGAGAAAGGATAAGAAGGAAACTGAAACTTAGTAGCCATGCATTATTAGTGTTTTCATAGAAATTGTCCTTAGATAGCTATGGATCCAAACTATTGCTCTTGCGCATTATTTCAGTTTTCATGTAGTAATTAGGTAGCTATAGAATGGTCAATCCTATGAAGCGACAGTTAGTGTGTGATGTGATGCATAATATGTATGAAGATTAAGAGTCATTATTCATTGGGTAGTTTTCTTACTAATTGCTAGAAGCAGGAGGAAGCTTCCTGTTGTGGGGAAACCTGGATTGTCTATATCTTGTACTGTAATTCTGACCTAATAACTAGATTGTTTCGATTAATAAATACATAATTCATTGAGCTTACTCTTGAGTTTAACATAAACCAATAGAACTTTGTTTGCGGTGGATATCCAAGGAATTTCATTTGCTAAAATAATATGAAGTTGTAATCCCATTTCAGCAGAAAAAGCAAAATATTTATTTCGGTTAAATAATGCAAAATATAAGTAGCCGACAAAATTCCATCACACTAATGGCATATCATGCCAGAATAACTTATACACAGACAACAAATTGAAAACGTGCAACCCAAGTATTCTAACCAAAACAAAGAAGGGGGAAAAAGGCCAATAAGCAAAAACATAGAACTAAGTCATGAAAATCGAGCGACTCCAATAACATCTGACCTGTAGTACTAATGCCCAATTGTACAATGCATCGTAATCTTCAGGGTTCCTCTCAATTGTAGTAGCATACCTAGAAAATCCAATTAAGAAGTTACAAGTTTGAACAAATATGCCCAAGAGCAGCCCCTACCAAGGAGCTCCTACTATTCGCAAAAGATTACAAAGCAGATTGCAGTTTTGCAGCAAGTGTTCAGTAGGGGTAATTCCTAGTAGCAAATAGAAGTGGCCATGTTACCTCCTGGCAGCAAATGTAAGAATCCTCTGTCGGGACCGGCCTTCATCATCAACACCTACAACGCTATTTATCAAATCCATAGCTGCATTGTTCTGCTCTGCATGCTGTTGCTGTTGTTCTGGGCTGAAATTTTTAAAACACCACAGTGTAAGCTGCACTTCACGTGTGCACCAGAGGAAGACAAGCCACCCCAAAAGTCAAACCCTTAAATCTCTATCACTTTGATTTACCATAGCTGAACAAAAAGAAATTCGCTAATAGAAGCTAAAATTAGAACCGTTCTTAATTAAACATTGAACACGCCAACGATCTACAATTCCTGTGTTCTACCATTCTGTAGCTAAGCAAAAGATTGCATCAACAAGCAAACCAAACGCATTGTCGTTTTACGTTTCCTAATTCAATGAGGCAAAAGAGCAGTAACCTGTAAGGTGAGTTAGTATCTTCTTTCTCCGGTTCGGAATCGTTTTTCAATCCGTTCAGCAATTCCCTCATGGTGAACGTTCGGCTTCCTTCGTCTTTCCGGAGCTGCGGAGTGGGAGAAGGATTGGCGTTCACCTCATTGGAACGGACCGTCGTTTCTCTGAGATCTGCATCGTTTACCGCGGGATCAGCTTCTGATTCCGATTTCGGCTCCAATTGTTCTTGCGCTTGTTCCGTCGGCACGGTTTCTGTTTCTGGTTGCGGATGTGGTACGGGTTCGGGCGCCGATCCCGATTCCGGTTTCAATTGTGTTTCTGTGTGTTCTGCTGCCACCGGTTCCGTTTCCGTTTCCGGTTCGTGTCCGTTTGTTGCCTCCGGTTCGGTCATTTCGGGAAGTTAGGGTTTTAGAAAGAGTGAAATGGAAGATTGAGGAGAAAATAGAGTTTTGCTCCGATCCGAGTCTGAGAAAGGGGAAGTGGGAGGACTGAAGGAAGGACAGCGTAAGAGAAACACTTTTAATTGGTACAATTTTCTTTAGCCTTTTTTTTTTATCACTGTTATAGAAACTAGAATTAAAAAAAGGTAAAAAGAAGACAAGTATTAAAAATAATAATTTATTTAATTTTATCCGCATTTAAACTGATAAGTGTAAATGATTGATTAATAAGGTTTCAACTTATTCATGATTTTATCATTATTTTTTATAAGATGGTGATAATGAGGTTTAAATTTAAATTCTCATTACATTATATAAGGAGTTTAAACTACTTTCTTTTGTTAAAATATGTCAAATTTATTGCCTTTTAATGTATTTTATATGATTTTTAATAAAAAAAAAAAGTTTTTAAAGGAAAATCACTAATGTCGTGTTTTAAAAGCATTAGGTGATCAATTAGACTCTTCAACAAATATATTTAAACCTTAATTGTTTTTATATGAGAAGAATATAATATTGTGTTGGTAGATTTTGAGAATAAAACAGTTTAACTGATTCAATTTACATAAGTTTTTAAGCAACAACGAAAATATGAGATTTTTAAAGAGATATTAATTTATTGAATAAACTAAATGTAGCTACAGAAAAAATGTGAGGGATTAAATTCAAGTAAAGATATGATTAAAAAATACAGTTAATTGGTATTACTTTGATATTAAAAGTGAAAGCAAATCATTCTCTTTCTCTTTTCATCAAATTTATCTTAGTTGATGAAATGAAAAATTGGCATATGAAATTAAACTTAAAAATAGGAATATGAGTCGTAAATATTTATAAATTTACTTTTTTAGAACTGGATGTCTAAATTTTATTTTTCTTAATTTAATCATTGAAAACTATTTGTTTACATTTAAATATTGATTTCAGTTTTATCTCATCTAATTTGTTTAGATTTATCCATTTTGTAAATAATCACTTGTATTAAATTGATGTTAAACTATTAAGAAAGAAAACCTCAACCATATTTTTTTTAAAATCATACATGGTGCAAGTTTTCTATTTGTCAAATTGTGAAACATGGTGTAAATATTTTTACTTTGTCTTAAAGCATTGTTACTGATTACGTAATAAATACAAACATATTTTAAGCTAATGTTAATATAAAGAATATTTTAGAGAACATCCAAAGAATGTATTTATCATTTGTTTTTAAGATGACCCATACTAAAATAAAGTATACATCAAAGATATTGGGATAAGCTAAAGATGCATTGTAAGTCAAGCATCTTGATAATAAGTATATGTTAACTATAGTTTAACTATTTGCCTAATAATGATATACATTTTTATCATATTTTGGTGCAAAAGATTATATTATTTTATTTATAGAGATATGCTTAGTCTATTAAGGATGTTGCTTGAAGAAGAAAAAAGAAATTAATGTTGTTTGAAGTGCATTTAATGCATCTCAAGGATAGATATAAGAAAGTTGAAGATATTCAAACAAGCACAAAACTAATCAAGAACTAATAAAAGGGATTGTAACGGCTACATTATTCAAGTGCTTATATAAAAATATACTTCAAAGAGAATACCAAGAAACAGTGACATCATTTGCAAGTGCCAAATTGTTTTAAAATTTTCTCTATGCCTAAAAACTTTTGAAGATCATTGTTTATGTTCATTAACAAACTAGGAAAGAATGCTCATCTTTGTAATAATTGAAAGACTTAATTTCTCCCTAGTGAGCAAATAAATACAAATAATATCTTGTGATTTTAAAATTATAAGAAAAATTCTCAAAAAGATAGGATATACAGATAAATATTCTTTACTGGGAAATAAATTCAGAATGTAAAGAATTTGAAAAGATAATGCATTTTCTCTACATTTAACAGTGAGACAGTCCTATTAATATAACATTTAGTAATTGAAGAAAAATCACATGCAATATACCTTGTGATTAAACCTAAGATTGTTAGTTTGTTTTGCTTGACAATATTTCTATTTACAAGTTTCTTTAATAAGATTGATGTAACTTGCATGCTAATGTTTTGTTTTCTTGTCACGGATAGCAAATGTTGGTAGCCTTTTATCTTATATAGATATATATGAAATTCAAGTAGCTAGATTTAAAGTATTTATTAACAACATCAACATTAAACTTAACATGCAACTTTTGTTGTATCAGAAGCTTTTGTTGAAATGTGTTGGTCAAAATTGATGACTTATAAGATAGTTTAACAAATTTAAACTTAAATTTTCTTATTAGTTATAAGTTTTATCTTATATCTTAGGCTTTTTGTTAAACAATATTGTGATAATTGTCATCTAGAGGTCACATGTAGAGAAGACAAGATTGAGCTTACTTTAAATGATAGTGTAGTTGTTTTTCTTATGAACACACTTAGGGAAAAACATTGGTTCATCGAAAAATTGATATTATTTCTTATTATGAAAATTAGTCTATTGTCAAGATTATTCTCAATAGTGGAAACTAGATTGTTATTGTTCATATTATTAAGATAAAATTGCCTTAATCAAATAATTTTGGACTAATATCTTTTTCAACTTCTCATTACATAATATCTTAATCTATTCAATTTAAAATACTATTGTAGTCGAGATATCTTCTATAAGTAACGATTTTCAATACTTAACACTAAAAACATAGCAATGTTGTTCTATTATTATATTTTAAGTTTTAATTTGAATAAACATATAAAAAAGACTTAGAATAGAAATGAAAGCAACTAAGATATGATAAAAATCTAAATACATTCATAAATTAGATGAAAACAAAAATCAATATAATATTAGACACTAAACGGCATTTTAATAAGCACCAGATCACGTTTTAATAAACTACCATGTGCTTATAAAAAGACATATATCACACATACTGATGTGGAATCCCCAAATCGGAGGTGCAAAATAGGAGCTGGAAACCTCAATGATAATGTAGGAAAGGTTTGGGTTGTAGGATTGTTCCACTCAAGTTTCAAAGAAGAACTCTTAGAAGAATTCTTGGATGAAGGTGATCTTTAAAAGCCTGCATAAAAATAGAAAGGCAAAAAACAATTAAAGAAAATGCAAGAAACAAAGATAATGCTAGGAATTATAACAGCACCTTGCGCCACCAAAATCCATGAGATAAGCAAGATGATGATTCGTAACTTGTGACCTAGCCTATAAGATAAAAATCAATGCTAGGAATTGGGAAGAACTTTGCGTCACTCAAATTCATGAGATAAGCAAGATGGTGAATCGTCATTTGTGACCTAGCTCATAAGATAACAAACTCCAAGAGAGAAACTCTCCACCTCTCTTTGGTGAACCCCGATGCGCAAAAAGATAAGCCATGAAGCACCACTTTAGAATGAGAAACATCTCTTGAGATATAACACACTCAAGATTTTCAAAAATTCTATTCAATCTAAATCTGCCAAAATGAGTATAATAAATGTCCTTATATAGGTGAAGAAACAAGCTCATTCCTTCCCTAGGTCCAAACTAAACATAGAAAATAAAAGGAAAAATTACATTTTTTTTTCTATTTTTCAGATCACATCATCCTCCCCTTCTTCAATAAAATTCGTCTTGAATTCTAGTTGAGTTAATATTCAAAAGTCCAAGTTGTCATCCATGTGTTTGATAAAATGTTTAAACGAGACAACCATAAGCTTTGAGTGTACCCAAAGCTCTAATACCAACTGATGCGAAATCCCCAAACCGAGAGTGCAAAACAGGAGCTAGAAACCTCTATGGTAATGGAGGAAAGGCTCGGGTTGTAAGATCGTTCCACTTAAGCTTCAAAGAGTGACTCTTGGATGAATTCTTGGATAAACGTGATCTTCAAAAGTTTACAGAAAACTCGAAAACCAAAAACAATTAAAGAAAATGCAAGAAACAAAAATAATGTCAAGAATTATAACAGCACCTTGCGCCACCCAAATTCATGAGATAAACAATATGATGATTCGCCACTTGTGACCTAGCCCACAAGATAAGAATCAATGTTAGGAATTGGAAAGAACCTTGCGTCACTCAAATCCACGAGATAAGCAAGATGGTGAATCGCCACTTGTGACCTAGCTCACAAGATAAGAAACCCTAAGAGAGAAACTCTCTGCCTCTCTTTGATGAAGCCCCCAATGTGCCATCAAGAGATAAGCAAAGGAGAAACATCTCTTGAGATATAACACACTCAATATTTTAAAAAATTTATATTCATTCCAACTCTGCCAAAATGAGTACAATAGATATCCTTATGTAGACTTAGTGGAAGATAAAGAGACAAGCCCATTCCTTCCCTAGTTCCAAACTAAACAGAAAAATGAAAAGAAAAATTACATTTTTTTCTATTTTTTAGATCACATCTACCTACAATTGTCAACATAAGTAGATAATCTTACATGTGATTGTTGAATGAACATATTTACTAAACTTTAAAAAATATAAAAGTTTGAAAAATAAATCATATAAGATTAAAAGATATAAAATTATTCTTGAATAAAATTATATATTGAGGTATTTTTTTTCTATATAGTTTCCATATGCATCTGCTTGGGTTAAAAAGATAAAATTGTCTATGCTTGTTGAATATGTGTTTAGTTATGGATGAATTAAAAGAATAAATTATTATGGTTTACATCATTCGAATGTATTTTTTTTTCATGAAAAGAGCTTTTGGTAATTCGGAGGACAATTAGATTACATAATTTAAAAATCAAAAAGTAATTTTTGGATTATACAATCTTTGAAGAATTTTTATACAAAAAAAAATGACTTTTGAAGTAAATAATTTAAAAAAAAAAACTTTTACATTGCACAATTTGAAAGTTAAATATGACTTATGGATTATACAATTTAGAATTTTTTTATGTAAAAAATGACTTTCATATTATGTAATTAAGAAGTTAAAAAAAACTTTCAAATAAAAATTAAAAAAAGGTTTTTAGTGTAATTTGAAAACTGTTTTTCAAGCAAAAAATACTTCCATATTGCATAATAAGATATTTTTTTTTATAAACCAAAAGAACAAACTAGAATTTTTTATATTTATGCAAGTGTAAAATGAAATTATAGGGTTACAATAAGAAATCCCTTAAAATGTTTCACTTTTCAAACTCCTATCGGCCAAATTTTTTAAAATTATAAAGGAACCACAAAGATATACACGTAAAGGTTAGTTTTATAAGCAATGGTCAGAAACAATATGAGCATGATAACAAGGCTTATGCTATTGACAATTTATTTTTTCTTCTCTTCACCTTTCTTTTCTAATTTGTTCTTGTTCTATTTTTCCCCCTACATTTTGTGAGTTTAACACAAGCGTGGTTCTTGTTAGTCCATCAAGTGTACTGAGTACTCAAATGATATAGAAAATAAGTAAAAGTATCGTATCCACAGGGAACTTTTATGATTGTAAATTGAATATGTATCAAAGTATTATGATTAAAAACATGTAATAAAGATGAATTGATTTTGATTGAATATGAGAACATAAAAACAAAACAACTAATGGTTGAATTTGTGAAATTTATATCAATAAAGATCTTGGGATTGAATTTTATTAATCTCCTTCTCATACACTTTTGATCATAAGTTAACATCATCATTTTCAATTATCAATCTGTGCAAATAGAAATCATTCAATCTAATTCCTCTAGATTTGAAATTCATAAATTAACATACCTAACTCTCTCTCCAGTTACTAGAATAGATTAATCAGCATTAAACATGGTTGCTATAAACAGACACTACACTATAATTCATCCCTGAACTTATACATGCAATGCATATGTTTGGTTCCAAATTCAAAGCTGCTTTCTAGTCACAATAAGAATTCTAAGATAGATCAAAATATGAATAAAAGGTAAAACAAAGGTAATTGAAATTAATGATATCAAGTAATGTCAAGAGTGCATTCAAAGTTGAGAAATTACATTCAATCCCAAGAATAAGAGAACTTAGCTACTCATGGTAGCCTTGGAGAATAAGAAAAAAAGAAAAGAATAAATCTTAATCCAATGTGGCAGCCGTTAAGTGAGAGTGTCAATGATCGATCCCTCCTTTTGACCTAGCTTTGGCTTTATATAGTTTTCCTTCCTTCCATTAGGTCAATATGTTGTCGTTATCTCGTAATTCACGCTCCAGCATTGACGTCTTCAGATTAGGGCTTCACTATGATAGTCTTTAAGTGAGTTTTAGCCCACATGGTATCCTTTGCTTAAGCAAGAAGTCACTTATGCCCCTTCCTCTACTTCTTCCCTTTATTCAGCGTCTTTGTTTCTTCTCTCTTTAGATTTAACCTAATTCTCCACACACAAAATCACTCTTTGCGCAATAAAACTTATTAAATAACAAAATGAATCATAAAAAAATAATAAAATTCAAATTCAAACAAAATTAATAACAAATTCACCGTAAAAAATGCATGAAATTAAACTAACAATTAAAGCTTATCAATTTTGCTTGACTTATAATTTAAATTAGACTAGGATTTAAAAATAATAACCTAAAAAAAGTATACTTTTTAATTTTTGTTTGTTTAGCTCCACGACGTTTGAGTAAGACCAAGTAAGTCCATAATGGACTTTACTTCTTATTCTTTTATATTAATGTTTAATTTGTATATTGACAAAAAAAATCTTAATATCCCACACGAGTGAAGAGGTTGTTGAAGAAAACCACGTCACTATTACGAAATGTTAAAAATAATCTTACTTTTACCTTGGTTTACATTTATAATTGATTAGACAAGTAGCGTTGATTATCAATAATTTTTTGGTACAAAATCAATTAACATGTATTAATAATCGATTATTAATGTATTTCTTTCACATACTTGATAATTTATTATCGAGTGCTTTTGATTTGTAATGAGAAATAGGTCAGATGGTAGGGTGCTTGCCCAACATGTAAAACATACATGAATTAATTCCTTACATCTCCAATTTTCATTTTTGCTTTTGATTATATTTTAATAAAATAAATATAATTAATTATATAATAAAAATTTTAATAAAAAATATTTAAAACAAATTTATAAAATAAAAATAAAATTATAAAAGAATAATAAAAGTAATAATAATAAAATTAAAAATTATTATAATAATCAAAATAAATTTATAAAATTATAATATTAACAATAATAATTTAATATTTACTTTTATTTTTATTTCAAAATAAATGGTAATCTTATAATTTCATCAACTAAAAACATAATAATTCATCAATCACACCCAACGAATTAATCATAATTCATTTTCAATTATTTTTAACTACAATGACAAATTTGTAATCTTACAATTTTATAAATTAAAAAAAATTAAAGTATCATTCACATCTATCACATCACTCGCAAACTTTCCCATCAAATATCACCATCTTTTCCTTAATTCAAACCACCTAACTTCTCACACTTTCATCTCAAATTCACTTCCTTAAATTCATCTTTTGGATCCAAACAAATCCTAACATAGTATCTTCATTTCATGTGTATGCCTCCATTCCTCCGTTACACCTCATGCCTTATGCCACCTTAGCCATTTTAGTTGTTGTGCCTCGACCATAACTTCATGCCTCTGTATCAAATTTACACCTCTATTGCCAAGGACATACTTAATAGTGTCATCATCATTTCTCTTGGTTTATTTTTTAATTTTATTTTGACATTACAAATAGCTATGCCATTTGAAACATATTCTCTATCATCTTAACCACAAATGTTCCAAAGGATGCAACATAAATATTGTTTAGTACATAGGCAACATAAGGATTGATCGAGCATGATCATAAAAGGCATGAGGTAGGAACGAAAAGGATGCATATTTGATCATTAGATACACAAGGCACGTAGTCAATTAAGAAAAACATCACTATTACAACTCACACATCCTCATGATTATAAAACACAACGCTACTATTTTGTTTGGATGGATAGACGGATTTGAGAAAGTAGATTTTCTTGGATTTAGGAGAGAAGATTAGGTTGTTTAGATTAAGGGTCTATTTACTTTTATAGACAGAAAATTTGAGAGGGTGAAAATAAAATGAAAGTGTAAATTCCAATGAATAAAATATTTAAAAATGGAAAACAAGGAAAAAAATATTGACAGTGGTCTTTCTTCGCATAATAGTGATGATTTGCGAGTAAAGATGAATTTTTATTATATTTTTTATACAATTAATTAATTACTATTTATATTTATATTATAATAAAATAAATATAATTAATTATATAATATAACAATAATAATTACTAAAATAATAATAAATTCAATAAAATTTTAAAATAATAATAAGATAATGATAAAAATAAAATAACCAAAGCCACTAAAATCACCTACACTTGAAACAAGAAAACAACCATTATCATAATATTGATGCATGAATAATCTAATTATGCAAAACAAAACCATAATTGATTATAAGAGAAAAACATAGTGTAATTAATTATCAAATAAAGCTAATCCATTATGAGTGCAAAATGATCATGTAACCGCTTAACACACACATGAGAATCGATCATGGGGCCAAAAGCAAGGTATAATCGATTATGTATGCTTCGTAATTGATTAAGGTACAAAATATAGGTATAGTTGGTTACTGGAACAAGATAACGATTAAGCCACCAAAAAGCATGTATAACTGATTATGAACGCCAGCCACAAAATATATGTTTAATCAATTAAGTGTAGTTTACCTGACAAACAATGCCACCTACACTCTCAGGAACCACTACTAAGTAGCACCAACCACCACCAGCATGCACAGACAAACGTCTAAGCTCAAGAACATCAACAATGACGCTCCAACAAAAGCTCAACAACGTCAATAATGACACCCCACTGGACACAGAAACACAACTTTACAATATAAAATTCAAATTCATTTCAAACCCGTCAATGACTGCTTGTGGGAATCTCTGGGAGGTTATCAGAATCATTACACTATAGCTTCAGAGTAGTCTCTCTGCATGCAACATTAATGTATAGTGAAACATGTAAGTAAAAAGCAACCTTAATGTAGTTTCGTCTCTTCACATTCCCTAATGTGAATGTAGAGTAAAAAAGGTAAGTAAAAGCAAAGTTAATGCAGATAAAATCAAAGAGAGGTAAAAGTAAGGTCGATAATGTCAATTCAATCCGTCTCATTCTTCATCTTTATAATGATTATTTATTCAAACTCCTTTTGACCCAAATTTCACAAAACTAAAATCAAAGGAAACACCAAGATATGCGTGTGTGTAAAGGCCAATGATTGGAAATAATAATATAATCATAATAACGAGGATTATGCTATTGACAAACTATTTTTCCTCTCTTCAGCTCCCTTCTTTTAATTAATTTCTTGTTCTAGTTTTCTCCCTACTCTCTGTGAGTTTAACACAAGGGTGGATCTGCGTGACTTATAATTCAAGTTAGACTATGATTTGAAAATAATAACCTAAATAAAAAGTATATCTTTTAGTTTTGTTTGTTTGGCTCCAGGGTCATTTGAGCAAGACCAAGTTATTCCATAATGGGCTTTACTTCTTATTTTTTTATGTTAATTTTTAATTTTATATTGACATACAAAAGAAAAGAAATCCAATCTTAGTATTAGGTATACTATTTTTGCTTCAGTGGATGTATTGTTGAAGAATACTGATTTGCAAAAGTAATATACATTTGGATTCATTCATTTGGCAATAAATGGAGGTGACAATTTGTGCAAGAGGGCTGTGAGATCTTCTTCACAAGTGTGAAGAGATTGTTGAGGAAGTCATTGTTTTGAAATGTAAAAAAAAAAAATCTTACTTTTACCTTGGTTTACACTAATAATTGATTAGACAAACAGTGATAATCGATTATTAATGATTTTTTTGTCACATAATTGATTAACATGTATTGATAATCAATTATCAGTCTTGAACATACTTGATAATTGATTATCAATGTATTTCATTAGCGTACTTGATAATCGATTATTAGTGCTTTTGATTTGTAATGAGGTGTAGCTTAGATGATAGGTGTTTGTTCAGCATGTGAAATGTACATGAATTAATTCCTTGCATCTCCAATTTTCATTTTTTTTGCTTATATTTTAATAAAATAAATACAATTAATTATATAATAAACATGTTAATAAAAAATATTAAAAATAAAATTATAAAATAAAAAATATATAAAATAAAAAATATAAAAGAATAATAAAAGTAATAATAATAAAATTAGAAATTATAATAATAATCAAAACAAATTTATAAAATAATAATATTAACAATAATAATTTAATATATATTTTTTATTTTTATTTCAAAATAATGATAATCTTATAATTCCATCAACTAAAAAATAATAATTCATCAATCATACCCAACAAATTAATCATATTTCATTTTCAATTATTTTAACTACAATGGCAAATTTTAATCTTACAAATTTATCAAATAAAAAAATTAAAATACCATTCACACCTATCATATCACTCACAAACTTTTTCCTTAAATATCACCATTTTCCCCTTAATTCAAACAATGCAACTTTTCATACACTCTCATCTCAAATCCACTCCTTTAAATCCATATTTAGATCCAAACAAAGTCACATAATTCCTCATCAACTTCCATAGTATTCAGTCGCATAACCTCAAGTTCCTATTAGTGAGGACATCACCACATACAACTCCAGCTTAATGAATTCAATTTGTGTAGGTGACCAACCCTTCAACATTCAGCCCATTTTAATGAAGCAACCAAGAAGGCAGGGTCAAACAATTCCTCTAGGGACGTCAGGAACCTTACATGCACGCATGTACAGCGTAATCAAGAATCTTTGACATTATGAATATCTAAAAAAATCTGCACACCAACAGTGAAAAAGAACAAGGCTAACACTGTAATTGCATAATTGTCAGTTGTCATTCTCATCCTTTCTTCGCAACTTGTAAGGATGAGCATGCGAGCTTCCGTCACATTTTCGCACCCACAAATCATCCAATATCACTTAATCCAAATGCATGTACTTCCCTGCTTTCTGTCATCGTGAATAGTTGAACTATGCAAACAAACACAACATGAGACATTTCACCCCATCTGCCATTGATATGTACATAAATGGAAACTTCAAGTGGCATCATGTCTACATCGTTATGTATGAGAAAAAAAACAACCTAACAGGAAAATTCATTAGGCAACTTCATTGTTTCCTTTCAAAAGGCAACATTTTTTCAATTACTCAAGTCGTGACTAAGACTCAACATGCTTACGTGCCTAAGGCAATGATGCGTTGTTGTCGAAGCAAGCCCAAAATGTTTTCCATTTTCCACTACCTCTCAACCTAGACTTCATGTGCTTATAGAAGGATATGTTGTTGAAGCAAGCTCTAACCATGTCACTATCAGAAATTCAAGTATGAGTTTGAGTCTCACATTGAGTAGAAATAAGAAAGTTGAGCAACATATAAAAAGAAGACACAAATATATTTTCTTAAGATTTTAGATTGGAGATTATGCCATATTCTCTTATACGGATTGAATCATCTCATTGGTGCCGAATTTTTTGTGTATCCCCCTCGAATGATCCCAATAATGGTGTTGGATCCATTATTTCATATTGATAACTGACTTAGATCAATATCATATAAAGTGATCTTCGTATTATAAGTATGACATTCAAACAAATATATCTTGTTATAAAAAATAATACTACAAATAAGGATCTCTATTGAAATATTTATAATTAAAAATATTTTTATTCAAAAGAAAAAACTACTGATATAAAAAAAATTATTAAAAATTCATGTAAGTTTGAATTTCATATCTAAATATAATCACATGCTCAAATCGAGATCAACTTAAAACTTTACACGCTTATACAATAATACATTATTAAAATAAGTCCCAATTCAATGACAACCTACTCAAAACCCAATACGTGGAGAATTTGTATACTTACAGGCATGGAGAAAAATGCACTTTTTAAAACATGATTTTATCCGTTCTATTTTCGATTAACTCAAACATGACCATGGACCTAACATAAAGAGAAGTTGGATAACAAAAAAATTATAATCCATTCAATTTTACCTTTTTTATTTCACTTGAACAGAGAGCATCACGAGGATTTTGCCATTTTGACCCTAGTCCCACCATCTCCACTTCCCATGAATGAATAAGAATAATGAGGAATCAGTGTTTCTATAATTTAAGAACCCACCATTTATTGCCACCAAATTTTACTAACCAAATCAACCACCAATTCATTTTAAATATTTATAGGCTTAATTTTTATCATGATCTTTCATTTCAATAGTTGAATGTGCCGATATTCAATTGCTAGACACCATTTTCTGGTCACGTTTTGCTATATATGATCACAAACAATTTATATTTTATATCATAGTCTCCTTAATCTAAGATTTATGAACTACAGTAATTTATACATTTATTTTTACCACGTTTAACAATTTCAAAATAATTGTATTAAAAATCAAGACACATTCATTATATCATAATTTGTGATTGATAACGATATATGTTCTATAATATCAGATATTTTTTTCCCTCAATCTGTTTCAATCCGTTATCTTTTTATTATCTCTAAATTTAATTTTAATAATTCTATTTTAAAATGCTATCAATAATTTAAAATAATTTTATATCACAATTTAAATTATTTATTATGAATATAAATATATATCATATTCGAAAAACAATAAATCGTGAAGATAATCAAAAAGTAGAGTTATGATTTCATAATTATTTTCAAGAAAATACAGACAAAAATATTTTATTAAATCCATTTTTCAGATTTAACTGATAAGAGATTGTATATATACATCGCTGACTACGTTCACGTTTAAAATGAGACACAGTAGAAATACCTTCTTTAATAAATATTAACAGAAAAAATGTACAAGAATGGCACCTTTGGCTAATTATTTAAATGTAAAATTTTCTTATACTAATTTTCGTTTTTTCATTAAATTAAATTTTAAATATAAAACCATCTAATCTATATGTTAGCCACTAAAAATTCGAGTAAATTTTATTTTTTTTAAACTTCTTTCTTAATTTTTATCTCTCTACATTTAAATATACATGATTAGTGTACTGTAACTTAATTTTGAAATCTTAAATTTATAAGACTTTCATCCTTTGGATGATTAAAAAACTTTTATGTTGTTTTAAGTTACCTTCTTCCTATCTAAATTCTTTAAAGTATAAGGAAGATAAAAAAAAAGTATGAGAAATGCTTTTGTATAAATTGAGATTTTTTTTTCCTTCTGTTTTGTACTTTTCAAAATGTCATTTTTGTAGTGTTGATGGTCTCTTTTCGGTTTAGGGTGGAAGACTACATGCAAAAGGTGCTCTTAAGCTCAAATCAGTTCTTTTGAATAGTTGAGGATGTACCTTTACCTAGTTCTTATCAATCTATTTATAGAGTTGTGTTGTGCCTATATGTGGATGGCTCTGGACTAGCACATATAACATAATTGATCTTATATTAACCTGACACTAAGTACATTAATCTTAATTAGGTTCATCTTGTTTTTAAGTGATCATTTTTAGGTTTCTGAAACATATTTGATGATATTTCCTAAATTATTAGGACGTCTTCTTGATCTTCTATGATGAGAATGATCTCTATTATCTATACTAGCTATAAGAAGTTAATTTAGTTTAAAATTTCAATTAAGTTATGGTGGATAATATAAAAAATTTCTCAACTTTCTTGCATTTGGAAAATTTTAGAAGAAAATGAGAGATTAAAATTTAGTTATGCAACAAAAAATTTAATATTATTGAAAGTTGTGTATATGTATCTAAATGTTAATATCCCATATTTTATCTAAGAGTATGTTAGTTGACTATTTTCATGATCTTTGTAGTTTAATTTTGTTGGTTGTGATTTAGCTAACATCAAATCTAATTGTATCACAGTGATATTTGAAGGCATGTTTGCTTAACAAAAGTTTGAGTTAAGTACTAATCAAACGATTTGAAACGAGTATGTTGACAAATTGAAAATTTTATTTAAAAGTTTTACACTAGTTGATATTTTAAAATAAAGAAACTTTTGCTCACACAGAGGCAATGATCATAATTTATGAGTTCCTCACTTTAGTGAACAAATTTTGTTCAAATGAGGAATATTTTATGAGACTCTTAATTTATATAAATAATTATTCAAATAAAAAATGAACATTAGAGAATAATTTTTTTACTTGTGTATAAATAAAAATCATAATTGAATTTAAATAAAAATATATATAAATTTTTTAATTCAAATATTTATTATCTTGAAAAAAAATATTATTGAAAACTTAAAAACTCTTCCACATAGAGTTTCAATATTTTTTTTCACAACAACTGGACAACTTAAATTTATAAAAAATCATTCATTGTAAACTATAATTTTGAAGAAATAACTAGATAATATGTATAGAGGTATAAGTTATTCAAGATTTACATTTTTTTTTGTCAAAAGAGTTTAATCTGGAACCTTGTAAATATTGCTTTTATAAAAAAAAAAGAGAAAAAAAAAAGAGTGAATTTGAGAATGAGGGAGAAAAAGCCGAAGCTTTTGTCTTTTGTTTCCAGAAAATTCTAAAGGTAATTATGTCCAATCATAATAGCAATAGGATTAATGCAACTCCTTCTTTTTTTTCTTTTTTTTTTTCTTTCTCCTAGTGGTTGCGTGGATTCTCATGGATTTTATTTTTCTTTTAAATAATTAGACAATAGGCTTGCATCATGGGTATAATTACGGGTTCAAAATTACACTTCATTTACTAATTGCACTCCTATTAAATCTTAAAATAATTAACTTACACATATATAAATAATATATTTTATATGAGTAGCTACTAGGACAGTAATATAGTCTTATTGGTGGTATAATATAAATATTAGGTTATGAAATATGTTACTTAGATATTTAAGTTTTACTAGTAACATAAATTATATATACAAATGTATCAAGTGCTAAAATTGACTGAAATTTTTTTTGCCTTCTATAGAACCATCAGAATTCAATAGGTGTACCAACTATCCTGTTATATAAGTATACCCACGATAGGTATAATTGATATTTGTTTTAAATATTCAAATTTAGTATAATTCACCACCAAAAATAATAAAATATTATAAGTGTTAGTATAATTCTTCGACTTTTTCGATAGACAAACAAATTTATTAAATAATTATCTTGTATAGTAGTCCATCGGTTTTTCTTCCTATATAATTTGTTTATTTTTTACAACTCATGTGTGATTATTTTATATTGTGATGATGATACTGGAGAAAATAAGAATACAAATAGTGCAGCATCTTATATCCAAGATTAGAGGAAACGAAAATAATATAATTGACTACAATATAATTATACAATGAAAATTATTTATTTGCTTATTTTAAAGCTCTAGAAGCATCGGCGTTTGGCCAACATGCTAATATTACAAGTGCACATGCATCCAAAAGGCCACGTATATACACAGGACATAGACATATCTTGAGAACAACTCACTCTTATGTATTAAATGTTTTCGTTTTCTTTGGGCTTATTCATCACAATTTCTGTTTATTTCTCTCTTCATTGGCTTAGCCCTATTTGTCATATTTATCACTTTGGATATATGTTAATATTTTTCCATTTTAGATATGGTGTAATTCTTCAGAAACAAAACATAGTTATGCAAAAGAGTTCTACAAAACAAGCTGAAACAATACTTTGGTTTTTTTGTAGGAGATTCTTTAATAACAACTTTTTGGTATATTCTTGCTTTTTGGTGTATTTTAGTCACTGATTGGGATCACGGGACTCCATGCTGAAAATTTGACATACCATAAGTTATAGGAATCCGATGGACCTAATATTAAGTTCTAAAGAGGAAAGTGACTACAACATTTATTCATGTACAATTCTGAAGTCATCGTCTTATTTTTTCAAAAATGTTATATATTTATCATTTTTCCGCTGCACCAAAAAATAATTGCACTTTTTAAATAATTAATGTAGCATTTTTAAAATAAAAACAAGTTTTATGCTGTATGTTCATGCATGCAGGTTGCTAAACCAAAATAATTTGTTATAATTATATTGTAAGATGAGTTGTTCATTATGTCTCCGAATGGAAAAAAAAGACAAGAGATATTCCATTAAAGATAATATATAATAATAGTTTGATCTATTGATGAGTGTTTTAAAGTAGTCTAAATAAACCTGTTTTGTTCAGCTACTTGTATAACAATCCCACTCCTAAACGAGAAATGGTAGTAAAAAAATTTAAATTTTTTCTAATTATATAGATATGGTGAAGCCCATAGGTACGAGCAGTGTTAAGTATAAGTGACCTATATTATATGCACTAGGTGCTTGTGTTTTTCTCCCATTCATCATGTTACATCATGTTCTTACACGTACAAACATTTTGTTTGCATATTCATCTTCCTTGTAATTTTTACCACAAAAGTAGAAGAAAATGTAATTTTGGAAATAGAGACGCAATGAAATGGTGAAAGTAAAGTTTAATTGTCAATTATAATAACATCATGATGGAATGTGGAATTATTCCATGGTACTATTCTTACGAAAAAGTGTCTGATGAATCTCCCAACAACTGTTTATTAAACTCAACTTAGATAAGACGACCTCCACTTACAGTTTCTCTGATAGGTGTGGAAAAAGAAACAAATAAAATGAACGAGATTGATGAACGTAAACAAGAAGACACAAAACTCACGAGTTCTTTGTTTCTATTCGCACTTTCCATTTCTTTCTGCTACATGATCTTAAAATTTTGAATTTATCCTCAACGTTAACAACTCCTTCCATTTGTCAAAGTTGCTTCTTGTGAAGAGATAAATCTATTTTCAAAAATGTTAAAAAAATAAATGATTTATTATTTTCATAAAATTAGAATTTAAAAGATAAAACTCCTCACATGCAATAACATCATGACAAAGAAGGAGGAACGTGGAAGATTAAGCTGAAACGAGTTACAAAGTTTTTTTTCTTTTCAAAAGTATACTTTTTCATATTAATATCTAAAATAGATAAAAAAGAATATTTTTTTATCAAAATTAATAAATCCCGCCAACTAGATAAGATTTTAACAATATGATTTTAGGTCAAAGATATAATTTCATACCGATCAAATAAAAGTAATATACAGCTAATTATTTTAATTAAAGACATTAATTAAAATTGTACTTATAAAAATAGAAGTGACATGATAAAGACATAAATTAAGATTGTCTGTAAATATGTAATCATTTTTTAATTATTTAACATTATATTTGTTATGTTTAGCAATTAATAAAAAAATTAATAATAATAATTATATAATAATAATTAACAAAAGCTTAAAAAAAATTAAGACATACAAAATTCTTTTAAATTAAAACAAAATAATATAATAATAATAAGAAGAAAAATAAGAATAAGAATAATTATAATTAAATTCATACAAATTTAATTTAAATTATAATAATATTATTTAGGAATAATAATGATAATAATAATATAATGATTATTTTTTAAAAAATAATAATAATATAACAAATCTAATTTAAATAATAATAATAACTATTATTATAATAATATAATAATTTTTATAAATAAAGAAAATAATAGTTGGTAATTGTTAGAGTACATGTTCATTTCCTCATTTCCTCTTTCTCTTCTTTATAAGTGAAAATATAATAATTTGATCAGATTGATTTATTGTGATGTGATAAATAGTTGATATTCTAATGATTAAAAAACTCCTTCATTTTTTCTTCTTGATAAGTGAAAACCTTAATTGTAGTAGTATGCGATTACAACTTAATCCATTTGTTGTCACTAAATAATTAATATTATATTATTAAATATAATTTTTTTATTCATAAAAATTATTATTATATTATTATTATAATAATCATTATTATTGTTATTATTTTAATTGGATTTATTAAAATATTATTACTATTATTATTATTATTTTTTAAAAATAATCTTTACATTATTATTATTATTATTACTATTATTATTTTAATTTAATTTATATAAATTTAATTTTAATTATTGTTTCAATAATTATTATTATCATTTAAATTAAATTTATATAAATTTAATTAAAATTATTTTTATTACTATTATTATTTAAATAAATTAAATTCATATGAATTTAATTAAAATTATTATTATTATATTATTTTATTTTAATTTAAAATAAATTTGTATGTCTTAATTATTTTTAATTATTATGTAATTATTATTATTATTATTATTAAATTTTTTGTTAATTATTAAATATAATAAACATGATATTAAATAATTAAAAGATAATTATATAGAAAAAATAATTTTAATTAATATTTTTAATTAAAATAGTTAACATCTCATTCCTATTTTGACCATTCCTATTTGACGAGTGTGATAAAATTTATCCATTTTAATAAAATAATAATTTTTTACCTTTTTTGATATTAACGTGAAAGAGTATATAAAAATGGAAAGAAACCTACAATTTAGCTGAAATTATTATAAATAGAAGTTATGCTCAACTTGGATTTGTACAACAAAGTAGAGCTTCCGTGGCACCATTGCTACTACTCACAACACCACCTTCTTCCTTTCAACACCACCGCAACAATCAATGGGGGACACCTACGTTTTGGCCACTCAGAAGCGCAAACGATCCGACGACGCCGACGCCGGCGACTCCAAGAAGCTCATGCTCCACGGCGAGGCGGATCCGGCGGCGGCGCTGGCCAGCGCGCGGCACGAGTTCGGGGAGCACGGCGGAGTCAACATGTCCATCGAGGCGTCGGCGACCTTCACGGTGATGGAGCCGGAGACGATGCACCGCATGTTCGCCGGCGAACTTGGCCCTGACCGTGACTTCTTCATCTACAGCCGCCACTTCAACCCGACGGTGCTGAACCTGAGCCGCCTTATGGCGGCGCTGGAAGGCACCGAGGCGGCGTACTGCACCGCAAGCGGGATGTCGGCGATCACCGCCGTGCTGTTGCAGCTGTGCAGCCACGGGGAACACGTGGTGGCGTCGAGGACGTTGTACGGTGGGACCCACGCGCTGCTCTCGCACTTCCTCCCGCGCACGTGCGGGATAACAACGAGCTTCGTGGAGGTGACGGATCTTGAGATGGTGGATGAGGCCATGGTGGAGGGGAAGACCAAGGTGCTTTACTTCGAGGCGATTTCGAACCCGACTCTGACGGTGGCGAACATACCGGAGCTCTGCCGTATGGCGCGACGGAAGGGGGTGACGGTGGTGGTGGACAACACGTTCGCGCCTATGGTGCTTTCGCCGGCGCGTCTGGGTGCTGATGTGGTGGTTCACAGTATCTCCAAGTTCATCAGCGGTGGGGCCGATATAATCGCAGGTATCTTTGTCGTCTTTCCATTTTCTCTCACTCTCTTTCAGATTCTTCCTTATTCACCACTGAATCAATAAATTAATATTAATTAATTAAGTAGTTAATTAATGTTCAATAATAATTAATTACGATCAGTATTTAACAATACTCTTGCGCCACGAGACTCTTGTTTGTATTATACTCTTTTATTACATTCTTAGATCCTAAAAGCACACAACCCAAAAATTTAATGAGAAAGAATATCTACAATTTTTTTTTTAATTTGACTATCAAAATTAGGATAGTCAAACAAATCTTTTCAAACTAACCATTTATTAAAGAAAGTAAAAGGCACTTATTCTGAGTTTAAGTTTAATGTGCATGTGTGGAAGAAAGTGATGAAGAGATAGAAATCTATAATTATAATAAATGAGGAGAAAAGACAGAAATTTACATATGTATTGAATGAACAAATAAAGAAAAAAATAGAAAGATAGAGAAAATAGAGAAAGAGATAGAGATTTAGAAATATATTAATGGTTACTGACAAAATAAACAATTAGGCATCTTAAACAAAGTTATCCCTCAAAAAGGATGCTTTGCATTTGTGGTATTATTAGATTATAAGTGGTATCTTTAAGAAAATTTCTTAAAATAAAATAATTATAAAAACACTGCTTTTTTTGGATCGCGAATCTACAAAGGACAAGTCATTGAGTTTATCCTGATAATGATGTGTATCCATCTCACATGTTGAAGTATCGGTACTACTTATAACACAAAAATAATTCTTTTATATCACGTACGTGATCTGATTTGCTAGATTAATATTTATGATAAATATAATTTTAGATTACACAAAATAATATATTAAATTATTTATTTATTATTATAAAATTGTAATAACTCCTAGCAGTGTCGCTAGAATTATAAAAGAAATGATAAAAAGGAAAAAAAAGGAAGATGAAGGAAAGAAAAACCAAAAGATGAAAATTATACTTCCTGATTTTGTTTGGTGTAAACACTTCATGGACCAGGAAGAATAACTTTGATTTACAAAAAGTATATAATAATATAGTTTGTCATTGGTCCAATCTCTTTTCCTGCAGCGTTGGAGAGTTGGATGAGGAGTAAGTGGAGTCGTTAAACTTTATTTTCTCTACAGCAAATAACATTGTTTTTTTTTAAGTAATCCATCCTATAATACGAAATATTTTCTTAATTCATGTGTAATTTTAATTTATTTTCAACAAGAATTGTATGATTTTTATAATATATTGTAAAATTAAATAAATTTATTATATAATAATTGATGATTAATATAAAATATATTTAAATATTTTTTAAATTTTAAATTTTATAACCCAAAATAAACTCTTTAACCACTAAATTCCTATTTAGATTAAATTTCCTATATAGTTTTAGGACAAAAAAATGAATTAGGTTTCTTTCATACTTTATTTTTATAAAAAATATTTTTTTATAACATACTGCATAAGTTAATTTAATTTAAAAGATAAATAGAATTTATTTTACATTAATTACTTATTTTTCAAAAATACTATTTGAGAAAATAAAGTTAATTATTATTGTTTAGGTAAGCAATTAGAACAAAATTATTTCACACAACCTCTCCGGTTTTTGGATTTCAAATTTTGGTTGTTTTAAAATAAAGTTTTGAATTTTTTTTTCTATAAATTGTTGTTTGTATATGCTTAAATATCTATAAAATACTATTTCTTTTACAGCTATGAAACACTTGTGTTGAAGTTTCTTTGAAAAATTTATGCAACTTCTTATTAATATTTTTTTCAAACATGTCTTTCTATTAATTTTCCTAAAACACACTATAACAATAATAACAATATTTATGAACTTATACGATACTTATATTCTACTTTTTTTTTTTCATCTTATACCCTTTATTATATTTTTATTTTTATTTTATTCTATTTTTAGTGTAACTTTTTAAATTATCCATAAATTAAAATGATCACATGTAAAATTTACAAATATTAAACAATTAAATAATACTTTTATTAAAGTTTGTATTTATTTCTTATATACTATAGCAATGATTCTACCACTAAATATATTAAATAGAATATTCCTTTTGAATTGATGTGATGCCAGTGTGTCACCACACTACGGGCCTCGCTATCACGTGAATTGGCGACAATCTCTGCTCCCTTCTTTTTTGACGTGTTACACGTGTTACTTTGCTTTTAAAAAGATTTGTTTTTAGCCATAAAAATAAAAGAAAACTTACTTTCAATGTTCATATCATTTAATATATTTTTACGTACATACATAAGAAAATAAAATGTTAGTTATTATTGTTTATTAAACTGATGTAGGTAGTATCTTACTACAGCAAAATTCTATTAATCTTAAACTTTCAGAACTTCTAGAAAGTTATACCTACAAATGCATTTGGTGTAGGAAACGTCGTTAAACTATTTTGACAGAAGCCATAAATAGAACATCAAAAGAGTAACAGAAATTATAGATTTAGAAGTAATGTAAGGATGTAAAAGAAAATTTTCGATATTCTAACAGAAGAGAAAATAATATTTTATTTGGCAATGGTTATGATTGCGAATCTGACAGGGGCTGTGTGCGGGCCCGCAAGCCTGGTGAACAAGATGATGGACCTGCAACAGGGGGCCCTGATGCTGATGGGCCCTACGATGAACGCAAAGGTGGCATTCGAACTTTCGGAGAGAATCCCGCACCTGGGGCTAAGAATGAAGGAGCACAGTCAGCGGGCCTTAGTGTTCGCCAGGAGGCTGAAAAGCCTGGGCCTGAGGGTGATCTACCCGGGCCTGGAGGAGCACCCACAGCACCAGTTACTGAAGTCCATGCACAACGCTGAGTACGGGTTCGGTGGGCTTATCTGCGTGGATATGGAGACGGAGGAGAGGGCGAACCGGTTGATGAACCACTTGCAGAACTATGGGCAGTTTGGGTTCATGGCAGTGAGCCTGGGCTACTATGAGACCCTCATGTCTTGCTCTGGAAGTAGCACCAGCAGCGAGTTGAGCTCTGAGGAAAAGAAGCTGGCTGGAATTTCACCTGGGCTTATCAGAATGTCCATTGGGTACATTGGCACCTTGGAACAGAAATGGGCCCAGCTCGACAAGGCCCTAACTAGGCTTCACGAGCCTCCCTGTAAGAATTGAATCCTAGTACCATCTCTCTCTTTATGCTTTCCATAATAATAAGTATGTGTAATAAGTTAATAATCTGTATTAGCACTTCTTCTGTTCTCTCTAATGGATGTCCATTTTCTCTTATATTTTTCTCTGTCAATTTTTTCAGTAAAAAAAAGTATATATTAGTTTTAGTTACTTCACTAATTTATAAAGTTTAAAAAAATAACTTCAAAATCATATTAATTCATTTCTGTTCTATACATTTTCAAATGTCTATTATATTAAAATCAAAAAATAATTATTACAAAATTTTAAATGAAATTGGATTCTCGCAATTATATCCTTGCCTCTCGCATGTAAGACGTTTTATGGCAATCACTTCTTACTCCTATTTTTGAACATTCATTAAAAATGATCAAATTGTTTTGTCCGATTCCCTTTTTATTACACAGCAGTTAGAAGAAGAAAATTAAAAATATCTAATTTTGAAAGCTATTTCAAAATATATGAAGTATGTTTTGGAATGTTCTTTCAGAAATATAAACTTATTTTAAAAATATATTTTGAAAGATATTATATAAATTCTTAAAAGTTTGTTTTAGAATTCTATTTTAGAAATCTTGTTCTAAAATATGTTTTATGTGTTTCAGAAATTTTATTTTAAAAAATTTATTTTAGAAATTTTAACATGTTTTATAAAACGTTTTCTTAAATATATTTTATGAATTTCAGAAAGTGTGTTCTGAATATTTTCAGAACAGGTCATCTGAAAATTATTTTAAAAATAAGTTAAATAGTTATTTTGAAATTTATAGGAATGTAGGTTCAAATTAAAGGGTGCAGGAAGCAATTGGCATATTTTATTCTTGACTCTGGATGCCCCTCTTCAGCCCCAAACTCACAATTCCACTTCTTGAATTAAAAGGAAAAAAAAATAACAAAAGTCTTTCACTATCTTTGCTTCAAAAACCGAAGCAAATCAAGCAATTAACTTTAAAAAGGATAAATAGTCATGAAAAATAAAACTCGGAACTGTGAACTAACAGATTGTTGTGGAAGATAACTTAGACAGTTAATGTTCAATCTCTTAAAGAAGATTCGAATTTCAATTTCATGGATGAAAAATATATAATAAAAATATATCATTAACAATAGTTAAACAAATATTTGAGAAAATTACCCTACTAAAAAGATCTGGAATATCATATAAGGTGACAATTTTTTCCATCATCCATATGTAGTATGATTGATTTACTTATGAATACGTTTATCCAAAATAGATTTTTCTTTTTTTACAAGATAAAATGTTGGGATTTTAATAAACAAGTTTAACTTGCTCGTAACATGATTTTTCACACAAATTGAAGAAGCATTTTAACTTGCAATTTTTTCTTATTTCTTTTATGTTTGCTCTCAGTACTTTAATTTAATTTCTCATTTTCATTTATTAATAATATATTATTTATTTTAATTATTACCCATCAGCATTCAAATATTATGTCTTCCCCCAACGTTTTTGTAAGCCTATAAAAAACCTAACATATATAAACGTTGGAGCACCACGATTTAAAAATACACATGTATCCATATTAAAAGAATAATGGCACTTGTATCAAGAAGTAAACTTTAAGTTTAATTCAATCTTACAAAATTGGTTTGTAAAGTGAAGTTTTGTTAATAAAATTCAAGGAAAAAAAATCAGAGAAACAAATAGGAATGAGAACAATAAAGCCAACATACAAGGGAATGACACCATCTTCAATCCAAAACTTTAAGGCATTGTGTTTGTGTGTCTTCTTTTTTATATGTTGCTCAACTTTCTTTCTCATTCCTATTCAATGTGAGATTTAGACCCACACTTTGATACCTAACAAGTTTGCATCTATTCATAAGTTATTAAAAGGTCTTATCTCTAGTCGATGTAGAATCTCCAATAACTTGAGATATTTTATTATATATATATAACTTATAGGTTATATTTTTAGTTTAAAATATAAATAATTTTTATCTTAAGATTATATCTTAATCATTCAAGCTATTTTGTTCATTTTTTTTAAAATACTTTTATTGAGTATGTTTCATTAAAAATTAACACTTAATCTATTAAAATTATATTAAAAAATTCATTCTCAACTTGTTATATTAGAGTGTTTTGTTATACTTTGTATAAGTCTAATGCACAATCCTTATTCAGTTTCTTATTATATCATGTTTTAATCTATATTATCTAAATTATCATTAAAGACATAATATCTCCTTTATATAGGATTCTTGTACTTAATATTATAATATTTGATGTCATAATAGCATTACATGTATCCTTAAACACACCTATTAGACCACAATATCATGTTGGATATTAATATATACACTCAGACTTTTCATATCTTATAAATATTTTCATATAACTAATACACATAAGTACACATGCACATGTAACACACTACACACAATTGCATATGTATTATATCCCTTAAATATTTACTATTTGATATGTTGTTTGAGCAACACTAGTTTCACAAGAAAGATAATTAGTTTGGTTTCTCTTCTGCGTGAGCATTCTTTCATCGCTTTGGTAATTATTATTCTTATTGTACCGCTCAAGTGTCACATCAACACAACAATTTTTAGAAAACATCAAACACCACAACACTTGAAGATCAATTACGACTTTTTTGCTTCAATCGACTATCACGGAAATGTGAAAAAAGCGCATATTTCAATTAATAAAAAATTATTTAAAAGCTAAACGATAAAAGAAATTGAATATCAAACTTTCTTCTCAACAAAGCGAAGATTTGTGAAGAAAGTGAATGATTTTAATTATAATAATAAAATTATAAATAATAATTATAATAATAAAATTATAAAATAATAATAATAATAATTTAATTTTTATTTTAAAATAATTAATAATCTTTAATTTTATTAATTAAAAAATAATTTATTAATCACACTCAATAAATTAAATATAACTAATTTTAAATTAATTTTAATTATAATTTCATCTATTAAAAAATTATTTTATCTATCACACATATCACATCACTCACAAACTTTTATAAACTTTCTCTTCATTTCTCACAATCTTTTTCTTAATCCAAACACAAATTCTTTCCACTCAGTTTCACCTCAAATCTACTATTTTGCACCCACTTAAATCCATCTTCAAATCTAACATACCTTTATACTTTGTTTGATTGAGGGAGTAAATTTGAGGGAGTAAATTTAATTGGATTTAAGATGAAAATGTGTTAAAAGTTAGTTTGTTTGAATTAAGGAAATGATAGTGAGGATTGAGTGAAAAGTTAGTGAGTGGTGTGATAGATATTTTAATTTTTTTTAATTGATAAAATTGTAAGATTACAAATTGTTTTTGTAGCTAAAACTAATTGAAAATGAAATATGATTAATCTGTTGGGCGTAATTAATGAATTATTATTTTTTATTAATAGAATTATAAGATTATAAATTATTTTAAAATTAAAATTAAATTATTATTGTTAATATTATTATTATATAATTTTTTATTATTATTAATTTTAATATTATTATTATTATTATTTATGATTTTATTATTATTTTTAATTTTTAACATTAAAATTATTAAGTTATATTATAAATTAATTATATTTATTTTATAAGTGAAATCAATAAATAAAAGTATAAATAGCTATATATCTATTATGATTTAACTTTAAACATTCATAGTTATAAATATTTTATAAATGACACACATGCATAATTGATTATTGAAATCAGATAATTCATTATGTGTTTAAACTTTATACGCAATGAATTATGGCAAGTGAATAATCAATTATCCTTATCAAAATAAATGTACATAATCAATTATAGGGTTCACGGTAATCAATTATGTTACCTTCTTTACATTGACAATGAAGGTCACTCACACTGCACCTTAATCACTACTAAGGACGAAGCTCTATCACAACAACACAAGCCAACACCTACCTCAACCACCACCAATGTCCAATCTTTACCAAAGGAGTTGAACGATACCTGCATGTAGTATCACATGCAAGGTTAAAAACGTCTTAACATTCATGCCAGCGTGACTTTCACTTCTCTTCCTCGCACTGTACTGTAGATGCCCCTCCCACTTCTTCGTGCTCCAAATCAGCGTTATTCACTTTAACCAAACACTAATGTCTCCATCTTTCTATTGTCGTGCACATTCGACGCTCTCGTACAAACACAATATTAATTCTTGATTGGTGAAAATATGAGGGGAGAAAAAGCTTCAAGTTAGAGTTTGATCAATATATTATGTTACTAGAACATCTATATTAACACTTAAAGGATATTGAATAATGTATATAATTATTGCTTATCACTTGAATAATATAGACTTTTTTACATTTTTAATTTTTATTTCTTTAAATAGTACTCTTTATTTTTTATTTTCCTCAATAACACTCTTTATTCTTTAATTCCTGAAATAACACTCTTTTGTTTTTATTTTTTATTTATTTTTCTTACGTTGAAATAGCATTCTTTTGTTGACTTTTTTACTTCACTAACACCTCTTTATTTTTTATTTCTTTCAATAGACCTCTTTACTCTTTAATTCTTGAAATGACACTCTTTTTCTTTTTTTCTTATTTTCTATGGTAAAATAACACTCTTTTATTTTTCTATTTTTCATTTTATTTTTCATTTTTTGTACAGTACATTAATTATGATTATTATTTTTTGTTTTATTTTTTATTTCTTTATGATTTTGTGATTGTATTTTATTATAATAATTTACTGGTTGTATTTTTGTATTAAAATTGATATTGGAAAAAAATTATAATAAATTATAAAATTGTTATTTAAATTAAAATTTGTATTTTTCATTTGTTAAAAGTATATCTAAATAATTAATAGTAAAAATAAAATAAAATTGTTGAATTATTTTTGTAAATAAATATTAATTAAATGGTTTAAAAAATTTAAATAAAATTTAACTTATTTGTGAAGTGCTTTAAATGTTATGTTTATTACTTAAAATTTTTTAATTATTGAAATCATGCAATACACTTGATCATAAAGAAGAAAAATAAATGACAATCATATATTCACTAAATAGTTTAGTTAATAGTACAAGAAATACTTTGTGTGAAAACATAAATTTTATCTTTATCAAAACTCAAATTTTATCTTTATCAAAAAATCAAATACATCTTTGTCTAAAATCAATTTCCATCTTTATAAAAAATCAAATGATATCTTTAATAAGATATCAAATTTTATCTCTATCAAAAACCAAATTCTATCTTTATCAAAAATCAAAATTTATCTTTACCAAAAATCAAATTTTACCTTTATCAAAATTTTATTTTATTTTTGCCATTAATTATTTAAATATTTTTTTAACAAACTAAAAATATAATTTTAATTCAAATAACAATTTTATAATTTATTATAATTTTTTCTCCCAATTCAATTTTAATATAAAAATACAATCACAAAACTATTATTATTTATTTTAATATAATTTATTATGCCAAATTTAAATTTATTATAAAATATAAAATTAAATAATTTATCATTTTTCCTATTATAATTAATTAGTTAAAAAACCTATAAAATGTTTCGTTTTATTTTCTTTGTATTCTTTTTTTAAAATTTTAATTTAATTATTTTTATATTATTTTTAGCTTAATTTTAATAAACTAATAATCACAATTTTTAATAACTATTACATAAAAAATGCTATTACCGAAAACAAAATAGTGTTATTTAAGAAATTAAAATATAAAGAGTGTTATTACTGAAAACAAAAGAGTGTTATTTCATAAATTAAAAAATAAAGAGTACTATTTGAGAAAAATAAAAATAAAATGTACTATTGAAAAAAAATAAAAAAATCTACTAAAACCAATAATATAAATTCCATATTCAACTCTCAGTATGCAAAAATGTATCAAAATAAATGTATAATATACTTACAATAACTAATATATTAAAATTCATCTCAATAATTTGATTGTTCAATAATTATACACATGCAATCATATTTTATCACAACACCACTAAAAACTCATTCAAATCACACATATTAAATCACACATATCGTTTAATAGCTATTAAAATTAAGTTCCATTAAAGTAGTGTATATCTACTAGTAAAACTTCTATTGTATACTTTCAAAATCTTAATTTATATTTAGTATGACCTTCAAAGTTTAATTTTATACCACCAACGTCTTGCCTCGGAATGAAAGGAATAATCAAGTACAATAAAAGAAATATAAACTAAATCTTGTTAAAAATTTCTTTGACCTTGAGATGTCATATTTTAATCTGTTATGAAAACAAATAGTTTCAAATTAGAAACAATACATATTTTTAGAAAGATGAAATTCTTACAAAAATAAAACATGAAACTATTATAATATATTTATAAACTTTTCATTGTTTATCTATTAAAAATCAGGATCTTAAAAATTTTATTAGTCCATATACATGTATATTAAACGAAGAAGGATGAATTTATATAATGATTTTTTATCTTACCAATAACTTTTTACTAAATTATAAGTATATGATTTTTATTTTATTTTCAAATTTTGGTTGAGAATATTTTAAGCTTTAATATAAAATTAATATTAAAATGCACATATAAAATATATAATAATTGAAACTAAATAAATATATATTTTAAAAATAAAATTTAAAGTTAAAAATAACAAAAATGCTATAATTATAATTACAAATAATACATTTTTATTCATAAAATAACATTAAAATGTATATAAAAATATTATACAAACTATATTTACGATATGCTTTAATAAATAATTTTATCAGGCTCCTTAATTTAGCTTTAATTAGTTTTTCAAAACGTTTGTTAAAAAGTAATGGGACATATATTTGACAAAAACACCTTCGTTTTGTTTAGCGGTACACGAGGAATGATGAAAAACTAGGAAGGAGAAAGAATAAATATGTGAAAAATAAAAAAATTAAATGTAATTAATTAATAGATGGACGATGATGTTAAAGAACGTGAGTTATGAAGGAATGATAAATTTCATTTATATATTATTTTGTGCGGAAATTGTTTACATATGATAGATTTAATGCATAATTTTAACTTATGCAAAAGCTAAAACTAATGTATGCATAAATTAATTTGTATATTTCTGTGAGAAGTAAACTTAATTTTCTATAGAAAATCTGGTTAAAACACAATCATATTCATTCATTTTTCTTATATTTTTAATTATTTACTCTATTTCTCACTTTTTTTTTACTTTCTTTCTTATCAAACAAACTCTTTTAAAGTAAATGTGAAGTTCTGTTACACTAGTTTAAAAGCTATGTTTTAAAACTTTTATGGTGTTAAGTTTCGTTTGGTAAGCTAAAATGTTAAGATATTAAGTGTTCAAATTCTTTTAATTTGTTCCTTTTCATTTTAGTCATGTAACATGAGATACACCTTTTAATTTTACGATTTTTTTTTTTCATTGTGAATAAGTACGTGGTGTTCCCAATAAATATAGAGATAAATATCACGGTTGAAAGATGACCTAGAAGATATAATTAATAGAAGGTATAAATATTCAAATCACATGTCTCACACCTACATATACCTAACTATTCAAATAATTATCAACAGTATCATGATTCATGTACACAAATAAATGTACAAAAGTTATCGTGGATCAATTGATTTAATCTAAAAGGTGACACACCACTCATAAAAATCTAAAGAGAAGAACACAACATTCAATATTATAAAAATCATTTTTCCTATCAAAAGTATAACCTAACATCAAATCATATTATTTGGTAAAGAAAATAGTTTTGATAATTTTGTCCTCAATCGTATCAATCTTAAGTTGGCTATAAATAGGATTTGGTATTAGTGTGCGTTGTGGTCAATTTAAGGATATGATAGATACCTGAATTTTTTTTTTCTATAATGAACATAACATTATAAATATGAACATATATTTGACTGGTTGTTTAAATTATTTAAGTTTCTATTTTGATTATTGAACTTTTTTTAATTAGTTAATCTGTTAATTACTTTGAAAATCATATAAATGTATTTATAATAGGTAAAAAAATAATTATATGAATATGAAGTTGATACACTATTTTTTTACTTATTTTATATATAAGATTATCTAATACATAATCCATAAATGAAAAAGAAATTCTCAAACAACTTTATTCCAGCAAGGACATACATTTACTTTTAGAGTATGATGACCATTTTTTTTTCTTTAACTATTTATTTTAATTTTTTAAATTAGAAATAAAAACCCTTTTCTATCCTTTAATGACTTAGTACTAATTTGAAGCATTTCATATTTCTAATAGTCTATTATAAAATTAACTGATTCAAAACTAGTGTGATTATATATATATATAAATATATTAGTTTATTATGTATTGAAACCAAATCACAATAATTATTCAACAAATAAACCCAATCAAATGATTTTGGTATGTAACAACCATTTGTTAGGTCCATTTTGACATGTCTGACGTAAAAATGTTTTATAGATATTTCATATGCAAAAATTTTATATTATCGTATACCTATAACTTATATAAAGTAAATTTGTTAAGTTTATAATTAGGAATATTTTGCTATAAACTACTAGTATTTCTTTTTCTTTTTTATTGGAGTGGAAACTGGATCACTGATCAAATTGAAACTATTTTATGTGAATTAGTCTAGCAGTGGATGGCTGATTAAAAATATTTTAAAAGTTATACTTAACAAAACTTTTAACTGGTTGATAGGGTAAATTTTTTTTATTGAAGAAATACATAGAAGTTAATCTCTATTAAAATAAGAATAAATTATGTATACATTAACGTTATTAGGAAATTTTACCCTAACTTCTGGTCACAATCTTATAGTTTAACAATTTAACATAAATTAAAGGAATTTTAGATATTATTTAAAAAAAATCTTAAGAGAAATCTGACATTTATTACTTTTGAGTTTGAAAGTAATTCTGACAGCCATATATAGTCTTTCGGTTGTAACTTGTTACATAGGGAATATCTATTTCTCACTTTCTGGTCGGGAAAAGGATGCTATGTCTCACTAAATGGAGTGTTCACACGTGTTTGTGGTTCTGTTGAATTATTTTATCAAATAATGATTTTAACTAAATATAAAAATCAAATGTAATTTTCCATTTTAATATAACAGAGAATTTAAATTAAGTTAATATTTTATGATTTTATCTTAATATTTTTATTTTTTATTATTATATTATTTTTTACAAAATTAAAAATTATGAGAAAATAATTAAACATATTATAATAAAAAGAAGTTAAATATATACTGTGATTTTAATCTCATATTTATAATTTATACTTTCTTTCATATTTATAAATAAATTGACTATTATATTTTTATTAATATAAATATATTATAAAAGGTACGACTTGCAAAAAAAAATATACATAAATATTTATAAATGTCACATCCAAATATATATATATATTATTTAAATATTTATATTTGTCAATTAATTACAGTCAAAGACTTATTTGTGTGATTAGTTGTTTGAGTTTCATACGTCAGATTATAGTTATAAATTTTTCCTGATTTTTTTTTTCAAACTTCTTAGTCATCATTTATATATTCAATTTTTCATTATAATTTCAGATATGAGAATTTTAAAAGAATAAAATATAAATATGACCTTAATTTATACTTTAATACAACTATGTATAATTATTATATCAAGATTTCAAATGATACACATAAAAAAACACAATATATGATACACATAAAAAAACACAATATGTGATAATAATTATTAGCAGATAATAAATTACATAATACATATTATACAAATATATATGATATAGTCTATATAATCAGTCATGCTTACTGATACAATACAAATGATACCATTATCTTATTTCCTTACTTGATTGCTTTTAAAAATTGATGTATTAATTCAATGTTATTCTTATTTCTTTTGATCTCATCTTACAATAGTGTATATACTCATCTTACAATAATTTTACACTTCTCTTAATTTGAATTTAAGTTGTTTTCATGTCGAAATTGAATTGAGAATTCAATGGTCAGTTTAATATACATGTAGAGAATTCAATGGTCAGTTTAATATACATGTATGAATAAGTTACACATATAATTTTTATTAATATATATTTTATATTATAATATTTATTAAAATTGTTATATATTTTTATTAATATCTAAAAGTTAAATTCTTTATTAAAATAAGAATAAATTATGTATAAATTAACATTACAAATAATTTTTACCCCAATGTTTTATAGTTTAATAATTTAACATAAAAGTGATAGTGAAACTCTTCTATACTCTTTCTCTCTCTCAAAGCCTCTTCCTTCTCTCTTTTATCTTTTCATACCTCATTTATTTTAAAATCTAATCACACCAATATTTGAGGAGTTAAGGACCATTTTTGTCTTATCAAATTTTCAATCAGAGTAAGTTTCTATTTACTTTAAAGATCTCTTATTATTCTTAGAAGTGACACCCATCTCCCTTCTCTCTTTTATCTTTCTTTCATACCTTATTTATTTTAAAATCTGATTACACCAATATTTGAGGAGTTAAGGACCATTTTTGTTTTATCAGATTTTCAATCAGAGTAAGTTTCTATTTACTTTAAAGATCTCTTATTATTCTTAGAAGTGGACTTTTAAGCCTAAGTCAACTCCAACTCGAGCATGAAACTATATTCAAGGGTGGCTCGATAGGCCCAACAACCTTTCTAAGATAGGCTATGATACCATCTTACAAGTGGATTTTAATCCTAACTTCACCTTATAAAACCGACTTGTAGAGTGAGGTTTGCACCCACTTATAAACTATTGAAAAACATTATCTCTAGTCGATGTGGAATCTCCAACAATTCTCTATATTTTCTTAGGTTTTGATCATTAATCTTTAAGGGTCAGTTGAGAAAAGTTATTCTCACTATTTATTCTATTATATAAATTGAATTTTGGTTAAGTTTGGATAACTTGCTCTAGATTCCTAAATTTTAGAGTTATATCACTGATTGACTTTAGAGCTGCCTTGATATTGAGCTTTTCAGGTAAGGAAAGCTAGTTTTTTTACTTTAAATAGAACATTAGGTTAGAAGATCTAGATGTGGGGACAACGTGGTCACCAGTTTCGAAGCCTTGTAGGAGTTGTTTTTGAAAGAACCAGAAATGTTTTGATTCAGAACTGATTTTGAATGTATAAAGATAGTTGATTTTGATGAATTTGATATGTTATTATGATGTTAAAGAAATTTTTGGATGATATTTAATAAATAGATGTTATACTTAATTGTTTGATTCAGTGTGAAAGGGATTATGTTGAACTAAATTGAATGTTGTTTGATTAAATATTTAATTTTATGTTGTGTCAACTTATTGAAATAGTAAATTTTGATGATTTAGTAGAGTGTTGTCTTGTAGATGGAAAGATTCTTACATACTATGATTGTGGATTCAATTATATGTATTGATGTGAATGACGGAAGGAGTATGAAATTGAGGTCATACATTTGAGATCATGTGTGAGTTGTGTTTGTTTGTGTACATTAAGTATAACATGTGATCATCTAGCTTCATTGATGATCTAAGTCACATAGACTAAGATATTAGGTAGTGAGAAGCTAACGAGGGAGTTCATACATACTGGAACCGCTTATGACACTCAGTATTGGATATTTGAACTTACTCTGATCCTTAATGATGGATTAGATTATAGTCTCTAGTAGGGGTATACTTAACTATGAATGACTCTTTGGAAGAATGATAACTGCATATGCAATTCATATTATTGAAATGAAATCAAAGTACTAGAGATTGAAATGAAATCAAGATACAAAAATTGCATGTGAATTTATGTGTATTCAATATGACTGAAATGTAATCTATATGAACGAAATGAAGTATATATGATTCACATGAAAAAGGATTATAGTTGAAAATATATCCATGTATGATTTATATAAATGATGTATTTGGTATTGAAACTTTATATATCAACTTTTTTAAAAAAGAATTTTTATAAATGACTAATATGATTTATTTTTTTTACATATGTATAAAATTTTATTTTCAGTTATCTTTATTTTTGTTATTGTGTTGTTAACAATCGTGACTATATATAAAGATATACCGATGCAAGAATATGGTAAAGATCATAGATTTTTATTTTAAAATTTGTTCTCTTTAATTGGGTTCACTACATGCAATATATATATTTTTTTTCACTACATGCTATACAATATATGTTTTTGGTATTAAGTGTAGTAATTCTTAGAGAATCCTGACATTTATTATTATTATTATTATTTTATTTTGAAAGTAATTCTAACAGCCATATATAGTCTTTTGCTTGTAACTTGTCAGAGAGGGAATCTCTATTTCTCGCCTTTGCTGGGTAAAAGTATGCTATGTCTCACTAGATGGAGTGTTCACACGTGTTTGTGGTTCTATTGTTGTTTTTTTTTTGTTATTATTAAATTATTTTTTGATAAAATTTAAAAAAAATTATGAGAAAATGATTAAAAATATTATAATAAAAAAGTTAAATAGAAAATTATACTGTGAGTTTTTATAATTCATTATATTTATAATTTAAACTTTCTTTAATATGTATAAATAAATTAACTATTATATTTTTTATTAATATAAATAAATTATATTTTTATTCATATAAATATATTATAAAAGGTCAAACTTGCAAAAAGTAAAAACATATACTAAATATTGATAAATATTTATATAATGTATTTATATAGTGTATTTCTCTTGTGATAGTTTGCGTATCCATTTTACATAATAAAAAGATAATTCAATAAATTATATTAAAAAAATTAATTGAGTAAAAGAAATTAAGTTTATCCTGAAATTAAAGTCATCATAATATGAATAATAATTTTTGATCTTATTTTGATAAGTGAATCTTTTAAGCAAGACCCTAAACTATATTCTATCTAGTAATTCTTTTCGAACTATGTACTTTTTATGTTAGTTTTATTCATATATACGGATCATCATTTTATTTAAAGTTGTTTTTTTCAATCTAGTTACTCTTTATCTTATAATTTTCTTTAAAATGTATCAAATGAAACATTTAATCTACTGTATCAAACACAATACTTTAGATGAATCTGTCATTTGCTAATTTATTCTTAAAATATTAAATCACCCCACTCATAAAATCTTAAATACTTTATTATAAAATTGATTTTACAATTTTTGAGATATTATAATAAATATGTAATTGGATAAAAAAAACAAAATAAAGCGATTTATTTCTTTTATGAATTGGATTAAAATACCTATTAATACATAATGTTATATTTTATTATAATTCTTTTTACATTTTCTCATTATTGGTTTGGAAGAGTTTTATCCTCTTATACATAATGGCTAAAATCAAAACCAAAGAGTTGGAAAAAACAGAAAGCTTTTTAATACATCTTAATTATTCTTAAAAAATGATTTTATTTTGTTAGCAATAGAATTTTTAAAGGCGTTGACAAAGAAATGCAGAAGAATAGAAACAGGACACATGGATGAATGGTCATCAAAAGGCATGCATCTAACAACCACATGCCCTTAGAAATTGACCAAGTTTCAATTAAAATAGTAACTCCACTTTGGGCACTGACACTTCTTGAGGTTCCAGCTCATAACAAGTCAGAGTTTTAATGTCCATGCCTGCTATTCCACCAAAACAAGCATGCATCGCAATTCACAATGCAACACGATGGAGCCAGTAACTAAAGTCAACATTTCACAATAACTCTCAAGTCACCAATGAACACAAGAAACCTCGTAGCGTCTTCCTCGGAGAGGTAGCATTGAAAATGTAAAATGTTCATAAATTAATTAGGTGAAGGGAAATTGAAGGATCGTGATTTTTGTGTCCTAGAAATACCCTTGTCTCCTACGAGTCTAAGGGGCGTGGTTTTGTTTCTTTGGGAGGTCTACCAAATTTTTGAAATAGGTCATTGAGTCACATCCCTGCACCTATATTGAAGCTACAAGATTAAATTGGAACCAGAATTATAAGGCATTCTTCTAATTTTTGTGAGACATGTGGTTCGTGGTTTGGTGTGGGAGAGGTTTGACTTGTGACGAGTGAAATTAAAAGCCTGCAAAAACAGTTGCTGCTGGCATGGTCTCTCTTGTTGACCTTTGCTTCTTTAAAACCTTCGCCTCTCAATTAATGCTCTTATCCCATGGCTTGAGATACCAACTCCTTAGTCTCTTGAATCATGTATGCTTCCACACTCTCATTTCATTCTCTCAAAACTCAATACTCACTTTCCTATTTTTATTTTTTGAATATACCTTCTAAGTATAAAACAAGAATAACACTTACTCTATTTAGAAATGTTAATTAAGTTAGTAGGTTAAAGTTTATATGTAATTGGCATATCTCTTTTGCGTGGGTTTAAAAAAATATTGATAACTATTTATTTTATTTTAAATATGAATAAAATAAACTAATTTTTATTTAGATTAAGGAAAATAACTAATATATATATATTAAAAGAGTCTTTCTTTTCAAACTGATATAGCAAATAAATAAAATTATTCGAGTTAATATTAATATTATCTTTTAAAAAATATCAATTAATATGAAAAAAATGATTGAATTTATTTATATTTGAATTCATTAATATTTTTGTTGCTTATAAATAAGTTTTAAAGGAGTAAAACTATTATGATAATATTAAATAAATTATGTTTAGAGAGTAAAATTTACGTCACATGTCTAACAGGAGATTATAGAAGTTTTGTGGGCTACTAGAATATTATAGGAGATTTATAGAAGGTTTCTCTAAAATAGTGACTCCTTTGATTATGTTGATAAGAAAATATCATCTTTTTATATGGACTAAATAATGTGAAAAGAATGTTAACTAACGCACCTGTGTTGACAATCTCTTATACTAGTTAATTCTTTGAAGTTTTTTGTGATGTTTCATATTAAGGGTTGCGATGTGCTCTAATGCAAAAATAAGAAAGTTGTTACCTATGCTTCTCGTGAGTTCAAGGTACATGAAAGGAATTATCTGACTCATGTCTTGGAATTGGTAGCTGTCTTTGCTTTGAAAATTTGAAGACATTATCTTTGTGGAGCCCATTTTAATGTATTTAATGATCATAAAAGCTTGAGATATTTTTTTTTCTGATGAGAATGAGCTTAATAGGAGGCAGATGAGGTGGATAAAATTTCTAAAAGATTATGATTTTCAATTAATGTACCACCCTGGAAAAACAAATGTTGTTGTTGTTGATGCCTTGAGTTGCAAAAAGATGCAAATGTCATCACTCATGATAAAAAAAGATGGAATTGATTGAAGAGTTTAGGAGTTTTAATTTGGAGGTTTCTATATATCTAAATTGCATTAGTTGTAACACCCTTGTTATAACTAATGAAGATGGTTGGGTGATTTGGTCTTGGTCCTTTGTTGGGTTTGTGTGTTGGTGATTGGCTTAGTCCTTAATCATAAGTGGCATGGTTCATCATTCCTGAGGTGCTAAGAGATTCACAAATATTTTTATTAAAACTGGTTTTAAGAAAAATAGCCCAAACTGATTTTTGCTGGAAAAGGTTTTTCAATCAATTGAATTT